>Ga0181536_10001994_pt1 | contig 23625 bp, 20 predicted proteins | sample PEATcosm2014_Bin_41_FD_121105 | JGI IMG/M metagenome (GOLD analysis project Ga0181536, IMG submission 121105) | Peatland microbial communities from MTU Mesocosm Facility, Houghton, MI, USA - PEATcosm2014_Bin17_60_metaG | ecosystem: Environmental > Terrestrial > Soil > Wetlands > Peat | place...
AACAGAGAGTTTAGAACGGCTTGGCTGGGGTTGTTTTGTATTTTTCATTCCTGTCGTGTGACAGGAAAAACTCTCCCAGCCAAGTTCTCTATTTTCCTATGGGATGGCTGTGAGAATTTGTCATTTGTCATGTAAACGCCTTCGGTATGACGCCCCGGCAACTCTCAGGGCGATTGTTGACAGTTTCGTTGCCCAGAGGAGAGCCGGCGCGGATGGAAGAGGCGCGAAGGGGCGGGGCAAATTGGAGATGAAACATTTCTTTGGAAATCGGCAAAAGGCTGTATATTGGCGGGGTGAGTTTTCTGACCAAACAAGAGCAAATAGTGCTTTGTCTGATTATTCTTTTGCTGTTGACCGGCTGGGCGGTGGAAACGTGCCGCACGGCTCATCCCGCAGCCATCCCTTTGCCCGCGCAAAAACCGTAGTATGCAACCGCTGAATTTCGAGCAATCCGTCAAAAAAATAGTGGCCGCCGATCCGCGCTTCGATTCCGAGGCTTATTTTTTCGTGCGGGAGGCGCTGGATTACACGCGGCGCCACAGCGGGCGGCAAAAGAACGCGGCGCGCGACGTGGGCAGCCATGAGTTGCTGGAGGGACTGCGGTCTTACGCCCTGGAAACTTACGGCCCGATGGCCATCACGGTGCTGGCGGAATGGGGCGTCGGCTCGTGCGAAGATTTTGGGGAGATCGTTTTCAACCTGATCGCCCACAATTTCGAGCGCAAGTCGGAAGGCGACCGCCGGGAGGATTTCCAGGGGGGCTACACTTTTGAGGAGGCTTTTCGCAAACCCTTTCTCCCCGCCCGGCGCCCCGCCGCGCAGCCGAAATCAGTCGGGGTCTAGCTCTCGCGCCATCAGAAAGCAAGGATGAAAAAGGCCCGGCGAAAAGAAGGCAGAGGAGCAAGGTCGAAAGACCGAACCGGGCAGCCGGAAGTTTCTCCACCGCTGCTGACCGCATTGCAAAACGGGCTGGGGATCATCGTGGGGGAGGACCATAGCGCGCCGGTGGTTTCCGCGCAGGCGTGGTGTATGACGGGCAGCGTGACGGAGGGAAAATGGATGGGGGCGGGCCTATCGCACGTGCTGGAACACATGCTTTTCAAAGGCACGACCAGCCGTCCCGGCAGCCGCATTGACCAGGAAGTGCAGGAGGCCGGCGGTTACATGAACGCCTACACTTCCTTCGACCGGACGGTTTATCACATCAATGTTCCGAACACCGGCGCCAAAGTGGCCATAGACATCCTGTGCGACATCATGCAGAACGCCAGCCTTCCCGACGACGAATTGCGCAAGGAGCTGGATGTGATCCGGCGGGAAATGGACATGAACCAGGACGACCCGGGCCGCCGCTCGGGCCGGCGGCTGTTCGAAACGGCGTACACGCGCAGCCCCTACCGTTTCACCGTCATCGGCTACCCGGAGATATTCAACGAGCTCAAGCCCGAGGACATCCGCGCCTACTACCGGGAGCGTTACGTGCCCAACAACATGTTCCTGGTGGTGGTGGGGGACGTGAAGGCCGCCGAGGTGGTGGAACAAATCCGGCTGGCCTTCGCCCCGAGCAAAGCCCGGGCGATGACGCCGATGGTGCTGCCGCAGGAACCGCGGCAAACGGGGGCGCGCGAGACGATCGAAGAAGCGCCGATAGAACTGGCGCATTTTCACATCGCCTGGCACATCCCCGATGTCCGGCATCCCGACATGCCGGCGCTGGACATCCTGGCGGCGTTGTTGGGGCATGGGCGCAGTTCGCGGCTCTTTCGCGAAGTGCGGGAGAAAAAGGGCCTGGTCACCGCCGCCGACGCCTGGACTTACACGCCGGGCGATCAGGGCTTGTTCGGCATGAGCGCGGTATTGGACGCGGGCAAGTTCATCCCCGCCCGCGAAGCGCTGCTGGCGGAGGTCCATCGGGCGCAGACAAAACCGGCGCCCGCCGCGGAGCTGGGCAAGGTTGTCAAACAATTCACGGCTGGCGCGCTGGCCGCCCGCAAGACGATGCAAGGGCAGGCGCAGGATTTGGGCGGAAGCTGGATGGCCGCCAATGACCTTCAATTTTCCGAACGCTACCTCGAAGCGGTCCGGCGCGTGACGCCCGCCAGCGTGCAGAGAGTGGCGCGGGAGTATTTAGTGCCGTCCAATCGCACTGTTTATGCGCTGCTCCCCAAGGGAACGGCGCCAAAATCGGCGGCCGCAGTGGCGGTGGTTGCCGAGAATGCGATTGAGAAGATCGTCCTGTCCAACGGGTTGCGCCTGCTGGTGAAGGAGGATCATCGCCTGCCCTTCGTGGAGATTCGCGCGGTGTTTCAAGGCGGGGTGCTGGCCGAGTCGCTGGAAAACCACGGACTGACGCAGTTGATGACCAAGATGCTGCTCCAGGGGACCCGGCGCCGGAGCGCCGAACAACTATCCCTGGAGATCGAAAGCGTCGGAGGCAGCCTGGACTCCTTTGGAGGCAACAACAGTTTCGGGCTGACGATGGAAGTGTTGAGCAGCGACTTGAAGACGGGCCTGGACGTCTTCGCCGATGTGCTGCTGCATCCTGGCTTTCCCGCCGCCGCATTCGAGCGGGAGCGCCGCATCCAGTTGGAGACCATCCGCGCCCAGCGCGACCATCTTCTGCAATCCTGCGGCCAGGCCATGCGGCGCGCGCTTTTTGGCGACATCGGCTACGGTCTGGACTCTTCGGGCAGCCCGGAAAGTGTCCAAGCCGCGCGGCTGTCGGACCTTGGCCGATTCCACAAGAGGCTGGTGGTGCCCGACAATTGCGTGCTGGCCGTCTTCGGGGACGTGCGGCCCGGTGAATTGAAGGCGGAGCTGCAACGGCGGCTGGGGCGGTGGAAAAAATCGGCTCCTGTGGCGCTGCCGCGGCCCAAGCCCGCGCCGCTGGCGGAGATCAGGCGCGTGACCGAAACGCGCGACAAAACGCAGGCGGTCATCATCATCGGCTTCCCCGGCGCGACCATTCAGGATGAGGACCGGTATCCGTTGGAGTTGTTGCAGGAGGGGTGCAGCGACCTTGGCTCGCGTCTTTTCCTGCGCATCCGGGAGAAATTGGGCTTGGCCTACTACGTGGGAGCGCAAAACTTTTTGGGTCTGGCCCCCGGATATTTCGCCTTCTATGTCGGCGCCGCCCCCGAAAAGCTGGGGGAAGTGGAGGCGGAATTGCTGGCCGAAGCGGGCCTTCTGCGCGATGGCGGGCTGACGGAGGAGGAACTGCGCCGGGCCAAAGCCAAAGTCATTGGGCAGAAGAAAATCGCGCGGCAGGATTTGGGGAGCTACGCGATGAGTGTGGCGTTGAACGAGGTGTATGGATTGGGCTACCAATACCTGGACACCGAAGACGCGAAGTACGAGGCGGTGACCTGCGCGCAAGTCCGCCAGGCGGCCCAAAAATACCTCACCCCCGGGGCGCTGGTGGTGGCGGTCATCAGGCCTGGTTGAGCTGGGCGGGAGGATCGTAGCTGTCCTGCGGCTGGGTCTGGTTGGGTGCAGCGCGGCAAGCCGCAACCAAAAGCTGAATCTGCATTGAGAATTTGTAGTTAGCTGCCACTGCAAAGATGCGAAGTAAAGTCTGCTCGGCTTTCATGGCTCGCAGAATACGCGCATCTGTAATCTTCGGATAAACATCTGCTCGAAGCAGCCGATACCTCGACGGATAATCTCGCCACGAATAAGCTGTGCGCTTGTAAAGATGCCACACGTCAGGCTGAAAGCTCGAAAGCGCCCGCAGAAAGCGAACGTGACCCAAAACAAGTGCGAAGCAGCAAACCATCAAAACCGAAACTGTAATGGACAGAGCCATAGATGCCTAACGATCCAAAGCTGAGCCACGCCGACGGGCGAGTGGCTCCGCAAACTCGATAACCGTTGTATAACTCGAAGCATCCATAATCTCAAGGGGCAGTCGGCGTTGGCTCCAGCGCGGTTAGGCATCGTCGCGCCCGCATTCTCCAACCACGCTTGGAATTGCCAGCAACCGCTCGCTCCTCAACCGCCTCTCGGAACGAGTTGGCGGAATAACCGTCCAAACGGTAGCAGGGGTGTGCTGGCGCGCAGCGTGACACAAGCACGATGCGTCACAGCACACGCCTGCGGTAGCCCGTCCGCATCGAAACGACCGCTCTGCCAACATCCAAAAACCAATCGCCATCTTTGCTCAAAGAACTGTTCTGAAAAACTCTGCTTTTCCTGCGCATCGCTCTCGATGCCTAACGACCAAAAGCTGAACCACGCCGTCCGCGACTCCCGTCAACCGGAAAGGCGAGAATGTGTGATAAAATGTCAATGATCTTACTGACGGTAAGTGATTTCGGCTCTCGTGGGCTTGGTCCTGCGACGCGCAAAAAAGGCTAAGTGAACCAGTTCACAAGGTGTTGGTAATTGACGCCCTCCAAACGGCGTATGCCAGATGAATCGCTAATGGGTGACCCCGTCATTTGGATGCCAGGACATAAATTTCCAACCGTCCTGGCGATGAATCATGGTAACGATCAAGGAGTCAGAGCCGCTGGCCCTACCTCTGGCCCTGGCTTCCGCATTAATAGTCAGAGCCGTAACGTCCGGGGACGTTGCCTCCTTTGACGTGACCTGGAACGCTGTCAAAATATCGAACAATAGGAGTTGTCCATTTAGTCCATTTTTTTGACCTTCAATAATCGCCTTGCTTGCGGGGTCGAAACTGGACAACAGCGTGTTGGTGTCGCGCCTGGCTGCAGCCCAGAGCATCGTCTGAAAGGTGGCTTCTGGCGTGGCATACCCCGCAAAGACGCAGGACTGTTTGGAAATTTTGCCCGTTGCGACGACTGCCGTTGGTGTTTTTTCAGCCCGCTGGCGTTCAAGCACGACATATCCTCCTATGGCGGCGGCAGCGACGACGGTTGTGGCGATAATAACTTTTTGGATTGTAGTCATAATAAAGATTTTGGTGGCGGCAATAACGGTTGAGGTTTTGGCGGCGGTTCCAGCCAGGACCGCGGAACAGGTCGTGGCTGCCAGTCCTACCGGCGCACTCTGGACGGCATTAGTAGAAAGGAGCAAGGCGAGCCCGCTGGCGCCAACGGTGACGCCGCGCCTGACGAAGAATTCGCGCAGCCTTTCCACGGCGCGACTGGTGCGCTTTTGCGCAGCCTCGTCACTGATGCCCAGGATTCGCGCCATCTCCAAGGCGGACTTTCGTTCAAAGTAGCGCAGCAACACCGCTTCACATTCCGGTTCGCTCAATTTACCCAACGCGGCGTCGAGGTGGGGGGCAATATGATTCCACTGATCGTCCGAGTTGGTGGCAAGCAATTCGTTCATGGCAGCAGCCTCCTGTTCGCGGACACGCCGCCGCACATTGGTGCGAACGATCTTGCTGGCGATATTTTGCGCGGTGCGATGCAGCCAACCGGACAAGAGGGGGCGGTTGGTGAGTTTTTCGGCATTCTGCGCCAGCGCTGCGAATGCGCTCTGGGTAACGTCTTCCGCCAGGTGCGCATCGCCGACCATCCGCAGGGCGGCGGAATAGACCAAGTCAGCATAGCGGCGAACCAGTTCGGCAAATGCTGCCTCGGACCGGCTTCCGGCATAATCACTCAAGAGTTGTTGGTCGGTCAGTGCGCTCATCTAAAGAAGATTACCCGCCACCATCCAAACCGGACAGGAAAAGAGTTTTCGGCCGTTTTTGTCTATAACAAAAATGGAGCAGTTTATGCGACATTCCCAGAAATTGTTTTATACTTAACGACATAATTTATGCGGATGTGTTTCCGGTGTGGTCTGGTTGCGACATGCGCCCTTTAACGCTGTCATTGGCGGAGCACAGCCGCGCTGTGCTGCAACAAGAGATTAACCGCCACCAGGATGCGCGCTATGACCACCGGCTGCATTGCGTCTTGCTCGTCGCTTCCGGGATGAGTTGCGAACAGACAGCCGGCCTTTTTGGGGACTCGCCGCGCACCCTTAGCAATTGGGTGCGCCGTTTTGATCGGCAGGGCCTGGCCGGTCTGGCCGAGGGCAACCATTCCGGGCGTCCCCCCCGACTCTCCGCCGAGCAACTGGAGGAAGTGCGGGGCTGGGTCCGCCACGCGCCGGCGGACGCTGCGGTGGACGCCAATCTTTGGGATGGGAAAAGTCTCTCGGTCTGCCTGGAGAAACGCTATGGCGTGAAAATGAGTGTGCGCCAGTGTCAGCGCCTGTTTCGCTTGGTGGAGACGCGCTATCGGTTGCGCCGTCCGCTGGTGGCCAAAGCCGATCCCCAGCGCCAGGCGGAGCATAAAAAAAACTCCAGGTCTGGGCGCAAGATCCGGCCATAGACCTGTGGTCTTTGGACGAGGTGCATTTTTGCCAGCACGGTTCGCGTTGCCGGATGTGGGTTGCGTGGGAAGAAGAGGATCCTGTCCTCTGGCATTATCCTGGCCGAAAGAGCGTGGGCTATTATGGGGCTGTCCGCTTGCGCGACGGCAAAGGCCTCTTCCTCCAAGAGCCGGAAATATTCGACGGGGCCACGTTTTGGGTGTTCTTACGCCAATTGGAAAGCGCCAGCCAGGAGGAGGGCCGGCGCGTGATCGTGATTATTGACAACGCCAAATACCATCATGCCAAGCTCCATGCGCAATTCTCGTGGATAGCACTGCAAAGCAAGGGATCTGGACGGCTCGGAGGCGTTCAAATGACGGTTTTTTTTTGGCCGATTTCCAGGCGTTTGAGGTCTTCGGCGAGGAATTGGGCGACGTCCTTGAATTTTTGGACGTTCTCGGGCTTGATGCACATGAGGGTCTTGTGGGCTTCCAAACAGGTGCGCGCCAGATCTATCTGGGTGGGGGCGCCGGCTTTGGCCAGGGGTTCGTATTTATCGGTCACGGGCGCCGGGGAGTCGGTGATGTTGAAGAGATGGGCGACGCCGAGATTTTCCAAGGTTTCGGCGATGCGCGGGTTGGGATGGTGGAGTTCCAGAGGGCTTTGGCTGTCTTTTCCGTTGGATAATTGGAGGCTGATGCCGGACAAGACGCCCAGAAAGGTGCTGTCCATCGTCCGGCACTGGCAGAGATCGAAGACGAAATGGCTGTAGCCGTGTTCCCAGAGTTCGGTGATGAGTTTCTTCAAATCCATGCTGGAGGTGAAATCGGCCCGGCCGTTGATCCGGACGCAGACGGTGCGGTCAAAGACGGCGACCAATAACTTTGCGCATGAATTATCCATGACAATGCAGAGTAAATATCGGATTGGCGGCCCAGGGAGTCAAGCGGCGGTCTGGAGGGGCGCCGGGGCCGGGGGTCCGAGGATTTGGACCAGGGTTTGTTGGAGGACCAGGGAGGGGTCGAGATTGCGGGAGACGAGTTTTTGATTGCATTGGAGCAGGAGATCCATCGCCTCGATGAGTTCGGTTTGGGTGTAGTTCTGTGTCTGGCCCATGGCGCGGAACAGAACATAGGGATGCATGGTCAGCGGGTTGAACTGGCGGTCTTCGGGCAAGGCGTCGGCCGGGAGGCTGGAGAGCTGGGTTTTGAAGGCCGCGAAATTGGAGGCCGGGCGCAACCATTTTTTGGCGATCATTTCTTTGAGCAGGAGGAGGGCGCGCACTTTGGCGATGAGGCCGTAGAGCAGGCCGATTTCGTTGCGTTTGTTGTCGCGCTTGATTTCCCACAGCTCCCTGTCCAGGCCGCGCAGGAGGGCGACGAGATTGCGGTCGCCCAGGGCGTCGGCGAGGGCAAAGGCGCGGGCCTGTTTGTTGCGGGTGACGATGGCCTCAACGTCGTCGAGGTCGAGGCGGGGGCGGGGGCCGGCATAGAGGGCGAGTTTTTCCACCTCGGAGCTTAACATGCGGATGTGGGGTCCGACGCTGGCGGCCAATTGGGTGAGGGCATCGTCGGAGATTTCCTTGCCCAAATCGCGCAGGGCGCGGCGGGCGAAGGATTCGGCCTGCGCGGCCCAATCCTTGTCGTCGGGGGACCAGCCGGCGAAAGATTCGACGGAGCCGATTTGTTCGAGGGCTTTGTAGAAGGCCTTGCGTTTGTCCACCTTGCCGGCGCTGACGAGGAGGCGGACGTTGTCCCAGCGGAAGTTTTTGAGTTGCCGGGCCAGATCGGAGAGGGACTCGGCGAGGGCCTGGGAGGCGGGAGGGCGGTCGTCGGTGAGGAAATTGCAGTTTTGGAGCCAGACGACCTTGGCGCCGCCGAAGAAGGGGAGGGTTTGGAGGGCCTCGCGCAAGCGGGCCAGGGCCTTGAGGGCCTCAGTGCTATTGTTGACGGAAGCGTCAATGGTCTCCAGGTCCAGGGCGCCCAGGGATTGGCCCCATTGCTGGAAGAGGGCGCGGGCGCGCTGTTTGACGGCAAACTCATCCTCGCCGCAGACCAGGAGGACGGGGGAATCGGGCGTGGGGGCGGGAGGCATGAGGAGTTACTCGGGTTCTTCGGATTCGCCGGTGCTTTCGTTGATGCGGTCGAGGGTTTTGGACATGTCGTCAACCTGGGCGAACAGGGAGGCGGCGACGTAGATGGGGCGTTTCTGGGCGGTGGCCAGGGCCAGGCAATCGCTGGGGCGGGCGTCAATTTCCACGATTTTGCGTCCCAGTTCGTTTTCCTGATGGAGGATGAGGCGGGCGTAAAAGGTGGAGTTTTTGAGTTCGGTGATGACGATGCGGTCAATGGTGATGCTGAACCCCTTGAAGATGCTGTTGATGAGGTCGTGGGTCAGGGGGCGTTCCTTGGGGGTGTCGCGCAAAAACCAGCCGATGATGACGCCCATATTGTGTTCGACGGTGATGACAAAAACCTTCTGGTCGTTGCCGACAAAAATCGCCCAACCGCTGGCGGCGGGCAGGATCCCGCGGATTTCCACGGGGAGAACGTCACTTTTCATGCGGACATGGTAAGCCTTGGCGGGAAAAAAACAAGAGAGGGATTTTGGAGGCGGGGTGCTGTGGAAAATGATCCGCCGTGCCTGATGCGTCCCTGTTGGACGATGTCTGCCGGGGCGTCTGCGGCGGGGTTTATCTCAACAGCGCACTGGAGGCAACGGCTGCTGCCCCTGCCGCCGCCGCTGCCCTGTGGCGCGACCGGCGAGTTTTCGTGTGTCATGGAGGCTTGACTTTCGGTGGCCGCGGCTCAGCTTTGGATCGTTAGGCGGGATTCCATTTTATGAACATATCGAAGATTGCTATTGAGATGACCGCGCTGGTGGTGGCTGCAATTGTGATAATCACAGGTTGCTCGAAGCCAAAGCCGCCAACAGAATCTCGACCCGTTGCGCCTGAAGTCAAAACCAAGCCGCCGGTTCTCATTGAGCCAAAGGAGGGAGTTGACAAGGTGCGGAAGGGAATGAGTCAGCAGCAAGTAGAAGCCGCCCTTGGCCAGCCAAGTTCCAAAAACGGCATGGCGTGGATTTATAAGAGCCAGGGGATGTTTGTCTCGTTTGGCAACAACGGGGTGATGTTCAACATCAAATGCGTCAGCCCTTTTGCCGGCGTTACAAAGGAAGGCATTGGCATCGGTTCCACGAGAGCGGAGTTGATGGCGGCGTATGGCAATCCCGACCAAGACCAGCATTTTGAACACGGAGATGAGAATTTATGGTTCGCTTCACTGGGCACGAGCTTTTATGTGGAGAAGGACAAAGTGACTTCGTTAATTGTGCATTTTTAAACGGCCCCGCAAACCGAGATGCGCGCGTGGGAGAGGCGGCGGCGGATTGCGGATTGCCAAGGGGCAGGGGCTTGGGCCAGAATCGGCGGCGTGGATTTGAGGCGGAAAATTTTAAGCGCGGACACTTTGCCCGGCTGGCGGGAGGAGTTGCGGCGGCAGGGGCGGAAGTTGGTGCTGACCAACGGCTGCTTTGACCTGTTGCATGCGGGGCATGTGAGTTATTTGGAGCAGGCGCGCGGCCTGGGAGACGGGTTGCTGGTCGGGGTGACCGGGGATGCGGAGGTGAGGCGGATCAAAGGCCCCGGACGGCCGGTCAACCACGAAGCCGACCGGGCGGCGGTGATTGCGGGGCTGGAATCGGTGGACGCGGTGCTGATCTTTCATGAGCCGGATGCGTGTCATTTGATCGAGACGGCGCGGCCGGACGTTTATGCCAAGGGGGGGGATTACACGCTGGACACGCTGGTGCAAGTGGAACGGCGGTTGCTGGAAAAGTTGGGGATCAAAATAGTGATCTTGCCCGAGGTGCCCGGCAAATCCACCAGCGCGATGCTGGCCCGGTTGAAGGCTTAACCATTAAGAATCACACCACACTATGCCATCGGAGACATTCCAAGCGAGCCGCTGGACGAGCGGCAACCACCTATTTCCCACGGTGATCGAAGTGACTGATAAATCGGTGATGCGCCGCAAACGGTCGTGGTTCAGCGTGGATGAGATGAGCATTACGGTGCAGAAAGTCGCCTCGATTCACATCACGACGGGCCTGATTTGGTCCAAGATATTGATTGAATCCTCCGGGGGGAGCGATCCGCTGGAAAGCCACGGGCACACGAAAGCGGACGCGCGGCGGATCAAGGATTTGGTGGAGCAATATCAGCAGGGCGGCTCGGCGGGGGAGCGGGGCTGACCCGTTTTTTCAGGGAGACGGCAGCAGGAGCACGCGATAAAACTTCTGGGATGATGCCGGGCTGACAGGTTCGGATACTGCCGTGAGGCCGCCGGTGGGTGTGACCGCGGGGCCGACGTTGGTCCAGTCGGGATTGCTCAAATTGCCGGCGGCCTGGACCTGATAGGAGAGGCTGGCAATTCCGCTCCAAGTGAAGGTGATCATGCCGCCCGCCAGGGTGGCAGATTGCACCTCTGGCGCGGGAGCAGGCTCCACTCTGACGTCATCCAACCCAAAACCCGCCGGGTAGTTATTGAAATCAAATTCCAGCGTCGTGCTGGAGGCGGTGGCCGGAACAACGAATTGCAGGTTGGTCCAGCCGAAAGCGGGCAGGTTGGTCTGGGCAAAGAGCGTGGCGCCGTTCCACTTGGCGGCGAAGGAACTCGGAGTCGTGTCCCCGGAGGAGTCGGCCACGCTTGTCAACCAAAAAGATACCAGGTATTCCCGCCCCGCCGCCGTGGAAACGTCCTGCGAGAGAGAGCCTACCGCGGGGTCCCCCGGCAGCCAGGCCCACTCTCCGAGGTACGCGCCGTAAAGCCCGGAATGCACAAACAGTTCGTCGGGGACCACGTCCAGCGCGTTGGTTCCGGCCACGTCCACGTCATCGGCGGCCAAGGCAAAGCAAAGGTTGGTGTCGCCCACAAAGTTCCAATAAGTGAAGTCGCCGGTTTCGAAACCACCGTTGCCCACGTACAAATCAAATTGCCGGTTCTGGGCCGTGCCGTCGGTCAGGTCGAGAAAGGACACATTGGCGCTGTAGTTTCCGATCAAGAAACTGCCGGCCTCCGAATTGAGACTGACCGTGACGGTGGTGGCGAGGCCGCGAGGTTTCAGCGTGCCTGCGGTCGGGGAAACGGTGAGCCAAAGGGAGGTGTTGACGAGGCTCCATTGCAACGGGGTCGAGCCGATATTGGTGAGGGTGTAAGTCTGGGAAGTCACGGTAAAAGGCCCGCCACTCGGTCTAAAAGGCTTGGCGCCCGCTCCGCTGGAGGTAAAACCAAATGGCGGCGTGACGACCAAGGCTTCCGACGGCGGGGCCAGAAGCGCCTGCATGAGATTGCTTCCGATCATCGTGCCCCAACCGGAGCAGAGGTCATATCCGGCGGCCGCCTTATACTTGCTTGGGCTGCCGGTGCTGGCGTTGAAACTGTTGCCCGTCGTGATGTCGTGAAAGCAGGATGAGTAGTTGGTGCTTTTGGCAATGGCGTAAAGCGCCGGATTGGCAAAGCCGACCGGTGGCTGGCCGTTTTCCGCAGCCTTCTGGTTTACGAGTGCCATGAACCCGGCCCAGAGTGGAGTGGCCAGGCTGGTGCCTCCTTCCGTGTAGTCATCACCAGCCCCCAACAGTTCGTTGAGCTCAACGTAGACATTGTTACCATTGGTATAAAAAGGATCATTGCCCCAGACGACGTTAATATTGTTCGCCACCAAGGCGACATCCGGCAGGTTGCGCATGGTGGTGGAGCCTTGGTTGGCCGTCATGCTGATGCCCTGCTGCCAGAAGGGGATGGCATAAGTGAGGCTGACTCCGCCGCCGGACGCATACTCTGGCGTGTTCGGCAGTATCAGGCCGAGGAGGGCGCCGAGCAGGGCGTTTAGGTCCGATGCAGGCGTCAGCCACACGGTTTCCGACGCCCAAGAGCCTCCTTCGGCGGTCATCGTCATTGTCGTTCCGCCCACGACCGTTATATAGGGATCGTCCGCCGGTTGGTCAATCGCCCCTGGATAACCCCCGAAATCGCCGCTGCCTTGAAAAAAACTTTGACCTTGCGCGGCAAACTGCTGGAAGATTTGCACGGTTGAAGTGTTGATATCCACCTGGTAGGAGGAACTCAATTGCCTGGCCAAGTTGTCCGTGGCCATGCGATTGAGCACGTCATTGATCTGGGCCGTCGTCGTGGAAGGCTGGACATAGTTGGTTTCAATCGGCGCAACATCCATCGGCGTTGGGCCTTCATAAACCAACACGCGATCCAAGCCCGGCGCCATCGAAATCGCCATTTCAATATCACTGGTGACTTCGAGCGCATAATCCATGTTCGTGTCGTCGCCGTCGAAACCGTCAATCAAAATATTCGTCACGGTGACACTGGTCGCGAAGTCAACCTCGCTTTCAAAATTGGTGATGTCGTCAGGATAGTAACCTGACAATTCAAAAAGCCCCAGCGATTGTCCGGTGCCGTCCTGCGAAACGCCGGCGGCATAAGCTGAGCGGAAGTCAGAGCCAAAAAACGGGCCGGCGTAATTACCGCCTCTGCCTCCGCCTCCCCCTCCACCCCCCAAGGTCACCGCCGGCTGCGGCGCCGCCGGTGTGCGGTGGATCATGGGCCGCGGGCGCACATAACTATCCAAGCCGCTAATCGCCAGGAGTGGTATGTCCAGATCCACCGATGGTTCCACATCCGGCGCGAAAAAAGTGCGCGTCTCGACGGGGTGTTGATAGACTTGCATCTTGACGTGAAAGGCCCTCTCGATGTCGGCGACCGAGCCGCTGACATCGAGCAAAGTGCGGTTGGCATGGGTTCCTTTGACGATCAGCCCGTGGGACTTGGCGAAATCAGCCACCGCCTGGTAGTCCTCCTGGCTGGGGCCAAAGGAGGAAGCGAACTGATCGGCGGTCAGATACTGGCGGAAATTGGCGTTGGACGGCTGATAAAGCTCTTGCAGCAGGTTGGTGAGTTTCTCGCGGTTGCGCAACGGCAGACCGATTGCCAGGTCCAGGCGCGTGCCGCTCTCAAGCCGTCCGATGGAGGCGAGCCGTTTGGTGATCGGCGGCACGTGGCCTTTGAGAACCTGTGGCGCCGCCTGGGCCGGCAGCGGGAACCCCAGCCAAAAGGCCGCCATCAGCGCCGTTGCGGCGGGAAAAGAAATGAAGCGAGCGGGCTGCACATTGCCAACATACCTCCAAACCGGCGGTTGGACAACCGGGAATCTTCCCGCACAGCAAGCCGTTTTAACAGAGGGTCATCAATCATTGGGGGCGCCGGGAACATTATCGGGATTGGTCACGGCGACGCCGACGTAGAGATCGGCTATTGGCAGAGCGTTTTCGGTTCTGGCACTGATACTGAGGCACCACTGGTTGATTGGATAACTGTCGAGGCCGTAGGGGAGTTTTCTGGCCGCACCATCCGCGAACAGATAGTTGGAGTTTCCAGACGGAGGAGTCGGGTGGGCGACGGCATGACGCCCGTGCTGGGAGCAGTAAATCAGGTTATTGATGCCGCCATTTTTGTTTTCCAAAATATCCATCCAGAAGTCACCTTGATCGGTATGCCTCCGCTCGCCGATAAGGATGGTCAAGGCCGGGTACTGCATCAGGTTGTCGGGCACATAGCAAGTGGCGTCGTTTTCCTGGCCCCCACTCCAGTTTTGCGGAAAGGCATCATTGTACCCGTTCATGATGTAACTGTTGGGCGCGCTATCGGCCTGCCAATCCGGGTATGTGCCGCCAGGGTTGTTTCCCAGCAGAGTGCCATAAATGGCGATTTCCGATGGACAGGCCAGCAAGTTGGTGTTGAGGAAGTAGGGAACCAGGTCGGCCGGCCAGGCCGGACCTTCAGAACGCGGGGGGTAGTTATTGTAATCGTTGTCGTACATTTTGACGGCCAAACCCAATTGTTTGATGTTGTTGAGGCAGGAGGCTTGATGGGCGGACAACTTGGCCATGGCCAGGCCCGGAATCAACAACGCCGCCAAAATGGCGATGATGGCGATGACCACGAGCAATTCAATCAGTGTAAACGCTGCGTGTTGATGACGGGCAATTCCATTTTGGACAAGCATATGCAGATTACCGCGGTCAAATGGCTGATGTTTTTTAAAACTTCCACCACAGCCGGATTTTTGCAAGCAAATTCCATAAGAAGAATTTCTTCCCATAATTCCATTCCCGAATCAAAGCCGGCAACCGCAATTGAACCTCGAATTGAACTTTTGTCCCTGCCAATGGGGAAGCAAATTTTGTCGTGCTTTTTTTCGGGGGACGTGCTTTCTTTTCCCCCGCCATGAAATGTCACCCGCTTTGTTTTGGAATTGTCCCCGCCTGCGCCGCGCTGTGGTGCGCGGGGTTGACGGTTTGCGCCCAGCCTGCCCCTTCCCCTGACCGTGGGGAGGATGCCGGCCGCCGCTTTCCGCCGGAGGTGTTTGTCCAGCCTGGCCCGTCCACCAACCGGGGGGCGGAAAGTCTCAGGAACACCCGGCCGCAATACCCGGTCCCTTACCCGCCCGCGGAGGTCGCGGAGATCACGGCCGTGCTGGACCGGGTGTTGCATTATCTGGAGGCGGCCAGTCCGGTCAAGGTGGTGGATGCGGATACGCAGGCGGCGGTGACGGATCTTGGAAAGCTGCCCAGCCATGTGGCGCTTCAGTCGGGGGACTTTGGGATCGTTGGGTATGAATGGGGAGTGACCTACGCCGGGATGCTCCTGGCGGCGGATGCGACCGGGGATCCGCACTTCAAGGACTTTGTCGCCAAACGGCTGGAGGCCATCCGGCTGATCGCCGCCCATCTGCAAGCCGTGCCCGTGGCGGAGCGGGGCCAGCTCAATTCGATGCGGCGCTTGATCGAGCCGTCGGCGCTGGATCATTGCGGGGCGATGTGCGCGGCGTTGCTCAAAGCGCAACAGGAAGGGGTGGGCGGGGATCTGCAACCCATTTTTAACATCGGACTTGATTACATCAGCGCCAAACAATTCCGGCTGCCGGACGGCACCCTGGCGCGCAACCGGCCCATGCCCAACAGCGTGTGGCTGGACGATGTGTATATGAGCGTGCCGGCGCTGGCGCAAATGGGCCGTTTCACCGGCGAGCGGAAGTATTATGACGACGCGGTGAAGCAGGTGCTGCAGTTTTCCCAGGCGCTGTTTATCAAGGACAAGGGGCTTTACCTGCACGGCTTGGTGGAAGGGATGCAGGATCATCCGCACTTTCACTGGGGGCGGGCGAATGGCTGGGCGGCGATGGCGGAAGTGGAACTGCTTTCGGCGCTGCCGGAGCAGCATCCGGGTTTCGCTCCCGTGCTGGAACAACTGCGCGCCCATATGCGGGGGCTGGCGGCCGCCCAGGGCGTCAACGGCCTGTGGCATCAATTGCTCGACCGCCCCGAGACGTACGAGGAGACCTCCGCCAGCGCCATGTTTGTTTTCGCCGGCGCGCGCGCCATCAATCGCGGCTGGATTGACGCGGCGGCTTACGGCCCGATGGTATCGGTGGGTTGGAACGCGGTGGCAAAACGGGTCAACGCCCGAGGCCAGGTGGAAGGCACCTGTGTGGGCACCGGATTGACCTGGGACCCGATGTTTTACGCCTACCAGCCCACCAGCGTCTATGCGGCGCACGGCTACGGACCAGTGCTCCTGGCCGGAGCGGAGATGATTACCTTGCGCAAAGGCAAAGGGGCCGGGGCCGGGATTCATGACGGCGGGCTGCATTTTGTCAAGCCAGAGAACGAGCCGCAGTAAGGCAAATGGATGAAAGCCAAGATACTTGTCGTAGATGACGAGCCGGACGCGCTGGAATTGATCGAGACCAATTTGAAGGCCGCCGGTTACGAGGCGCTCAGCGCGACCAACGGGCAGCAGGCGCTGGCCAAAGCCCGCGCCGTGATGCCGGCGCTGATCATCCTGGACGTGATGCTGCCCGAAGTGGACGGCTTGGAGGTTTGCAAAATCCTCCGCCGCGATCCCAAAACGGCCTCCATCCCGATCATCATGCTCACGGCGCGCGCGGCGGAAATTGACCGCGTGATCGGCCTGGAGCTGGGGGCGGAGGATTACATCACCAAGCCGTTCAGCCCGCGCGAGCTGATCCTGCGCATCAAGAACCTCTTGAAGCGCGGCGTCCAACGGGAAGCTGCCCAGGAGATCCGCCTGGGAAGCATGGTCATTGACCATCCCCGCCACCTCGTCACTTACCGGGACAAACCGATGGACTTGACGCTGACGGAGTTCAAACTGGTCAGCCTGCTGGCCGAGCGCAAGGGCCGCGTGCAATCGCGCGAGCAGCTTTTGAAAGATGTGTGGGGTTACAACACGATGATTGACACGCGCACGGTGGACACGCACATGCGCCGGCTGCGCGACAAACTGGGGCCGGCGGCCCGGCTGCTGGAAACGGTGCGCGGCGTGGGATACCGGTTCCTGGAAGAATAAGCCCGCGGCGGCGCGCAAGGCCCTATCCAAACTGGCATGTGGCGGTATTTAATAATCGTGGCGGCCGGCGCGGCGCTGCTCTGGTTCCAGCGCCACTGGCTGGAGCGGCGGCATCAGGAGGATTTGGCCCGGACCCGACGGCAATCCGCCGAAGCGGCCGCGCAGCAGCAGCGCGAGCTGGAGCGTCGGGCCCAGGAGCGCCAGCAGACGCTCTTCAACAGCATGATCGAAGGGGTGCTGCTCCTGGACGGCGGGGGCCGCGTGGTCCTGGCCAATGAATCGTTGCGCAAGGGCTTCGGCATGGGGGAGGACATCCAGGGCAAGACGATCATGGAGGTCTTCCGCTGGCATGAACTGGCGGCGCTGGCCGAGCGATTGCCGAGGGAGAAGAAAATCACCGAGGTGGAATTGGAGCTCCAGCGCGGCGGACGGCGCTGCTGGCAGATCAGCGCGGCGCTGGTCGGGGACCAGCCGGGCGGCCCCCAGGGCCGGTTGTTTGTGTTTCACGACGTGACGCGGCTCAAGGAGCTGGAAAGCATCCGCAAGGAATTTGTCGGCAACGTGAGCCACGAATTGCGCACCCCGCTCTCGCTGATCAAAGGTTTTGCCCAGACCCTGCTGGATGGCGCCAAGGACGATCCCGAACAGGGCGCCCGCTTTCTGCAAAAGATTGACAAGCACTCCGACCGCCTGCTTTTTCTGATTGAGGACCTGCTGGCCATCTCCCGCCTGGAATCCGGCCAGATTGCCCTCAACCTCCAGCCGGTCCGCCTGCGCGAGACGGCCCAGCGGGTGCTCGACGATCTGGGGGCCCGGGCGGCCGCGCGCAAAACGGCGCTGGAGAACCACATCGCGCCGGACATCCTGGTGTGGGCCGACGCGGATCGGCTGCAACAGGTGTTTTTCAACTTGACAGAAAACGCCATCAAATACGGCCGGAGCGAGGGCCGGGTGGCCCTGGGCGCCCGGGGAGGGCCGGGGCAAAAGGTGGAAGTGGTGGTGGCCGACGACGGCCCGGGCATCCCGCCCGAATCCCTGGACCGGGTTTTTGAGCGGTTCTACCGGGTGGACCGCGCCCGTTCCCGCGAGAGCGGGGGCACCGGGCTGGGCCTGGCCATTGTCAAACATATTGTTCAGGCGCACGGCGGCGAGGCCTGGGTCAAAAGCGAGATGGGCCGCGGCGCGTCCTTTTACTTCACCCTGCCCAAACAGGCCCCCCCGGCCAAGCCGCCCGGGGCCGGTTAATCGCGGGTGATTTTCATCATGGCTTTTTCCAAATCGCCGCACAATTGCCGGCGCAGGGAGGGGGCGGCGTCGCGCGGGACCCAAAAGGGCTTGCCGTAGCGCAGTTGGCAGCGGGCAAAGGGCAGGGGGATTTGAAACTTGTCCCAGCTTCGCAGCGTGATTTTGCAGCGCGTGAAGTTGGAGATCGGGATGATGGGCCGGCCCGTCAATTGCGCCAGATGGATGATGCCGGGCTGGACTTTGTAAGCCGGTCCGCGCGGCCCGTCGGGCGTGATGGCGACGCTGTAGTTTTTCTCCATCCAGGTGGTCGCCTCCAGGAGCGCCTGCGGCCCGCGTCGGCTGGTCGAACCCCGGATCGGCACCACGCCGAAGGGTTCCACCAGGGCGGCCAGGAAGCCGCCGTCCCGGCTGGCGCTGATCATCGCGCACAAGCCGGCGGAAGGCCATTTCTCGCGGACGAAATCGTCGTAGGCGGCCATGGCCAGGGCGAGGCGGTTGTGCCAGGTGGAAAAAATGACCGGCCCGGGCAGGACCGGACACGAGGCGTCGTCTTTCCAACAACAGCGCCACGTTTTCATGGACAGGCGCATGGCGGCCAGCACCACGATCCCGGCGGCCCGGCGCCGCCAGGACAACGTCCGTGGAACAATCACGCCGCCGGTTTCCTGGTCTGTCGTCGCCGTGGGCATCACGCGCCTTTTTTCAAGGCCGCCCGCACCAATTCCTCCACGCCGGCCTGGGCGCCCAGCGCCGCCGCCGCGCCGCGGATGGCTTCGTGCGCCTCGGCCTGTTTGTAACCCAGCGCCATGAGCGCCAGAGCGGCGTCGTTGATTTTTTGTTCGACGGGGGAGAGTTCCCGCTGGGCGCTGCCGGCTTCCCACACTCCGGCCGGCCCGATTTTGTCCTTCAATTCCACGACAATCCGCTCCGCGGTTTTTTTGCCGACGCCGGAAATCTGCGACAACATTTTGACATCGCCGCCGGCCACCGCGCCGCGAAAGGCGGTGACATTGACGCCGCTGAGAATGTTCAGCGCGATCTTGGGCCCAATGCCGCTGACGGTGTTGATGAGCAGGCGGAAGGTGTCGCGTTCCGCCGCGCTCATGAAGCCGTAGAGCACGTGGGCGTCCTCCCGCACCACCAGGTGGGTGAGGATTTTCACCGGCTGGCCTGGGGCGGGCAGCTTGTCGAAGGAGGAGAGCGGGATGAGCGCGTCGTAACCCACGCCGTGGACTTCCACCGTGACGCGGGCTGGGAGCGCCTCGATCAAATTGCCTTGCAGAAAAGTGATCACGGGAAAGGGATTGCCGCACCGGGCTTCATCCGGGCGGCCAGCCCAGCCTGCGGCCGCCCAGGATGTGGCAGTGCAGATGCGGCACCGTCTCGCCGCCATCGCGTCCGTTGTTGATGACCAGGCGGTAGCCGCTCTTCTCCAAGCCCAGTTGCCGGGCCACTTCGGCCGCCTTGAGCAGCAGATGTCCCAGCCCCTGCTCATCCTCCGCCAGAGCTTCGGAGAGGCGGGGGATGCTTTTCTTGGGGATGATCAGGACATGGGTTGGCGCCTTGGGGTTGGCGTCCCGAAATGCCAGCACCGCTTCATCTTCAAAGACAATGTCGGCCGGGATTTCGCGTGTGATGATCTTCTCGAAAATATTCTTGCTCATAACTCATTTCGGCGGCCGGCCCTCTCCGCGAATCCGTCATGCCTTTCAAGCTGCCTCAAAGCCGGCGGCGCTGTCAACCCCGGTTTGCCGGGCCGGGGCCAGACCCAAAAAGCGAAAGCCCTGACTTTTCCGTTTGCGGGCGGCGGCTTGCGCGGCGATAGTACGCCGGTAAAATCGGTTGCGCAGATGGAGTTTCCAAATTCCGAAATTCAATTGGCCTGGCCGCCGCCGCCCCCTTTTCAGCAACTGGGCGACGAAGTCCATGTCTGGAGCGCCCGGCTTTTCCGCCCCGGGCAGGATGATGCCGCCCGCCTGGGGACGCTCTCGCAAGAGGAAAGGCAGCGAGCCGGAATGTTCCACGGCGAGCGCGACCGGAGAGACTTCATCGCCCGGCGCTTCCTGCTGCGCGTCATCCTCAGCCGCTATTTGAGGATGGAACCGCGGCAGGTCTCCCTGGTTTGTGAGGAGCGCGGCAAGCCCCGCCTCTCCGGGTCGGAAAAGCCGCCCCCGCTCCATTTCAATCTTTCCCATTCGGGGCATCTGGCCTTGGTGGCAGTAGGGCGCCGTTGGCCGATGGGCGTGGATGTGGAAAGAATCCGGCCGATGCCTGAAATGGACGGGATTGCCGGCGCCTTTTTCTCCATGCAGGAAAACGCCCGGCTCGCCGCGGCCGGGCCGGAAGAGAAGGGGGAGGTTTTTTTCAGCATTTGGACGCGCAAGGAGGCTTTTCTCAAGGCCACCGGCGAAGGGATTGCCGGGGAACTTGGGCGGATGGATTGCTCCCAGGCGCCCCCGGGCTGGTCGCTGCATTCCTTGTCGCCCGCGCCCGGCTTTGTCGGCGCGCTGGCGGCCAGGGGCGCCGCCGCCGCGCCGCTTTGCTGGCAGTGGTCCGATTGAGCCTGGGCCTTTTCTGGTTTTTTAATATTGACCCAAGAGCGGTCCTCCGTAATCATCGGCTGAAACCAGATAGAAATGGGCGCGACCAGCCGCCAGTTTTCCCGCGCAAGCAGAGCCTTAAAATTGCCGGGCTGGCGCCAATAGCAACTTGCTCTTATTTCGATATGAAAAAAACATTATCCTTCCTTTTTGGCGCGCTGCTTCTGGCCGCGCCCTCGGCGGTCCGGGGCCAATTCACCTACACGACCAACGACGGGGCGATCACCATCACCGGTTACAACGGGCCTAATGGGCCTGTGACGATTCCAGCCGCCACCAACGGCCTGCCGGTCACCGGCGTGGCGGGATATGCGTTCTATCTGCTCACCAACGTGACAAGCGTGACGATCCCCGCCAGCGTGACCAGCATCGGGGGTTATGCCTTTGCCGAGTGCTCCAACCTGAGCAGCGCGACAATCTCCGCTGGAGTGACCAACATGGGGAACCAGTTTTATGGCTGCACCAATCTCCAGAGCGTGACGATTGACGACGGCGTCACCAACATTGGAGCCGCCGAGTTCTCCAGCTTCGCCAGCCTGACCAATGTGACGATTCCTGACAGCGTCACGAGCATCGGAAGCACTGCTTTCGATTTTACAGGCCTGACCGGCGTGACGATTCCCAGCGGCGTGGCCAGCATAGGAGATGCGGCCTTTTATGGTTGCTCCAACCTGACGAGCCTCACCATTGCCGAGAGCGTGACCAACATCGGAAGCGCCGTGTTCGCCTTCTGCGACAGCCTGGGCAGCGCGACGATTTCCGGTGGCGTGACCAACCTGGGGAACCAGTTCAATGGCTGCACGAATCTCCAGAGCGTCACGATCGCCAACGGCGTCACCAATGTCGGAGCCGGCGAGTTCGATGGCTTCGCCAGCCTGACCAGCGTGACGATTCCCAGCAGCGTCACCAGCATCGGAAGCAGTGCTTTCGTTGACACGGGGCTGACCAGCGTGACAATTCCCGGCAGCGTGACCAGCGTCGGGGATTATGCCTTTTATGACTGCTCCAACCTGACCAGTGTCACGATCCCCAACAGCGTCACCAGCATCGGAAGCGAGGCGTTTGCCTTCTGCACCAGCCTGAGCAGCGCGACGATTTCCAGCGGGGTGACCAACATGGCGAACCAGTTTTATGGCTGCACGAAACTCCAGAGCGTGACGATCAACACCAACGTCACCACCATCACCGCCAGCGAGTTCGGTGGCTTCGCCAGCCTGACCAGCGTGACGATTCCCAGCAGCGTCACGAGCATTGGAAGCAATGCTTTCGTTGGCACGGGGCTGACCAGCGTGACAATTCCCAGCAGCGTCACCAGCATCGGGCCGCAGGCATTCCTTGGCACGGGGCTGACCAGCCTCACCCTTGCCGGCGGCGTGACCAGCGTCGGGGATTACGCCTTTTCTGGTTGCTCCAATCTGGCCAGTGTCACGATCGCCATCGGCGTCACCAGCATCGGCAGCGATGCGTTCGCCTTCTGCACCAGCCTGAGCAGCGCGACGATTTCCGGTGGCGTGAGCAGCATGGCGAACCAGTTTTATGGCTGCACCAATCTCCACAGCGTCACCATTGATGCCGGCGTCACCAGCATTGGAGCATACGAATTCTACTCTGGCTCAACTAACGATCTGAGCATGGTGACCAGCGTGACGATTCCTGACAGCGTCACGAGCATCGAAAGCTTTGCTTTCTATAACGGTGGCCTCACCAACGTCACGATTCCCGACAGCGTGGCCAGCATCGGGGGTTATGCCTTTTATGGTTGCTCCAACCTGAGTAGCGCGACGATTTCCAGTGGCGTGACCAACATGGGGAACCAGTTTTATGGCTGCACCAATCTCCAGAGCGTGACGATTGACGACGGCGTCACCAGCATTGGAGCCGGCGAGTTCTCCGGCTTCGCCAGCCTGACCAGCGTGACGATTCCTGACAGCGTCACGAACATCGGAAGCACGGCCTTCGATTTTACAGGGGTGACCAACGTGACGATTCCCGACAGCGTGACCAGCATCGGGGATTATGCCTTTTATGCGTGCTCCAACCTGACCAGCCTCAGCATTCCCAGCAGCGTGGCCAGCCTCGGGAATTATGCCTTCGCCAGTTGCTCCAACCTAGCCAGCGTGACGATTCCCGACAGCGTGGCCAGCATCGGGGAGTATGCCTTTTATGGTTGCTCCAACCTGAGCAGCGCGACGATTTCCGGTGGCGTGACCAACGTGGGGTACCAGTTTTATGGCTGCCCGAATCTCCACAGTGTCACAATCGCCAACGGCGTCACCAGCGTCGGAGCATCCGAATTCGCTGACTTGACCAGCTATGGCTTAACGAATCTGACCAGCGTGACGATTCCTAACAGTGTCACGAGCATTGGAAGCAATGCATTCGTTGACACCGGCCTGACCAGCATCACGATACCCGGCAGCGTAACCAGCATCGGGGAATATGCCTTTGCCGAATGCTCCAACCTGCTCCACGTCACCATTGCCGGCAACCTCACCAGCACCGGGTATGCGGCCTTTGCTTTCTGCGGCGCATTGACCTCCGTCTTTTTCCAGGGCAATGCTCCCACCGGCACTCAACCGACTGCGTTCTATCATGACTCCAAGGCCACGGTCTATTATTTGTCTGGCGCCAAGGGCTGGAGTTCCACCCTTGCTGGGTTGAAGACCTCCGAGCTGCTGCTCTCCATCACGGCGCAACCCGCCGATCTAAGTCCGCCCGCTGCCGCCGTTGCGACTCTCTCCGTCAAGCTGGAGAAGCTGCCCTCGACTTATCTGTGGTCTTTCAACGGCGTTCCGTTGTCCAATAGCGCGGCCATCTCCGGCTCCGCCACCAACCGGCTCACCCTCAATCTGTTCACGGCCGCCAATGCGGGGAGCTACTCTCTCTTCGTTTCCAACTCCTCTTTCTTTGTCACCAGCAAGCCGGTTCAACTGACTCTCGGCTTGGAGAAAACCAAGCCGTCGGTGGCCATCACTTCCCCGAAGCTCAACAGCCGCGCCACGGCTCCAGTGTTGCGCGGCACGGCGGCGGACTCCGTCCGGGTGCGCAACGTCACG
>Ga0181536_10001996_pt1 | contig 23616 bp, 22 predicted proteins | sample PEATcosm2014_Bin_41_FD_121105 | JGI IMG/M metagenome (GOLD analysis project Ga0181536, IMG submission 121105) | Peatland microbial communities from MTU Mesocosm Facility, Houghton, MI, USA - PEATcosm2014_Bin17_60_metaG | ecosystem: Environmental > Terrestrial > Soil > Wetlands > Peat | place...
CAAATGCAGAGGAATTCGAGAGTGATCCGAGCCGTTTCGACATTCCTGACAGCGTGATCGGTTTTCTGTCCGGCGAACTCGGAACCCCTGCCGGGGGATGGCCAGAACCGTTTCGCACCAAGGCACTTACAGGGCGCACTTATGTCGCGCCCGCGAACGAGCTCAGTGACTCCCAGCGCGAGCGGCTTTTGGGCCCTGAGTCCCGCAGCGCCCTCGCCGAACTCTTGTTCGAAGGGCCTGCGCGCGACTACGTCGCTTCGACCGAACGCTATGGGTCACTGTCTAACTTGCCGACGACCGCGTTCTTCTACGGGTGTGAAATGGGCAAGGAAATTGTTGTTGAGCTATCGCCCGGAGTGGTGCTGTTCTTGCGCATCGATGCCATGACCGAGCCAGATGACCGCGGCTATCGAACCGTCTATTGCCAGATGAACGGCAGACAACGCACCGTAACGGTTCGCGACTTTGCGTTCGAAGCCCTCAAGCCGACAGGGGAAAAGGCAGCAGTGGGTGACCCGTACCAGATCGGTGCACCCTTCAACGGCGTTATTTCGATCACCGTGCGCCAAGGCGAGAATGTCCAAGTCGGTCAGGCCGTCGGGACCATTGAGGCGATGAAGATGGAAGCAAGCGTCACGAGCCCGGTGAGCGGGGTGGTCGCTCGGGTCGTCGTTCCTGTCTCCGGACGCGTAGAAGCAGGCGATCTCCTTGTCGTCATCACACCGTGAGCTCGCGCGAACAGACACGACCGCGATCGATCCGATGGGCCAATTGGTCGGCCGGTGGCTCGTGTATCGCGAGCTTTGCGACGAACGAAGGGGACGAAACGGGGTGTTCCATGACGTCGCGAGCTTCGATCAGCAGAGAAATGGCGATCTTTGCTAACGAGATGGCGGCACGCATTGTTGGCCGAAGTGTCGCGGCTTCGCGAACCGAGCGCTTGTGTACCGAGGAGATCGTCGAGGCCTCGTCGAAGTGCGTTTCGCGAATGGCCGACGGTTTCACGCCCTCGGGCTGAGCACTGGTGGATTCGGCGTCGAACATCGATGCGGCGAGGACACCCACAGGGGCACATGCGTGCTCGTCTCATCCAAAGCGTGTCCTGTGTTGTGGGTCATCGCGGGACGAATAGAGTCGCTTTTCTTCTTGACGGATGATGAGCGCATGGCGCCAGGGGATTGGGCGCGACTTGCGCGCACGACCCCTTGAGCCACGCTCTTGGTGAGCTCCCGGGAGAGCGAGGGAACCCCTGGAACGCCAGGTCATCGCTCGATGGACTCGATCCGCGTTCATCTCGGATGGTGCGTTTTTCGCCTCAGGGATCCGCGCCGTCAGCGATCGTGCGCGAAGGTGCATGCTGGTGCGATGGAACATTCCGAAAGCGACCAACTACCTCCCCAATCGCGTCGAAACACCTTTGCCGTTCCCTTCCTCGCTGACGTAGCTACCCGCGCCCAGCGTTCTCGCGCCGTTCGGCGTCGGACGCGCATTGTGGCGACTATCGGGCCAGCCTCGAGCGGTGAAGCGACTCTCGCGGGGCTCGCCGAAGCCGGTATGGATGTTGCCCGAGTCTCCTTCGCGCACGGCAGCACGGCCGATGGCATTGAACTCATAAGAAGGATTCGCAAGATCGTGCCGCACATCGGGATCCTGCCGGACCTTCCCGGTCCAAAGATTCGCTGCTCTCCGTTTCGAGAAAGAGCCGTTCTCGAGACGGGCGCGGAGATTGTTCTCACACCCGGATCGAACACTCCGGAGAGCTCGGCGACGCGTATCGGTATCGCGGTTGATGAAGTCGTGGCCAACCTTGTTGAGGGCGACCTCGTTGCGCTTGGAGACGGAGGCATTTCGCTCGAGGTCGTTGGTCGAAAAGGAGACGATGTCCTCGCGCATGTCCGATCGGGTGGATCGATCATCGGGCGACCAGGAGTGACGGTACCCACGAGCAGAATCCAGCTCGTGACGCCGACCCCTGAGGATCTTGACCGAATCGCCGTGCTCGCCAATGAGGATATCGAAGCGATCGCTGTCTCGTTCGTCCGGGGGTCCGAAGACATCGACTTGGTGCGCGACGCCGTTGGGCGACCCGACACGATGCTCGTTGCGAAGATTGAGACACCAGAGGCGATCGACAACCTCGATGCTGTTGTTCGAACTGCTGACGCAGTCATGGTCGCGCGCGGGGATCTCGGTATGAGGTTGCCGCTTGAGGATATTCCCTTCTACCAAAAGCGGATCATCCGTTCGGGAGTGCGCTTCGGTCGCCCCGTCATCACGGCGACCCAGATGCTCGAATCGATGATCACCGCACCGGTTCCGACGAGGGCCGAGGTCACCGACGTCGCGAACGCCGTGTTGGATGGAACTTCCGCAGTCATGCTTTCTGGAGAAACGGCGATCGGCATCGACCCGGTACGTGTCGTTTCGACCATGGCGCGCATCGTTTTGCGAACCGAACGTGACTTCGACTACGTCAATTGGGGCGGAGGTCTTGGCGTACAAGAAGTGTCGGGCGACGCACCGCTGCGTCGAATCACTGCGGCGGTCACAGGTGCCGCCTGGCGTGCGTCGCTTGAAGAAGATGCAGCAGCGATCATTGCCTGTACGCAAACAGGAGCGACCGCTCGAGCTATCTCACGGTACCGGCCGAGAATGCCAATCGTGGCCGTGACGCCAAATGAGCGAACGGTTCGCCAGCTTGCGATGAGCTGGGGGGTCGAAACCCTTCTCTCGGCACATTCAGCGAACAACGACGATCTCATTTGGAATGCCGTGCAACAAACGAAGGATGCGGGTTTTGCTTCTCCAGGAGACGTTGTCGTCGTTCTTGCTGGTTCGCCCTATGAGAAGGACCGCGTTGCCGACACGATGTGGATGATCAGGATTCGCTAGTGAATACCCAGGTACTCGAATTGACGCGTCCCGTTCTTGATGATGGCGCGTGATCAACTCGAACTGAGGAGTTGTCCCAGAGAAAGGTCAAGTCATGTCTGATGTAAGCGACGGAGCTGAACCCGGCGAACAAGCCAACACGCGGAATGAGGTCGAGCACGCACGAGGATGGTTCGGGCACAAGCGTTCCATCAAAGCCAACGTGCCACACACCCGGATCGGCGCAGCATGGGCCACCGTGACGGTGGCAGTCGTGCTCGGCATTGCGTTGATCGACTTCATCGCCGAGAACACCCGCTCGGTGCGCATCGACTTCTTCTCATCAAGTGGGCACATTCCCGTTGCGGTCGCATTGCTTGTCGCCGCTGTCGCCGGAGCATTCGTCGTGTTGGCGATCGGCGTTGCCCGTACGACGCAGCTCCGCCTAGCGGTCAGGCACCGAAAGCAGTATGGGGCTGCGGACTCCTCGCCGCCCACATAATGCGTCGCGAACAGGAGATTCAGGTCCATCTGAGGGTGCGCTAGTCGACGAGGCAACCGCTTCGTCTTATCGCTGACACTGCTTTTCTCGGTGCGAACAGCTCTCGTTTCGCTGCGTCTCCCACATGGTGCTGTTCAGTCCGGCAATTCGTCTTCGAGGATGATGCGCGGTCCCGATGCCCAACCGACGTAGCGCCAAAACCAGTTGAGCAATACGACAACGCGGTTGCGCACACCGACGAGGTAGATGAGATGCAGGCCGAGCCACGAGAACCAACCGACCGTGCCCTTCACGACAACACCGCGAAGCGGTCCTGGTCCCTCGAGCTGCGCTACTGCAGCACGCCGTCCGATCGTTGCCATCGCACCTTTGTCTTTGTAGGAAAAAGGCTCCAAAGAAGAGCCGTTGAGCGCCGCGACAATCTGCCGTGCCACGTGCCGCCCAGATTGCAACGCGACCTGTGCAAGCTGCGGTGCAAGGTCGTCCGTGCCCGGATCCTTCGGCACTGCTGCCGCGTCCCCGACCACAAAGATCTCCGGGTGTCCAGGAATCGAGAGGTCATGGCCGACAACTACCCGTCCTGCGCGCGCCCGCTGTGCGGGCAGTGTTGCAGCGAACGTGCCTTCGACTGTGACGCCTCCCGCCCAGACCACAAGATCTGCACGGACAGACGAGCCATCGGAGAGGTGCACAGCGTTTTTGTCGATGGCAGAGACTGAGGCACCAAGGCGGACTTGTATGCCTCGCTTAGATACTTCGGAATAGGCGTACTTGCTCGCACGTTCCCCGAACGCGCCAAGCAGTCGGTTCCCAGCATCGATGATGATGACCGACGTACGGGCGCGGTCGATCCGGAGCCGGTCCTTTTGCACGCTGACGTCCAGTAGTTCAACGATCGCACCAGCCATTTCGACGCCAGTGGCGCCTCCACCAATTACGACGAAGCTCAGCGTTCCGTTTGCGTGTCGTTCGGGATGCGCATCAGCATCATCGAGCACAACGAGGAGAGCATTTCGCAGACCTCGCGCGTCCTCCAAGGTGTACAAGGGACGGGAGAACTCGGCCGCGCCTTCAATTGAGAAATACGAAGCCGTCGCCCCGGTCGCTACAATGAGCGCGTCGTAGGGGAGAACCGAACCGTCTGAGAGGGAGATGGCGCGAGTTCCGGGGACGATGCTGTCGACTCGTCCTCTACGAAATTTCACATTCGATGCGTGAGAAAAGATGGCGCGGATAGGAAAGGCGACATCTGCTGGGTCGAGGCCAGCGGTCGCGACTTCATACAAGAGCGGTAGGAATGTGTGGAAGTTGTGTGTGTCGACGAGAGTGACTTCGACTTGACTATTCGCGAGCTCTCGCGCAGCCGCGATGCCAGCAAATCCCGCACCGACGATAACGACGCGTCGGCACATGGGTACATTGGCCGAGGTGTGGTTTTCCTCTATCGCCATTCCATCCCGATACCTTGCGTCTTGGACAATTGATCTCTGTTACATAGAATCACAACCACGTGGATTACCGTTGGTTTAGAGCCTGGTCTTTTCGCCGTGGCAAGTACTAGAAAATCGCGGAGCCGGGTACGACGGAGTTGTCGATTGTTATTGGGACCGCTTGTGCTTGGTCCGTGGGTGAAAGCGGGTTAAGGGCGCCCAAGACCAGTGCATCGGAGATGTACGGTCCGATTTCTCGCGGTCCGAGGTTGATGCATGCGACAACATGTTTGCCGACGAGTTCGGCTTCTGGGATCAATGCGTATTGACCGACGCTCACGCGCTGACCGAGATGTCCTAGATCGAGGGTCAAGATGCGACTCGGTGAACGAGTACCTTCGGCGAGCGGGGCAGCGATGACTCGCGCCACCCTCATGTCGAGGTTCTGGAACTTCCCAAAGGAAATCTGACTCTTTGCTGGGGCGTCTGGGATGTCTTTCAAGAGCGTTCTCTCCTCGTGGTATTGCCTCTGGCCGCTTGAACATGAAAATACTGAAGTTGTCTCGTACGTGACACGTAGGCAGGTACGCTTGCGACGATCGCGGGGCAATCGCCCTTCTTGACGGCGATGCCAGCGTGCACTGCGTCGGCACTCAGGAAATCCTCATCAGCGTCGGCTAGAGCTGGATGTACCGAAATCGCGAATCGCAGGCAGTCGAACGGAAGGGGAGATTCCATGGATAAGCACCTGGGAAAGATCACCCTTACCCAGCGAGGCCGTCGATACGCGCTCGGACACGGGGCCGATTTCTACGGGATCTGGGATATCGCCACGTCATACCCACGTTTGGTGGAGCGATTCCCGTTGCACGCCGACGGCTGGTTTCGCGCGCGCAGGCGCTTCGAGGAGCTCGAGAACGCGCCCGAGCAAGGACCGGTCGCTCTTCGAGCGCAGCGTCGCCCGAGCGCCCATGCGATGACCTGTGCCGGAATCGTTCTCGCCGGCGTCGTACTTGGGATCGTGGGTCTGTTCCCGCATTACATCGGCGGGTTGAGCCTCGCGTCCCAGGGCGATCAGTTGCTCCCTCACCTGTTCTACCTTTCGGGTTGGGTGGTCGCGGCCGCGTTCTTCCTCGTCGGCGGGCGGGTCGCGCGCGTAGGAGCTCTCTTTGGGTCCGCACTGAGCGCGATGACGTTCGGCTTTTTCCTAGGCGACCTTGGTGAGGTGCTGGCTGGCAACGGAGCCGTCGCGGGGACCGGTCTCTACCTCGGTCTGATCGGGTGGCTCGTATGTGCCGTCGGCTGCGTGCTCGCGCTGTTTGGTTTGCGCGAAGCAGGCGCACTTGGCGGACCTGTCAACCGCCTTGGTCTCGCCATCGGCGGGACCTTGCTCGCGCTCGGGACCGCCATCACCTTTGCCCCTTCGTGGGATCGTTACGTGCTTTTCGCTGCAGCGACAGGCCGAAGCGAGGTCCTGACCGAGGGCAACGCGTTCTCCAATCCTCGAGTTGTCATCGCGGGCGACGTGGTGGTCATGGTTCTCATCGTCGCGCTCGTCTATCTTGCACTCGCCTGGCGGCCGAGGTTGCTCGGCGCGGGTCTGTTCGTGGGGGCTCTCCTCCCGATTGTGGCAGAAGTTTTCAGCGCGCTCGTGCAGGACTCATCGCCGCCGCCGCTCAACACCTTTGGGATCACTCCCGCACAGGCGGCGCAAGCGCAGCTACACATAACAGCTGGCTTCACGCTTTGGTTCTACCTCTACTGCGCTTTCCTTGGGTTGCTCATGGTGTACGGCGCACTTGTCGCCGGGTATGCAGTGGCAAAAGAGATCGCGTAGTGCCCTTCGAGGTCTTGTTTCACATTTTCTCTTGACGTTTTTTGTAGGGGACATCGAGACACCATTGACAGAGCGAGGGCCTCGTCGCCGCGATCTGGTGAAAAAGGGCGACTCGTTCGCTCGCGAAGACGAGACGCGTTCGTACCAAGGGATGCGGCCCCGTCGCTAAAAGGCTGCGCAACGCCATTGCACATAGGGATCGTCGGGACCTTGCAGTAATCTTGGCGCTCGTGCTCCTCGGGGCACCATCGCAGAGATAAGCACGCTTTTTTGTCGCTTGTTCGCGCGCGGCTGTGTCTCAAGGTCCTTGCCGACAGAGGCATCTGAGAAAGCCCATCGTGCTCGACGTTCCCGTCAGCTCTTTCGTCGGCGCATTGTCCTACCATGCCGAGGTGGCCCATCCTCGTGAAGCAAGACGAAGCGGCCTCGCGTCGACGTGGCATGTCCTCATCGGCAAGCCGCTTCGAAACTCGGAGGCGGTAAAGGAGCAGATCAACCCCGTCGAAGGGCTGTCCGCTCTTTCCCTCGACGCGCTGACTTCGGTCGCATATGGACCCGAGGCGATCGTCGTCGTATTGGCGGTCGCGGGAGCCGGGGCACTTCATTTCGTGCTCTGGATCACCATGGTGATCGTCGCGCTGCTTGCGGTTCTTGTTACCTCCTATCGACAGGTGATCGACGCGTATCCCGGTGGAGGTGGTGCCTACGCCGTTTCGCGGGCGAACCTTGGTACGCGCTTGAGTCTCCTTGCTGGTGCGGCATTGATCGTCGATTACGTCCTCACCGTCGCGGTGTCGATTGCTGCAGGAGTCGGCGCTCTGACGTCAGCATTTCCCACCCTGGCATCTGCGACGGTGCCCATCTGTCTCGGGATCCTCGCGGTCATTACGTTGCTCAATCTCCGAGGTCTTGGCGAGACGGCTCGGGCGTTCCTGCTCCCCACGATGATCTTCATCGTCGGGATTTTCGCCGTCATCATCGTCGGGCTCATCCATCCGCTCGCCTTGCACGCGAGCCAGCCTGGTCGCTCGCTTGTTTTGGGTCACGCTCTTCAGGCCGTCGGGGTGCTCCTCTTGCTAAAGGCGTTCTCAGCTGGTTGCAGCGCGCTGACCGGCGTGGAGGCGATCGCGAACGGCGTACCGCTTTTCAAAGAGCCGAAGGTCGTACGGGCGAAGCGGACGGAGCTGCTCTTGGGTTTGATCCTCGGCGCGATGCTGCTCGGTCTCGCGGTGCTCGCGAGTCGATGGCACATCGGTCCGCGATCCGGACAGACGGTATTGAGCCAGATCATGGCGGTCGCGATAGGCCGTCATTGGGCGTACTACGCCTTGTCGCTCACGATCACCTTGGTGTTGGCCCTCGCGGCGAACACCTCTTTTGGCGGTCTTCCGGTGCTTGCGAGCCTGCTCTCGCGCGATGACTACTTGCCGCACTTGTTCTCACTGCGTGGTGACCGACAGGTGTTCGCGAACGGGATCTGGGCGCTCGCGGCCCTTTCAGGAGCGATGCTTATCGCCGTTGACGGGGTGACGAACAGCCTGATTCCGCTGTTCGCGATCGGCGTCTTCACGGGTTTCACACTCGCCCAAGGTGGTCTCGTCGTCCACTGGTGGAAGACGAGACCTCCGAAGTGGCGACGTCGCGCCGCGATCAACGGCCTCGGGGCGACGATGACTGCGATCGCGACGATCGTGTTCTTGTTCTCAAAGTTCTTGGACGGAGCATGGGTGGTCGTCATTGCCGTGCCGTGCTTCATCTTCTTGTTCGTGCGGATCCACGCCTACTACACACGCTCAGCTCTCGAGCTCGGACTCGGTACCGTGCCGAGCAAGCCCGAAGGAAGGCGCTGCCTCGTCGTCGTCCCGGTGACTTCCGTCTCGCGTCTCACCGCACACGTCTTGTCCGAGGCGCTTTCGATTGGCCAAGAGGTCGTGGCTGTCTCGGTGGTCCTTGCTGTCGGTGAGGAACGCGACGTTCGGATCGCCAAGCTCGAACAGGAATGGGCAGCGTGGGACCCAGGCGTGCCGCTACGGGTCTTGCATACCGACTACGCCTCGATCGTGGATCCGATCGTCTCGTTCATCGACGAGCTTCGAGCAAGTCACGACGAGCAGATCATCGTGCTCATCCCGGTCGTCCTGGTCGAGCACGCCCGCTATCGCGTACTTCATAACCAGATGGATCTCGTGCTCTCTTCGGCACTTCGGTGGCGAACCGATGTCGTCGTTGCACGCGCCCGCGTAACCCTTGAATCCTTGGAAGAAGAATCCGACCAGGCGATCAAAGCCCCTAAGGGATGAGCTTCTCACGGGCAATGCCATCCCACGAATGGCGCACGTGCGCTGTGCTTGGGAGAAGGGCCGTCAGCTCCAAGCTGATCGCGTTCGGGGCATGCCGCTTTCACCTTTGTTCGTAGGGGCGACACCGAGCACTTGGTGAACGGAGATAGAGCCGTTCTCAAAGCTGTTCGCTGACGCAGCCATATAGAGCCTCCAGATGCGCGCCCGGTGCTCTCCGACAATGGCGACTGCTTTGTCCCAAGCGCCCTCGAGGTTTCTCACCCAGACGCGAAGCGTCGCCGCGTAGTGCTCACGCAACGACTCGACGTCTCGTACCTCGAAAGACGAACGCTGCATAGCTCCGATCACGTCGGCGACGTCGATGAGCTCTCCGTCGGGGAAGACGTATCGGCTGGTGAATGATTTCCCGACGAACTTGGAGCCGTGCGGCTTCGATATCGCGTGATTGAGCAGTCGACCTTTTGGGCCAAGGAGAGCGAAGAGCGTATTGAAGTATTCAGCCATGTTCTTCGTGCCGACGTGTTCGAACATCCCAATAGATGAGATCGCGTCGAAGGTTTCACCTCGCAGGTCTCGATAGTCCTCGAGGAGAATGTGGACGCGCCCCTCCAATCCAGCAGCTTCAACGCGATTACGGGCCAATTGTGCTTGCGCGGGACTGAGCGTTATGCCGATGACGTCAGCGCCATAGTTCGCGGCCGCGTGGATCGCCATCGAACCCCAGCCGCATCCCACATCGAGCAGGCGAGCATGAGCAATCTCATGCAGTCCGAGCTTGCGACAGATGAGGTCGTGCTTGGACTGTTGTGCATCTTCGAGAGTCATCGAAGCGTTGTCAAAACGAGCACATGAGTAGGTCATTGTCGGGCCGAGCACGATCCGATAGAAATCGTTGCCAACGTCGTAGTGATGTGTGACCGCGGCGGCATCGCGCTTTTTCGAGTGCAAGGTGCCGCTAAGGTGCAGCTCTTCTTCGGGACGCGTCGGCGGAAGGCCCAACGCGCCAAGGCGTAGAGCGGCGGAAAAGCCGCGTGCAAGAACGTGCCATCCGACGCGCTTTGTTGCGCGTGCAGTGTCGCGCAGCGCTTGTAGGACGAGGCCGATGTCGCCCTCGAGGTCGACCTCACCCATGACGAAAGCCCGGGCAAGGCCGAGTTCGTCGGCCGACCAGAGGAGCCGTGTCAGCGCTCGCCGAGAATTTATGACAACAGAACCAGGTCCGGTGTCGGGACCAAGTGCGCTGCCATCCCAAAACACAAAGCGCAGCGGCACGCCCTTTGTGAACAAGAGCGCGAAGAGCGGCTCGAATTTCGGCGCGACACCCACCGAGTCGCGCTTTCTTGTTGGAACATGAGCTGTCGAGGAGATCGACTGCATGTGGTCGTGGCGCTCGTCGTGACTCACCGTCACAGCGGACCTCCTCGAAGTTCGAATGCGGTGCAACTGGAGCCTTTTCGCTCGCGGGCCCTTGCCTCATTTTGTATCAGCTGAACTTCCCGGGCGCATTAGGAAAAAGCGCTCGCAGTTCAAAGACGGTGCGCGGTCGTTCGGACCAAAGGGCCGCTTCCCATGGGCTCCTAACAGGAATTCCTTAGATTCTGCCGGGCCAAATCACAGCGTGCGGAGCGATGATGGGGCCATGGAAAATGTTCCTGGGTCCTCCGGTCCTTCCGAGCGTGAAGATGCCGTCGAAGATCCTCGCCCCCACATGGGCGAGACTCCACCGACTGACGAAATTCCGACCACGACGGCGACACCGCCTGGCGGTTACCCCCCACCTCCTGGCTACGCACCACCTCTTGGCTACGGGTGGGCCGGAGGGCCTATGCCCACTTCGGGTGTTCCTCCTTTTTCTGTTCAGATGAGGAACAAGGGAGCATTCACGAAGTTCTTCACGAGCGCCACGGTGGCGTGGGTATTGGTCATCCTGCTCGTTGGTGCCGTCACTGGTCTCTCCGTTGCCCTCGCGACCGAGGGCCCGGTGCCCATTCGAGCCATTGCACCGAGCTACGGGGCGATCCGGAACAACCCCCCCTTCCCGGGCGGAGGCGCCTTTGGAGCAAACGGTCCGCCCTTTGCCCACGCCTTTGGGAACCTAGGGGTTGCTGGGACCGTCTCATCTGTCCGCTCCGGATCCTTCACGGTGACGAGTTCCTCGGGTCAAGTAGTCACCGTGGACGAACAAGCATCGACGACCTATGCGACTTTCGGCTCAAGTGCAACTTCGAGCGCGGTCAAAAAAGGTGCACGGGTACTCGTGCAAGGCACCCGCACGGGGAACACCGTGGAGGCAACGCGCGTCATCGTGCTCCCCCCGGGACCGCTGTTTGGATCGGGACCGCCAGGCTAGGAGGGCTTCGTCGCGCGCGTTGTGCTCGTGATGGAAGACAAGCCGGCGCGAATCCCTAATTAGGCGTAGACCCAAACCTCGGTGCCGATGGGCGCAAGATTGTTCGCCCAGATCCAGTCGATCGCCTCGTCGCTCACTCGGACGCACCCGTGAGATGCAGGATCTGGCGGAACGAAGGTGTCCCCGTGAATAGCAAATCCGTCATCGAAGAACCGCGGTCGCCAAAGCTTGCCGAGCCTGTCTGTCACAAGTCCGTTCACGACCCGGTAGATGTAAAAGACGCCTGTGGGTGTGGTGGCGACGTATGAGACCCCTTGGTCGACGTAGGTGTACCCACCGCCAGTCGAGGTATTGAGCACGAATTCGACCGTGCCGTTGCTCACGAACATCACGAGGTCATCTGCGAGGTCGACCTCGATCACATAACCCGAGGTGCTACGAGGAACGGGGAGATCCCCAGCTTCGAGCGCGGCAACCGTCGTCGCGCCGACGATTCCACTCGGGTTCAGGCCCGCAGCTTTTTGCAGGGCATAGACGGCCTGCTGGGTCGCGTCTTCGAAGACTCCGTTCGGCGGACCGAGCCAATAGCCGAGGTCACTGAGGCGCTCTTGCAGGGCAAGGACTTTTGCACCGCTGTCACCGAGTGCCAGGTTTGCCCCCGCGTACGGCGGTGGCACGGGGGTCACGACGACGATGTCGATAGGGCTCATGAGGCCCGCGCCTGATGGTCCAGACTTGACCCTCGCACGGATGAGGAATGTCCCCGTCTCTTTGAAGGTGGCGCTCATGACCACCTTGCCCTTGGCCTTGGTGACGGCTGATGCGATGTCGCGCCAACGCTGCGTGCCGAAGCGCTGCAAGTAAACGACACGACCCGACGCTCTAGGCACGACCACGACGGTCGCGTCGACGCTCTGGTTGATCGTCACGCTCGACGCGCTCAGCCGGATGAGCACGTGCGGGCGCTCTCCGCGCGCAGGAGCGGATCGGGGCATGCGGCCTATGGATGCAGCCTGGGCGGGTATCGCCGTTGCGAAGGTGACGAGGAGACTCAACGCCACCATGAGAAGCACCCCGGGTCTCTTCCCCGTCATGGGCTTCCTGAGCAAATCTCCCCCCGGAGCTTTCGTTTTCGAACACGCCGTCCTTGGATGAGTCCGGCTCGGCCGCAGACGAACGAGGTTAGGCTCACCGAGGCGCCTTGGACAGTGCACAAGCGCGCGATCCGAGCTCAGAGCCAGAAAATGCGACAGCTCCGATGGTGGAACCGCGCCGCGACCGTTCCGTCGATTCCCGGTGACCTTGGCCTTCCACCGCTAGTATCTCGGGAAAGCGAAGCAGTGTTCGCTTCGATGGGCCCAGACGCCCCTTACCAATATGAGCGGGGTAAATCACATGTCCTACCGCTTGACTAAGCCATCAAGGCTCGCTGTGACTTGTGGGATTGCCGCCATGGCGATTCTCTGCGCGTCGAGCCCGCAGGTCTTTGCCTCGACGACAAGTCACCTGAACAAAGCGAAGGCGACGGCGACCATCACCAAGAATTTCACGACCTTCTTCAGTGGCAAGACGTCGGCCAAAACGAAGATCGCGCTGCTCCAGAACGGTTCGAAGTTCTCGACGATCATCGACGGACAAGCGTCATCATCGATGGCCGCGAGTACAACGGCAAAGGTCAGCGCGGTGACGGATCTCACGGGAAGTTCTGCGAAGGTGAAGTACACGATTGACCTTGGCGGTCAACCCGCACTTCCTAACGCGACGGGGTCGGCTGTGTGGCAGGGCGGGACGTGGAAGGTCAGTGACGCGAGCTTTTGCACGCTTCTTGCACTAGAGCAGACGAAGACACCGGAGTGCCCCGCGGCTAATTCGTGATCGGGTAAGACCGCGGCATTTCAAACCGGCAGGGGAATCCTTTCGATCGCAACAAGGGATCGGATACGCCAGCGCGCGCTGGTGACGATCTGTTGCGTGCTGTTCCTGACGTTCCTCGACACGACGATCGTCAGCGTCGCGCTCGCGTCGATCCAGTCGAGTCTTCACGCCGGCATCGCGCAGCTGCAGTGGATCGTGAACGGCTACGCGCTCACGTTCGCAAGCCTCATGCTCGCGATTGGATCGCTTTCTGACCGCATCGGACGGAGACGCGTCATCATTGCTGGCCTCGCTTGCTTTTGCCTGGGATCGCTCATCGCGATCCTCGCGGTGAGCCCGGCCATGCTCATCGTTGGGCGGGTCGTGATGGGTGTGGGTGCCGCGGCCTCTGAACCAGGCACGCTCTCGATCATTCGCCATCTCTACCCCGAGCGATCAGAACGCGCGCGTGCACTTGGTATTTGGGCAGCCGTCTCGGGTCTCGCGCTCGCCCTCGGGCCGGTCATCGGTGGTGTGCTTGTTGGTTTCGGATCGTGGCGAGCCGTGTTCGTGTTCAATCTCGTCGTCGGCGTCCTCCTCATCATCGCGACCCAGCTCTATGTTCCAGAGAGCCGGGACCCGAGCGCGGAACGTTTCGATCGCCTGGGATTTGTGGCGGTTTCGTGCGGGCTGGGGGCGCTGACGTTCGCGGTGATATCCGGTGAAACCTACGGATACGCCGCGCGTGGCATTGTCGCACTCTTTGTCGCCGGCGTATGCGCGCTCGTTCTGTTCGTCCTTATCGAACGACGAAGTCGATCACCGCTGATCAATCTGTCCTATTTGGCGAAGGGACCTTTCGCAGGGGCCTTGGTGTTCGCGTTCCTCCTCTTCTTTGGGATCTTCGCGATCTTCTTTTTCACCGCGCTCTACCTGCAAGTCGTTGTCGGCTACTCGGGATATCGATCGGCGATCGAATTCATACCCATGGCAGCAGCGCTTATGGCCGCGGCGCTCATTACCGGGCGCCTCGTCGGGCGTCTCGGACCACGATGGCCGATGACCATCGGGGCATTGGTCGCCGGCATCGGCCTGCTCGCTTCGGATGCGATCCTGAGCTCATCGTCGAACCCGTCGATCTGGCTCATCGCGACGCTTGCTGTCGCGGGGATGGGCTTTGGCGCGGGGGTGGTCCCGATGGCGTCGGTTGCGCTCGGTTTCGTTCCTCCTAACCAATCTGGTATGGCGTCCTCTGCGACGAACACGAGCCGAGAGCTCGGAGCAGTCTTTGGCGTCGCCGTGCTCGGGGCACTGGTCAATGGGCACCTCACGACCTCGCTCGTCATGCGGCTGAAGGCCTTGGGCATTCCTTCGGCCTTTCAAGCGATCGTGGTAAGTGCGATCGAGCACGGGAGCGCCCCAAGCGGTGGGTCTGACTCGAGCGCGACGTCTTCATTCGGCCCGATCGTCACCAAGGTCATCAATGCTGCCTACACGGCGTTTCGATCCGGAGTTGACCTCGCATTGCTCGCATCAGGTTGCGCAATGTTCATCGCGGCAGCAATAGCGGTTGTGACGTTGCGCCGCCATGGCGCTGCGCAGTTGGCATCGACAGACGCGGATGTCACAAAAACCAAAGTCTGAACGAGAGAGATCGAACAACAAGGCATAAGGGCATGTGTGTCGAAGGACGTGGAGCGGCACCGAGTCCTTGACGGCTAGACGTGCTCGGTATCGCTGAAGGTCAATCGTCACGATGCCGGGCTCAACCACATCCGATCGTGGCAATGTGCGGGTTCAGCGCCTTCTTCTTTTTGCCGCAGCGATGGCTTGGCGCAGCACACCGTCGTAGCAAACAAGACCAATGACGCTCAGGTCTGCAGACGCTGCGCCAGCGATGGAGACTCGCTCTGGGATCGTTCCCCACACTTTCTCGCCCGCTTCCTCCCAAAGCTCGATCATTTCGGCAACGTCGCGGGTCCCGGTGCGAGCAGCACAGAGGATAATTCCGCGCGGGGTCGTTTCCGGAATGATGTCGAGCATCGCTTGGACACGAGTCGGTTCAGTACCGCCGGCGCGTGTCGGGATCACGATGACGTCAGCTTGTTCGACCACGGATCGAACGATTTTTTCGTCACCAGCACCAGGCGGTGTGTCGATGATGATAAGTCCATCGCTGATCTGTTCGAGCTGGCGGCCGATGAGGCGCACCGTCGGAGCTTCGATGAGCGTGACGTTGGGGATGGGAGTGGTCTCGAACCATTCGCTCGCGCTTGCTTGGGGATCCGCGTCCATGAGGATTGCTCCTCCGTAGCTGATCCGCCGAGACGCCCCAGCGAGATAGACCGCTGTCGTCGTTTTGCCGACGCCACCTTTGAGATTCGCAACCGCAATTACGATCCGCACCGCGTCCCCCTTTGGTCACAAGCATTCTCCAATAGCATCGCAATGATCGTTGCCTGATCTCGCGGGGTGCTCATCTGGGCGGGCGCAGGGTTTCCGGCGCGTGCGGGATGGGTCCGTTGAATTGAGACGATGAGTTCGTGCGTCATTCGATACGTGATTGGATCGTACGCGCTCGAGAAGACGTGCCGGCAATAGGGCCCTAACCTGGTCAAATGCCCACATGAACATGATCTTCGCGCAGGAGTCGACGGAGACCTCCGCGGGCCGATCTCAAGAGATGGGGCGTCTTTGAGCGGAGCTGGCATGAGGAGGAATGGGCCATCACGGGGCGAACGCGCGTTCATGGTGAATGCGAAGGACCCGCGCCCGATTTGATGAATACCGCTTCGCGCAGCCGTCTATCAAGGGAAACTGGACTGTCGTTTCTATAGGTCCGTCCCCATCGATGGACTGGCGAACGACAAGTCGCGCCGCGCAGCACCAAGGTGCGCCTTATCCGCGTCCATCGGGCGAACCTGACGCGTGCCGAATCGGTGCATCGTCTTTGACGAAGTAGCGCGGGGGATCGCTCACAAAGCGATCCCGGCAGCGCTCTGAGCAAAAGAAGATCGTTTGTTGCGCGTACACGCACGAGGCTGGGGCATTCTCAGTTTCAATGTGCATCGCACAGACCGGATCGATCGCGAAATCCGAGGATCCATCACCATGGCGGCGACGCCGGGCGAGCACCAAGAGGAACGCAAACAAGATGAGAAAGATGGCGTCGAGAATGCTTGTTGGTCCCAAGGTAAAGCGCTCCGTGACGATGAGGCTGCGATGAGCTGTAGGCACGACTCGAGCGGCGCGGAATATTCCTTGGGTAACGAGGCCGGCGACAGACATCGTCGCCCAAAAAACGCCGAGCATGCGAAGCATCAACTTCGTCCCGAATAGCTTTCGGTACACGAGGAGCAGTGGCAGCGCGATGAGATCTGCAAAAAGGAAGCTCAATACTCCGCCGAAGCTGATGCCCCCCTTCCAAAGTGCCGCAGCAAGAGGCACATTGCCGATCGAACAAACGCAGCTGATAAGCGCGATGAACGGGCCGACGGCAACGTTTTCGAGTGTTGTCGCGATCCCGTGTCCTTTCAGGAAGACATCGTTCCAGACTTGCGTGGGCACAAGAACTGCGAGAAAGCCAGCAACCGTATAGCCGATAAGCATCTCGCGCCGCAGCATCTTCAGATCGGCCAGTGTGCATCTCGCGGCGTCAGACCAATGTGAAAGCGACCTGAGGTTGCTCATTGAATGGGTCGGACCAGCGCATTGTGCATGGCGAGCTTCGGTGTTCTCAGATTCCGGGCTTTGCCGTGCAGCCGCATTGGTGCGCAAGAACCACCCACCCGTCAATGCGAGGAGCACGATCATGATCGCTCCTCCGAGGAACTCGGCCGCCATGAACTGCCAGCCAATAAGGACAACGAGCACGATGCCGAGCTCGATTACGAGGTTCGTCGATGCGAACATGAAGGCCATCGAGGTCACGAAATCCGCGCCCTTTCTATAGAGCGACTTCGCCATCGCGGATGCTGCATAGGAACATGACGAGGAGGCCATTCCATAAAGACAAGCGCGTACGATCGCGCGCGGCCCGTGGTTTCCGAGGCGTCGGGATATCTCTTCGCGCGCGGCGAAGACCTGGACAACACCAGATAGCCCGAAGCCAAGCACGAGAGCCCAGAAGGTTTCGTAGAACATGAAGAAGCCTTCCTTGAGGCTCCTTGCGACTTCGATCATCGTTCTTCCATGTTGGCGTCGCCCCGCTGTGGCCCATGCGCCTTGGCCCTTGGACTATGGGTCATCTCGAACCTACGTCTCGAATGGTCGGTCATCGTGATTCGGGCACTTCATGAGGTACTTGTGCCCTTTTCTTCCAGGTAGGACAGGTGTTGGTTCCGAGGACGGCAGGAGTGTTGAGTTGTCGTACCATCCTTTGTATCGGGACGCTCTGACGAGCGGCGGGAGGCAATCAATGGCGGCCATAGAGGTGCGCGGGCTGACAAAGCACTTCGGACCAATCCTTGCTGTCGATCATCTCAGTTTTGACGTAGAGCAGGGATCGATTACGGGGTTCTTGGGACCAAATGGAGCGGGCAAGACAACGACCTTGCGGATGTTGCTCGGGCTCGTCCATGCGGACGAGGGCACCGCGACCTTCGGTGGCGAGCGCTATGTCGACTTGGCGAGTCCGTTGCATCGCGTGGGTGCCGTTCTCGAGGCTGCGAATTTCTATCCCGGGCGAACGGCGCGCAACCACCTCCGTATACAGGCTTTGGCTGGTGCGATCGCGCCTGGTCGCGTCGATGAGGTCCTTGGCCTCGTTGGGCTCAGGAGTGACGCGAATCGTCGTGTCAGTGGATATTCGCTCGGAATGCGCCAGCGCCTCGGTATCGCGACTGCGCTCTTAGGAGAACCGGAAGTGCTCGTGCTCGACGAACCTGCGAACGGTCTTGACCCAGAGGGTGTGCGCTGGTTGCGCGATCTGCTGAGGAGCCTCGCTAACAAGGGGCGGACGGTCCTTATCTCGAGCCACATCCTCGCCGAAGTCGCTCAGACGGTGGATCGTGTCGTCATCCTCGACCGCGGACGTCTCGTCGCACACTCTTCACTCGATGAGCTCACCTCTACTGCACACCGGGTCGTGCGTGTGCGCACTTCTCGTGCCGAGGAATTGGGCGCAGCCTTAGCGACCGACTCCGTACGGGTCAAGCCGTTTGGGCCCGAGTGGATCGAGGTCACGGGCGCGACCTCTGAACAGATCGGTATGACCGCTGCGCAACTTGGCATCCCGATCTTCGAGAGCAGGAGCGAGGACGCAAATCTCGAGGACGTATTCCTCAAGCTCACGGAAACCCAAGGTAAAGGAGCACAACGATGACTCGATTCATTCGCGTCGAGCTCTTGAAGCTTTGGACGACACGGCTTCCATTCGGCCTGTTGGGCGCGTCATCTCTCCTCACCGCACTGATCACTGTATTGAAGGCGACGCGTGCCGGGGAGAACAGGAGAGTGGCGATTCCACCTCTCTATTCGGCACAGGGGCTCAAAGATGTGATCACGAGCACCGACTTCGCGATGATCATGGCACTCGTGTTCGGTGTCATTATCGCAACGTCGGAGTTTCGACACATGACGGCGACGTCGACGTATCTCGGCCAACCCATTCGGTCCCGGGTCCTTGTGGCAAAGGCGGTTGCGAGCGCGATCGGGGGCGCTGTGTTTGGTGCCGTCGCGTCTGCGCTCACGATCGGGATCGCTCTCGCGTTCGTCTCGGGTAAGGGCTACTCGATCGCGCTCGGAGGCGGGACGATCGCCCATTATGGGCTCGGCGCGGTCCTGGCTTGCGCGATCCTTGCGGTTGCGGGAGTCGCCGTCGGCACGCTCATCCGTGGACAAGTCGGTGCGATCGTCACGGTGTTCGCTTGGGGATTCATCATCGAGTCCATCATTGGAGGGCTGTACAACTCGGCTCAGCCCTATCTTCCCTACACCGCCGCAAGGACGCTCGCAGGGTTCACCCTCAATGGCGGCACATCCCCGATGTCGTTTCTTGCGACGACCGCATACGTCGTCGCGATAGCGCTCGCCCTGTTGTTTATTTCCGCCCGCACAACGCTTCGGCGTGACATTGCGTGAGGCTTCGTGGTGATTGGGACCAGTTTGGCTAGGCAGATCGCCTAGGTGCTTGTGCGTCCCTGACACGGTGCACAAATTCCTGGGATGGCAAAGTGGTGTGATCCGATGGCGAATCCGAAAAGGCTGGTAGCGCTCTTTCCCAGTTTCTCGAAGAGCTCATCAGGAGCCTCGAAAATCGCGTCGCAGTGCATGCAGACAAAATGTCCATGTCTTCCCGTTGCGAGCTGATACGTGGCGGGGCCGTGGCCGAGGTGGAAGTGCTCGATGACACCGAGGTGTTCAAGCTCGTCGAGGTTCCGATAGATCGTCGAGATGTGGACGTCGGGAGCCGATCGCTGGACCTCGAAAGCGAGCTCTTCTGCCGTGTGGTGCCCCACGCCATCGAGCAAGCAGGAAACGAGCAACCTACGTGCCGTCGTAATGCGGTGCCCTTTGTCGCGAAGCCCATCGAGTATCTCCTCGAGGACGGCTGATCGCGCGTCGGGTGAAATGGAAGCGGCGAAAGCTGTCATTTCGCGGCGTTCTCTTGGTGAACCGACGACTCATCAGGCATCGAGGCCACTGACGGCACTTCTTCGCGGACGTGAGCCGACGCACGTTGTTCTCGCGCAGCCGTCGAAGTATTGCCTTGGTGACGTTCGATTCGACACAAGTGTGTTCTGCATTCCGGCATCCAATCGGAGGCGCTCCCAGGCCGATTTCCAAGCCGAGCTGTCACTCGCTCAAGACGTGGAAGCTTCCCGCAATTTCGCCGTCCACTTCTCCTCGATACGGAAATAGCGCCAGATCACCAGCGCGCCGGCCCATGTCAAGACGAACATTGCCACGATCACGAACCCGGCGGTGTTGATGTTGAAACCGGCCATGTCCTTCCAGAACTGCCCGTGCAAGTGGAGCTCCATCGGCAGGAGACCGAGCACTTCTATCGTGCCGATGAAGAAGCAGATCGCCACGGAGAGTCCCGTGATGGCGAGGTTGTAATAGACCTTCCGAACCGGATTGAAGAACGCCCAACCGTAGGCGAGGTTCATGAAGCAACCGTCTGCGGTGTCCATGAGTGCCATCCCGGCGGTGAAGAGGATCGGAAGGCACATGATGGAGTACCAGGGCACGTTTTGTGATGCGAGAAGGGCAGTCGTTGCGAGCAAGGCAACTTCGGTCGCGGTATCGAAACCCATGCCAAAGACCACCCCCACCGGATACATCTGCCATTCCTTGGTGATCGCTCTCATCCACTTGCCGAAGAACCGATACATCAGTCCGCGATTGTTCAACTGTCGCTCGAGTTCTGCCTCGTCGTAGGTGCCCTTGTGCATCGAGCGGAACACTTTGATGATGCCCGCGAGGATGACGATGTTCAAAAGGGCGATGAGGTAGAGAAACGAAGCCGAGACGATGGTGCCGAAGACCCCGCCGAATTGTTCCAAGCCGGAGCTGTTGTGCGAAACGGCGTTGTAGACGACTTTCTCCGCGATGACGATGCCAGCCCCGATGGCGACGACGATGGTCGAGTGCCCGAGTGAGAAGAAGTAACCGACACTCAGCGGACGTCTAGATCCTTCGACCTCTCGTCGCTCGTTCATGAGCTTTCGCGTCGTGTTGTCGATGGCCGAGATGTGGTCGGCGTCGAAGGCGTGCCGTAGCCCCAAGGTGTAGGCGAGAGCGCTCACCCCGATCCCCAGTCCCTTGTAGTGCTCGGGGACGACGAAGGCGATGAAGATGCCAAAGCCAAGGACGTGGAGCAGAAGGATCGACGAGAACATCCATCGCGCTCGTCGCCACTCGCTCGGGCTGAGCGAACGCCGGAGCTGGGCCAGGCGCCCTCGTGGCGGGGACATCTCGGTCATGACCATGGAACGGGTCCTCCTTGTCCAAGCAAATGGCCGACCCCAGGTCCCTCGTTTAACACAGATGCGTACAACTCGCAATAAGTAGGTGGTCGCTTTAGCCGGAGATCACCCTCGGATCCCTAGCGGTGTGCACAACAGCGAGACGAGAGATAGGCAAAACGTGGATACACCTAGGCGAGGCGCGCGATGGCCAAGGACGTCGCAAGCAAGACCATCGCCCACGACATCGCCCGGAGTGCCTCTTCGAGCGGGTCGAGAAGGGCAGCTGCGTCGAGTGCGATGGACTTCCCGGAAGAAAGCGTGACGCTGCCCCCAATTGCCGTCGCACGCCTGCGGATGAGGCGCGCGGGCATGCTCAGTGTGCGCTGTGCGATCGAGAACAAGAACGCGGCTCCGGCTGCGAGGAACGATCCGACGGACACTCGCCCCGATTGTGCGACGTAGGCGGTCAAGACGGGGAACGCCCCCCAAGCAAAGGCAAAGGTCGCAGCATTGTGCAGTGCGCCGCCAAAGAATTCGAAGTTGTACGCGACGACCAACACCGGCCCGACGACCATGAACGGCAAGAGCACCCAGCCCACCTGTGTGATCCCGTAGATGCCGATTCCGAGGGCCCCGAGCAAACCGATGATTGCGAGCGCGACGAGAGTCGACGATCGGATCTCGGTGCGCAGCGGCCGTCCGCGAAGCTCATCGAGCACGTGAGCGGCGATCCCTACCGCGAGGAAAAAGGCGCACAAGGTCTCGACGAGTCGCATCACGTGTAAGTGGGGAGCAAGGGACGCGCCAATGACGACGTAGCTGAGGTGCCACGCCGTATAAGGAGGATGAAGGACGCTCCACATGTCGCGCCACTTCCCGGGTCGAGCTGCGTAATAGGAAGGCCGAAGGTCTCGCGGCGTCTCATCCACGAGCGCGTTTGCCCCACATGACGAGCCCGCCGCCAAGACTCATCTCCGCAGCGCCGACTTCTTCAAATCCCGCTCGATGCCACGCGTCGAATGTCCACGCAAGCGGGTAGCGCCGGTAGTGCCGCGAAATGTTGGGGCCGAGAAACCGTCCGACGCGGAACCACGCTCGACCACCTGTGGCCAATCCCGCCGCCGGCAGCACGATGCGCGTGTAGCCCCACCACCAAAAGCGCCAAAACGTGCTCGGTGGCACAAAGAAGTCGAGGCTTGCGGCGACGCCGTCGGCCTTTATGACACGGGCCAGCTCTTTGAGGGCTGCTGCTGGATCGGGCACGTAGCGCAACAGGTAGGTAAAGGTCAAGGCGTCGAACACGCCGTCTGGGAAGGGGAGTTGTTGCGCGCGCCCGACGACGAGCCGGATGCGGTCATTTTTGTTAGCGGTCGCTACGCGTTCAGAACCCACGCGCAGCATGTCCTCAGTGAGGTCGACACCAACAATCTGTGCGTTGGTCCGCTCAGCTAGGCCGAGAGCGACCCCAGCGGTTCCTGTGGCGACATCGAGGATGCGTTGCGGTTCTTTCTCCACGACCCGATCGATGGCGGCGCGACGCCACCGCCGGTTTTGGCCCATGGAAAGCCATTCGACGAGGCGGTCGTATCGGTCAGGAAGCGGTATGAAGAGCTCCTGGGCGAATCGATCTCGAGACTGAGCACTGTTGCCCACCGCGGCCTCCCCGGAGCCAAATCAGGCTAGTCAGCTCGGTCCTCATCTTGTCGCAACAATTCCAACGAACTCGAGAAGCGTCCCGATGAGAAGGGACTTCGCGCGTCGACTTATCGTGCGTCCAGCACTTCTGCAGAGCAGGACGACGAAGGTGAGCCCGCGTGGCGCCGCTCGTCGTTCGCCAGGTTGAGACGAGCAGCGATGAGAGTCTTCATCTCCCTCGCCGCTCCAGACGTGCATGGCATACTCTGCCGGTGATTGGAAACCAAAAGCACCAAATAAGTTACGGCGTGTTTCGTCCGCTTTTGTCCGTGATGGGGCTCGGTCCGGCCTTTTCTGGCGTGACGCGTGTGGGAAACGAGCTGCGCGTCGCCATGGGCTGGGGCTTTCGTGCCACCGTTCCCCTCGCGTCGATCACCGATGCCGTGCCGACACACGGCATGATCGGCGGCATCGGCGTTCACGGCTGGCGTGGAAGTTGGTTGGTCAACGGAGCAGCAAGTGGACTTGTCTGCCTGACGATTGATCCTCCCGTTCGCGCGCAGGTGATAGGTGTCCCCGTGACGCTGAAGCGATTGACGCTCTCGATGGAACAGCCAGAGGATTTTCTTCGCTCACTTGGCTATTAGCGAGACCGAAGCTTCGCCCCTGTTGTCCGTCGCGACCATTACCTGTGCGTCGCGGACGCGAATCCGCCTCTTTCTGCACGATCATGGCGGAAACCACTAGAGAACACGCCCAGGCACGTATCCTCAGTACCCGCTAGAGGGCGAGGTTGTGGGCGCGGGTGACGTTGTTGCGGTGGTGGATGTCGCGAGCCGCGCCGTAGTCGTCGTTACGACGAACCATAGGTTGTCGACGCCTTGGCCGTTCGTTTCCCCGGGCTCGGTGTCTCCCGCGTACGTA
>Ga0181536_10002001_pt1 | contig 23559 bp, 22 predicted proteins | sample PEATcosm2014_Bin_41_FD_121105 | JGI IMG/M metagenome (GOLD analysis project Ga0181536, IMG submission 121105) | Peatland microbial communities from MTU Mesocosm Facility, Houghton, MI, USA - PEATcosm2014_Bin17_60_metaG | ecosystem: Environmental > Terrestrial > Soil > Wetlands > Peat | place...
ACGACCACCGGTCGCTGGCCACCGTCGTTCGGTCGGTGCTCGCCGACCGGGGCGGAACGGCAGCGGCCCGAGCCGCGCTCGATGGTCCCGTCGCCGGTCGACCCCCGTTTTGGAAGGACGCCGTGTCCCTGGGGTGGCTCGGGCTCCACGTCGACGAGCGCTTCGGCGGTCTCGGGTTCGGACTCGAAGAACTCGTTATCGTCATCGAGGAGCTCGGGCGCGTCGTCGCCCCGGGGCCAGTCCTGGCGACCGTCCTCGCTTCGGGGGTACTGATGACGACGGGGACCGAAGAACAGCGGGAGCGGTGGCTGCCGCAGCTGACCAGCGGTGAGATGGTTGGCGCAGTCGGGCTCGGGGGATCACTGGAGGCGGAGCCCTCGCTCGATAGCGCCGGTGGGTTCGTCAGCGGTGCGGGCGGTGCTGTCCTGTGCGGCGCTGAAGCCGACCTCCTTCTTCTGCCGGTCGGCATGGGTATGGCCATCGTCGAGCGCAGCGAAGCCGAGGTGACCAACCTGCGGGCGGTCGATCCGGTGCGCCCCGTCGGTCAGGTCCAGTGTCGGCACAGTCGGGCGGTCGGCCACCTGCCCGATGCACGTCAGCTGGCCACCCGGCTCGCTCGTGTTCTGGCCGCAGCGGAAGCTGTCGGTGGGATGCGGGCGTGCCTCGAGACGAGCGTCCAGTACTCACTCGAGCGCGAGCAGTTCGGGCGGCCGATCGGATCGTTCCAGCAGATCAAGCGCCACTGCGCCGACATGTTGTGTGCCACGGAGCTGGCGAGCGCCGCGACCTGGGATGCGGCCCGGCCAGCCGCGAGCCCAGAAGAAGCTGATCTCAGCTCCTCCATCGCGGCTGCTTGTGCCGTCGACGGCTACCTGCGGGTCGCCCAGCGCACCATCCAGATCCACGGTGGGATCGGCTACACCTGGGAGCACGACGCCCACCTGTATCTCCGCAGGGCCGCAGCCCTCAGCGCGCTGGTCGGGCCGCCCGAGATCCTCCAGCAGGCGGTCGCCGAACTGCACGAGGCGGGGGCAAGGCGTCCGGCCTCGCTCGACCTGCCCGGCGATGCGGGGGACTGGCGCCAGGAGGCCCGGGCGTTCCTGGAGACGCTGCGTAATACCCCCGAGGGCGAACGTCAACGGACCTTCGCTCGCGCCGGCTACATGGTGCCGCACTGGCCTGCACCGTACGGGCGTGGCGCGGACCCCGCCGAGCAGTTGGCTCTCGAGGAGGAGTTCTCCGGGATCGAGCGGCCCAGCCTCGGGCTCGGCGAGTGGGTCCTCCCGACGCTCCTCCAGCACGGTACGCCGGCACAGGTCGAGCGGTGGATGTGGCCGAGCTTGGAGGGGGAGATCCGGTGGTGCCAGCTCTTCAGTGAGCCGGGGGCAGGCTCGGATGCGGCCGCCATCTCCACGAAGGCGGTCCGGGTGGACGGCGGTTGGCAGGTGAACGGGCAGAAGGTGTGGACGAGCCAGGCCCAGATCTGTGACCGCGGCCTCGCCACCGTCCGGACCGACCCGGACAGCGAGAAACATGCGGGCATCACGGCCATGGTCATCGACATGCACGCCCCAGGCGTGGAGGTCCGCCCGCTCACCGAGCTCACCGGCGAGTCCCTCTTCAACGAAGTGTTCTTCGACGACGTCTTCGTCCCCGATGACGACGTCGTTGGGGAGGTGGGCGCTGGTTGGCGGGTGGCTCGGGCAACCCTGGGCAACGAGCGGGTATCGATCGGGGCAGGTTCGACGTCGATCGGAGCTGACGAGCTTGTCGGGTTGCTCGCCCGGCACAGGCCGGGCGATCTCGCGTTTCTCCGCTCCATCGGGGGGCTGTTGGTCGAGAGCCAGGCGCTGCAGATGCTCAACCTGAGGCAGGCCGCCCGGGCGCTGTCCCACGCCGAGCCGGGTGTCGAGGGCAACCTGGCGAAGTTAATTGGGGCGGAACACGCCCAGTCGGTCACCGAGCTCGGCATGCGCCTCGGCGGGGTCGACATCCTGCTCGGTGGTGAGCCGGAGGTATTCCACGATTTCCTGTACACCCGGTGCCTGACGATTGCCGGGGGCACCTCAGAGGTGATTCGGAACCAGATCGCCGAGCGAATCCTCGGCATGCCGCGCGAACGGGACCCTCGGGAGCGGGTTGCCGGACGGTGATACCGGGCTCACCTGTGGAGGAGCGCTTCTCGGCTCAGCCCCCGGTAAAGCGGGGGGGTCGCTTCTCCACAAACGCAGCACTCCCTTCTGCGTAGTCCGCGGTGGTCGAGATGAGTCCCTGACCATTGCGCTCCTCGAAGAGGAGGGAAGCGATATCGAGCTCGAAAGATCGCCTGAGGAGGGACTTGGTGTAGGCGAGCGCCTGGGTGGGCATCGTCGCCAGCTGCTCGGCCCGGGCCTGGGCGGTCTCGAGAAGCTCGCCTGGCGCGCTTGATTCACCGATGAGCCCGATGTCAGCGGCCTCCTGGCCCCCGATGGCCTCGCCGAACAAGAGCATCCGGCGGGCGCGAGCCGTCCCGATCAGGCGCGGGAGCAGGTAGGTGGCGGCACCGTCGGGCACGATGGAACGACTGAGGAACGCCGCCACGAAGCGTGCATCGGTCGCCGCCACGCAGTGGTCGGCGCCGAGGGCCAAGGTGAGACCGAGCCCGGCGCAGACGCCGTGGACGGCTGCGACCACCGGCACGGGCGTCGCCAGGAACCGTTCCGTGAGGAGACCCGAAGAGCGGCGCATTGTCTCGGTGACCGCCGTTCCCCGGAGTCCGGCGGCCGCCTTGAGGTCCATGCCGGCGCAGAACCCCCGCCCGTTGCCGCGTACGAGGAGGCAGCGGGTCTTCTCGGCCTCTGCCGTCTCGAGCGCGGCTAGGAGCTCGTCGCGCAAGGTCGGATCGATCGCGTTGTAGGCGTTGGGGCGGTCGAGGACGAGGTGCACGACGTCCCCGTTCCGCTCGACAAGCAGGGCCATAGACTCGACACTACTATCGCAAGGCGTTCGGTAACCGGTAGTGTCGGCGCCGTGGCGAGCGGGTCGCTTCGAGAGCTGGTCCGGCCGGGTTGCCGCGTCGCCGTGGCCGACGGCGCCGGCGCACCCGTCGAGCTTCTCCAGGAGCTGTTCCAAGCCGCGGCGGTCGTCGGGGACGTTGAGCTGCTCCTCGGTTGGACGCCGACGACGATCGAAGGACTCGACTTCTCCGTCTTCGGTTCGGTCCGGACGTTGATGGGCGGCTATCAGCTGCGGGCGGCGATCGACGCCGGGGAGGTGCGCTATCTCCCCACCCGCCTTGGTGCCACGCCGGCCCTCCTGCAGGGGCCGCTGCGCCCCGACGTATTGGTGGCCTCTGTGTCGGTGTCCCCGGACGGGTACAAGTTCCTCACCGAGGTTTCGTGGTTGCGCGCCACCGTGGACGCGGGGGCGGTGGTCGTCGCCCTCGAACGGCCGGCGGTGCCGGCACTCGATGCTGGCCCCGCACTTCCGCCCGAGCCGCTAGTCATGCTCGGATCGTCGCCCCGGCCGGCCGTCGAGGTTGTCTGGGGCGAGCCGCATGCGGACCACGAGAAACTCGCCCGACACGTGGCGCCTCTCGTTCCGACCGGCGCGCGGATCCAGTACGCCCCCGGGTCGGTCGGCACCGCCGTGCTGGACGCCCTTGAGGTGCCTGTGCACGTGGACACCGGCATGATCACCGATGCGGTGGTCAATCTCGACCGGCGCAAGTTGCTTCTCGGTCGACCGCTGGCTCCGTATTTATCGGGATCGATGGAGCTTTACGAGTGGTCGGTCGGCCGAGTCGAGGTCGACCGAATCGAGCGCACCCATGATCCTTCTCGCCTTGTGGACGGCCCGCCCCTCGTTGCCGTCAACACTGCGCTGGAGGTCGACCTCGATGGTCAGGTCAACGTCGAATCTGTGGGTGGGTCGGCAGTGGCGGGCATCGGTGGTCAACCGGATTACGCCTCCGCGGCGAGTCGCTCGGTACTCGGGCTGAGCATCGTCGCACTCCCCACGTCGCACGGTCGGCACGGAACGCTCGTCGAGCGCTTGTCAGCTCCGGCGAGCACTCTGTCGCATGATGTCGATGTGATCGCCACTGAACGGGGCGTCGCTGATCTCAGGGGACTGGACCGGGCCGAGCGGCGCCGGGCGATCGCCGCACTGTGGGAGTAAAGCGCCGGACTCTTGACCCGTCAGGGCCGGACTTCTAGCGTGACTTGCGGTAGGCCTATCGATAGGGGGACGCATCATGGTCAGCCAGTCCGGCGCGAGCGGCGAACTCCGGATGCTCATCGACGGGGAGCTCGTCGAGGCCGACTCGGGCAAGCGCTTCGACAACCTGAACCCGACCACCGAAGAGGTCCTCGGTCCGGTGGCCGACGGGTCGGCCGCCGACATGCGACGCGCCATCGCCGCGGCGCGGCGCGCCTTCGACGACACCGATTGGGCGACCAACCGGTTGCTGCGCAAGCACTGTCTCGAGCAGCTCCAAGAGGCACTCGAAGCCGAACGTGAGGAGCTGCGCGAGGAGCTCATTGCCGAGGTGGGGACGCCCCGGTTGCTTACCTACGGCCCCCAACTGGATGCGCCGCTCGACGACGGGCTGCGCTATCCGGCCAAGCTCATCGACAAGTTCCCGTGGGAGAGGGACCTGCCCGACGGGAACATGTTCGGCATGGCGAGTCGGCGAGCGGTCTGGAAGGAGGCGATCGGCGTCGTGGGGGCGATCGTCCCGTGGAACTACCCGGTCGAGGTGACGCTGAACAAGGTCGGGCCCATCCTCGCCACCGGCAACACGCTGGTGTTGAAACCCGCCCCCGACACCCCGTGGAACGCCACCCGGCTCGGGCGGTTGGTCGCCGAGCGCACCGACATCCCTCCCGGGGTGTTCAACGTCGTGACGTCGTCCGACCATCTCGTGGGCGAGGAGCTCACACTCTCCCCGATGGTGGACATGATCTCCTTCACCGGGTCGACCGCGACCGGAAAGCGGATCATGGAGAAGGGTGCGGCCACGCTCAAGCGGGTCTTCTTGGAGCTGGGGGGCAAGTCGGCGATGGTCGTCTGCGACGACGCGGACTTCGCGTCGGTGATCCCGTCGGGCTCGATGGTCTGCCTCCACGCCGGACAGGGATGCGCCATGCAGACGCGGATGCTGCTCCCTCGCTCCCGCTACGACGAGGGCGTGAGCCTGATCGCCGAGGCGATGGGGGCCGTGCCCTACGGTGACCCGAGCGATCCCGCAGTGATGATGGGACCGCTCGTGAGCGAGCGTCAGCGCGACCGGGTCCTGGGATACATCGACCAGGGCCGCCAGGAAGGTGCGAAGGTTGTCGTCGGCGGAGGGCGCCCATCCCACATACCGAAGGGCTTCTATGTCGAACCCACCCTGTTCGTCGACGTCGACAACTCGATGACGATCGCCCAGGAAGAGATCTTCGGCCCGGTGCTCGTCGTGATCCCCTACCAGGACGACGACGACGCGGTCCGCATCGCGAACGAGAGCAGCTATGGCCTCTCCGGAGGCGTCTTTTCCGCCTCGGAGGAGCGGGCCGATGCCATCGCCCGCCGTGTGCGCACCGGGTCGATAGGGATCAACGGCGGCCTCTGGTACGGCGCCGATTCGCCCTATGGCGGGTACAAGGGGAGTGGTATTGGCCGCCAGAACGGCATCGAGGGTTTCGAGCAGTACCTCGAGACCAAGGCCGTGGCATGGCTCCGGACATGAGGACGCCAGCCGTGGTCCCGGACTCGTCGATTGTCGGATCCCGGTAGTGGCGGAGCGCGGGGAGGCGGATTCGGTCTGGGAGGTGATGCGCTCGGCTCGGGCCATCCGGCGCTTCCGTGACGAGCCGATCCCGGACGCCGTGATCGTGCGTTGCCTCGAGGCGGCGACCTGGGCGCCATCGGGAGGGAATCAGCAGCCGTGGCGCTTCGCTGTATTGCGATCGGCCCAGGCCCGGCCGGCGACCGCAAGCGCCGCCTCGGCGGCGCTCGAGGTGATCCAGCGTGTCTACCGCATGGAACGTCCCGATCCAGTAGACGACTCGGCGGCGGCCAGAAACGTCCGGGCGGTCTTCGACCTCCACGAAGGTGCCGCCACCGTGCCGGCGGCGGTGCTGTTCACGCTGTGCCCGCAACCGGCCGCGCCACCGCTCCTCCAGGGCGCCTCGATCTATCCGGCGATGGAGAACTTTCTCCTCGCCGCGCGCGCCCAGGGTCTGGGCACCGTGGTGACTGGATGGCATGCAACGGGCGAGGAAGCTTTGCGTGGGGCCGTGGGTGTGCCGCCGGAGTGGGCGCTCGCCGCTTTGGTCGTGGTCGGCTGGCCGGTCGGCCATCACGGCCCTGTCCGACGCAAACCCGTGGACGAGGTCGCCGCCGCAGACCGCTGGGACATGCCCATCGTCATCGGCTAGCAACGAACTCGTTGGCCTTGCGGTAAGTCATGCGATACTGTCGGCCCGTCTACAGGGGGTCCGATGACCGACGCTGACGCCCTCCGGGCCACCGGAGCGCTCCACTGCAACCTGAACGTGCGCACCCTGGCGGGCGCCGTGGGCGTCTACGAGGGCCTGCAGTTGCGGGTTCGGATGCGAAGCCGGGCCGAGGGCCAAGATGCCACTGGCTTGGGCATCGCCCGCCCGACCGACAGCGAGGCCTGGTTCCTCTACGACCATCGCGGCGGCCGGAGCGCTCCGGCGGTGGAGCTGGTGGAGTGGATCCAGCCCAAGACGGAGGGAGCCTCGTACGCGCACCCGAGCGAGGTGGGTATGCAGGCGCTCGGCTTCGACGTCGCTGACGCCGGTACGGCGGCCGAGGAGATGGTGAAGGCCGGGGCGCAGGTCCGTCCCGGCGGCCCGCAGGGAGTCGACACAGTCGTACTCGACGCTGACGGCGTCGCCGTGGAGCTCACCACCGCCGGTGCCCCCGCCCCAACCCTCCGATATGCGCGCATCGTCTGCGCTGACCTGGCGGCGTCGGCGAACTGGTACGGGCGGCTCGGCTTCGCTGCGGTGGGGCCCGAGCGGTCGCTTGCCTGGGAGGGCGGCACTGACCGGGTGGCCGTGCGCGAGCAGCGGGTCGCCCTCGCCGGCCCCCCGTCGCTCGAGCTACGGCTGACCCAGTGGCCGGACAACACGCCCCGAGGGCGGGCGCACGCGCAGGCCAACCACCGGGGTCTGTTCCGCATGGCCTTGGCGGTTACCGACGTGCGCGCCGCGAGCGACGCCGCTCGTCGGGTGGGCGGCATCGACGCCAGCGACCCCAGCTGGATCCCCCTCCCGGGGACCCCCCTCGGCGGATTGTGGGTGTCCTTCTTCCGCGATCCGAACGGGGTGATGGTGGAGTACGTCGAGCGGCCGGCCGCATCGTGATGCACCTGGGATTCAACCTCCACCTCCCGGATAGTCTCACCGGCGACGGCGGTCCCTGGTTCGCACCCGGCCTGCTCCAGCAGCTAGCGAGCGAGGTGGAGGCCGCCGGTTTCGCGGCGGTCTCGGTCCCGGACCACCCGTTCCCCCCGGTGCAGTGGGTCGACAACGGCGGCCACCACGCTCTCGATCCCTTCGTAGCCCTCAGCTTCCTGGCCGCCGGCTCGAGCCGGATCCGCCTCCTGACCAACGTGCTCGTCCTTCCGTATCGCAACCCGGTGACCACGGCCAAGGCGATCGCATCGCTCGATGTGCTGTCGGGCGGACGGCTCATCGTCGGCACCGCCATCGGTTACCTGCGTGAGGAGTTCGACGTGATCGGGGCCGACTTTGCGGCCCGAGCGTCTGTCTTCGAGCAGACGGTCGTCGCGATGCGTGACGCCTGGGCCTCGGCTGACGCGCCCGGCACGCCGGCGCACATCATGCTTCCGGTCTCCACGCAGCGGCCGCACCCCCCGTTGTGGGTGGGGGGTAACAGCGGATCTGCGCGCCGACGGGCCGTAGCCTTCGGCGATGGGTGGATGCCCTTCGCCCAAAGCCAGGCCAGTTCGGCGGTCACCTGCACGCCTGCGCTCCGGGGTCCTGACGACCTGGCAAGGTTGGTCGCCGAGCTCGAGGAGGCGCGTACGGCGTCTGGCAGGCCGACGCCGCTCGACGTCTGTTTCAGCCCTCCCCGCCGTGCCGCACTGCACCGTCAGGATGGAGCCGACGGGGAGATGGACGAGGAGGTCGCCGCTTACGCACGAGCCGGCGCGACCTGGCTCACCCTCCGATCGATGGCGACGACCCCGGATGCGTTGCGGCGCGAGCTCGAGCGCTGGGCTCCTCTCCTTGCACGCCACGGCGCGTGTGGGCTGGTGTCATGACGGCGTCAGCGGCAGAGGTGACGCCGAGCCTGCTGCGGACCGAGCTCACCGGCTGGCTGGCGGCCCACGACGGTGCCTTCGATGGGGCCCGGTTCTCCGCCGAATCGATCACCATCGAAGAGACGATGGCGACGGACCTCGAGCTCCAGCGGGCAATGTGGGACGCCGGGTTCACCCGCTACGGCTGGCCGGAGTCGGTGGGTGGGCTCGGCGGCACAGAGGTGCTCCGGGCCGCCGTCTACGAGCAGCTCGTCCTTGCCGGGTACCGGATCCCACTGGCCATGCTCACGGTCGAGACGCTCGGACCCGCCATGGTCGTCTTCGCTCCCGAGTTGAGCTCGCGCTACCTCCCAGCTTGCCTGCGCGGGGACGAAGTGTGGTGCCAGGGCTTCTCCGAGCCCGAGGCCGGAAGCGACCTTGCCTCGCTGCGATGCCGGGCGACACCGCAGGGCGACGGGTACGAGGTATCGGGCCAGAAGGTGTGGTCAAGTCTCGGCACCATGTCGCAGCGGACGGCGATGCTGGCCCGCACGGGTGGACCCGGTCATCGGGGCCTTTCGATGTTCCTCGTCGACCTCGACGCCCCCGGATGCGAGGTGCGGCCGATTCGGGCCAGCAGTGGGCGCGACGAGTTCGTGGAGATCTTCTTCGACGAGACCCCGGTCGGAGCCGACCGCCTGGTGGGCGAGGAGGGAGCGGGCTGGAACGTGGCCATGTCCCTCCTGCAATGGGAACGTGGCATGTACGCTTGGCAGCGCCAGGCCATGTTGCATGCGCACTTGGCCGAGGAGGTCCGCTCCACACCCGATCTCGACCCCGGTGCCGCCCGGCTGGTGGCGGATACCTGGGTCCGTCTTACGGCGCTGCGTTCGGCATCGGCCAGGACGGTGAAGCGCCTGGCGGCGGGCGAGAACCCGGGGCCGGAGATCTCGGTGGACAAGGTGTTGCTGTCGACGACGGAGCAGGCGGTCCTCGATGTCCGTCGCCGTCTGCGGGGTGCGGAGTTCGCCCTGGGCGACACTCGGCCCGACGAGCTGGTTCGGGCGGAGTGGTTCTATTCGAGAATGGCCACCATCTACGGCGGGGCGCTGGAGATCCAGCGGTCGATTATCGCCGAGCGCGTGCTGGGGCTACCGCGAGGCGTTGGCCGGTGAGCGACGCTGGATTCGTCGAGGCATCCCTGCGGGCGACAGCCCAGGAGCTGTTCGCCGGCGGCACCGAGCTCGAGCTGGGTCGCCTCCTTGCGCTCGGCTGGGACGACTTGGTGTCCGAGGAGCCCAGAACGGCGGTGACGGTGCTGGCGGAGGAGCAAGGCCGGGCACTGGGGTCGTCGCGCCTGGTCGAGCTGGTGATGGGCCGCATCCTCGGGATCAATCCGAAGCGCCACGCCCTGGCGTTCGCCCTCGGCACGACCACGTGCGGCACGGAGGTCGACGCCGTGCTCCTCGCCGATGCAGATGCCGTGTCCGAGGTCATCGTGCCGATCCGCAGTGAGGGGGGCATCGAGCTGGCCTCCTTCGAAGCTGCGACGCTGCGCTGCGAGCCGGTCGTCGGTATCGACCCCGCAGCACAATGGGGGCGGGTGCGTGGCGATGCCGGGCTCTGCACGACGTCTTCGCCGACCCTGCGCTGGCCCGAAACCGTTGCCGCGGGGTCGCTGGCGCTCGCCCATGAGTTGCTCGGCGTCGTCTCGCACATGCTCGACATCGCCGTGGAACACGTCAAGGAGCGTCACCAGTTCGGCGTGGCGATCGGGTCGTTCCAGGCGGTACAGCACCGGCTGGCCGACACGTTCGTGCAGGCGGAGGCGGCGCGGGCGGTGACCCGGACGGCGTGGGCCGGGCAGGATCGGGCGACGTGCACCGCAGCACTGGCCGCGGCCCGTCGTGCCGCTGACGCGGCGATCGAGCACTGTCATCAGGTCTTCGGCGCGATGGGCTGTACGTGGGAGCACCCCCTACATCGCTTCATCCGCCGGGCACTGCTGCTGTCGCTTCTGCTCGACCCCGACGAAGACCTGCGATCGCTCGTTCTTTCCGCAGTCGTCACCGGTACGCCGGTGGAGGTCTTGGTGTGATCGCGACCGTGGCTACGTATCTCCCGCAATGGATTGCCGAGGGGCGTCGCTGTGCCGGCCCTGACGAAGACGCCCTGACCATGGCCGTGGCCGCGGGGCGAGCGGCTCTCGAGGACGGCAGCGCCAATGACGTCCGCAAGGTGGTCATCGTCACCCGCGACCTCCCCCTGCTCGAGGGTGGCAACGCGCCGGCGCTGCTTGCCGGGCTGGGCTTATCGGACCGCGTGGAGGTCGTCGAGCGGGTGGGTGGTGCGCCGGCGACGCTCGACGCACTCGCCGAGGCGAGCGAATACAGCCTCGTGGTCGGCACTGATGTCTCGGGGGCCGCCGGGGCCGGTGCTGCCTGGACCAGCAGTGTGGGGGGTGGGCTGACCGCCCTCACTCGCGTCCAGCGGAGCCTGCCCCTCCGGGTCCGGGGCCAGGACGGTGCGGTGCACGAGGACGATGACCCGCGCCTGCAACGCGAACGCGGTCTCCGGGTGTCCCTCGGAGCCGCCGGGCTCCCGGGTAAGCCCGTGGTGCTTGCCGGATTGAGCGATCGGGAGGCAGCGGCCTGGTGCGAGGGCAACCCACCCGGCCTCCCGACCCTCGGCGCCAGTGCACCGCTGTTTGCGCTCGCCGCCCTGGCCGAACGGGGGGCCGGGGGGATCGTCGCCGCCGTGGAACAGGCGACGGTCTCCGCTGTGCACTGGGAACCGGCGGGCGTCATCGTGCGCCGTGACGAACGAGCCGCCCGCGAGCTGCCACGACGACGGCTCTCGCCGGGGCCGGAGATCAAAATCGCCTTCACCGCCTACGACCGGGCATTCGACGCCAAGCTCCGCTGGCAGGCCGGACAATGTCCGTCGTGTGCAACCCTGGCATTTCCGCCCCGGCTCCGCTGCCTCGGGTGCGGGCACGAGGGTGACACGGTGCTTGTCCCCCTGCCCCGTACGGGCACCGTCTACACCACGACGACCATTCATGTCCCGGTCCCCGGGCTGGCCTCCCCCTATGCGCTAGCCGTGGTGCAGCTCGACGGCGTCGATGTGCGGGCGCTGGTCCCAGTCACGGACTGCACACCCGGAGCGGCCGATATCGATGCCCGGGGACGGCTGGTCTTTCGCCGTCTGACGGTTCGCAGCGGCGTTCCGGACTACGGCTACGCGTTCGTGCCGGAGGTGGTGGACTGATGCGACGGGTGGCCATCGTCGGGGCGGGAATGACCGCATTCGGCGAGCATTTCAATCTCGGCATCAAAGAGCTGGTCCCGATGGCGGTCTCCGAGATGGCGGCGAGCGTCGATCGAGGGCTCGATCGTGATGCTATCGAGGCGGTGTGGTTCGGCGAGCTCGCCACCACCGACGGCTTCCCGTCAGGGATCCTGGCCGACAGTTGCGGCTTACTCAACATCCCGGTGACCCGCGTCGAGAACGCCTGTGCGACCGGCCAGGACGCGCTGCGTAACGCCGTGTTCGGCGTCGCGTCCGGCCATGTCGACGTGGCCCTCGTCGTCGGGGCCGACAAAGTGCGCGAGACCTCTGCCCGGGCCACGTTCTGGGACTGGATGGGCATGACCCGGGACATGGCGTGGGACTATCCGCTCGGCCTGGTCGCACCGGCCAATTTCGCCCTCCACGTGCGCCGCTATCTCCACGAATCGCCCGCCACTCGTGAGCACCTGGCGATGATCGCCGTGAAGAACCACAAGCACGCGGTCACGAACCCGAAGGCACAGTTGCGGCACGAGATCACGGTCGACCAGGTGCTCTCGGCACCGATGGTGGTCGATCCCTTCGGTCTCTATGACTGCACGCCACAGTCCGACGGCGCGGCAGCCCTGTTGGTGGTGGGCGAAGAGGTCGTGAACCGCTTCACCGCTCGACCGGTGTGGGTGCGCGGATTCGGGCTTGGCTTCGATCGGGTCATGCACCAGCACAAGACGGACATGACGACCTTCCCCGCGACCGTGAAGGCGGCGAAGGTCGCCTTTTCGATGGCGGGGGTCGGCCCGGACGACATCGATGTTGCCGAGGTCCACGACTGCTTTACGGGAGTCGAGCTGATCAGCTACGAGGATCTCGGATTTGCCGAGCGGTTCCGAGGCCACGAACTCGTCGAGTCCCGAGATCACTATGTCGGCGGACGGATCCCGGTCAACCCGAGCGGCGGCTTGAAGGGCAAAGGCCATCCGCCGGGTGCGACCGGCGTTGCGCAGGTCGTCGAGCTCTTCGAGCAACTGCGCGGCGAATCGACGAACCAGGTCGACGGGGCTCGGGTCGCCCTAGCGCACAACATCGGCGGGCCTACCGCTGTCTCTGCCGTCACCATCCTCGGTGCCGACCCCTCATAGGAGCTTCCCATGCCTGACAACCCGTTTGCCCCCGCGCTGTTGATCGATGCGGTCGGGCCGGTTCGTGTCGTCACCATCAACCGACCCGAGGTACTCAATGCCGTTGATCCCGATGTCCACCGAGGACTCGCCAACGTCTGGGCCCACCTCGCCGCCGATCGCGATGCTCGAGCCGTCGTCCTCACCGGCGCCGGACGCGCCTTCTCCGCCGGGGGCGACATGGTGCTGTTCAAGCGTGTCCAGGAGGATCCGAACGAGCGCGCCGCCTTGCTCGAGGAAGCCCGCCGCGTCTTCAACGAGTTCCTCGACTTCCCGCTCCCCGTGGTCGCTGCCGTGAACGGCCCGGCCGTCGGCCTGGGCTGCACCCTGGCCGTGCTGTCCGACCTCGTGTACGTCGCAGAGTCGGCGTATCTGGCCGACCCCCACGTCGGCGTCGGCCTCACAGCGGGCGATGGAGGAGCGGCGTTCTGGCCTCTCACGATGAGCATCGTCAAGGCGAAGGAGCTGCTCTTCTTCGGCACACGCCTCTCCGCCACCGATGCCGTGGCGATGGGCCTCGCCAACGGCGTCGTTCCCGACGCAGAGCTACGCGACCACGCCGTCGGTATCGCCGAGCGTCTCGCGGCGCTGGCACCCCAGGCGTTGCAGTCGACCAAGCGCGCGGTCAATCTCCACATCCGCCGATCGGCCACGGCGGTTCTCGACTATGCGTTGGCCGCTGAGCACGTCTCGTTCGACACCCCGGAGCACAGGGCGGCCGTGGACAAGTTCCTTGGCGCGTGAGTCCCGAGAAGACCCGACCGGTGGTGGCGCCACGCGGCAACGAGGAAGCCATCCGCGCCTTCCTCGGAGCTGCCGAGGCGACGCCACTGCGCGAAGCGGTCGGCCTTTCGTGGCAGAACCTCGATCCGGTCCGGATGACCCAGGTGGTGACACCGAGCGCCCGCTTCCTCGACACCGAGGGCGCCCTGTCGATGGGGGCACTGGCCGTACTGGCCGACTCGACCGCCGGGTCCGCTGGTGCCGTCAACGGCGGATACTGGTTCGGGGTGACGCTCGGACTGAGAATCGAGCTCGCCCGGCCGCTTCCGGTCCCGGCTGTGGAGGTGCTGGCAACAGCCTCCGTCATCCGGGCCGACGCCGCCGAAAGCCTGGTCACGGCCATGCTGACAGACCGTGAGGGCGTTGGCCTGGGGTACGCATCGATGCGCGGCCTGGGACTGGACCGGCGGTCGGCACCGGAATCCGAGCGGGATTCGCCGCGCCCACCTCGCCTCGCGCCCACGGTGGCTTCGGGGCGAGGCACAGATACCGGTCTCGGGTTCGTGGTCGAGGCCAAGGCCGACCGGGGTCGCAGCAGACTCGTGGTGGAGCCCGACCCGGTGTTCGCCAGCGGCACCGGACGACTGCACGGAGGTATCGTGGCCGCACTCGTGCACCAGGGTGGTCACCATGCCATCGCGTCGTCGACGCAGCCCGGAGAGCGGGTCCTCGACCTGGTTCTCGATGTCGACTTCATCCGACCCGTGCCCCCGGGTGGTTCCCTCCTGAAGATTCGGGCCAAGGTGTCGAGCCGGACCCGGCGCTACGCGTGGGCCGAGGGTCGGGTGCTCTTGCCCGATGGGCGTACGGCGGCCCGAGGCCGGATCCTGGCGGCGATCAGCCCGACTGCGTGACGGGTGCGACAGGCGTGGTGGAGCCGGGTCGGGCGCCCCCTCGTGTCGTCGGTGCGTCAGGCCGGATCAGCGTTGCAGGCGAAGCGGGCGGTACTCCATGACCACACGGTTGTCCTGATCGATGACCGAGTTTATGGTGGCGACTCGTGCTCGCAGACCGTCAGAGGTCGGAGCGATGTCCGCGATCTTGACGGCGACGGTGATGGTGTCACCGACGCAAAGTGGCGCTCGCACGTCGATCTCGATCTTGAGGAGGGCGACGCCGGTGCCGTGGAGGACCCGCGACTGCAGCACCAGGCCCTCCGCATAGCTCAGCGTCAACACGGCGGGGAGGACCCTTCCCGGCGATCCATCCGGCTTGCCATGTCGGGCATCGAGGAAGAGCGGTTCGGCCAAGCCCGCCGCGTTGACGAACCCAACGAGATCGGCCTCGGTGATCGTGCGCGCCGAGGTGCGAAAGGTCCAACCGACAGCGAGATCACGCCACGAGATCCCTCGGTGCGGCTCCTCGAAATTGGAGAGTTCTGACGGCATGAATCCCCCTTGACGGTTGGTGGCGACCGGTCTCCGTCGGCGTCGTGGACCGGGGCGGGCATGGCGGCTACTTCAGCGCGGTGACCACCCCGGTAGGAAAGGCGCGGTAGGCGAGACGCATCCCGTCGACGAGCTCGTCGGCATCGAGAAAATTGCCGCTTCGCGCCGTGTAGCGATCTGCCGTCTGTTCCCAGCCGGCCATCCGGATGACCGTGTTCCCCTCGACCCGAAACACCTGTCCACTGAGCCACGAGGAAGCGTCCGAGACGAGATAGGCGACGAGCGGCGACGTCGTACGCGGATGGAGTGCGTGATAGGCGTCGGCGTCTTCCGGTGCGTGGGCGCCATCAAGACTTGCCGTCATGCGCGTCGCCGCCACCGGGGAGATGGCGTTGCAGGTCACGTCGTAGCGGGCCATCTCCAGCGCAGTGACCAAGGTGAGCGCGACGATGCCGCCCTTTGCCGCCGCATAGTTCGCCTGGCCGATGTTGCCGCTGAGGCCGGCGCCGGAGGTGGTATTGACGAGGCGCCCCCGGCTCGTGCGCCCGGCCTTCGCCTCTGCCCGCCAGTAGTTGCACGCATGCTTGATCATCTGGAAGGTTCCCTTGAGGTGGACCGCGATCACCGCGTCGAAGTCGTCCTCGGTCATCGAGGTGATCATCCGGTCCCGCAGGATCCCCGCGTTGTTGACAACGGCGTCGAGCCGTCCGAAATGCTCGACAGTGGACCGCACGATGTCCTCGCATCCCGCCCAATCCGACACGGAGGCCCTCCGGGCGAGTGCCCGACCGCCGAGTGTTTCGATTTCCCGGACCACGGCGTCGGCCGGGTCTTCGTCCATGGCATGCCCACCCACACCGACGCCGGGGTCGACCACCACCACCGCAGCGCCGCGCCGCGCCAGCTCCAGACAATGCTCTCGCCCGATGCCCCTGCCGCCGCCGGTGACGACCACGACTTTGTCTTCCAACAGGGCCATCAGCGCACCATAATCGTAGGACCAACGGTATGTCTAACGATATCGAGATAGGGTGACATGGTGGATTTCCGCCTGACGCCGGCGCTCGAGCGGCTGGCCGAGCACGCTCGAGAAGTAGGGACGAAGGCGGCGGCCGGCCGGACGCACAAAGAGCAATCCTGGATCACCGGGTTCGATCGGGAGTTCTCCGAGGAACTCGGCCGCCTGGGCTGGCTGGGAATGACGTGGCCCGTCGAGCTGGGTGGTGGCGGCCGGTCGCCACTCGAACGCTTCCTCGTCACCGAGGCCCTCATCGCCGCCGGCGCGCCGATCGCCGCCACTTGGGTGGGGGACAGGCAGATCGGACCGACCCTTGTCGCCTACGGGAATGACGAGCAAAAGCGCCGGTATCTTCCGTCCATGATCGCGGGAACCGTGACGTGGTGCATCGGCATGAGCGAGCCGGACGCCGGCTCCGATCTCGCGGCGCTTCGCACTCGTGCCATTGCCGACGGTGAAAGGTTCGTCATCGAGGGTCGCAAGATCTGGACCAGCTTCGCTGCGGACGCCGAGCACTGCTACCTCATCGCCCGGACCGGTTCCGAGCGCGCCGGCCATTCGGGGATCTCCGAGTTCATCGTCGACATGGAGTCGTCAGGAGTGCATGTCAGTCGAATTGTCGACAGCACCGGAGAAGCGCACTTCTGTGAGGTGGAATTCGACGGCGTGCGAGTTCCACGGGCGAATCTGGTCGGCACCCTGGACAACAGTTGGTCGCAGCTCATGCGTCAGCTCGAACACGAACGTGCCGGCATCGATCGTCTCATGAGCAATTGGGAGCTTCTCCAAGAGACGAAGGCCATGGCGGATACGTCGGATCCATTGATCCGAGACGAATTGGCGCGCCTGGAATGCGGCTACCGGATCGGCCGCCTCCTCGTGATCCGCGAGGTGCTCGGCCAAGCACCTCGAAGTTTCTCTGCGGCGACGAAGGCATTCTGCACGGAGCACGAGCAGAGAGTCGCCCAGTTCATCGGCCGAGTTGCGGGAGCGGACACGATGATGGCGAATCGAGTGGCACGATCGGTCATCTACGCTCCCGCCTATACGATCCAAGGGGGAACCAGCACGATCCTCCGCAACGTCATCGCCGAGCGCGTCCTCGGTTTACCCAAGGGCTGACGGCCGATGCCGGAGATCGATGGGCGAGTCCTGGAACAGTGGGCCTGATGGACCTGGCGTATCCTCCGGAGGCAGAGGCCTTTCGCGGGCGGGTGCGAGCGTTTCTCCGAATGAACCTGCCAACCGACTGGCAGGGGATCGGCTCAATCGCGGACCGCGCCGAGGCCGATGCGTTTGTCACCGCGTGGCGAGGCACCCTGTTCGCCAACGGGTTCCTCGGCGTGTCGTGGCCGAAGGAGTACGGCGGCGCCGGCTTGTCCAAGCTCGAGCAAGTGGTCCTCGTCGAAGAGCTGGCACGCGCCGGGGTGCCGGCAATGGGATTCAACGATGCCTTCGGCATCAAGATGCTCGGCAACACGTTGCTTCGCTGGGGCACCGAGGAACAGAAGCGGCGATTCCTGCCGCGCATCCTCTCCGGTGAGGATCTGTGGTGCCAGGGCTTTTCGGAGCCCGGTGCCGGTTCGGACCTGGCATCGCTCACCACGCGGGCCGAGCGCGACGGTGATCAATGGGTCGTCAACGGGCAGAAGCTGTGGACGTCGAGAGCCAGAGAGGCCAACCGGATTTTTGCGCTCGTTCGCACCGATGCCGACGCGCCAAAGCACAAAGGCCTGTCGTTCCTCCTCATCGACATGCGCCAGCCAGGAATCAAGGTACGAGCGATCAAGGCACTCTCGGGTCAAAGCGAATTCAACGAGGTCTTTTTCACCAACGCCACGACTCCCGCCGACCACGTCGTCGGAGACGTGAACGGGGGATGGGCGGTCGCCATGACGCTTCTCGGTCTGGAACGGGGCGAAGAGGCAGCCACGAATCCGATTCTCTTCCGCGCCGAGCTCGACCGACTGGTCACCATGGCTCGTGAGCGGGGCCGGCTTGCCGACCCGCTGATCAGAGAGCGCCTTGCACGGGCATATGTCCGCTGCGAGATCATGCGGTATCTCGGTCTGCGCATCCTCACGGGCGTGCTCCACGACGAGCCGTTGGGCCCTGAGTCTTCGATCTCCAAATTGTTCTGGAGTGAGTACCACCAAGCGGTGACGGGGCTTGCCCTCGATGTGCTCGGTGCGGATGCGCTCACGGTGTCAGGACGCGGGCCACTGCGTTCCTACCGGTCCGACGATCCCGGTGCGCCCAACACGAGCGGGTCGTGGTTGGGCGCGTTCTGGAATGCGACGGCGGGAACGATCTACGCCGGGAGCTCGCAGATCCAGAAGAATATCCTTGCCGAGACGATCCTCGGTCTCCCGAGGTAACTCAGGCGTGCCGGACGGGCCCAGCCCCGTCGGTCCATGACCAGCGGTCCAGGGATCGTCGATCGTGGCGGACGTCGTCAGCCCGCGTCGCCCGCAGCGGCAGCCGCAGCCGCAGCGTGCGCTTTCTGCGATGCCGCGGTGATCATCGGGTTGTCGTACTCGCGCCAGTTCGATATCAGACCATCGGTGAACTCGAAAATGGCGAGGTAATCGTTGGCATAGCGGACGTCGTCCACACGGCCGATGCAGTCACCTTCGTAACGGGCGATCAAGGTGTCGGGGTGCTTCAGGTCGTAGATGTGGGTGAGCTCGATCGTGAACTGACGGTAGAGTCGAAACAGCCGCTGCAGAAGGGAACCGAGGCCCGACTTGTCGAGTGCGGGGATCGTGCTCTCGTACGGCAGCACGAGGATCCCGTCGTCGTGGAAACAGGCCAGGACTCCGCCGGCGTCGAGCGCCGTCAGGGCGGCGACGACCTTGCGAACCACCGCCGAGTTCGGGTTGGTGCTCTGGGCCGGGTCGTGGGGCATGGCACTCCTTCGTGCCCGGGGCCTCGGGGATCCTCGAGTGCAAGCCCACGCCGGACTCCTCGGCGTCTTGACCCGTCCTCGGCCCGTTCCTAGTATGGCTTGCGGTAAACCAAACGATAATCCAGTTGACCCGAATAGCCCCAGGGGGAACGATGGACTTGCGTGCCGGATCGCGCTGGCGGAGCGCGGTGTGCGACACCGAACTGATCGTGGTTCGGGCGCCGGCCGGTGACGTGGTGCTGGAATGCGGTGGACACCCTGTCATCCCGATCGAGGCCCAGCGACCAGCTGATCTCCAGGTGGAACCGGATTTCGCCGGGGGCACACCGGTCGGGAAGCGCTACGCGGATCCCGAGCTCGGCATCGAGGTGCTCGCCACCAAGGCCGGTGTGGGCACCATCGCCGTGAACGGCGTCGCCCTGTCCCTCAAAGACGCCAAACCACTGCCGGCCTCCGACTGACTGGCAACGACGTTCGTGAAGCCGCATCGCCCAGTCGAGCTTCGCCGCGAAGGCGCACGGCCGTGAACCCATGACCGAGGAGGACCACATGTCGGACCGCATCTGCGAGGCCCGTATCTGCATCGTGACCGGTGCCGGGCGAGGTATCGGGCGCCACTACGCCCTCCGCCTGGCTGATCATGGTGCCAAGGTCGTCGTCAACGATGTCGGTGGTAGCCGGGAGGGCGCGGGCGCTGACTCGGGGCCCGCTCAGGCGGTGGTCGCGGAGATCGTCGCGGCCGGCGGCACGGCGGTCGCCAACACCGACGACATCAGCACCTGGTCCGGCGCCGAGCGCATCGTCGCTCAGGCGATCGAGACCTTCGGGGGACTCGATGTCCTGGTCAACAATGCCGGGATTCTGCGGGATCGGATGCTGTTCTCCATGACCGAAGACGAATGGGATGCGGTCATCAAGGTGCACCTCAAAGGCACCTTCGCCACTTCCCGCCACGCGGCCGTCTACTGGCGAGACCGCAGCAAGCAGGGTCAGACCAACGACGCCCGCATCATCAACACCAGTTCGGTCGCCGGCTTGTACGCCAATCCGGGCCAGACCAACTACGGCGCAGCCAAGGCCGGCATCGCTGCCTTCACCCAGATAGCCGCCCAAGAGCTCGGCCGCTACGGCGTCACCGTCAATGCCGTAGCTCCGGGTGCCCTCACCCGGCTCACCGAGGACCTCGGTCTGCCGGAGGACCTGGCCGGGAAGATGGACCCCAAGTGGGTCGCCCCCGTGGTCACTTGGCTCGCCTCGTCTTTGGCGGGGGACGTGACCGGCCAGGTCATCGAATCGTCGGGGATCACCTTCGCCATCGCCGAGGGTTGGCGCCGGGGGCCGGCGACCCACGACGTGCCGTCGACGCCAGAACAGGTCGACGAACTGGCGAGGAAGCTGCTGTCCCAGGCGGCTCCCCGGACCACCATGGCCGATGTCGCCGACGGCTGACCTGCGCCCCGGCGAAGGGCGGGTGGCCGTCGTCACCGGTGCTTCGCGCGGGCTCGGCGCCGCCATCGCCCACCGATTGGCGCAATCAGGTGCTCGGGTGGCCCTCACGGCTCGAACTCTCGAGCCCGACCCCCGGTACAAGGGCTCGCTGTCGGAGGTGGTGGCATCCATCACCGAAGAGGGAGGCCGGGCCGTCGCTATCGGCGCGGATCTGTCAAAGCCTGAAGACCGGGCCCGCATCATCGCCGAGGCGACCGCACAGCTCGGGCCCGTGGACATCCTCGTGAACAACGCGGCGGTCACGTTCATGTTCCCGTTCACGGAGTTCCCCGAGAAGAAGTGGCGGCTCATGGTCGAGGTGCAGCTGCGTGCCCCCTATGAGCTCGCTCAGCTCGTCGTGCCCGGCATGATCGAACGCGGCGAAGGGTGGATCCTCAACATCTCCTCCCGCGCCGGGGTGCACCCGGTCGGCCCGCCGTTCCCGGAGGTCCATGTCGGACCTTGGTCGGTGTACGGGATGGTGAAAGCCGGCCTGGACCGATTCTCGACGGCGCTCGCTGCCGAGCTGTCGCCGCATGGGATCGCCGTCAACTCGCTCGCCCCGTGGGACAACGTTGCGACGTCGGGTGCCGAGGCGCACGACCTCGTCGAGGGATTCCCTCTCGAGGGACCGGAGTGGGTGGCCGAAGCGGCCCTCGCACTTTGCACCGGCGACCCGAAGGCGCTCACGGGTCGGGTTGCATACAGCCAGCCACTGTTGGCCGAGCTCCAACGCCGACCGGCGATGACCACGCCAGGGAAAGGATCGCAATGACCGACCAGCGCCAAGCATGGATCATCGATGGGGTCCGCACCCCTCGGGGCAAGGGGAAGCCAACGGGTGCACTTCACCACCTCCACCCCCAGGACGTCTTAGGGCAGTGCCTGAACGCCTTGGTCGAGCGCAACGACTTCGATCCGGCCGATGTCGACGACGTGATCATGGGCAACGGGAACTCGATCGGTGACCACAATGCGGACATCGCCCGTCTGGCGGTGCTCGACTGCGGTTGGCCCGTCGAGGCCCCGGGCCTCACCATCAACCGATTCTGCGGTTCGGGACAGCAGGCGGTCACCTTGGGCGCGATGGGGATCAGGGCCGGTTACCAGGATCTCGTGGTCGCGGGTGGGGTCGAGTCGATGTCTCGCTGGCCAATGGATCAGACGCCGTTGCTGATCGACGGGGACAATCCGCACCTCCACGAGCGGTACCCGATGGTCCCGCAGGGGATTTCCGCCGACGCCATCGCGTCGATGGAGGGATTCAGTCGCCGGCAGTGCGACGAGCTGGCGGTCGCCAGCCAGGAGCGGGCGGCAAAGGCGATCGCCGAGGCGCGATTCGCACGGAGTGTCATCGCCGTGCGTAACGCCGATGGCGCGGTCGCCCTCGACCATGAGGAACATCCCCGCCCAGGAACGACACTCGAATCGCTTGCGGCACTCAGACCGTCGTTCGAAGCACTCGGCTCCCAGCCCTTGCCGGGAATGGATCGCAGCTTCGACGAACGGGTGCGTGCTGTCTACCCCAACGTGCGCCAGGTAGACCACGTGCATCATGCGGGGAACTCCTCTGGTGTGGTCGACGGCGCATCGGCGGTCTTGTTGGCCTCACCCGAGTACGCACGGACGCACGGGCTCGTGGCGCGGGCTCGGGTGGTGATGGCTGCGACCGCGGGTGCGGAGCCGGTGATCATGCTCACTGCTCCGGCGCCGGCATCGCGGCTGTGCCTCGAGCGAGCCGGCATGACCGTGGAGGACATCGATCTGTGGGAGATCAACGAGGCCTTTGCTTCCGTGGTGCTCAAGGCGATGCGTGACCTCGACCTCGATCCTGAGCGGGTGAATGTCAACGGCGGTGCAATCGCACTCGGCCATCCCATCGGTGCGACCGGCGCGATGCTCATCGAAACCGCTCTGGACGAGTTGGAGCGAACGGACAGGTCCACGGCGCTCGTGACGATGTGCACCGGGGGCGGGATGGGAACGGCCACCATCATCGAGCGGATCTAACGCCCGGCGGACTTCGCCTCCTGGCTCGTTGGCGATCCCGCGCGGGATCATCGCGGAGCGGGTCCTCGGGCTCCCCGGAGCTGTCGTGAGCGTGCCGTGCCGTGGGATCGGCCACCTGGGATCGCTGGCGCGGATCAGCCCATACGGTCCGGCGACCGGGTAGGAGCACCGTCGAAGGAAACTCGCCCCGGCCTGGGCGGGAATGCGTTCAGTCGGACTTGGCGCGTCGGGGCGTCCTTCTTGGGGCGGCCTTGGCGCGAGAGGCGTCGGCCACCTCGCCTCTGATCCCGTCGAGGAGGAGGTCGAGCCCCGAGATAAACCGCTCGTCATCGAGCGCAGTGACGACTTCGACGTTGCCGATGGCAGTGAGCACGGGGAAGGCGTCGGGGGTGAGTCGGTCCACCGCCTCGACGAGGGACGGTTGCAAGGTGTCGTCGGCTGTTTCCGTCTCTCGTCGGACGCCCTCCTCGAGTAACGCAAAGCCGCGGGTGTAGACACTGCACGCGTAGTAGGCCCGGGCGGCACTGTCGGTCGACAACCCGGCACGGACGAGTGCCGTGACCTCCTCTTCGGCTCGGCCTAATGCCATGGGGAAGATCCGCTGACGAGTGAGCACGAATCGAGGGCGCACCGAGAACAGCTCCAGGTAGACGGGGAACCGGTGCAGTACACGGCGGAACTCGAGGAAGTACTCCCGCAGCTCCTCGTCCCACCGCCCTGACCCCATACGCGGCGTGGCCGAGTACACGTCCTCGGTGACCCGTTCGGCGAGGGCGACGAGCAAGTCTTCTTTGTTGCGGAAGTACCAGTAGATGCTCGTCACGCCCGCCCCGAGGTGTCGGGCCAGCACGGGCATGCTCAGTGCCGTCAGGCCGTCCTGCGTCACCACCTCATAGGCGCCGGCGAGGATCTCCTCGCGGCTCAACGATCCTCTGGCCCGCCGGCCGCGGGCGTGTTTGCCGGACGGCTGTGACGGCACGAGCCTCACGGTACAGCCTCGGCCCGTGGGCGCGGTTGGACCATTTCGGAGGACGTCAAGCCACGCTGAGGAGGCCCTTGAGGTTGTCGCTCATGATGCGCCGGACCGTGTCGGGTGCCATCCCGTCGAGCAACGACAGGAAGGACCTCGGCTCGGCCACTCCCTCAGGGTGGGGCCAGTCGGATCCGAAGAGCACGTGGTCCGCTCCGATCAGGCCGACGAGCTCGTCGAGGTGATCCTCCTGGAACGGTGC
>Ga0181536_10002003_pt1 | contig 23555 bp, 20 predicted proteins | sample PEATcosm2014_Bin_41_FD_121105 | JGI IMG/M metagenome (GOLD analysis project Ga0181536, IMG submission 121105) | Peatland microbial communities from MTU Mesocosm Facility, Houghton, MI, USA - PEATcosm2014_Bin17_60_metaG | ecosystem: Environmental > Terrestrial > Soil > Wetlands > Peat | place...
CCTTCAGGTACTTGCGGAAGGCCTCCCGCTCCGAGATCTCCCCCAACAGGCCGTCGCGCACCATCTCGGCGACCGACTCGAGCGCCAGGTACGGGTTGACCGCCGCCGCGCCATAGCCGATGAGCAGGGCGAAGTGATGCACCTCGCGGGCGTCGCCGCTCTCGACGACGAGACCCACCCGGGTGCGCTCCTTCTCCCGCACGAGATGGTTGTGCACGGCGGCGGTGAGCAGGAGCGACGGGATCGGGGCGCGCGTCGGGTTCGCGTTGCGGTCCGACAGCACGATGATGTTGGAGCCGAGAGCGATCGCCTCCGAGACTTGCCGGCAGACCTTGTCGATCGCCGCCTCGAGCCCCGGCCCACCTTCACGCACAGGGAACAGTCCGTCGACGGCGAAGCCGCTGAAGCCCGGCGTCTCCCCGTGCTCGTTGACGTAGATCAACTTGGCCAGGTCGTCGTTGTCGATGACCGGGTACGGCAGGCAGATCTGGCGGCACGAGGCCGGCTCCGGCTCGAGCAGGTTCCGCTCCGGCCCGACCGTGGCCTCGAGGGAGGTGACGAGCTCCTCCCGGATGGCGTCGAGCGGGGGGTTCGTCACCTGTGCGAAGAGCTGGGTGAAGTAGTCGTACAACAGGCGCGGGCGCTCGGAGAGCACGGCGATCGGGGTGTCGGAGCCCATCGAGCCGATGGGCTCGGCGCCGGTCCTCGCCATCGGCTCGATGATGAGGCGCAACTCCTCGTTGGTCATTCCGAAAAGCCGCTGATGGCGCACGACCGAGGCGTGCTGGGGAGTCAGCATGATCCTCGGTGGCAGATCGCCGAGATGGACGAGGCGTCTTGCGAGCCACTCCCCGTAAGGGTGCTGCGCGGCCAGGGACGCCTTGACCTCGTCGTCGGAGACTATGCGCCCGGCGGCAGTGTCCACGAGGAACATGCGTCCCGGCTGCAGCCTGCCTTTGACGATGATCGACGCCGGATCGAGGTCGAGGACGCCCACCTCGGAAGCGAGCACGACGAGCCCGGCGTCGGTCACCCAGTAACGGGCGGGGCGCAGGCCGTTGCGGTCGAGCACCGCTCCTACCACTGTCCCGTCGGTGAACGCGATCGCGGCCGGGCCGTCCCAGGGTTCCATCAAACAGGCGTGGAAGCTGTAGAACGCCCGGCGCGCCTGGTCCATCTCGGCGTGGTTCTGCCACGCCTCGGGGATCATCATGAGCACGGCATGGGGAAGCGTGCGCCCCGCGAGGTGGAGCAACTCCAGGACCTCGTCGAAACTGGCCGAGTCGCTCGCCCCGGGCGTCACGATCGGGAAGATCCGTTCCAGGTCGCCCTCGAAACGCTCGCTCGCCAGGAAGGCCTCGCGGGCGCGCATCCAGTTGCGGTTGCCCGCGAGGGTGTTGATCTCGCCGTTGTGGGCGATGAGGCGGTACGGGTGCGCGAGCGGCCAGGAGGGGAAGGTGTTGGTCGAAAATCGGGAGTGGACGAGCACCATCCGGCTCTCGAGCCGCTCGTCGCTGAGGTCGGGAAAGAATCCCCGCAGCTGCTGGGGCGCCAGCATCCCCTTGTAGACGAAGGTACGTGTCGACAGCGACGGGAAGTAGAGGCCGACCCCCGCATGTTCCACGCGCTTTCGCACGACGAACAAGCGCCGTTCCAACGCATCGCCGCTCACAGCCGTCCCAGCCGCGCCGGGACCGCCCCGGCCACCGGCGCCCGGCGAGGCGAGGAAGACCTGCGCGAACCTCGGCGCGACAGCCCTCGCCCCCTCCCCCGCCGCGGAGAGATCCACAGGCACGTCGCGCCAGCCGAGAACCTCGAGGCCTTCCTCGCACGCAACCTTGGCGACAAGTTCGAATGCCTGCTGGGCCGCCCCGGGCTCGCACGGGAGGAAGGCCATCCCCGTGCCGTAGCTTCCCGGGGCGGGCAGGTCGAAGCCGGCTACCTCCCTGTAGAGCCGGTGGGGCACCTGCACGAGCGCTCCGGCGCCGTCGCCCGTCCCGGGGTCAGCCCCGAACGCCCCCCGGTGAGCGAGGTTCTCGAGCGCCGTGAGCCCGAGCTCGACGACGCGATGGCTGGCGGGGCGCTCCAGGTCCACAACGAACGCGACCCCGCACGAATCGTGCTCGAACGCGGGGTCGTAGCAACCCACCACGTCATCTTTCCTGGTCATCGGCGTCCTCTTGGCGATCAAACGGACCTGGCGACCATCTCGGCCCCCGGGTCGGGCTTGTTTGCGGCTCAGCCAGGCGACTCTTTGCCGACGGCTGATAGCCGGGACGCCCTTGGCCCAGCAGATGTGGCCAGAGATTACACGGAAACCCGCCGCCGCCCAGTAACGCTTCGCGCGAGCTCACGGCGGAGCCCCCCGCGCCTCATGGCGTCACAGTGGGTCTGTGCCGATCTTCCCGGCGTCGGCGACGTGCTCGGTAAACCTGGTCCCATCCCAGTAGCGCAGCTCGTGGCGCCCGCTCGGATCCGGGAGCCACGACCGCGGCGTAGGCGGCGGGGCCGGCGGTGGCGCCGATCCGTGGGCCCCGTCCGCAGGTCCGGGCCACGGGAACACTGTCCCGGGGGGAGGAGGTGCCTCCCATCCGCCCGGGGGTGGCGCGCCCCCGTGGCCGGGCGGCGGTGTCTGCCACCCGCCGGGAGCCGGCGCGTCCCACCCCTGTGGCGCGCCCGGGCCCCACTGGCCGGGTCCGGCACCGCGCGGACCCGGGCCCCAGGGCTGGGGCCCGCCCGCCCAGTCCGTCGGCCCGGCCTTCGGCCGCGTCGTAAAGCAGGCGATCACGTACATGAGGACACCGATGAGCGAAAGGAGGAAGAGCAGGACGGCCCACATCCCCGACGGCACTTTCCAGGGAGTGACACCGTGGGACCGCTTGTAGCGTTCGGACAGAAAATAGCCGAGGGATCCGAGCACCACGCCGAGCACGAAACCGTCCAACAACGTCGTGCTTGTGTAGACAAGGGTCAGGCCGAGGAGCCTCTCCAGGTGCACGCACCGAGCGTATCCCCCTGTTGCCCACCTGCTGCGAACCTGTCACCGGCGGGGCGAGGCCGCCCGCGCCTCGGCGCGTGCCGCGACCTGCGCAGGGCCCGCGCCCGGGCGCCGGGGTCCTGGTCGGCGAGACGAACCTAGGATCGCCGCTGTGGATGATGACCTGCAGGCGCCCGCGCCGGAGCCGAGCCGGACCCCGAGGGTCGCCCTCACCATCGCCGGGAGCGATTCCGGAGCCGGCGCGGGCATTGCTGCCGACCTGCGCACTTTCGCGGCCCTGGGCGTGTTCGGGACGCTCGTGGTGACCGCCGTCACGGCACAGAACACCGTCGGCGTGCGTGAATTTCTTGCCATGACCCCCGCCCTGGTGGCAGCGCAGCTTGACGCGGTCCTCTCCGACTTCGACGTGCGCGCCGCCAAGACCGGGATGCTGGCCACCGCGGACACCGTTGACCTGCTGGCGAGCCGCGGCGCGGCCGGGCAGCTCCCGCCGCTCGTGATAGATCCCGTGCTCGTCTCGTCGCGCGGCAAGCCGATGTTCCCCGGCGACGACGTGACCGGCGCCTACCGGGGCCTGTTCGCCTACGCCAGTGTCGTGACGCCCAACCTTCCCGAGGCCGGGCTGCTCACCGGCCGTGAGCTCGACGACCTCGGGGCCATGGAAGAGGCCGCCCGGGAGCTGCAGGCTCTCGGGCCCCAGCTCGTCATCGTCAAGGGTGGGCGCCGGCCCGGCACCGAAGCCGTCGACGTCGCGTTCGACGGCCGTTGCGTGACCATGCTGCGGGCCCCGTGGATCGACACCGCGAACGTCCACGGAACCGGTTGCACGTTCTCGGCCGCGATAGCCGCCAACCTGGCGCGCGGGCTCGAGCCACTCGAGGCCGCGTTCGAGGCCAAGCACTTTGTCACCCGGGCGATCCTCGGGGGCGCGCGGTGGCACCTCGGTGCCGGCCACGGGCCCCTCGACCAGCTCGGCGCCGCCGCGGCTCAGACCCGCTCCGACTGACGGGGGCGCGGCTCGGCGGGGCCGCCGCGGCCTGACGAAGGCGCCAGCAGGCTCACAGGCGGCTCGGGGCGCCGTAGGCGTGGAGCACCTCGGGCACGGTGACGTGACCCTCCGGATCCTGATTCGCCTCGAGCAGGGCGATCAGGAACCTCGCCGTCATGGCGGTCCCGTTCAAGGTGTGCACGAACCGCAACGATCCGTCCTCGTCACGAAAGCGGACGTTGAGCCGCCGGGCCTGATAGTCGGTCGTGTTCGAGCAGGATGTGATCTCCCGGTACCTCTGCTGGCTCGGGATCCAAGCCTCCACGTCGTACTTCTTGGCTGCGGACGGCCCGAGGTCACCGGCGGCGGTGACCACGACCCGATAGGCGAGCCCCAGGCCGCGGACGAGGTCCTCCTCGATGGCAAGGATCTCCTCGTGGTGTTCGCCGGAACGCCCCGGATGGGCGAAGAAGAACATCTCCACCTTGTCGAACTGGTGCACCCGGAATATGCCCCGCGTGTCGCGCCCGGCTGCCCCCGCCTCCCGCCGGAAGCAGGTGGAGTAACCCGCGTAACGCAGCGGGAGCTCCTCGGCCGGGAGGATCTCACCCTGGTGCAGGCCGGCCAGGGCCACCTCGGAGGTCCCCGTCAGGTACAGCCCGTCACTTGTGACCTGGTAGAGGTTGACCTCGTCGGTCGGGAGGAAGCCCGTGCCGTACATGGCGGACTCCCGCACGAGCACCGGCGGCAGGACCGGTTCGAAGCCGCGCCCGACCAGCCGGTCAAGGGCGTAGCGGTAAAGGGCCAACTCCACGAGGGCGACGCCACCTCTCCGGTAGGCGAAGCGGGCGCCGGCAATCCGGGCCCCCCGTTCGAGGTCGAAACCGGGACGCCCGAGGCCGTCCCCACCGGCGGAGCCCGGCGCCGAGGCCAGCTCGACGTGGTCGCGGGGCGGGAAGGAGAACTCCGCCGGGGTCCCGATCCTGCGCAGCTCCAAAGCGTCCTCGTCGCTGTAACCGTCCGGTGCAGAATCGTCGGGCGGGTTCGGCAGCGCGGTGAGCAGCTCCGAACGGCGGCCCTCGAGCTCTTCGAGCCTGGTCTCGGCGGCCCGCAGCTCCTGGCTCACGAGGACGAGGGCGGCCCGCTCCTCTTCGGTTGGCTTACCCCTGGGTTTCGTCCGGCGGCGGAGCTCGTCGACCTCGGTGGCCAGCTCCCGCCAGAGCCCGTCGACCTGCAAGAGCTTGTCGAAGTCTGCCTCGGCACCCTTGCGGGCGAGGGCGCGGCGGAATTCCTCTGGGTGCTCGCGGGCCAGCCGGATGTCGATCATGGCGAGCAGCCTAGAAGCCGCGGCGCAACCGGCCCGAGATCTCTCCGGTGCTCATGGTGTTGCCCTGCACCGCAGCTACCGGCGCTTGCCCTTCTTGCGGGCCCGCGGTGGGGGACGACGAGCCGGCGTGCCGGCACGGGGTGCGCCCGCGGGCGGCCTCGCGGCTGCGCCGCCGGAGGGTGCCCCGGTCGCTCGCGGGCCTGGCGCCATCTGCTCCCCGTCGGTCGAGCCCGGCGAACCGGCCGTTGCGCGGGAGCCGGCCGCGCCGTTCTCCTCCGGGGCCTCCCCGTTCCCGACCGCCGCGGAGCTGCGCCGGGTTGCGCCGGGGCGAAGCGTCGCGGGCTTCGCCGGGGCCGCCCCCGAGGAGCGACGGCGCTTGAGCGAGCTCGTGGGCTCCGCGGTGCTCAACGCCCCCGCCGCCACGGCTGCAGGCGAGATCAGGAGCGTTGCGTTCCCGCGCGACTCGAGTCGCTCGCGGATCCGCCGGTAACGCTCCTCGTGCTCCTTTTCCATCGCCAGGAGCGGCGACGCGATGAAGATCGACGAGTAGGCCCCGCTCGTCAGGCCGATCAGGAGGGCGAGGCCGAAGTACTCGAGCGTGACCGCACCGAGTATCTCGGCGCCGAGGACCAGCACCGCGAGGATCGGCAGGATGGCGACCAGCGAGGTATTGATGGACCGGGCGAGGGTCTGGTTCATCGAGAGGTTCACGACGTCGGTGTACGACAGCTTCCCGGTCGCGCCGAGGCCCCGCGAGTTGTCCCGTACACGGTCGAACACGACGATCGTGTCGTACAGCGAGTAGCCGAGGACGGTCAGGAACGCCACGACCGTGTCCGGCGTGACGAGGAAGGCGAGCAGGGAGTAGATCCCGACGGTCACCAGGATGTCGTGCGCGACCGCGACGATTGCCGCCACCGCCATCTTCCACTCGAAGAAGATCGAGATATAGGCCGAGATCACGATGAGGAACACAATCAAGGCCTCTACCGCTTTGTGGGTGATGTCGCTGCCCCATGTCGGCCCGACGTTCTCGACCGACACCGAAGAGGCCGGCTTGTGCGTCAGCGCCGCGAGGGTTGCGGCCACCTTGGCGGCTTCGGTCGTGCTGACCCCGGCCGAGTTCTTGGCAAGCTTCGCCTCCACGTCAAGGCTCTGCTTGGAGCCGCTCCCGAGCATGGTGATGGTCGCGCCCCCGAAGCCCAGCGGGACGAGGGCCTTCTGCGCCTGGGCGACTGTCACGCCGGGTGCTGCGACCTGCCAAGAGGTGCCCCCGACGAACTCGATGCTGTAGTTCAGGCCTCTCGTGCTGAGCGAGGCCAGGCCCGCGATGATCACCAGGGCGGAGGCGGCGAACCACCATCTCCGCCTGCGGACGAAGTCGAAGCGGGTCTGCCCGTGGTAAAGGCGTAGCAGCGCCATCGGCCTGCGCGCATCGGCGCCGCCCAGCTCAATGGAAGCGGTGCTCATGATGTGGCCTCCGAAGTTGCGGCCAAGCCGCTCGCGACACCAAAGCCCCGGGCCTCGGTGAATATCCGGTTGCGCCCGAGGAGGATCACGAGGGGACGTGTGAACGTGTAGGCAGTGATGACATCGACGATCGTGGAGAGCCCCAGCATGAAGGCGAAGCCCCTCACCGCGCCAATCGAGAGCAGCCAGAGCACGAGCGCCCCGAGGAACGACACGGCGTCAGCGGAAAGGATCGTCCGGTAGGCGCTCTTGAAGCCCCGGTCCACCGAGGACCGGACAGACCGGCCCGATCGCACTTCGTCCTTTAATCGCTCGAAATACACGACATAGGAGTCGACAGTGATACCCACGGACACGATCAGGCCCGTCATGCCCGACAGGTCCAGTGTGAGGCCGGCCGACGTCGCTCCGAGCAGGCAGATGATCGCGTAGATGAGGGCGCCTGTACTGACGAGACCCAGCACGACGACCACACCGAGAGCCCGGTAGTAGAAGATCGTGTAGAGCATGACGAGGAACAGCCCGAGCAGTCCCGCGAGCAGGCCGGCCTGCAGCGACTTCTTGCCGAGGGTCGGAGACACCGTCGTGTAGGTGGCCTGCGTGAGCGCGATCGGGATCTGGCCGTTCTTGAGGACGAGGGCGAGTGCCTGTGCCTGCGGCTGGGTGAAGTCGCCGCTGATCTCCCCGGAACCGCCGAAGCTCTGCGCGTTGATGGTCGGCGCGGATTCGACCACGCCGCCGAGATCGATCGCGAGCGGGAGGTGGTACTCCTTCTTGGCGATCGTGTCGAAGAACGCGGAGTACTGCGACTTGATCGTGAAGTTCACGACCCAGCCCGCGGTCGTCTGCAGCTCGGCGGTCGCCGAAGCGAGGATCTCGCCTGTCGCAGGCACGGTCCCGTCATAGGGCGTAGCCCCGAGCTCGTAGCGTTCCGGACAGGGGTTCGCCGTGGACGCGCAGATGAGCACGATCCGCGACGCCTTGTCCTGGCTCGGTGGCGTGCTGGACACCGAGTTGAGCGCCGGGTCGGGCGGCGAGCCGGGGTTCGAGTTCTGCGCGGTGCTGTACGTCGCCGTCGTGTACAGGTAGGCGGACCCGCACGCAGGCGGCTGTACGTACGCGCCACGCTTCTTCGGCTTCGGCACCGTCGTGGTTGTCGTCGATGACGCGGCGGTGGTCGACGTGGGAGCAGTCGTGGTCGTGGCGGACGTTGTCGTCGTCGTAGTCTTCTTCGGCACCGTCGTCGTGGTCGTGGTCGAGCTCGGCGCGGTGTACGCATTGGCGGCGCAGAGCACGGGGCGGAAGAACAACTGGGCCGTGTTGCCGATCTCTTTGATGACCGTCGAGAAGTTCTTCACGCCCGGGAGCTGCACGACGATGTTGCTGCCCTGGGTCCCGATGTTCGGGCTGGCGAGGCCGAGCCCGTTGGCGCGTGCCTGCATGATGGCCACGACTGTCTGCAACTGGGCGGGCGTGGCCTTCTGGGCTGGCTGGAAGACGACCGAGAGGCCGCCCTCGAGGTCAAGACCCAGCTTTGGCGACCATCCCGCCGCGATGACGCCTCCGAGCGCGCCGAAGCAGATGAGGCACACCAGAACAACGCTCACCACCAGGTTCCGTTTCAACGGTCACCGCCTCCGCTCCCAGGGCCTCCCGGAGTGTTGCCGTCGCCATCCTCATCGGAATCCGGCGACTTGTCCGCTTCGAGAGGCGGCACCGAGTACGGATCATGACCGGATTCGTCGACGAGGTCGTCATGGCCGTGCCCGTCGAAGGGAGAGTTCCCTGGGTAGGCGCCCCCAGCGTCGGTCCCCTCCTCGATGCGCCGGGACACGGCCGCCCGCAGAACCTCTATGACCGTTCCCGGGGCGATCTCGATCCTCGCGTTATCACCGTCGAAACCTTCGACCCGACCGAGGATGCCCGACGACAGCATCACCTTGTCCCCGACGGAGATCTGCTTTCCCAATTGGAGCTGACGCTGGCGCCGCTGGCGCTGCGGGCGGATCAGGAACATGTAGCCGACTCCGAACAGCAAGACGAAGAAGATCAGCGTGAAAGACCCGCTGGACTTCTTGGCGGCAGCCGCCAAAACAAGACCCGGGAAGGCTGCCAGGTGGCGGGGGCTGGAAAACGCGAGCACGTGGACGAGCGACATGGGAGGCCTATCGATCAAGGAATGATGCGACGCATCACCTTAGTCGCCCGTTCAGGAGTCCTCCGTGCAAGTCTCCCCGTCGGCCCCCGAGCTGAACAGGACGTCTTGGACAGCGCCGCTGCCTCTGGTTGCCCGCCACGACGCCAGGGCCGACTGGTCGGGGTCCGAAGCCGAGAGAAAGCTCAATGATTGCGGCGGGATCGGCAGGCCCAGATGCTCGAAGGCATTGGGTGCGGCGACCCTTCCGCGGGGCGTGCGCATGATCAGGCCCGCCTGGAGCAGGAACGGTTCGTAGACGTCCTCGACCGTCTCCGGCTCCTCCCCGACGCTGACCGCCAGCGTCGAGAGCCCGACGGGCCGACCGCAGAAACGGACACAGAGGACCTCGAGGATGTGCCGGTCGATGCCGTCCAGTCCGAGCCTGTCGACTCCGAAGACCGTCAAGCCCTCGCGGGCCGCCTCCTCGGTGATCACACCGGCGCCGCGGACTTCCACGAAGTCGCGCACCCGGCGAAGCAGCCGAATCGCCAGGCGGGGCGTACCGCGCGAGCGCCGGGCGATCTCGCCGGCTCCCCCAGGCGTCAGCTCGACCCCGAACAGCTCGCCGGTGCGGTGGACGATCATCTCGAGCTCGCCCTCGCTGTAGAGCTCGAGCCGCGCGACGATGCCGAACCGGTCGCGAAGCGGCCCGGTGATGAGGCCCGTGCGGGTCGTCGCGCCCACGAGCGTGAACTTCGGCAGGTCCAACCGGATCGAGCGGGCAGTCGGTCCCCGACCTAGCACGATGTCGAGCTGGAAGTCCTCCATGGCCGGGTACAAGAGCTCCTCGACCGCTCGCCCCATGCGGTGGATCTCATCGATGAACAGCACGTCGCCGGGCTGAAGATCAGTGAGGATGGCGGCGACGTCCCCGCTTCTCACCAGCGCCGGCCCGGAGGTGATCCGAAAGCCCGCACCCATCTCACAGGCCAGGATGCCTGCCAAAGTGGTCTTGCCTAGCCCCGGCGGCCCGGCAAACAGCACGTGGTCGACAGGCTGGCCGCGCCGCCGCGCGGCCTCGAGAATGATCTGGAGCTTGTCGCGCAACTGCTGCTGGCCCACGAAATCTGCGAGGCGTTTCGGGCGTATCCCGACCTCGAAGCCGGCCTCGGCCTCCAATGCGCCGCGGTCGGAGAGCGACCCCGTGACGTCGGTGAGGACGGTCGGGCCGTCCGGAGCGAGTATTTCCCGGCGCGGGCTCATCGAGGTGTCATCTCCGCGGCGCCAGGCTCCGCAGCGCCTCGCGCAGCAGCTCCTCGACGCTGCCTTCCCCGGGCAAGGCCCGCAGCGCCGATCTGACCTCGTCAGGGGCGTATCCCAGCTGGGTGAGTGCCTCGCCGACCTCAGATGTCACCGAGGCGAGCCGGTTGGCCTGGGAGGCGCCCATCCCGCTCACACCGTCCGCGCTGAGCAAGTCGAAGCGCGCCTGCAACTCGACCAAGAGGCGTGCCGCGGTCTTCTGGCCGATGCCGGGAACGAGCTTCAACGCGTCGACGTTCCCGTTCGCGATGACTTGGGCCAGCCCGGCCGGATCGTGGACGCTGAGGATCGCGAGCGCCAGCCCGGGCCCGACGCCGTGCGCGCCGAGCAGCAACTCGAATGCCGTCCGCTCCTCAAAATGCGCGAACCCGTACAAGGTGATGGCACCCTCACGGACGTGAGTGTGCACAGCGAGGAGGACCTCGTGGCCCAGTTGCAGGCCGCCCGCGGTCTTCGGGGAGACGACGAGGCGGTAGCCCACGCCGGCGACGTCGACGATCACCTCGACGGCAGCGTCGCCGACCGCCCTCCGCCCTGTCACGAGGCCCCGCAGGGATGCGATCACGGTCTCTCAGCTTCTTGGTGCCGTCCGTCGCCTGTCCCGCCACCGCCCAGCGCGGGCGAGGACGCCCTTGCCCAAACAGCAGTGCTCAAGTGACAAAGGGCGAGGGCCAGGGCGTCGGCGGCGTCGGCGGGCTTCGGCACGGTGTCCAGACCCAGCAGGCGTGCCACCATTCGTTGCACCTGATCCTTCGTCGCAGCACCGAACCCGGTCACTGCGAGCTTCACCTCGTTCGAGGTGTACTCCACCACCTCGCAGCCAAGCTCCGCGGCGGTCAAGAGCGCGACCCCGCTCGCCTGGCCCACCGACATCGCCGTGCGGGCGTTGGTCTGGAAAAAGACCCGCTCGACGACGACGACATCAGGATGAAGGTCACTCATGAGCTTGTGCAACTCCAGGCGGAGCGTCGCCAGCCGTCGCGGCAGCGATTCGTAGACGGCGGTCGTGATCACGCCGGCGGCGACCGCGTGCCGACGCGGCCCATCGGTCCTGACACAGCCGTAGCCGCACCTCGACAGGCCGGGATCGATGCCGAGCACAAACACTCGTTCGATCGTAACCCCCGCGGGCCGCGACCCGGCGGATTGTGCCCCGACGACTCAGAGCTCGACGCGCTCCAGGATCTCGTCCGGGATGTCGAAGTTCGCCCAGACGGCCTGCACGTCGTCGTGCTCCTCAAGCAGCTCGATGAGCTTGAGTACACGCTTGGCAGTCGAGTCGTCGGTGACCTCCACACGCGTCGTCGGCACCATCTCCAGCTCCGCCGAGTCGACGGGGACCGAGGCCTTCTCAAGGGCGCCGTGCATGGCCGCCAGGTCTGCGGGCGCGCTCGTGACCATCCACGCGTCGCCCTCGTCACGAAGGTCCTCCCCACCTGCTTCGAGGGCGACGACCATGAGCTCATCCTCCCCGACCGACTTCGGGACCATCACGACCCCCTTGCGCTCGAATTGCCAGGAGACCGCGCCCGGCTCTGCCATCGAGCCGCCGTTACGCGAGAACAGCGAGCGGACCTCCGAGCCTGTCCGGTTCCGGTTGTCCGTGAGGCACTCCACGATCATGGCCACGCCCGAAGGGGCATACCCCTCGTAGGAGATCGCTTCATAGCGCACGCCTTCGAGCTCACCGGTACCACGTTTTATGGCGCGCTCGATCGTGTCGAGCGGCACGGACGCGTCCCTCGCCTTGGTGAACATCGTGCGCAGCGTCGCGTTCGCCGACATGTCAGCGCCACCTTCACGCGCGGCTACCTCGACCTGGCGGATCAGCTTGGCAAACAGCTTCCCGCGGGCCGCGTCGACGGCACCCTTGCGATGTTTGGTGGTTGCCCACTTGGAATGGCCTGACATCGCCTCAGCCTCCCTCGCTGCCCGATAACACGCGTCGGCACGACCGTAGGTCTCCCGCCCGATCAGGGTAGAACGCTACCGGCGTGGCAGGCCGGTGTCCGGGGGCTCGTTCACCCTGGCGAACGAATCTCACGGTCGGACGCGTTCCTGGCGCACCCGGCAATTCGACCACGACGAGGGCCGACTCGCCAGTCCGGGCTTCAGCGTGCGAGCACATTGACCAGCTGTTCACAGCTCCCTCAAGACCGCGACGCGCTCGCTCAGATCGAGCGCCCCAAGGTGTTCCAGCTCGCCCGAAGACTCCTCGAACGGCGCCAACCACAGCCGCGAGATCGCCTCCGTAACGCTGTGCGGAAGGCAGGTCGGCCTTCGGTTAGGGGCGGCACCGATCTTCTCGAGGGCGTCGATCAGCCCGGGCGGGTAACGAGTCAGCCCCACCGCCGCCAGATCGGCCAACGGCTCGCGCCCCTGGCCGGCCACCCGGTCGGCGATCCGGCCGAAGGTCGGGATGAAGCGCTTCAACGGGTCGAAAGCGAGCACGGCTATGGCGCCCGAGACCGTGTCGCCACGCTTTATGTGCGCGAGCTCGTGTGCCAGCACGGCCTCGAGCTCGATCCTGTCCAGGAGCAGGACGAGCCCGCTCGTGACGAACACGATGCCCCGGTCGGGCGAGCGGCCCGCCGACATGGCGTTCGGCGCCGGGTCGTCGAGGACCCGGATCTCCGCACTTGGCAGGCCGAACACGGCGAACAACCCCTCCGCGACGTCGACGAGGCGGGCAGCCTCGGCGGCGCTCAGTATGCTCGGTCGCCGCTTGGCGGTGACCACGGTCCCGCCTATCCGCTTTACCAGCACGGGTGTCGAGCGGGCCCACATCAACCACGCCACGAGGGCGATCGCGCCAGCGATGGCCGCCCCCGCGATCAGGAAGTCGATCGAGACGATCCCGAGCACGCCCAGCGCGCACGCCACGGCGAGCGGTGCGGCAAGCGCGGTCCTTGCCCGCCGTTTGTTCGCGCGAGCGGCGTGCCGCCAGAAAGCGTCACGGCGCCGCGCAGCTGCGGCCAGCACCGCTCTCGATGCCTCATAGGCAGCCTGCTGGGCTTCGACGGTCCGGCGCGCCCTGCCGTCGCTGGCGGAGGCACGGCGCTGCCAGCGTGTTCGGTCCTTGGCCGCTGCAGTCACTTCAATGAGGCTACCCGGAGTGGGCGATGTGCCCTAACCGGAGGTAGTTGTCGCGATACAACCCGGCGATGACCCCCATGTCGTACGCCGAGGCGCGCTCGCGTCCCCGACGGGAAAGCTCCTCGCGGACGCCCTCGTCCCCGAGGACGGCTCGCATGGCCTCGGCGAGGGCCAGCCGGTTGCCCGGCGACACGAACCGGGCCGCTGCCCCGGCCGCAAGCTGATAACCGGGAAGGTCCGAGGCGATGACGGGTGTACCTGCTGCCATCGCCTCGAGAAGGACGACCCCGAACGACTCCCCTCCGAGCGACGGGGCCACAAGCACGTCGGCGCCCGCGAGGCGTGCCGCGCGCTCATCGTCGTCGAGGGTCCCGAGCCACTCGATACGGGGGTCAGGACCAAACTGGGCGCGCAGCTGCCCCGTCTCAGGTCCGTCACCAACCACCCACAGACACGTCGGCTCCGCCAACAACCCGAAGGCCTCGAGCAGCACCCTGAGCCCCTTGCGGGACTCATGACGGCCGACGAACACAATCGTCGGCTCCGTCTTGGGCCACGGCTCGGCGCGAGCGAACCTGTCGACCTCGACGCCGTTCGGGATGACCGCCACCGGCTGCGAGAGGCGCCCGAGACATACTTTCGCCGTGGCGCGCGCCGCCTCGGACACGGCGAAGGCGGCGTCCAGCCGGCGTGACCAGACGCCCACGACGTGGCCATAGGCGCGGTACGCGAAATCGGCCCCGGAACGGTGAAAGGTCCCGACGATGGGGCGCGGCCCCATCATGACCGCGCCGAGCGCAGGGCCGGGCGCGAACGGCTCGTGCACGTGCACGATCTCGGGAGCGAAGTCGCGCAGAGCCGAGACCGTGCGCGACATCGTCCACGGCCACGGCGAGACCGGGGCGCGCGAGCCATTCACCGAGACGCTCGTTCCCACGCCCACCTTCATGAAGACCGCGCCGCCAAGCGCGGTCGGCGCCAGCCTGCCGGTACCCGGTACGCCTTCGGCGGGACCGAGTATCGCGACCTGGTCCCCCCGCGCTGCGAGCGCCCTCGCCAGTCCCAGGACCTGGGTCTGTACGCCACCGGGCCTCGTGCAGCTGTAGGGGCACACGATCGCGATCCGCATCGCTCATGACGCTATAGGCGCCGGCCGCTCCCGACAGGCTGCCCGTCCCCGCTGGACCGCACCAGCCCGGGTTCACGGACGAGCCGCCGTGCCCGGGCAGATCGACGGCCAGCCCGAAGGCTGCCAGCCCTCTGGGAAGCCGGCCAGGGCTTGGGTAAGCACAGCTCACCGGTCGCGGAGCGCTTCGGCCCCGGTCGCCATCATCACCGCCGAGTGCGCTCCGGCCTCGACGCCCACGGGCCCGAAGGGCCGGCCAGGTGGCCGAGACGGCGAAATCGCCGGCAGATCCGGCCTCGCTGGAGGTGGGACGCCTGCGACCAGCGGTCGTGGCTTGAGGCCGGTTCTCCACGGATGTCTTCCCGGGCGGACGCGGTTCTCGCACTGGAGTGCGCTGACGAGGACGAGGCCGCCGGTGCGCGGGCGGGATTACCGCTGTGGCGGCGGGTCTTGTCGGCTGCGAAGTGCTCGGGCTGGGACCCTACGACGGCTTCAGCTCTCTATTCGCTTCTTGACCGTGAGGCAGCCACCAGGCGGCAGGCCCGTCGACGTGCCCGCCCGTACCGAGACGTTCTCGCGCCCTGACCGACGCGGACGATGCCGGCGGGCCGACCCGGGCGGGGACCTCTCTCTGTCCCCTGTCGGTGACGGATCTGGTCCTGGCCGGAGGTCATCTGCACCTGTCGCCTGGGGCGGCCTGACCGAAGAGCGCCTGTCGGACGACTAGCTCGCCGGCCCGCCGCTCTGAGCTTCGACGGGCAGGAGGATGAAGGTCGCCTGATGGTTTACCTGCTCGTCCCGAGTCGGCGGGGCGCTGATCGGCCGACCGCGCCCGTAGCCGCTTCAGTTAGCCGTCATGGACGTTCCGAACAGGCGCGCAGAACATCACGGACCACGGCGGTTTTGCCGCGCCCGATCGAACTACCGGAATGCGTCGACAGGGTTCCCCCGGCGCGCGTCGTCAAGCTTGCGCCGTGATTGCTGCCAGGGCTTCTACCGCACCGGTGGTGGGTGCGATCGCGACAAGCCCACGGTAGAGCTGGACGATGGTGGCGCGATCGATGGTCCCGGTCCGGACCCGGTCGCAGTGGGCGGACTGGATCGCGGCCTCGAGCTGGAACCGTCCGAGGGGCGCGCCGAGGGCGTGCGCGCGCCGCAGGAGTGCCTCGCCTTCGGCGATGAGCGAGCGGTCCCACAACGCGGTGTCCTGTTCGTCGAGCGGCGGCCACGGCGTACCCGTTCGTGCTGGTGCCCGTGACTGTGCGAGCGTGAGTAGCGCGGCGAGTCCCCATGCCTCGGGCTCGGTGTCGAGCAGGCTCGCAGTGAGCACGGCGAGCCAGCGGGCCTCGTCGGCGATCGATTCGCGTATGCGCTCGTGCTGGTCAAGCCAGTCGATTGCATACGCGCCGTAGATGGCTTCAAGCACGGCGGGCAGCCGAGCAGGCAGCTCCGCGCGCGTCGGCACCCGGAACGGGATACCGGCGTCGCGGATGCGGCGCTTTGCCCGGACCAGGCGTTGTGCCATCGCGGGGGGCTGCACCGCGAACACGCGAGCAATGCGCTCCGCGTCGAAACCGAGCACGACTTGGAGCATGAGTGGGGTACGCACCGCGGGGTCGATGGCCGGGTGCGCGCACGCGAAGAGCAGCTCCAGCCGCTTGTCGGGGATCGCGTCCACGTCAGGCTCGGTGAGCGTGGCCGCGACGTGATCGTCCAGTGGCGCCGAGGTGCGCACGGCCGCTGAGGCGAGCAGGTCGCGGATGCGGTTGCGGGCCACGGTCATGAGCCACCCCTCCGGGTTGTCGGGGACGCCGGTCGTCGGCCAGGTGCGCAGCGCCCGCTCGAAAGCGTCGGCAAGGGCGTCCTCGGCAAGGGTGATGTCCCGTGTCGAAGCGGCGAGCAACGCCACGATCCGGCCGTACGACTCCCGCGCGGAACGCGCCGCGGCCGCGCGGGAGTCGTGGGCAGTCACTTGACCGGCTGTGCGCCCTGCCACGAGCCATCCACGAATCGGGTCGCGGTCGGCCGTATCTCGACATGGCCCCACGACACCGATGGTGCCCGCCTCGCCCATTCGATCGCCGCGTCGAGGTCCGGGACGTCGATGACGAACGTACCGCCGAGCTGCTCCTTCGTGTCGGCGAACGGGCCGTCCTGCACGACCAGCTCACCGGCAGCGAGCGTGACAGTGGTGGTCGCGTTCGACTGCTGGAGCACCTCGGCACTGGCGAGCACGCCTGCGTCGGCGAGCGCCTTCGCGTATGCCTGGAACGCGCGCATTCCCTTCGCGAGGGCCTCGGGGCCGAGCGCCTCGGCGGTCGGCTCGGGATAGTGGAGCAGGAGCGTGTATCGCATGATGGCCGTCCTTCCGGATCGCGTTTCGATTCTGACACCGAAATGACGGGCGAACAGCGGCGAAATCGACACGGATCTCGTCGCAAAGCCAAATGCCGACGCGGACCTTCCCGCCCGACTCGCCCGCAGGAACGCATGGCCCTCGCGCGGCGGTCGAACGCCTCCAGCTGAACGCGTAGCCGTCTCGGTGCGCGTGCGGGCCGATCAAAGACGTGGGCGATCTCGGTCCAGATCGGTCACTCCGAGCGGATGACGCAGTCGGCAAACAACCCTGCTGGCCAACCGGTGCAGGTCGAGCACTACTGGAAGGGCGACGTCGCTCGCGGGACCTCGGCTCCCTTTGACGCAGTTGACTTCCCAGTTGCTCGTCTCTCGCGCGCGGCGCGGTGGTAGCAAAGGGGACGTGACCGACGCGGCTGTCCCGAGGAGTAGGGCGGACGCTTCCTGTCCGCGGCAGGACCATGACTTCGACTCGATGTACGCGGGTACGCCTCCATGGGACATCGGCCGACCCCAGCCGACGTTCCTCGGGCTGGCCAGAGCGGGCGCTCTGGTCAGCCCGGTCCTCGACATCGGCTGCGGGACCGGGGAACACGTCCTGATGGCGTCGGCCCTCGGACTCGAGGCGACCGGGGTCGACACCTCGGCGAGGGCGATCGCGAAAGCCGAGCGTAAGGCATCGCAGCGCGGGCTCACGGCGAGTTTTCGCGTGCAGGACGCTCTCGAGCTCGGTTCTCTCGGCGAAGAGTTCGGCACCGTCCTCGACTGCGGGCTGTTCCACATCTTCAGCGACGACGACCGCCCGCGCTTTGTCGAGAGCCTGGGTGCTGTCACGCGGACCGGAGCTCGCTATCACATGCTCTGCTTCAGCGATTGCGAGCCGGGCGACTGGGGACCGAGGAGGGTGTCACGCGCCGAGATTCGCGCCACCTTCGCCCGCGGGTGGCAGGTGGAGTCGATCCAGCCGGCCAGGATCGAGGTGACGATCAGCCCCGACGGCGCCGAGGCCTGGCTGGCCATGATCCGGCGGACCTGATGGCGGAACGTCGTCGCCAGGGTCCGGCCGGCCGGCCGTCATCGTCGACCACCTGACCATGCGTTTCGGTGAGCGGGCCGCTTTCTCCGACGTGTCCTTCGAGGTCGGTTGCGGGACGTGTTCGGCTTTCTCGGCTCGAATGGGGCGGGCGAGACGACGACAGCCCGCGGTCTCCCCGCGAGGCGGCTGGGGCGGGACCTGAGCAGCGAAAGGTCTCGATAGGGGCGGTTGGCATCGCACACGCCGCTGGGCGCCGTAGCGGGTGTTATGCGCTTTGGCTGCCCTGCAGGGCTTTGCGTCGCTGCAAGCGCTGCGGGGAGGGCAGCGGGGAGGCCCTACCTGCTCGGGCTCAGATCTACGGCTGGGTCGCGATTCCCTGATCAGGCCCTCCACTGATGACGTCCCGCCAAGTGGTGGAGAGGTGATCTTCGGTGTGGTGATGGGGAGTCGATCGACGGCCGAGTGCCTCTAGCCCTGGGCTAGCGAGCTTGGGCCTCGTGGACGAACATGGAACGCGTGAGCGACCAACCCGCACGATGGAGCCAAGCAACCATCCACCCCGACATGTGGGCGGACCCGAACGACGACCCCCGCGATAGCGAAGGGGTTAGTCCGCACGGCGAGCTTGCGACGCTGCACGACTACCTGACGCACTACCGGATGACCCTGCGGATGAAGTGCGAGGGCCTGGATGCGGCGCAACTGGCCCGTCGGTCGGTTCCGCCGTCGACGATGTCGCTACTGGGCCTGCTTCGGCACCTCGCCGAGGTGGAACGGGACTGGCGCAACTGGATCAACAACAGTGATCCGCTGCCGAAGCTGTACGGCGAGGGTGACGCGGACTTCGACGGAGCCGTCGGCGAGCATTTCGAGGTCGACGCTGCGTGCTCCGCTCTGGCGCGCGAGCAGGCCGCGACCGACGCCGCGCTGGCCGAGCACCCGGATCTGGGCGAGCGTCTGGGGAAGAACGGGATCGCAGTTCGGGAGCTGCTGGTGCACAGGATCGAGGAGTATGCCCGTCACTGCGGCCACGCCGACCTGTTGCGCGAGTGCATCGATGGAAGGGTGGGCCAGTGAGGAGGGCCGTACGCAGGATTGCCATGCCCGACGGGCGCCCCAATCTCACCTAACCCTTTGGCGACCTCGGGCGGCCGCCGTGAAGTCGACTGGGTGCGCCACGGCGTCAGATGCCACGAGCTGCGCGACTGCGAGGCCTCGCTCCTGATCCGCCATGGCGAGAGCGTCAAAACGGTTCAGGCCCGTCTCCGCGATGCCTTCGCCGTGGAGAGGTTGCACGCGTGCTGGCACCCGTGGCCCGACAGCGAGGACCGCACACGCACGGCGGTCGACGAAGTGCTCGGAGCTCGTGTGTCCCCCTCGTGTCACACGGCCGGGAGCGCCAACTAAACCCGCAGGTCAGCGCTGCGGTTCGCGATCTGAGGGCCAGTTCGGCTGGAACAGGTGCCACTGCTCGGGTGCCTGGCGGATCAACCCTTCGAGGGACGCCGCGATCTCCGCCGTGAGGCGCAGCACGTCCTGGCGGAGGCGCCCGGTGCGGGCCGAGTCGAGCGGCGGCCGCAAGACGGCATGGTAACGACCTTTCGGTCTCTGGTAGATGGCGCAGGTCATGATCGGGGCCCCGGACCGCAGGGCGAGCAGAGCAGGACCTCCAGGCAGGGTTGTCTTCTCTCCGAAGAATTCCACCTCGATGCCGTTGCCGACGAGGTCCCGGTCCGCCAGCAACCCCACGACACGGCCTTCCCGGAGCGTGTCCAGGAGCCTTACGGTCGTTTCCGGGCGGGGCGCCAGGACTGTGAGCCCGAGCGCCGCGCGCTGCGAGGTGAACCATTCGAACAGCTCCGGTGGCTCCAGCAGCTCGCCCACGGTGGTCATGGGATAGCCCTGCTGGGCGAGCCAGCGGCCCCCGTACTCCCAAGAACCGACATGGGGGAGCACTATCACCACCCCGCGGCCCCTCGCCATCTCGAGACGGAAGCGCTCGAAGCCCTCGATGCTGAAGATCGACTCGATCTGATCGGACCGAAGAGCCACTGTCTGTGCAGCCTCAACCCAGTAGCGGGCGTAGGAGGAGAACGCCTTTCTCACGAGCCGGCGCACTTCGGCCTCGTCCGCTTGGGGTCCGAGGACTCGCCTCAGGTTGGAGTGGACGAGGGCTCGCTTGGCGCGCGAAACCCCCGAGATCGCGTAGCCCGCCACGCTCGCAGCGGCTGCGGCAACTGGTCGCGGAGTCAGCTGCAGCCCTGCCGCCAGGCCCCGGTAAGTGAGGTAGCGGGCCTGCTGGCCGCGCGTGGCCATGGCGGCTGCCGGGCGCTTGGCTACAGGTAACGAAGCGGTGCTCAGCTATCTGTTCCCGGGTGACGGCGCCGCGCCGAACCGATGCCGAGGCTGCGGTGCTCCGACCGCTGACCGACACGGCGCGCGCCGGAGCGCTCGCTGGCGAGCACACGGCGCAACCGCACACCGAGGGTTTCGCTGCGGCGTCGGGCACGCACGCGGCTCGGTGTGGTCGCTCGCCGCCTGGTGCCACCGGCCCGTGGCTGACGCCACGACTGCCACCGCGATTCGACCCGCCCGCGGCGCCACGGCCCTCGGCCGGCGGCGGAGCTCGCGGCTTCCGGGCTCGCCTGGCGCCAGACCTTCACGAAGCGCTGCCCGGCGGTGAAGACCGTCAGCGCCAGCAACGCGCCGAGCAACGGTACGAAGACCACGTGGAACAGCAACGCGACACCGAGGAAGATGAGGCGCTCGGCGCGTTCCATGAGGCCGCCCCTGGCGTCGTAGCCGAGGGACTCGGCCTTCGCCCGCTCGTAGGAGATGACCGTGCTGACGCCGAGGATCGCAAACGGCAGCAAAGCCAGCCGAGGCTGGCTGCCCGAGGCGAAGTACCACGCCACACCACCGAAGATGAAGGCATCGGACACGCGGTCGGCGACGGAGTCGAAGAAGGCGCCCTTCTTGGAGGCCGTGCCCGCGGCCTTGGCGACGGCGCCGTCGAGGGTGTCCATGAGCCCACCGACTGTGAGCAGCACGATGGCGATCCAGAACTGGCCTAGGCCGATGACCACGCCGGTGGCACCGGCGAGCGCCATGCCGACGACCGTGACCTCGTTCGCGGTGACACCGTGTCGTGCCAGGCGGGCACCGATCGCAAAACCTTTGCGGAGGTCACGCTCCGGCGGCTTGGGCGCCGGGCGGGCCGGCGGAACCGGCTCAGGAGTCGGCACGGCCTGATCTTCGCCGGCGGCATCTTCGGTGCCGCTCGCCGTTGACTGGCCCCTGTGGCCGTCGATCATGTCGCTCCTGTCTGGCAGACTGCGGTCGAAAACGCCTGCCCCGCTGCTCGCGCGGCACGGTCCTCTTCTCGAGAGGATACCAGAGGCCTGCGCGGATTCCCCGGCCTCCTCGTGGTACGCGCGCGACCGATAGGCTCGCAACCTGTCCAGCGAGTTCGTCGACCAGTCACCCACGGTGAAGCCGGTCCCGGGAAGTGAGGTAACCACGTGAACGCCGTGCCGTCCACGAAGATCCGCAACGTCGCGCTCATCGGTCATGGTGGTGCCGGCAAGACGACCCTTGCCGAGGCCCTGCTCGTGGTCGGCGGCGTGCTGACGCGACTGGGACGCACAGAGGACGGGACGACTGTCTGCGATTTCGAGCCCGAAGAAGTCAAGCGGCAGATATCGGTCTCGTTGGCGCTGGCTCCTTTCCTCTACGAGGACTGCAAGATCAACGTCATCGACACCCCCGGGTACGCCGATTTCATAGCCGAGGTCGAGGCCGGCCTTTCCGTGGCCGACCTCGCCGTGCTGGTGGTCAGCGCCGTCGAGGGCGTAGAGGTCCAGTCCGAGGAGACCTGGCGGCTGGCGACTGAGCTCGGTATCCCGAGGCTTGTGTTCGTGAACAAGCTCGAGCGCGAGCGGGCCGACTTCGAGAGGACCCTGGATCAGCTCCGGGAGCGTTTCGGCTCCGGCATCGCACCTTTGGAGCTGCCCATCGGCAAGGAGGCAACCTTCAACGGAATCGCCGACCTCCTGAGCGACTCGGCGATCTTCTACGGAGCGGGCAAACCCACGACCGGGCCGATCCCCGAGGAGATATCGGAGCTCGAGCATCGCGTCCGCGAGACCTTGATCGAGGGCATCGTCGTGGCCGACGACGCCATGATGGAGCGGTACCTCGAAGGTGAGGTGCCCTCGGCCAAGGACCTCGAGGCGACTCTCGCCCATGGCGTCGCCTCGGCGACCGTCTTCCCGGTCGTATGCGGATCGGCGCTCACCGGTGTCGGAGTCGACCGCCTGGCTTCGCTCATCTGCGCCATCGGGCCGAGCCCGCTCGCGCGCAAGTCGTTCACGGTGCGGGCCGGCAACGACACGATGCAGCTTCCCCGCGATCCCGATGGGCCCCCTCTAGCCCGTGTCTTCAAGACGATTGCCGACCCGTTCGTGGGGCGGATCTCGCTCCTGAGCGTCCTTTCGGGAACGCTCCGGCCCGACATGACCCTTGTTGACAGCCGCAGTCACTCCGAGGAGAAGCTGCACGCCCTCCAGGTCATGCGCGGCAAGGAGACCCAGCCCACCTCGGCCGCCCCGGCCGGCGACATCGTGGCGGTGGCGAAACTGAGCGGCGTTCTGACCGGCGACACCCTGGCCCCTAAGAACCAGCCGGTGGCGGCGGAGGGACCCAGGCTGCGCACCCCGGTGCTGTCGATCGCCGTCCACCCGAAGGCCAAGGGTGACGACGACAAGCTCATGACCGCGATCCACAGGCTCCAAGAGGAGGACACCGCCCTCTTGGTGCGCCGGGACGACGAGACGCACCAGACCGTGCTGTCCGGCATGGGCGACACGCACCTGCAGATCGTGTGCGAGAAGCTCAACCGCAAGTTCGGCGTGGCAGTCGAGACCGAGCCCGTGCAGGTCCCCTACCGCGAGACCATCACCAAGTCCGCCGAGGCCGAGGGCAAGTACAAGAAGCAGACCGGGGGCCACGGCCAGTTCGGCGTTGCCAACCTGCGTGTCGAGCCGCTCGAACGCGGTCAGGGCTTCGAGTTCGTGGACGCGATCGTCGGCGGAGCGATACCGCGCCAGTTCATCCCCGCGGTGGAAAAGGGCGTTCAGGAAGCGATGGTCACCGGCGGCCACTTCGGCTACCCCGTCGTCGACGTCCGGGTCACGTGCTACGACGGCAAGTTCCACACGGTCGACTCTTCCGAGATGAGCTTCAAGATGGCGGCGTCACTCGGCTTCAAGGAGGCTATCGCCGCCGCCGGCCCTGTGATACTCGAGCCCGTTTGCCGGCTCGAAGTCACCGTGCCTGCCGCCTATCAGGGCGACATCCTCGGCGACTTGAACTCACGGCGCGGCCGGGTGCTGGGCACCGAGGCCGGCGAGCGGGGCGAGCAGGTCGTGATCGCGTTGGTCCCCGCCTCGGAGATCCAGCGCTACGCCACCGACCTGCGTTCCCTCACCGGTGGCCGGGGCCGGTTTGCCGTTCGCCACGATCACCACGAGGTCGTGCCGGCGCCGCTGGCCGAAAAACTCGCCAAGCAGGCCTCCGACACCTAGACGAGTGATTCCAAGGGATCGTGCCTAAGCGCGGATCCACCACCCACACGAAGAAGGCGTCCAAGATCGGCGTTGCCAATACCCGACTCGACCCTGGAGGTCTCGTGGACGCCGACC
>Ga0181536_10002004_pt1 | contig 23542 bp, 17 predicted proteins | sample PEATcosm2014_Bin_41_FD_121105 | JGI IMG/M metagenome (GOLD analysis project Ga0181536, IMG submission 121105) | Peatland microbial communities from MTU Mesocosm Facility, Houghton, MI, USA - PEATcosm2014_Bin17_60_metaG | ecosystem: Environmental > Terrestrial > Soil > Wetlands > Peat | place...
ACTGCGGCCACCGGCCTGATCGGCGGCCAACCCACCACGGCCGCCACTTCGAACTTCACGATCCAGGCGACCGACACCAACGGCGTGACGGCGACCAAGGCAGTCGCGCTGACCATCGACCCGCCGCTTGCGATCACCACGAGCTCGCCGCTGGCCAACGGGATCGTCAGCGTCGCCTACAACCAGACCCTGACAGGGACCGGAGGGGCGCTTCCGTATACGTGGTCCCTGGCGGCTACCTCCTCACCGTTGCCGCCAGGCGTGACGCTGACTCAGGGGCAGGCTTCGACCGGCGTCATCAGCGGCACGCCAACCGCGACCGGCACATTCCCCTTCACTGTCCAATTGAAGGACAGTACGACTCCCACGAACACGATCACCAAGCCGTTCGTGATCACGATCGGCGCCGGCGTTACGATCACTACGGCGCCAAACCTCCCCAACGCCACTGTGGGCATACCGTACTCGCAGACCCTCACGGCGGCTGGCGGCGTGCAGCCCTACACCTGGTCGCCCGTGGGCCCGTTGCCCGCGCCGCTCGCGGCATTGTCGCTCAGTGCCACTGGCACGATCAGTGGCACTCCGGCCGCGACGGGGACAGGCAGCTTCATGATCACTGTCACCGACAGCGCTGGCAGCACGAACAAGCAAACCTTCACACTGACCATTGTCACGCCGCCCGCCATCACCACGCCTTCGCCTCTTCCCAACGGCGCCGCCGGAGCCGCTTACTCGCAGACACTGGCCGCTTCCGGCGGCACGATTCCCTATCAGTGGACCGTCTCAAGCGGTAGTCTGCCGGTTGGATTGTCGCTATCCACGGCGGGCGCGATCACCGGAACGCCCAACGCATCGGGAACCTCCAGTTTCACGGTGCAGTTGACCGACGCCACGGGAGTCACGGCCAGCAAGCCGTTCACACTCACCATCATCACCAGCCTGACGATTTCGACCACATCGCCGCTGCCCACCGGCGAAGTGAGCATCGGCTATTTGCAGACACTGGCGGCGACGGGCGGCGCAACGCCTTATACATGGTCCGTGATTGGCATCGGCCTGCCTTCCGGGTTGACGCTTTCGACGAGCGGGTCACTCACCGGCACGCCGACTGCGGCCGGCATTTTTAACTTCACGGTGCGCGTGACCGACAGCAACAACGCGACTGCCAGTACGGCATTCGCGCTGACCATCGAGGGTGCGCTCTTCATCTCCACTCCGGCCGCGCTCAGCGGCGGCTCGCTGAATTCGAGTTACTCGCAGGCGCTGGTGGCCTCCGCCGGAGTCGCTCCGTACACGTGGACGCTCACCACCGGCCCGTTGCCCGGGGGCCTGAATCTCTCCGCGGCCGGCATCGTCTCCGGTACTCCCACTGCCAGCGGCACGTTTCCATTTACCGCGAAGGTCACGGATTCACTGGGGGCCACGGCCAGCCGTCAGTTCACCATTGTCATTGCAGAGGGACTGACCGTCGCCACTCCTCCCACCTTGCCTGGCGCGACCCTTGGCGCTCCATATTCCGATGTGCTTCAGGCTTCGGGCGGCACCGCGCCCTACACTTGGACCGACCAGTCGGGTTCACTGCCGGCCGGCTTGACCCTCAGCGGCAATGGGAACGTGACCGGTACTCCCACCGCCGCCGGATCGTTCTCCTTCACCGTACAGGTAACCGACAGCGTTGGGCACCAAGCCTCCGCGCTATTGTCCATGAAAGTCGCCCCGGCGCTTAGCATTACCACGAGCGCCTACGTCTGCAAATCTTTGCCGCCGAGTACGACGTTGCCGCCGAGTACGACGTGCTCGCTCCCCGGTGGAACGGTGGGCGCCGCCTATTCGCAACCGCTGGCCGAAACCGGAGGCACGCCGCCCTATACCTGGGCGCTTACGGCCGGCGTGCTACCCGCCGGACTCACGCTGAGTACGGCCGGCGTGATTACCGGCGCACCCACCGCGGCCAACACGTTCCAATTCACGGTAACAGTGAAGGACAGCTTTTCGACCACGGCCAGCCAGCAGTTCACGCTGATTGTTGGCGGGGCGCTGACTATCTCCCCAACCACTCTGCCGGGCGGAAAGCTGGGCGCGAAGTACAGCCAGACATTGACGGCCACGGGCGGAACGCCCCCATACACGTTCACCACCAGCGCGGGTTCATTGCCGCCCGGCATTACGCTGACCGGCGCCATCCTCAGCGGCACACCGACCAAAACGGGCTCGTACCCTTTTACGATCCAGGTGACCGACAGCGTCTCGGCCACCGCCACCGCACAGTTCGCCATCGTGATTGGCGGCGTGGCCATTACTACCTCCTCCACGCTGCCGGGCGCGGCCGTGGGTGCCGCGTACTCGAAAACGCTGGCTGCCGCGGGAGGCACGCCGCCGTACACCTGGTCCGGCACGCTGCCCGCCGGACTCACGCTGAGTGCGGCCGGGTTGATTACCGGCTCGCCCACCTCGGCGGGCTCGTTCCAATTCACGGTGACCGTGACCGACAGCGCTTCGAACGAGGCCAGCCAGCAGTTCACGCTGACGGTGATCTCATCGCCTTCGGCCAGCTTTGCGGGTCTCTCGATCACGGCCACCTCGGCGCAGCAATTGAGCGGGACGCTGACACTCAGCGCGCTGTATCCGCAAGAAATCACCGGCCAAATCACGCTGGACTTCCAGCCGGATGCGTCATTAGCCGCACCGGCGGACGATCCATCCATCCAGTTCTCGACCGGCGGAACGACCGCGCCGATTATGATACCCCCCAACAGCACGGCGCCCGTGTCTTTCGCGCTGCAAACCGGAACCGTGGCCGGGACCATCACGCTTACAGTCAGTTGGCAGGCGGGCGGCGTGGCGCTGGCAGTACCCGCCGCGTTGACTCAGACGATTCAGATAGCTCCCGCCGTGCCGGGTATCACCGCCGTCGGGACTGCCACAACCACGTCGGGCCTACAGGTGACGATCATCGGGTACTCCAACACGCGCGAGGTGTCACAAGCCCTGCTGCAGTTCACGCCCGCCACTGGACAGACGCTGCAAACGACCAGCCTGACCGTATCGCTCACCAGCGCGGCTGCCACGTGGTTCCAAAGCAGCACTTCGGATCAGTACGGCAGCCAGTTCACTCTGACCCTGCCGCTCAACGTGACCAGTGGCAGCGCCGGCGCGATCGGATCCATATCGGTGCAATTGGTGAATAGTCAAGGCGATTCGACTGCGTTTCCCAGCGCGACCCCATGATAGCCGTGTGACAGGGCTCATTCACTCCGAAACGGAGCTCGACGATTTGCTGTCCGCGCCCGGCGATGCGGACCGCGCCGCTATGCGCGCCATGGAGGGCGGCCTGCTGATTCTGGGCGCCGGCGGCAAGATGGGTCCGAGTCTCGCGCGCCGGGCGCGCAGAGCGGCCGATGAGGCAGGCATATCGAAACGCATCGTGGCGGTGTCGCGTTTCTCGGACCAGTCAGCGGAAAGGCAGTTGCACGAAGCCGGCATCGAAACCATCGGCGCCGATCTGCTGGACTTCGGCCAACTCGCCCGCCTTCCCGATGCGGAGAATGTGATCTTCATGGCGGGCCGCAAATTCGGATCTTCGCGCGTGGCGGGCGCCGCCCACCTGGCGTGTCTCACATGGGCAATCAATACCTACCTGCCCGCGCGCGTGGCCGAACGCTATCGCCATGCGCGGATCGTGGCCTTTTCGAGCGGCAACGTGTACCCGTTCGTCCCGGTTGCGAGCGGCGGCGCGACGGAAGAAACCGCGCCGGAACCCGTAGGCGAATACGCGCAGTCGGTATTGGCGCGCGAGCGGATGTTCGAGTTCTTCTCCGCGCGCCATGGGACTCGCGTGTGTTTGCTGCGGCTGAACTACGCCGTCGAGCTGCGCTATGGAGTGCTGCGCGATATCGGGGCAAAGGTATTCGAAGGCCAGCCGGTGAACGTGAGCATGGGCGCCGTCAACGTAATCTGGCAGGGCGACGCGAACTCGATCTGCCTGCGCAGCTTCGCTCTGTGCGCATCGCCGCCCGCCGTGCTCAACTTGACCGGACCGGAGACGCTCTCCGTGCGCGATATCGCGCGGCGCTTCGGCCAGCTATTCGGCCGCGAACCCGTATTCGAGGGCCGCGAGGCGGACACCTCGCTGCTCAACAATGCGGCCCTCTGTCATCGGCTGTTCGGCGCTCCGTCGGTGAGCGCGGAGACTGCGATTGCCTGGACGGCGGAGTGGATTCGGCGCGGCGGTGCGGCGTGGGATAAGCCGACCCATTTTGACACCAGGGACGGCAGGTTTTAAGCTACGCGTGGCGCACGCTTTAGCGTGCAGGGGCGAACTTCAGTTCGCCCTGCGGGACGTTAGTCCCGTTAGATCAGCGACTTGCGCCGTGGTTCTCTGGAAAGCGGGGGTGCCCTCTGGGCCCTGCCGGCTTCAGCCGGCAGTTCTGGCGCACCCTCACTTTTATCCGCGTTCATCTGCGTTCATCTGCGGCCAGATATGCTTTTCGTCCGGCCGAACCCGAGCGATATACGCGTTACAATAGCAAGCTGTAACTTCATAACATGCGCACCAACGCAGTGGTAGCTCACGGCGGCGGCCCCACAGCCGTGATCAATGCGAGTATGGTAGGCCTCATCGAAGAGTGCCCCCGGCGTGGTCTCAGCCTGTACGGAGCGCGCTACGGCCTCGCCGGCCTCGCGCGCGGCGATCTGGTGGATCTGCTGGCGCTCGATGCCGATCTGGTCCGCCAGATCGGCGAAGCGCCCGGCTCGGCGCTGGGATCGAGCCGTCTGCCGCTCTCCGACGGCGACTACGCCCGCCTGCTCGACGCCTTCCGGCGCGCAGAGATCCACACGTTCTTCTATACGGGCGGAAACGGCTCGATGGATACGGCGCTGCGCCTGGCGCGGCACGCACGCGGCGCGCAGTACGACCTGCAGGTAATCGGCATTCCCAAGACCATCGACAACGATCTGCGTATCACCGATCACACTCCGGGTTACGCATCCACGGCGCGCTTCTTCGCCTGCGCCGCGCGCGACGTGGGCGAAGACAACCGCTCGCTGCCTTCGCCGGTGTGCGTGCTCGAAACGCTGGGCCGCAACGCGGGCTGGATCGTGGCCGCCGCGTCGCTCGCGCGGCGAAGAGACGACGACGCGCCGCATCTGATCTACTTCCCCGAGCGGCGGCTCAGCCTGGATCGCATCGCCGCCGATGTGGAGCGCGTGTACGCCCAACTCGGCCGCGTGGTGGTGGCGGTGTGCGAAGGGCAACTCGACGACGGTGGGCGGCCCTTCGGCGCCGATGTCGATCGCGCCGAAAGCGAAACGCAGCGGCTGGCTTCCAATCTCGGGCACACGCTGGCGCGCCTGCTGAGCGAGAAGCTGGGCATTCGCGCACGCGCCGAAAAACCCGGATTGTTGGGCCGCTGCTGCGGCGAATTCGCAACGCCGTTCGACCGGCGGGAGGCATTCGCGTGCGGGCGCGCGGCGGCGGTCGCGGCCAGCGAGGGGCATACGGAGGTGATGGTCGCGCTGCGGCGCGATTCCAGCACGTTCCTCACTCCGCTGGAGACAGTCGCCCGCGTGGAGCGGCTGCTGCCCGCGGACTGGATTCATCCGGACGGGCACGACGTACTACCCGCGTTTCGGGAATATGCCGCGCCGCTCGTCGGAGACGTGCCAAGCTGGCCCCGCCTCTAAGCCTCGTGGCGCACGCTTAAGCGTGCAGCGGCGAACTTCAGTTCGCCGTGCCTTCTTACCGCTGGATGCGCGCCGACCCGCCCCTGGCAACCGCGCGCACCTGGTCGAGCGTGGCCATCGTCGTGTCGCCGGGGAACGTGGTCAGCAGCGCGCCGTGCGCCCAGCCCAGCTTGATGGCTTCCTCGGGCGCCTCGCCGGTCATCAGTCCGTAGAAGAACCCGGCCGCGAATCCGTCTCCGCCGCCGACCCGGTCCAGCACGTCCAGTTGGCAGGTTGGAGACACATAAGTCTGGCCGCCGATCCAGGCCACCGCGCCCCAACTGTGGCGGTTGGTCGAATGAACTTCGCGCAGCGTGGTGGCCACGATCTTGATCTGCGGATGCTGCGCGATCACCCGGTCGATCATGCCGAAGAAGGCGCTGGGGTCCAGCTTGGACTTGGCGGCCACCTCCGGGCCGGGTATGCCCAGGCCCATCTGCAGATCTTCCTCGTTGCCGACCAGCACATCCACGTTCTCCACGATGCGGCGGATCACCGCCACCGCTCGCTCGTGCCCGCCGGAGATATTCCACAGCTTCGCGCGGTAATTCAGATCGAACGAAACCACAGCGCCAGCGGCCTTGGCGGCGCGCATGCCCTCGATGATGACTTCGGGCGTGGTCTGGGAGAGCGCGGCAAAGATGCCGCCGCTGTGGAACCAGCGGACGCCCGCGCCGAAGATGGCGCTCCAATCGAAATCGCCCGGCTGCAGCAGCGCGGCCGCCTCATTGGCGCGGTTGTAGAAGACCACGGGCGCGCGGATACCGTAGCCGCGGTCGCTATAGACGGCTGCCATGTTGGGGCCGGTGGCGCCGTCGTGCCGGAAGCGCTTGTAGAAGGGCTTGACCCCCATGGCCCTCACGCGCTCGGCGATCAGATCGCCGACCGGATAATCGACCATGGCGCTGGCGATGCCGGTGGCCATGCCGAAGCAGTCCGCCAGGTTTGCGGCGCAATTGAATTCGCCGCCGCTGACGTGGATCTGGCACTCGGTGGCTTTGCGGAAGGGGATGATGCCCGGGTCGAAACGGTGGATCAACGCGCCCAGTGAAAGTAAGTCGAGCGCGCCCGCAGGTGGAATATGAAGAGCGTCAGTCATGCCAAGTCCCATGTGGGGCAGGCCCGTGGCCTGCGGCGGCCTCTCAGGCCGCCTCTTTCATACCTACGCATTGTAAGTGCCGGACGAAACCCGGCCGCCGCGCCCGGTCCAGTTAGTGTGGAAGAATTGGCCGCGCGGCTTATCGATGCGCTCGTAAGTGTGCGCGCCGAAGAAATCGCGCTGGGCTTGCAGTAAGTTCGCGGGCAGGCGCGCGGTGCGATATCCGTCGTAGAAAGACAGCGCCGTGGAGAAAGCCGGCGTGGGCACGCCATACTCAATCGCCTGCATGATGGCGCGCCGCCAGGAATCCTGATAACCGATCAACGTCTGGCTGAAGAAATCGTCGAGTAACAGATTAGTAAGTTGTGGATTCTTGTCGTAAGCCTCTTTGATCTTCGCCAGGAACCGGCTGCGGATGATACACCCGCCGCGCCACATCAGCGCGATGCCGCCGAAGTTCAGATTCCACCCCTCTTCTTTCGCGGCCTCGCGCAGCAGCATGTAGCCCTGCGCGTAGGAGATCATCTTGGAGCAATAGAGCGCGCGGCGCACATCCCCGATAAAGGCGACGCGATCCTGCGCCGGCTCGCGTTTCGGTCCGGTGAGAATCTCCGAAGCGGCGACCCTTTCGTCTTTCATGGCGGAGAGGCAGCGGGCGAACACGGCCTCTCCGATGAGAGTGACCGGCGTGCCCATATCCAGCGCGCTGATACCCGTCCACTTGCCGGTGCCTTTCTGGCCGGCGGTGTCCAGGATTTTGTCCACCAGCGGCGCGCCGTCGTCGTCCAGCTTCGTGAAGATCTCCGCGGTGATTTCGATCAGGTAGCTGTCCAGCTCGCCCTTGTTCCAATCCGCGAAGACCTGGTGCAGTTCGCCCGCATTGAGGCCGAGGCCATCCTTCAGCAACTGATAGGCTTCGCAGATCAGTTGCATATCGCCGTATTCGATGCCGTTGTGGACCATCTTGACGTAATGACCTGCGCCGTTTTCCCCCACCCAGTCGCAGCAGGGCGAGCCGTCTTCCACCTTCGCGGCGATGGCCTGGAAAATCTCTTTCACGTACGGCCAGGCGGCCGGATTTCCGCCGGGCATAATGGACGGGCCATGGCGCGCGCCTTCCTCGCCCCCCGAAACGCCCGTGCCGATGAACAGAATGCCTTGATCGGCGAGCGTTTTAGTGCGGCGGTTGGTGTCCGGATAGTGGGAGTTGCCGCCATCAATGACGATGTCGCCCTTTTCGAGATGCGGCGTGAGGTGCGCGATCATCTCGTCGACCGTGTCGCCGGCCTTCACCATGAGCATCACGCGGCGGGGCTTTTTCAAAACCTGCGCCAGTTCCTCGATAGAGTGCGTGCCCACGACCTGCGTGCCGGCCGCTTCATGTGCGATGAAATCATCCACCTTCGAAACGGTGCGATTGAAGACCGCCACGCGGTAGCCGTGGTCGTTCATGTTGAGGACGAGGTTCTGGCCCATTACCGCGAGGCCGATCAGGCCGATGTCACAGGTTTCCGGTTGCATGATTCCTCCTTGGCAACGAAAGATTATTCTACCCGAAGTGGGGCAGGCCCTCGGCCTGCGGCGGCCTCTCAGGCCGCCACCTTGGGATCTCCATCACCCACTTGCACGATGTCCCAAAGCCGGTCTTCCCGGACTACACCTGGGATGGGCCAGAAGCGCGAAGACCTGACGACCTATACGGTCCTGTTCTGGCCGGTCGGCGCTTATCTCATCATCTATCGCGCTGACCGTCGGCCCATTGAGATCGTAGCTGTCACCCAGGGATCACGCGACATCCCTGCCTCCCTGCGTCGGCGCGTTCGCTACTGAGACAGAGTGTGATAACGTCCTTTATAACACTATGTTGTTGACGCCGCCCACCAGCCCGGTGTAGGGTGGAAACGGAACCCGTTTTGCCCCTGAGGAGCCGCCCATGACCATCGAGATCACCAAACCCGAAACCGAAGCCCGCATCCAACGCTACCTCCAGAGCGGCCAGTTCCACGACCTCGACGAGCTGCTCACCAAGGCGCTCGACGCGCTGCCGGAACCCGAGGCGGAGGCGCCGCCGCCGGAGCGCCGCACCGGGCAATCGCTGATCGACGCTTTTGCGGACATCCGCGGCTTGTTTACCGACGAAGAGATTGATCGGATGTTCAGCCGCAATCCCCTCGACCGCCCGCCCCGTGGACCTGTCGTGAACGGAGGTTTTCTTCTGGACACCAACATCCCCTCGGAGCTGATGCGTCCCCGCCCGGAACCCAAAGTGCAAGACTGCGTGGCCGCTCAGGATGTCGGCAAGTTGTTTACGAGTGTGGTGAGCATCGGCGAACTCGAAACGGGATTTGCAACCACGCGCGACGCCGCACGGAAGGCGCGTCTGGAGGCAGCGCTTGAGCGCTACCTGGCCCTTCTGTTTGCGGGACGCGTTCTGCCGGTAACGCAGCCGATTGCGGTCCGATGGGGCTGGCTTGACGGCATGCGCCAGATGGCCGGGCGGCCCCTGAGTGCGCCGGATCGCATGATCGCCGCCACAGCCCTGGAGCATGGACACTCGTCACGCGCAACGTCAGGGATACACGCTCACTATGTCAATGGAAGATCGACCGCCTAAACCGCATGCTGTGCCTCCTTACAAGGAAAACGTCCGCGAGACCCTCGGCTGCTTGGGTGTTCTCGTTCTCCTTGGGATAGCAGCAAAAATTGTTGCCGACCTTCATGATCGACCCTACTATCGGTCCGACGTTGTGGTGCCACAGCTAAGCGACGACACCGTGAAAAAGGCCACAGCTCAAAACATTCCGGTTGCCGCCACAGAGGACTCACTATGCGAACTTGCTGATGCCATCACAAACCCGGATTGGGCAACGGCGTTGATAAAAGGGCAGGCTGTTTTCTTGGTTCCTGGGGGAACCAGGCTCGCCGTGCTCGGCCGCGACTTGTTGAGCTGGTCAATTTCGCATCCGCAGCACGCTGGGATGGTCCTTAATGTCCGCGTAATCGATGGCGAGTACGCTGGCAAGACCGGTTACGTCCTGGCCTCGTGGTTGAATTTCACCGACCGCAAAGAAACGCGGCTGTTTCTCGGTTGTCCACCAGATCTGACGCCCGGTTGCCCACCAGGCAGAATTATAAGTATCCGCCCGGACGATCTAACGGACGACGACGCGACGGCCATAATACGCGCTGCGACCCAATCCATTATGGAGGCGCATCCGGGCACGAAGGTGGGCAACGAACACATTCAGATCGCAGACACCACCCAGCAGAATGTGTACAACATTTGGCTGCCGGTCTATCAGAGTTCGCCGCCGCAAGGCCGCTCGACTGCTGGCCTTATGACCTTCGATCGGCCAGCAAAATGCACCGTCCGCAGAGTTTCTGGAAAATGGACCGCTGAATTGATTTATTTTCCAACCAACGGAGAGACTGGGCAACCTCCGGTCAAAATTATAAGTATCCGTCCGTCCGATCTCGCGGAGGAGGATGCGACGGCCATAATACGCGCCGCGAGCCAAGCCATTATGCAAGCGCATCCAGGCACCGACGTGCGCAAAGAAAACATTCGGATCGACAACTCCACCGAACCAAATGCGTATGACGTATGGCTGCCCGTCTATAAGCCTTCGGCGCCCGGAGCTCAGTGGCCTGATGCACGATGTACCGTACGAAGAACGGGCGGAAAGTGGCTAGGTGAAGTGGCTTCTTTTCCCAAGGAACAAATGAAGTTCGGTGCGCCACGCGAAGTGAAGTAGCACCGCGCCTCAATGCAACCACCTTCGTGTTCATTATCCTGCCGATTTTACCGTTTTTCGCTATCCGGCAGCCGCCCGCTAGTGGTACCCACTTCCGGGCCACGCGCCACGAGTTGCCCATCCTGCTCCATAAACTCCCAGGACCGCAGTAGCTCGCTGGCCGCGTAGCCAGCGCGCATCGAGACAAGCAATGTCTCAAGTCCTCGGGCAATAAGCTGTGGGTTGGCCGATGCCTCTAGCTGATATTTGATCTCCCAGCCCCCCGGTCGCTCCGAGGCAACCATGAAATCCCTCACCCCCCGGTGGTTCGGATGGGCGAACTCGCACAGGACGGAATACACTATACAGAGCTTACCTTCGGACTGCTCTTGGTAGTAGAACCTGTCGAGCGAGTCGATGGCCCCACAAATCTGGATCGTATCGCCCTCAGAAACCTTCAGAAGCTCGCCGACTGACACCTTGTCGCGATGCTTCTTGAGGGCTGTCCCAAACAGGGTCTTCGGGATCAGCTCCTTGAGTGTCTCAACGCTGCCCCGCCGCGCAGCGGCCGTGAGCTCTCCAAGGCAGTGAGCCGCTAGAGCCGCCGCCTCAAGGTGGCTTCGGAGCAATATCATTGCGGGTAGCGTTTGACCGGCGTGTAGATGGCCAACGACGGGCTCTTCCAGCGCCCTCATCCGGCAGCGGATGCCAAGCGCGATGTGGCGCGTCCACGATGTGAGTTCCTCAGACCCGACACCCAGGACCTCGCGCTTGCCGTTCAAGACATCCCCGCGCTTCCCCTTTGAAACTAGCGTGACGGAGACAGGCTCAAAGAAGGGCTGGAGGGGCAGACCCTGCACATGCTGATCGACCAGCTCAATCGCCTTAGCGTCCTCAGCAAGTGCCGGGTATATTTTCGCCAGCTCGGCGAGCCTCGCAACGAGGCTAGTCATCACTCCTCCTTTGGCTGACAAGCGATTCTGGCCTTCAGCCGCGCCCGCGCCTTCAGCCGGAGGTTCCTATTGAAAAGCTCGGAATCGTTCGCCTCGGCGTGAAGCTGCCTGTGCCTCTTTGCACGCTTCCACTAGTACGGCTTGTTTCTCAGACATTCCGCTTATGTCGCCATTAAAGCAGATTACAATTTGCGTTCCATTGCAGGGGCATACAACAAGTGAATGGAAGACACTGCTCGGATGTTCAACCTCGACTATGGGTACTTCGCGCTTACAGGCCGGGTTTCGGCAAAATGGCCCCCTGATGTACACGTCGAGATTCCCCGCAAGCTCGGGTTTCAGGCGGTAGCCCTCCACAAAGAATTCCCCGAGAAGCTGCCAATCCAGGTCCTTCCAAGTAAACCACCGTGGGGTGTGGCGCCTGTGGCCCTTCCATGCCAGATAGATTAAGAGCAAGTTACCGAGCACCAGTGTCCCCAGCAGCCAGAGCGGAACGCGCCACGTTGCGACGAGAGTTGACCACCACTCGAAATGTGCTGCCGCCCAAGTCGCCGCCAGAATTGCAAGAATAATCCCGGCGATAACCTTGCTCCCCACCGGGTCATCCCAAAGCTTTGTGAAAAGCTTTTTCGGACTGAACATGGCGCTCAGATCGTAATCCGCTCCACTTCGTCAAGGCTAACATCGTCATTGCGCCGGTCATAAAGGCCCGTCGTTTTCGCGTTCGAGTGCCCGGCCATGCGTTGCGCCACCTCGATCCGCCCGCCGTTTTTCAGGTAATCGGATATCCCCGTGGCGCGGAAGGTGTGGCAGCCTATCGCCGTCTCAATGCCGGCATCGGAAGCACGGCGCCGGATCATGCGCCAGACATCGACGCGGGACATGGGACCGTCCGCGAGCTTGCGAATGTTAACGGTGAAGAACTCGACGAAGCGCCGCGCGGCCGGGTCCCCTGCCCCGGCGATCAAGGCCGGCAATTCCACCGCGCCCCTGGTCACCGTAAGGTTTTTCATTTCGGGTGCTTCCGGTTAAGGTAGGTGACCAAACTGGCGGCAACCGAAACGATAAACTCGGCTTCGTCTCGTTCCGGTTCCACGCCCTCTTTTCCGTGCCGGCTACCCTCGTTGTTCGCATACTTCCAGAGATGCTGAAAGCCAGCCTTCAGATCCTCGCTAGGAAACAGATCGGGATGGCGCTGCAGAAAAGTGCCAAAGGTATGATTCGTACTGTCGCGGACTTCTTCCGCTGTGTACTCTATGTCGCCAATGATGCTTTCCATCGCCGCGAAAGCGTGTGAGATTGCGCCGCTCAAATCCGGCTCTGGCCGGCGGGACAGGCAATCTATCGCTTCTCGGATTCGTGTTCTTGTGGTCTGGCGCTCCGTCAATTCTCGCTCCGCGACTTTATTGGTGTGCTCAAAAGCCTCGTCTCCCCGCGTCACGACGTCGCCGTTGTAGTCGAGTAGCCAGCCAATGCCCCATTTGACAAAACCCTCATTCATCGCGTCCGCGAAGAGAACATTTTTTGGTGGCAATCGTCCCTGACCATCCTCTTTTCGGAGCAACCGAGAAAGCTCTTCAACGATGTCGTAGAAGTGAAACCACTCACACTCATAGATGAGTTGCTTAGCCTCAACAAAAGCCAGGTCACCGCCGGAGTTCTCAAGCTTCGGTTGGACGTTCACCACTTGGCAAACCAGATCGCGCAGTTTCACACCGCCAAAATCGTGGCCCAGACTGTTCAGTTTTAACGAAACAAGAACGTCAAGGAGTTTCGTGCGTACACTGTTGGGCGCGTCCTCGCGAATTAAAGTGCCGGGCGGCGGGCCGGATAGTCCATGCCGGCGTGAGAAAGGCGCTTCGCCCATGAACCGACCCTAGCGCCTGGCGCGGTTGAATGCAACATAACGTCCTTAATGTTGCACTAAATCCTCGACCAGATCACGAAACCATTCACGCCCTTTAGCCTGCCCCCCAACCCGCTGAAAACAAGAATGTGCCGCCAGCGCTGGCGCCGGGACGGCTGCCGCCCCACGCTACCGTTGAGTTAAAGAAGGGCGGCCCATCAGGTACGCCCACTGGGAGCAGCCAACCCAAAGAGACAACGCACAAAAATGCGCCACGCCGCCCAGATCCGCGCGCAAAGCCCGGCCGAAGCCCTCCTCGGCCGAGCACCGGCGGCGGACCGTAGCTGTTGGCCAGGTTGAAGTGGGTGATGCCCAATTCGAATGCGCAGCATAGCATGGCGCGCATGTTCTCCAACGCATCCGCGCCGCCGAAGTTGTGCCAAAGGCCCAATGAGATGGCGGGCAGCCACAGACCGCTCGCGCCGCAGCGGCGTAAGTCATCTTGTCGTAGCGTTGCTCGTCGGGAAGATACATGTCCTCTCCTTGGTACCATCGGTGACGCATCGAGCCCTCTCGCCATCCTATTGAAAGCACGCGCTAAAGGCCGACCCGTCCACCTGATTTGTGCCGCCGCCGTGCTATCCTGGTGCCGGGCAGAACGCAGCAAACGGCGTCAAGCCACTTCTTTCCTCGATCCTTGAAATCCGAATACTCGATCCATGTGCCCCTGGCCGGGCACGCCCTGCAAAGCAACACAATGCAACACGATCGAACACCATGCCGCCACAATCGAAACACTTGGGCTCCGCACTTCGGTAAGGCTGGGCCGGCGCGCTGACGACTGGCCAAGCCATTTGTTTTCATCGCATTGGGCTTTGTTTGTCTATCCTCGCCACTTCAGCGGCGCTGCGCATCACGCACAATAAAGCACAAAAATGCACAAAAAAGCCCAGTTGGATTGCGCCGCAAGCACTCAGCTTTCAGCCGTCAGTTTTCAGCCCGGCTTCCGCGCCGCCTCCAATCTTCCCGTTCGCCGCGAGCGGAAACCTGACCGCTGACCGCTGATCGCCAGACCTCGAAATCTTGCGGCCGGCAGAGATTCTCAGGTTTAGTGTTCGGCCAATTCGCATTCACCAGCCGATCCCGGTTCCGAGAATTGCGGCCGCCGGAGCACCGGAACCGACCACAACGCCGACCCACAGCGGGTATTCTGGCTCCTGACTCCTGACTCCTGTCTCCTGTCTTCGCCTCTTCTTCGCTTTTGGCTTTGTTCGGTGAAAAACGCAAAGGCTCCAAAATCAGTTACCTCCACCCCCCAAACGGTGCTACACTCGCAAGAAATGCCGACCAAACCCACCGGCCGCCGCGGATTCCTCAAGACTGTCGCGCTGGCCGCCGCCGCGCCCGCACGGCCCGCCGCCGCAGCCCGCGCCCGACTACAGCGCAAGTCCGAGCACCGCCGGAAGCCCCACGCGTGAGCGGCTACGTCCTCAGCACCGATGCGGACTTCGATCTCGACGAGATTTGGAAATGCTCGAGCGACTGACTCTTTTCATACTGTTCATGTTCTCCTTGACCGGGTGCGACGGGCAGCGGTACGCCACGGCCTTCACGTACAGGTTGCACAAGCCACAGAATTATGATCGGTGGTCGACCCTGCATTCGATGCCCGAGGGTGCCTTGCTGATGGTCGGTAAGCGGGGCGAACAACCCAAGCAAATCTGGAATCTGCTGCGCATCGCGGCCTGGGACACTTCGCAACCGCGTGAGGACAAGCTGGATGTTGACGTGGGGCCGAACGATGAATCACTCGGTTGGTCACTTCAAGAAGACCGGTATGATCGGAACGATCAGCTTTTGATGGACCCTGGAGGGAATTATCTCGTGGTCCGCTTGCGCCAGGACGCGGATTCATGGAACAACAACCCCGAGGAATCTGCCAAGCCGCCGCGAAGTGTCTTGAACATTATCGATCTTCACGGGTTCAAGCTTCTCCGTCGCGTCGCGGTCACCGACCCCTTGCTGGGAGCGGGCGACATGGGTTTCACCCCCACGGGAGCCTTCATGGTGAGCGGCCTTCAGGAAAAGAGGAGCGCAACGAGCGGCGGCAAAGTGACCTATACCCGCCAGTATGCGGTGGAAACCTTAACTCTTCCCGGCCTGGAGCCTGAACCGGTGTGTAGTTATACTATGGTCATCAGGCCCTTTTCCACCCAAACCCCTTCGACACCGGAAGAACGTAAACGGATCGAGGAGGAAAATCGGGAGGAGGTTGAGCGGAAGCAGAATCAGGATCAGGCTGCCGAGAAGGCATGTGGGCCCAAACTCGCTCCGCTGGGTCTCTCCTCGTTAGACGATGTGCGTAGGAATTTCACCATCTTGGGACGGCTGGAACACAACGCGGACTACTTGCAGCGTGTCCCACCCCAGTCGCCCTGGGGTTGCAAATTCGAGGATCTGTCCGCGAATCTGCAATATGCGCTGTTCGATTGCGACGAGAGCGGCGCTCACGTGACCTTGTTCACCTGGTATCGTGGATTCAAGGTTTTCCACCTCGAGGATGGAAAGCAAATCATGGATTTGAAGCTGCCGCACAGCCCGTGGTTTTCCGGCGTGCTGGCCACGTGCCGCGGCGTCACCTACGTGGTTCTATTGCGGGATGGCGCCGAACTGCAAGGCTACCGCCTGCCTTAGGATCGCCAAGCCGCACGAAGAGCACGGTTGGATCTTATGTCGGCCGGATGAACGCGGAAGCTGGATCGTCACTGCCCAGCCGCGATTGTCTCCAATGATGGATGGAAACTGCGGAGGACCGCTCTAATCGTAGGCGGGCACGTAGCGCGCGATGTGCGCGACGATCATGCTCTCCCGCCCCAAGAATGGGGGTCGCCGGAGCGGCGGAGCGCACCAAACGGCCACAGCCGCGACCGCCACACTTTCGCCTCCTCTTTTCTTTTGGCTTTGTTCGTACAAAAACGCAAAGCCCCCAAAACCAACTACCTCGAGCCCTCGAAAGATGCTACAGTCGCACCAAATGACTCAACCTACCGGCCGCCGCGGATTCCTGAAATCCGTCGCCCTGGCCGCCGCGCCCTTGGGACCCGCCACCGCGCAGACGCCACCGCAAACCCCATCCGCCCCGCCCCCGCCGCAGCCCGTGATCCTCCCGCGCTCCTCCATGCGCTATCCGCGCGTCTATACCGGACGCCAGCTTGCCATGCTCGCCATGCCGCTCGGCGGTATCGCCGCCGGCAGCATCAGCCTTGGTGGACGCGGCCAGCTTCGCGATTGGGAACTCTTCAACCGCCCCGATAAAGGCCGCTCGCCCGAATACGCTTTCGCCTCCATCTGGGCGCAGGCCGGCAGCCGCAAGCCCGTCGCGCACGTGCTCGAAGCCCGCCTCATGCCGCCCTACGAAGGTCCCGACGGCCTCGGCTCGAAGAACGCGCCCGGCCTCACCCGCCTGGAAGGCGCAGCCTTCACCGGCGAGTTCCCCATCGCCCAAATCGCCTTCCACGATTCCCGCCTGCCGGTCAACGTTTCGCTGGATGCCTTCAGCCCCTTCATCCCGCTCGATGCCGACGAATCCGGCTTGCCCGTCGCCATCCTGCGCTATCGCGTCCACAATCCGGGTAAAGAAGCCGCCCGCGTCTCCATCGCCTGGTCCATCGAAAACCCCATCGGCGCAACCTATCAGGATGTCGCGCAGCACCACCCCGGCGAGCAGCGCGTCGTCGAGTACCGCGAATCCGAACAGATCAAGGGCCTGCTGATGTCGAACCCCGGCATGCCCGCCGATAACCCCCAATCGGGCACGCTCGCCGTCTGCATGGTCAAGCCCGAAGGCAAACTCACCTATTTGCGCGGCTGGACCAACGCCAAGTGGTGGACCAGCCCTCTGCTTTTCTGGGACGATTTCAGCGACGATGGCCAGCTCGGCCCCGAAGCGCCCCAGCGCAAGCCCATCGGATCGCTCTGCCTGCAGCAGGAAATTGCGCCCGGCACCGAAGCCGCCTACACGTTCCTGCTCGCCTGGCACTTTCCGAACCGCACGCCCGCCTGGTCCGGCTGGACCGCGCCCAAAGGCGACGAGCACACCATCATCGGCAATCATTACTGTGTGCGCTTCGCCGGCGCCTGGCAGGCGGCCGCATACGCCGCCGAAAAGCTGCCCGATCTGGAGGCCCGCACGCGCCGCTTCGTCGCCGCCATGCGCGACAGCACCTTGCCGCCCGCCGTGCGCGACGCCGCCATGTCCACCCTCTCCACGCTGGTGACTCAGACCTGTTTCCGCACCGCCGATGGCGAGTTCCACGGCTTCGAAGGCTCCGGCGATCACAACGGCTGCTGCTTCGGCAACTGCACCCACGTCTGGAATTACGAGACCGCCACCCAGCATCTCTTCCCCACGCTGGCCCGCTCACTGCGCAAAGCCGCCTTCGGCTTTTCCGAAGACGACCAGGGCGGCCTGCGCTTCCGCCAGTTGCTCCCCGATGGCAAGGAGCGCTTCGGCTACGCCGCCGCCGATGGCCAGATGGGTCAGATCATGAAGGCCTACCTCGATTGGCGCCTCTCCGGCGACACCGCCTGGCTGCGCGATCTCTGGCCCCGCATTCAGCGCGCCGTCTCGTTCGCCTGGGTCGCCGGCGGTTGGGATTCCCAGCGCCGCGGCGTCATGGATGGCGTGCAGCACAACACCTACGACGTGGAGTTCTACGGTCCCAATCCCCTGTGCGGCATCTATTATCTGGGCGCCTTGCGGGCGGCCGAGGAGATGGCCCGCGCGGTGGGCGATACCGAAGCCGCCGCGGACTACCGCAAGCTATTTGAATCCGGTAGTAAATGGATCGACGCCAACCTGTTTAACGGACACCACTACATTCAGAAGGTCCGCGGCATCCCCAAGGATCAGATCGCGCCTGCCACCGTGGGCGACATGGGCGCAGAGAATCCCGAGAAGCCCGAATACCAGGTCGGCGACGGCTGCCTGATCGATCAGTTAATGGGCCAGTATTTGGCCGATGTGGCCGGACTTGGGTACCTCGTCGATCCCGCCCACATTCGTGAAACCGTGAAGTCTCTCTACCAGTTCAACTACAAACGCCAGCTTTACGATCACGAATGCGTCGAGCGCACCTACGTGCTGAACGACGAAGCCGCACTGGTCGTCTGCGACTACGGCGCCGGCAAGCGTCCCAAGGTCCCGTTCCCGTATTTCGCGGAGTCCTGGACGGGTGTCGAATACCAGGCCGCCGCCACCATGATTTATTCGGGGCTAGTCCGCGAGGGCGTGGAATGCTTCGAGAACAGCCGCCGCCGCTACGACGGCGAACGCCGCAATCCGTGGGATGAAGCCGAATGCGGGCATCACTATGCGCGCGCCATGTCGGCCTGGTCCGGCGTGCTGGCGCTGAGCGGCTTCCGCTATCATGGCGCGGAGAAAAGCGCAACCATCGCGCCGCGTATCAATGTGGGTGTCGACAAGTTCGTGTGCTTCTGGTCGGCCGCGCCCGCTTGGGGCACGTTCACGCACGCTGCCGATAGCGGCCGCCGCCGTGTGACGCTGGCTGTGGCAGAAGGCAACCTGCCCTTGCGTAACATCATGCTGGCGCCGGGTCCAGCCGCAACTGCCACAGCGACGCTGCAAGGCCGCCCGATCCCGCTCGCGCCGCCATCGCCCAACCACGATGTCTTCACATTCACCGACGAACTGACCATCCACGCCGGAGAAGAGTTGGTGCTGCTTGCCTGATCGCCCCACCCTGGTGCTCGTTGGCGGCTTCCTGGGCGCCGGCAAGACGACGCTGCTGCTGCGTGCCGCGCGCCTGCTGCATGAACGCGGCATGCGCGCCGCTATTATCACCAACGATCAAGGCGGCGCGCTGGTGGATACACGCATGGCTACCGCATCCGGCTTCGATGCCGGCGAGATCGCCGGCGCCTGCTTCTGCTGCCGGTTCGGGGACTTCGTCGCCGCCGCCCAGAGCCTGCTTGCCGTGAAGCCTGACGTGATCCTCGCCGAGCCCGTGGGAAGCTGCATGGATCTTTCCGCCACCGTGCTCCAACCGCTCAAGCAATACCATGCCGCGGAGTTCCGCCTGGCGCCATTTTCCGTGCTGGTGGATCCGCGGCGCGCCGCCGAGCTTGCGCAGCCGGATGCCGACCCGCAACTGGCCTATCTGTTCCAAAACCAAATCGCCGAAGCCGACCTGGTCCTCTACACGAAGTCTGACCTGTACCAGACACAACCCCAGCCCCCAGCCCCCAGCCCCCAGCCCCGGCGCGTAAGCGCCCAGCCCCGGCGCGTAAGCGCCCAGCCCCGGCGCGTAAGCGCCCAGACCGGCCAAGGCGTCGCCGCCTGGCTCGACGAAGTCTTAGGCGGCCGCCTATCCGCCGGTAGCCGTCTTCTCGATATCGACTACGCCCGCTATGCCGCCGCCGAAGCCGCCCTGGGCTGGCTGAACTGGGAGGCCGAACTGCGCCTCGAAACCGCGCTCACGCCCGCCGCCGTGGTTGGTCCGCTGCTCGAACGCCTCGATGCCGAGCTCACTCGCGCCGGCGCGCCCATCGCGCATCTGAAGATCTTCGACCGCGCCCCCACCGGCTATATCCGCGCGGGCATCTGCAACAACGGCGACCAGCCTTCGGTCGAGGGAGACCTGCTGGCTTCGCCCGCGCGCCGCCACGAGCTGGTCATCAACCTGCGCGCCTGCGCGTTGCCCGCGGTGCTCGACGATGCCATCGCGCGCGCCACCGGCGAGCTCCCCGCCACCCTCCGCGTCCTGCAGCATCAGTGCTTCCAGCCGTCGCCGCCCGTTCCCGAGCATCGCTTCCGCACGGTGGTGGCAAGCTGAAAGCTGACCGCTGAAAGCTGATAGCTTAGAGCTTCACCATGAAGGCACTCGTCAAGAGCAGGAACGAACCCGGCCTCTGGCTGGAAGACGTCGAGAAGCCCCGCATCGGCATCAACGACGTCCTGATCCGCGTCGATCGCACGGGGATTTGCGGCACCGACGTGCACATTTACAAATGGAACGATTGGGCGCGCAAGACGATCCCCATTGGCCTGGTCATCGGACACGAATTCGTGGGCGAGATCGCCGAGGTTGGGTCCAACGTGGCCGATTTCTATCCCGGCGATATCGTCAGCGGCGAAGGCCACGTGGTCTGCGGGCGCTGCCGCAACTGCCTGGCCGGGCGCCGCCATTTGTGCGCGAAAACGCAGGGCATCGGCGTGAACCGCGCCGGCGCTTTCGCCGAATACATCGCGCTGCCCATGACCAACATCTGGCGTCATCCCGACGGCATCGACCGCGACGTCGCCGCCATCTTCGATCCGTTCGGCAACGCCGTCCACACCGCGCTGTCGTTTCCGGTGCTCGGCGAAGACGTGCTCGTCACCGGCGCCGGCCCTATCGGGATCATGGCCGCCGCCGTCGCGCGCCACGCCGGCGCACGCTACGTGGTCATCACCGACCTCAACGAGTACCGCCTGGCGCTCGCCCGCGAGATGGGCGTCACCGAAGCCGTGAACATCCGCGAGCGCACTCTGCCCGAGGTACAGAAGAGACTCGGCATGACCGAAGGCTTCGACGTGGGTCTGGAGATGTCCGGCAATCAGTCGGCGTTCCGCGACATGCTGTCCAACATGAGCCACGGCGCAAAGATCGCCATGCTGGGCATTCCGGAGGGCGACATGGCCATCGACTGGCGTACCGTCGTCTTCAATATGCTGACCATCAAAGGCATCTACGGCCGCGAGATGTACGAGACCTGGTACAAGATGACCGTGATGCTGCAATCCGGCTTGGATATCACGCCCGTCATCACCCACCGCTTCCCTTACACGCAGTTTGAAGAGGGCTTCGACGTGATGTCCAGCGGGCAATCCGGCAAAGTAATTCTAAGCTGGCAGTAGGACAGGCCTCCTGGCCTGTCTGCTTTTGTAGTGGGGCAGGCTCTCGGCCGGGGGGCCCTCTGGGCCCGGCCTCCCAGGCCGCCGTTTGCGGCTTGTTGTCCCGCTCACTTCACTGCCAGCCTGAAATCCACGGTGACGATCAGCTCATCCGGCATCACTTGCATTCGCGGCACGCTGAAATCCAGCAGTTCCCGCCGGTACGCCGCATCGGGCGCGGTCTGCTCCAGGATGCGCCTGGCCTGGTCCCCAACGCGATACTCGAACTGTTTGCGCAGGCTGTCGCCCAGCGCCGCGCACACCCGCCGCACATAGTATCCCGTGCGGGGCGCGCCTTCGGGCGCCCGGCCTTCCACCCTTACATCCTTCAGGCCGATCGACTGGTTGTGGTAATAAGGCACCGCGCTGATGTATACGTCGAACGAATCTCCCAGACCGATGCACTGGCCGAAGACATCCAGCGCGGAGCGTCCGGTGAACCGCGCCTTCAGGGATAACCTGCCGTTGTCGCCGCGCAGCTCCGGATGCTCCAGATAGGCGAAGCTGCATTTGGCCGCGGGGCTGCCGCGCACATAGCGGCGCCCGTCCTGGGTGAAGACCTCCTGCGCCAGAATCTTCTGGATGGCGGTGTAGTGGATTTCCAGCTCAGCGGCGCGCGCTCCGGAGAGACACAGGAGTAACGATATGACGGCGCGGGATTTTGCCTGTAATGCTCTTGGCCCCACAGAGAAACATCATCACATATTGCTTCTTCGGCTAACCGTGCCGCGATCGTCTGCTAACATTTGGTTAGAAAGCGGGTCGTTATCGTGTTTCCGACTGAGCGGCCGGAGGTTTCGCAGCCAGCCACAGAACTGTTTGTCTTGCCGCTGAACGAATCCGAGTACCTGGTGTATGCGCCGCTGCGGGGCGCGGCGCTGATCGCCAACGCTGCGCTGGTGCGTTTTCTGCAGATGCCGGATGCGGGCGAGCGAACCGGCGAGATCAGCGCCGAGGTTCTGGCGTGGCTGCGAGGAACCGGGATCGTCGGTGGCGCCGCGGAGCGGGCGCCCGTTCTGCAACTCACGGGACCGCCGCGGCCGCGCGTGGCCACTCTGCTTCTGACCAGCGCCTGCAACCTGCGGTGTGCTTATTGCTATGCGGCCTCGGGCGATGCGCCAGCCACTTTCATGGCGCCGGAAACGGCGCGGCGGGCCATCGACTTTGTCGCGGCAAACGCGGCGGAGGCCGGCGCATTGTCCTTCGAGGTCAACTATCACGGCGCCGGAGAGCCGACCCAGCACTGGGCCCGGCTGCAGGAGTCGCATCTCTACGCCCGCGGCGTTGCCCAGGCGAAGGGACTGCGGCTGCGGAGTTCGCTGACGACTAATGGCGTACTGAGCGACGCGCAGCGGGCGTGGATCGCGGCGCACCTCGACGCCGCGACAGTTTCCTTTGACGGGCTGCCGGAGGTGCAGGATGCGAACCGGCGTCTGGCCTCCGGCGGGGGGTCGAGCGCGTCGGTTCTGACGACCCTGCGCGCCTTCGATCGCGCCGGGTTCCGCTATTCGATCCGCATGACGGCGACCGCGGAATCGTTGGTGCGTCTGCCCCAGTCCGTCGCCTTTATCTGCCGCCGATTCCGCCCGCACGCTATCCAGGTGGAGCCGGTGTACCGCATGGGTCGCGGCCGGGACAGAGCCAGCGCGGAGACGGCCGCCTTCATCGAAGCGTTTCGCGCGGCGCGGCGAACGTCCGGGAAGGCCGCCCGACTGCTGCGTTTCTCCGGTGCCCGCGTGGGCACGGTGACCAACCGCTTCTGCGGCGTGGCAAACGACAATTTCTGTGTCTCGCCCAAGGGGAATATCAGCGCCTGCTACGAGGTGGCGGATGAGCGCCAGCCGTGGGCGGAGCGGTTCTTCTATGGCCGGCCCGCGGCGACGGAGTCCGGCTACGATTTCGACGAGCGGGTTTACACCGGCCTGCGCGCGCAGACCGTCGACCGTCGACAGTACTGCCGCGGCTGCTTCGCGAAGTGGCACTGTGCGGGGGACTGCTTTCATAAGTCGCTCGATTCGGGCGCCACGGAATTCGCAGGCGCGGGCCGCTGCGAAATCGTACGCGAGCTGACCAAGGACCAGATTCTGGAGAAGATCGCCGACTCGGGTAGTGGCGCACGCTTCAGCGCGAACGACCCTGCGGGCCGTCACCAATGTCAGAGAACTTGACTCCGGTACGTGGCGCACGCTTTAGCGTGCAGGGGCGAACTTCAGTTCGCCCTGCGGGACGTTA
>Ga0181536_10002005_pt1 | contig 23533 bp, 16 predicted proteins | sample PEATcosm2014_Bin_41_FD_121105 | JGI IMG/M metagenome (GOLD analysis project Ga0181536, IMG submission 121105) | Peatland microbial communities from MTU Mesocosm Facility, Houghton, MI, USA - PEATcosm2014_Bin17_60_metaG | ecosystem: Environmental > Terrestrial > Soil > Wetlands > Peat | place...
AGAATCCGAGTGGCTCTCACGGTGGATGTGAAGGTTCCTGTCCCCAATCATATCCACGTTGAACATGGCGCGAATCTGCTTCACCTGGTCCGCGCTGAGCGACTGGGCAAAGTGGCGGCTCCCATACAACCCATCCGAGGCAGACCAGTCTTTCAGTGCCGCTTGGCCGTCAAATAAGACAATCCAGTACGTAAAGCGATTTCTCCGCTGAGCGAGCACGTGGGCCATTTCGATGAGGAAAGCTGTGCTGGACGCGCCGTCATTGGCTCCGACGAAACGCATCTTCATCCTCTTGGTGTCGTAATGCCCGCCAAGAATAACCATCTCCGGCCGAGCGCCGGGAATTTTAGCGATGACGTTGGTCATCTCGATTTCGCCCACTGGTGTTGAGGCCTTGAAACTGTCGAACTCGACGTTGTGGACATCCACGCCAGCGCCAAGCAGCGAAAGGTGGATCAAGAGATAGGTCCAGTCGTGGGCGTCTGAACCTGGTGGCCTCGGTCCGAGGGCCGCGAACCTCTCCAAATCCTCAAAAGCGCGTTGTTCATTGAACGGGCTGGGGAAAACCTTTGCGTCTGCGGTTGAGTTCGCACTTTCTGTCCATACTAAAACCCCACCCAAACTCATTAGGCAGAGCAACGCGAGTATCCCCAGAATCAAAGTCATTCCGAAGTGGCGGGATCGCCAACTCGACCAAGCCCTGTTCCTTGGCGGTTTCGCGACGCGGCCATTTAGAGGATTACTGAACATATAATTGACCTTCTCCAATGGTTTCTTGTTGATCCAGCGTGAGGGCAGGGCTGACGGTGGGGGATGCTTTTGCCAGGTCGTCTCATCCGGTGGGGAACCGGCGACAAAACAGACGCCCGCCATGCCGCCAGCGCAAGCAGTCCCCATCTCGCCGTGCCCGCGAGAAGAAGGAGCACCAGAAAAGGGGCATGAGCAGGTGAATCTAAGGTAGTGAGGAAAGAGTTGGGAGGGGCCCTACTTCGGGGGCATCTGAAAGGGGCTAAGCGCCATCCTACCTTACGTCGAGATCCCTCTCGTACCGAATCCGCATCCACTCGAGGTCAACCGTGGGATCGGCTTTCTCTGCACTTTGGAGGGCTTCAGTTTCGTCAGCGGCTGCCCCTTCCCAGACCGTCCACTCGTGGGTTCCCGGCCGGCCTTGGGCCGCCGGACCTGAAACGGCTTCGAGATTACCGCTAACCAGAGCAATGACTTTCCAGTTGGCCATGTGGTTGTCGACGCCCCTCGTGATATTTATTACCAGAGTCAGGAACGAGACGCTCCCGGTCCAGAACAGGACGTTGATGGGAATAGTCATCGGGCCGAAACCCGGAACATATGCGTTGATCCTTTCGTGCGCGAGTAATGCCTGTATTCAGATCGGACGCCTAGGAACGACGCAGATTGAACGCGGGTAATACGTTTACCTGGATAGCGCGTTGGGTAGGCGAGGAGGCGCTAGCTATCGCTCTAGTCGCAGCTTTCTCCGGCCAGGATTATGTCGACGTTATCGGAATCGCCGCTAACCACGACCGTCCCAGCGATAGCACTCCATCATTTGCCGGCCACCTATGGGAAGCCTGGCACGGAATCGAGGGGAATCCGCGCGATTGGATTTGTCGGCTGGACGGTCTCGTGCCGTTACTTCACCTGGGGCGGCGACTGCCAGATACAAGAACAGCATAGGGCGGACCTCGAGCCCATCAAAACCGTACTACGTCATTTGGCGCCATCTGGAAGAACGTGTCTTGGCGCAGCCATAAAGGGTTGCACCGTAGGCAAGTTCGGCACGGAATTCTTCCGTCGTTCGCATGAAAGATAATTCAGTCTGACCAATTTTGTCTGTGGTATAGTCACGTTTCTCGCCATTAGCGACCTACCTCGCGACGGTCAGAAAGGTCGGGTCCAGGCTTATGGCACGTCTCGAAGAACTCACCCGCGGTGCAACGGTCAAGGGCGTGTTACCCGAATGCCTTGTCACGGTCGTGGACGTGAAGTGGCATGGCTCGTCGGTCGTCGAGCTCACTTACAAGGATCCCACTGGTCGTCTCGGCAGCGAGCTTCTGTATCGCCACCGAGAGCCCACCCTCGAAATTGCCTCGGTCGGTCGGCCTTGGAGCTTTGACGGAGACGGAGCGATGCTGAGGCTTGTTTCTGAAGCTCAGCGCATTCGGCTGGCATATCTCTTTGATCCCCTCCTAGCCATCCACACTTCACTCGTCGAGCCACTGCCCCACCAAATCACGGGCGTGTATGGGGAGATGCTGACCCGCCAACCGTTACGTTTTCTTCTTGCTGACGACCCAGGCGCTGGCAAGACAATCATGGCCGGCCTTCTCATTAAGGAACTCCTGACCCGTGGCGATCTGCGCCGTTGTCTCATTGTGTGTCCGGGAATGCTTGCCGAACAATGGCAAGACGAACTTCATTTCAAGTTTCATCTGCCCTTTGACATTTTAACCAATGACAAGCTCGAATCCGCCCGGACGGGCAACTGGTTCTTGGAGACTTCCTTGGCCATATGCCGACTCGACAAACTGAGCCGCGACGAAATCGTCCAGGCGAAACTCGAACAAACTGATTGGGACCTGATTGTGGTAGACGAAGCCCACAAGATGTCTGCCTCCTTTTTTTCGGGGGAGATAAAGACGACAAAGCGTTACAGACTTGGGCAACAGCTCTCGCGATTGACGCGGCACTTTTTGCTCATGTCCGCGACTCCCCACAACGGCAAGGAAGAAGACTTTCAACTTTTTATGGCCCTCTTGGACGGCGACCGCTTTGAGGGGAGGTTCCGCGACGGGGTTCATGTAGTGAACGCTTCCGACCTGATGCGGCGTTTGGTGAAAGAACAGCTTCTGAAGTTTGATGGTACCCCGCTGTTCCCTGAGCGCCTGGCATACGCTGTTTCCTATCGATTGTCGGACCTTGAGGCGCAGCTCTACAAGCAAGTGACCGACTACGTCCGAGAGGAATTCAATCGTGCTGATGCCTTGGAGAATGAAGGTCGAAAAGGGACCATAGGCTTTGCCCTCACCATCCTGCAACGCCGGCTGGCGTCGTCGCCCGAGGCAATCTATCAATCCCTCAGGAGGCGCCGTGAGCGACTGGAAAAGCGCCTTCGAGAAGAAAAACTCCTGAAACGCGGTGGCGGCGCGCCGGTTCAGGCCCCACAGGCGCTGCCATCTTATACCGAGGAGGACCTCGAAGAACTCGAAGATGCACCCAGCACAGAGGTCGAACAGGCCGAGGAACAAGTTATTGACCAGGCGACGGCGGCGCGCACCATCGCTGAACTCGAAGCTGAGATAGCTATCCTGAACGGGCTGGAAGACTTGGCCCTCAAGGTCAAACAAAGCAAAATCGACAAGAAGTGGGATGAACTCTCAAAACTCTTACAGAATCAGTCGGAAATGTTTGATGCTCACGGACACCGGCGAAAGCTCGTTATCTTCACCGAACACCGGGACACCCTAAATTACTTAACAGACCGCATCCGCACTCTATTGGGCCGGCCGGAGGCCGTTGTAACAATTCATGGCGGGATCGGCCGAGAAGAGCGTCGAAACACCCAGGAGGCATTCACCCAGAACAAAAACGTCGAAATCCTCGTGGCCACCGACGCTGCGGGCGAAGGGATTAACCTCCAACGCGCACATCTGATGGTCAACTACGACATCCCCTGGAATCCCAACCGCCTTGAGCAGCGGTTTGGCAGGATTCATCGCATCGGTCAGACAGAGGTTTGCCATCTTTGGAATCTCGTCGCTGACGAAACTCGCGAGGGCGATGTATTCAAGCGTCTCTTTGAAAAAATCGAAGAGCAGCGCCGCGCGCTCGGCGGCGGCGTGTTTGACATTCTCGGCAAGCTGTTTCGCGACCAGCGGTTGCGTGATCTTTTGGTTGAAGCCATCCGGTATGGAGACCGGCCCGATGTTCGTGCCCGGCTCTTCCAGACCGTTGATAACCTTGCAGACAGGGAGCATTGCCGCCAACTGCTTGAAGAGCGTGCGTTAGCGCACGATTCGATGGACGCCGCCAAGGTGCGGCAAATCCGTGAAGAGATGGAACGCGCTGAGGCGCGGCGCCTACAGCCGCACTTCATCGCCAGCTTCTTTCTTGAGGCCTTCCGTCTTCTCGGCGGGTCGGTTCACGAGCGCGAACCGAAGAGGTACGAAGTCACACACGTGCCCGCGGTCATCCGCAACCGTGATCGGCTCATTGGCACGGGTCAGCCGGTTCTCCTGAATTACGAGCGCATTGCCTTTGAGAAGGATTTGATCAGCATTCAGGGCAAGCCCTTGGCGGAATTCGTCTGTCCTGGTCACCCGCTCCTCGACGCGAGCATCGACCTCATCATTGAACGGTATCGCGACCTCCTCAGGCGCGGCGCAATCCTGGTAGATCCGAACGATTCGGCAGAGGGGGTGCGAGTACTCTTTTACCTGGAGCACTCCATTCAGGATGCGCAGACCGACCGCACGGGCAACCGGCGAGTGGTTTCCCGGCGTATGCAGTTCGTCGAAATCGATCGCGACGGCAAAGTTGCGAATGCAGGCTACGCGCCGTACCTCGACTATAGGCCCGTAACGGACGAAGAGCGCATGGACGCGACTGCGGCACTCGAAGATGCGTGGCTCAAAGGCGACCTGGAAAGCAGAGTCACGGAGTTTGCCGTGAATGAGCTTGTTCCACGCCACTTGGAGGAAGTGCAGACACGCAAACATGACCTTGTGGCGAAGACCATGGCGGCCGTGAAAGATCGGCTGACAAAGGAGATCAACTATTGGGACCATCGCGCCGAGGAACTTAAATACCAGGAACTCGCCGGCCGGGTGAACGCCCGGATCAATTCGGGGAAGGCCCGCCAAAGAGCGGATGAACTCCAAGGCCGCCTGCAAAAACGCATGGAAGACTTGGAGAAAGAGCGGCAGCTTTCGCCTCTTCCTCCCGTGGTGATAGGCGGCGCGCTCGTTGTTTCCGTAAGCCTATTGGAGCGCCTAAAGACCGGCCTTCAGGGTGAGCCTTCTCAGTTTGCCAGAGATACAGCGCGAGTCGCCAAACTGGCGTTGGATGCAGTGTTGGCATCCGAGCATGGGCTTGGCTTCGTGCCGCTCGACGTAAGTGACGAAAAGTGCGGCTACGATATTGAGTCCCGTATCCCAGGGACAGGAAAACTTCGCTTCATTGAAGTTAAAGGCCGTGCCAAGGGCGCCGAAACGGTAACGATAACAAAGAACGAAATTCTCACTGCCCTCAACAAGCCAGAGGATTTTATTCTTGCGGTGGTTGAGGTGGACGGAGACCAGGCTATACCACGTTATGTCCGATCCCCCTTCCAGCGCGAGCCCGATTTCGGCGTAACGAGCGTGAACTACGACCTGAATGAGATTCTCTCCCGCGCGGAGTCGCCTTCATGAATCTGGCGTCGGACTGGCCCCGCACTCAAAGTGACAGCGCCGATGGCATCACCGCCGAATTAGCCAATCAACCGACAGGAATATACTGATGAAGCTGAAGCGGAAAGCGCGAGGAGCGTGATTCATGCCCAGCATATATGTTGACCAACACTGTGATCTGAGTGACCTGCTGACTAGCGGTAGCAACGAGCAAGGCGCGACGCTTCTGATTCCAGATTTACAGCGGCCATATATATGGGAACCGGAGAAGGTGGTATTGCTCGTGGATTCTCTGGTCAGGGGATGGCCCTTTGGCACGTTTCTGACGTGGAAGGTTGGCAAGGACGATCCTGTTCGGGATCTCGCGAGGTCATTCTGGAAGGTCGTAGATCGGACGGATGGAGGCAACGCTGACCAGGTGGGCATGAAGAATCCCCCTGGAGCATTTCAGATGGTTCTCGATGGCCAGCAAAGAATTCAGAGCCTCCTTCTTGCGCTCGGGGGAGATGCCTGGGGATTCAAGCTTTTCGACCGGGATTGGCACACAGTCGTGGCGGACGAGAAGACGAAGGGGAGGCAAGGAGGCAAGCATTGGTCGCTAGGCTGCCTTTGCGTGGACTTGGACGCGTTGGGAATAGCCTATGCAAAGTCCAAGCGCATCATGGCCCTCGACTTCACCAAAGTCCTGAGTTGGGTTGTAACGGGGGGACGGACTGCCCAGTCGGAGTATGAGAAAAAGAAAGGGTATCGCGATCCCCTTCCAAACTCCCAGAGCGCTGAGGGTCGAGGACGTTTTGTTCGGTTGAGCCGGCTTTGGTCTACTGCCCCAACAGTGGAGGGTATCGAACAGGAGCAGGCTGACGGATTGGCAGAGGAGTTGTTGAAGGAACACGATGTGCAGGGCGAGCGGCTCAACGGCTTGGTCCGACCTATTGGGTCACTCCTGATGAATCTTGCGAGGGTTAAGCGGACACGCGTGACCTATCTCGAATTGGCGGAATTCGACAGCAAGATCTTCACGCGAGAGACGTACAACGATGCGGTCGTCAACATTTTCACGCGGTTGAACTCTGCCGGACGCACCTTGACCCGGGAAGACATCACCTTTGCATGGCTCAAGGTTGGATGGAATGCGGTACTGACAGGCAACCGCAGTGCGGGGAAGTGCTTTGAGGACCTCCGGGCGCTACTGAAAGATAGCGAACTCGATCTTTCGACCGAGGACTTGATTGCTGGCGTCTCGTTTGTGTGGGCTGTCGCACATCGTGGGGGTCGCCTGCTCGGGAGCAACGACTTGCTTAAAGGTGATGCCATCCGGCCGATGGCGGCCGATCTGTCCCAGAATTGGGCGACGCTTTGCAAAGCCGTCGTTAAGGCTTCAGGGGCCATAGCTGAACGCGGGTTGATCTACCGTCAACACTACCAATCTCTGAATTCCATATTTGTGCTTTGGGCCTGGTACTATATCGCGGAGCAGTGGATTAGAGCCCACCAGATGAAGGAACTTGACGAAGACGCCTTCGTTAAACGTATGGCGCACGCCATTGAGGATTTAGGGGACCGTTGGTTGGTCTGCTCGCAATGGGCAGGACGCTGGGCGGTCCACAGCGCGGTTAACATTGCAGGTTACGCCCAGAGGTTATTCGAGTGCAATAAGTCGGTGCAGCCCGAGTCCGCTAATGAGGAAGTGACGAATATATTACGAGGTTTTCTTGATGCGGAAGTCAAGGCTTTGGAGGCGGACGCGCTGAAGGGGCTCCAAGACTTGAACGCAACCCGTCGTGAGTTGGTTAGAGTCTACTACACTCCATTGTGGATTTGGCATCGCCTGGATTTAGAGCGATGGAAGATGTCGCGCCTCCAATTGCGAATAGGCAAGAGCATGAGGAAGAACCACGATGTGGATCACTCTGTGGCATTTGCGCTATGGGAGAAGAAGGTCGCTAACGGATTGCCGGAGGGGTTCGACGAAACAGAAAAAGCGGTCGAGATTGTGAACCATCTTGGAAACTGTTGCCTACTGGAAAAGAATTTTAACATTTCGAAGAGCGACAGGACTCTGGAATCCTTTATGAACGAGGTCCACGAGATCAAGGTAAAGGAAGTTGTTCTGTCTTCGTGGGCCAAATCATTGGGGATTACTGAGGCCATTCTCGATCCGGTTTCTTCTGATGCGACAGCGGTCGCCAAGGCAATTGACGAGCGGGACAACCTGATCCGACAACAGCTGGGCGAGTTTGTGACTGGAAGACGAAGTCGGATGGACTTGGAAGCGGCCTGATGCCAGCATGGGAAATGAAAAGGACAAATGAAAAAGAAGCTTATTGAAGTCGCGTTGCCTCTGGAGGCGATTAACATCGCTTCGGCGAAGGAGAAATCAATTCGCCATGGGCACCCGAGCACGTTGCACCTGTGGTGGGCGCGGCGGCCACTCGCGGCGGCGCGGGCTGTGATCTTCGCGCAGATGGTCGATGACCCGTCGGCGCATCCGGACATCTTCAAGACCGAGAAGGCACAGGAGAAAGAGCGCCAGCGGCTGTTCCGTATCATCGAGGACCTGGTGCAGTGGGAGAACACAACGAATGAGGAGGTGCTGGAGCGAGCGCGGGCAGAAATCTGGCAGAGTTGGCGCGCGACCTGTGCGGAGAACGCGGACCATCCGCGGGCCAAGGAGCTATTTGATCGACACAAGCTCCCTGCCTTCCATGACCCCTTCGCTGGCGGAGGCTCGCTGCCGCTCGAGGCGCAGCGGCTGGGGCTTGAAGCCTACGCCAGCGACCTGAACCCGGTCGCAGTGCTCATCACCAAGGCTATGATCGAGATCCCGCCCAAGTTCGCCGGCAAACCGCCGGTGAACCCCGAGTCGCGTAGAGACAAGGACCTCTTCAAGAAGACCTGGCGGAGTTCACAGGGGCTGGCTGAGGACGTGCGCTACTATGGCGAGTGGATGCGTGCCGAGGCCGAGAAGCGTATCGGCCACCTATACCCCAAGATCGCAATTACAGTGGAGATGGCGAAGGAGCGGCCAGACCTGAAAAAATACCTGGGCCAGAAACTCACCGTCATTGCCTGGCTCTGGGCGCGCACGGTCAAAAGCCCCAACCCAGCCTTCGCGCAGGTGGACGTTCCGCTTGCCTCGACTTTTATGCTCTCTACCAAACCAGGTCAGGAAGCCTACATCGAGCCAGTGATTGAGGAGGGCGGCTACCGTTTTGCAGTGAAGATGGGCAAGCCAAAGGACGCCGAAACGGCGAAGAACGGTACCAAGCTTTCGCGCGGAGCGAATTTCCAGTGTCTGATGTCGGGATCACCGATAGCGCCCCCTTACATAAAGTCAGAAGGCAAGGCCGGGAGGATGGACACACGGCTACTAGCGATCATTGCCCAAGGCGAACGTGAGCGGCTCTACCTTTCGCCCACGCTCGAGCACGAGACAATGGCCCGGAAGGTGCAGCCCGATTGGAAACCAGAACTCATGATTTCCGGCAGTACGCAGTACCTAGGTGTGAAACCCTACGGTATGGAACAGTTCTCCCAGCTTTTCACCAAACGCCAGCTTGTGACCTTAACTGCCTTATCTGACTTGGTGCAGGAAGCGTGTAAGCGAATCAAACACGCCGCGGTGACCGCCGGCCTGCCCGATGACAGTAGACCCCTCGCCTCAGACGGAACCGGCGCAACGGCGTATGCGGAGGCAGTCGCAGTGTATCTGGCGTTTGCCTTTGACAAGTTAAGCACAGCCACCAACACAATGTGTACTTGGCAAACAATGCCGACCAGGCTCGTCGCGGCTTTCAGCCGTCAAGTATTTCCTATGACCTGGGATTTTGCCGAAGCCAATGCCTTCGGCGGCGCGGCCGGCGACTTCCATTTCCCAGTCCTATCCGTTACTGAGGTAATGCTCAGATTCCCGGGAATAGGCGGCGGTATTGCTTACCAACAAGACGCCCAGCGTGAGATGAGCCGCAGCGATGTGCTGGTTTCAACCGATCCTCCTTATTACGACAACGTTCCGTATGCCGACCTGTCGGACTTTTTTTACATTTGGCTGCGGCGCTCCATGCGGCCCATTTTCCCTAACCCCTTTGCCACGCTTGCTACACCCAAGGCCGAAGAGCTGGTTGCCTTTGCGTACCGCCACGAAAATAAGGCAGCGGCCGAGGCATTCTTTCTCGAGGGCATGACGCAGGCAATGCACCGTCTAGCTGAGCAGGCTCACCCCGCCTTCCCTGTCACCATTTACTACGCCTTCAAGCAGGCCGAGAGTGACGACATCGACGGGACTGCTAGCACTGGCTGGGAAACCTTCCTCGACGCAGTGATCCGCGCCGGCTTCGCAGTCACAGGTACGTGGCCAATGCGGACTGAACTAATAGTCGCTTTGAAAAAGACTAAGGGCGTCCTTGCCTCCAGCATCGTCTTGGCCTGCCGCAAACGCGCCACCGATGCGCTTACCGCCACGCGCCGCGACTTCGTCACCGCACTCAAGGCTGAGCTTCCGCAGGCAGTCGCCCACCTGCAGCGCGGCAACATCGCGCCAGTGGACCTCGCGCAGGCGGCCATCGGACCGGGCATGGCTATCTACACTCGCTACGCGCGGGTGCTCGACGCCGAGGGCAAGCCACTTTCTGTACGAGAAGCTCTTGCGCTCATTAACAACACCCTCGATGAGGCGCTCGTGAAGCAGGAAGGTGATTTCGACGCCGACAGCCGTTGGGCGTTGGCGTGGTTCGAGCACGCAGGATTTGACTCGGGCGACTATGGCGTGGCTGAACAGCTATCCAAGTCGAAAAACACCAGCGTCGATGGCATGGTCGAGGCCGGGATTGTTTTCTCCAGCCGCGGCAAGGTGCGGCTCTTGAAACCAGAGGAGCTACCCGCCGATTGGGATCCCACCACCGACCGGCGCCTGACGGCGTGGGAGATGGTGCACCAACTGGTCCGCGCTTTGGAAGCTGGTGGCGAGAACGCAGCGGCCAAGCTCGCCGAGAAGCTCGGCACCAAAGCTGAGGTCGCCCGCGAACTCTGCTATCGCCTCTACACACTGTGCGAGCGGAAGAAGCGCACGCAGGAGGCGCTTTCGTACAACGGCCTCGTCCAAAGCTGGCCTGAGATCACCCGCCTGGCGCGTGAAGGTGGAAAGCCAAAGGCGCCCACATCCGCCACGTTGTTCGACGAAGTAGAAAAGGAGTAAGCCATGGCGATCACAAATCACGAGCGTGTCGGAAAAGCATTGGACCTGCTAAAGGATGGCTTGCAGCCGTTCGTCGAACGTGAGATGAAAGCGCAGCACGCGCAGCTATGGCTTGATCAAGTTCGCACCTCTGTTGCCGAGACGCAGACGCACTTGTTTTCTGGAAAGGGAGAACTGCAGTGGGATTCCGCTTCGTTACTCGCCGTGATGTGGAACCAGTGGAATGTGGTCTTTCGCAAGACGCTCGGCCAGGCGGAGCGCACCTTGGTCAGTGAGCTGAGAGACGTTCGTAACCGCTGGGCTCATCAGAAGCCATTCTCGAGCGACGACGCCTACCGCGCGCTTGATTCGGCAGGGCGGCTTCTCACCGCGGTCTCCGCGCCCCAGGTGGACGAAATCGAGAAGATGAAAATGGAGCTTCTGCGTCTGCGTTTCGACGAGCAGGTGAGGTCGGAAAAACGCAAGAGCGCGGGCACAGCCATCGAGACCGCAGCGGCCACTAACCTCAAGCCATGGCGCGAAGTGGTTACACCGCACAAGGATGTGGCCAGCGGTCGTTACCAACAGGCCGAGTTTGCCGCCGATCTATGGCAGGTGTACCTCGGTGAGGGGACGGACGAATACAAGAAGCCGGTCGAGTTCTTCCGCCGGACTTACCTCACGGAGAGCCTCAAACGTCTGCTGGTAGGGGCAGTGCAGCGCGTGTCCTGTCGGGGCGGTGACCCAGTGGTGCAGCTCCAGACCAACTTCGGCGGGGGCAAAACGCACTCGATGCTGGCGCTTTACCATCTTTTTTCGGGGACAGCCTCGGGCGATCTGGCGGGGATTGACGCCGTGATGCAGGAAACCGACACCAAGAAGCTGCCGACCGCCAAACGCGTGGTCTTGGTGGGCAATAGGATCTCGCCCGGCAATCCGGTGAAGAAGCCCGATGGCACAATGGTGCGCACCCTTTGGGGAGAAATCGCCTGGCAGCTCGGCGGAAAGAAGGCTTTCGAGCGCCTCCGTGCCGATGATGAGAAGGCCACGAGCCCCGGTGACGTTCTGCGCGAACTCTTCAATGAGTACGGCCCTTGTTTGATCCTGATCGACGAGTGGGTGGCCTATGCGCGCCAGCTCCACGACCAGAGCGACCTGCCCGCAGGCGGCTTCGAGACACAATTCACCTTCGCCCAAGCCCTCACCGAATCAGCCAAGTTGGCCAAAGGTTGCTTGCTCGTAATCAGCTTGCCAGCGTCGGACACAACTGGCTCACCGCACACCCAGGCCGATGATGTGGAGGTAGGGGGGCAGCGCGGGCGTGAGGCCTTAGACAGGCTCCGCAACGTAGTAGGGCGCGTAGAGTCCTCGTGGCGGCCCGCGAGCGCCGAAGAGGGGTTCGAAATCGTTCGGCGGCGGCTATTCGAACCGCTCTCCGATCAGGCGCAGTTTAGGGACCGCGACGTCGTGGCGAGGGCTTTCGCCGACTTCTACCGGGCACAGCACCAGGAGTTTCCGCCGGAGTGTCACGATGCCGATTACGAGAAGCGGATTAAGGCAGCCTATCCGATCCACCCGGAGATTTTTGACCGGCTTTACGCAGATTGGTCGACGCTAGTGAAATTCCAGCGCACACGCGGCGTTTTGCGCCTAATGGCCGCAGTGATTCACAGCCTATGGGAAAAGGGCGACAAGAACCCGCTGATTCTGCCGGCCAACATCCCGATCGACGATCAGCGTGTGCAGTTCGAGCTCACCCGCTATCTCTCCGATAACTGGGTGCCAATTCTCGAAAAGGACGTTGACGGTCCTAGCTCCCTGCCACTGCGCCTGGACAGCGAGGTTCCCAACCTTGGCAAGTTCGCCGCCTGCCGCCGCGTGGCCCGAACCATCTATTTGGGCTCTGCGCCCACATCCACGGCCGCCCACCGGGGAATCGAGGACCGGCGTGTGAAGCTGGGGTGTGTGATGCCGGGCGAGTCACCCGCCGTATTTGGCGATGCCCTGCGAAGACTCGCAGCGGCGGCAACCTATCTCTATCAGGACGGGCCGCGCTACTGGTATTCGACGCAACCAACCGTCACCAAACTCGCTGAGGATCGCGCCGAACAACTCAAGAGAGACCCCGACAAAGTGGTGCAGGAACTGGACAAGCGGCTACGAACCGACCTGCGCAAAATGAGCGAGTTCAAACGCATTCACCCGATGCCGGCCTCCAGTGCCGATGTGCCGGACGATCTGGACGTGCGACTCATCGTTCTAAGTGTTGACCACGCCTACACCAAGGAGCCTGATAACGCCGCCGAGGCGGCAGCAAAAACTATTTTCGAGACCCGAGGAAACACCCCGCGCCTCTACCGAAACTCGCTCGTTTTTCTTGCCGCTGATAAGACACGGTTGCAGGATCTGGATGAGGCAGTCCGAAAATTCCTCGCGTGGCAGTCAATCCTTGATGAAAAGGACAAACTTGACCTTTCGCCACACCAAGTGAAGCAGGCCGAGACACAGAGGACGGCCGCTGACGGCGTTGTGACGGCCAGACTTCCCGAAACTTACCAGTGGTTGCTCGTGCCGACGCAGGCGAACCCGCAAACCCCTGTTACGTGGCAAACCATCCGCCTCTCTGGCCAAGACGCGCTCGCGGAGCGCGCCAGTAAGAAGCTTAGAAACGAAGAATTGCTGGTGGTCAACTTTGCCGCCTCGCGCCTCCGCATGGAATTGGACCGCGTGCCTTTATGGCGTGGGGACCATGTCACAATCCGCCAGCTTGTCGAGGATTTCGGCCGCTACCTCTACCTGCCGCGTCTACAAACAACTGAGGTTCTGTTGAATGCTATTCACGCCGGGCTGGCGCTGTTGACGTGGGAGCAGGACGGCTTCGCCTATGCAGACAGCCATGACGAATCGGCAGCTCGCTACCGCGGTCTTCGCTACAGCACACACGTTAGCCTCACTAGAGATGATGCTGGCCTGCTTGTTAAGCCTGAAGCAGCACGAAAGCAGATTGAGCAGGAAGCCGCCCCGAATCTTCCTCCTGGAGGCCCCACTGCCCCTGCGACCACCGTCAAGCCCGACGAGCGGCCAGTACCCACCATTCATCAACCTGGCCCGGTCCAGCCGCCCAAGCCCAAACGCTACCACGGCACCGTGGTGCTTGATCCGGCCCGCGTCGGGCGGGACGCTGGCAGAATCGCGGATGAGGTCATTACGCATCTCGTCGGGCTCGTCGGGTCGAGTGTGCGCGTCACATTGGAAATCGGCGCCGAGATCCCTGAAGGGGCGCCGGACAACGTCGTGCGAACGGTTACAGAGAACAGCCGAACATTGAAGTTCGCGAGCAATAGCGGCTTTGAGACAGAATAGGAGGGCTCCCAGCATGCCGTTCAAATCACAAACATACCGCGTGCTGATCGCCTCGCATAGCATCTGCTTCTTAGAATGGAACGGGCCCTCCGGTTAGTCTCCTCCCGCCGAATTGCCACGTTCCGGGCGTTCATTCCAAGCTCGCATTGAACGCCAAGAGCGCCTTGGCGGCTGCCTCCACTGTGGCGCGTTCCATGTTGATGTGGGCTTTGACGAGCCCCGGTTTCCACTCGCATATTGAGCGATCGAGGCAGAAGAACGGCGTTTTGAGAAGTTCCGCACGGAAGTGCGGGGGAAGAGGGAGGGCCGCAGAAGAGTTTTCCAAAGGGTTTTCCATCAGAACGGTTGCGCGCGGCACGGAGTAGACCACGGCAGATACTCGGGTGGGTCCACCGTGTGCTTTCATGATTTGAAAGAAACGGCCATCGTGGAGCATTTTGCGGACGCGGTAGGTGAAACCTTCTGTCTCGATCATTGGGTCATCTTTACGTGCGTATAGTGCAAACCAGAGCGCGCCTGTGCCGACTGCGCCGTCCTTGCTTTCGGTGTAAAGCGGGGCAAGCTGTTGTTCTGCGATTGACGGACCCCAGACAAGTGGGTCCTGAAGATCCAACCACAAAACGAATGGCTTTGCGGGATCGATTTGCTCTTCATCCTCCTTAATACTGCAAATCCGACTTATCGCGTTCGTCAGAACGGAATCGCCCTTTTTATTGGGGTTTGGCGCTCCGAGCGGAATAACCCCTATTGCTGCAGAAGTGATTACCCCTTCCTTGCCCGCTGTCTTGGCTTCTTCCACAGCAATCCTGTGCTCGGCACGATGCCGCTTTTGATGCTCAGACATTGCTTGAGCCTGTGCGGAGTCGAGTTGGCGGCTGTGGACCTCTACGATGACCGCTCCATCACCAGCGTTCACCTCAAACTCCGGGACAACCTTCTTCCCTGGAACCTGCGGCTTGGGTTTTACCTTCATCCCCGTTTCCAGAAGAGCACCGTACGCGCGGACCTCGCCGAGCGCGCTTGAGGCGTTGGTGAAGTCGCTTCGATCAATGAGCCGGGGCTTGAGCGCGGAGAGCCACGGTTGATCTTTTTGGGCAATTTGTCGCGCCGCTTGCTCGGTATTGATCGCGACCTGGTGACGCGGTTCGGAAAGCGCCAGAGTTGCCACAGGGTGCCGCGCTCCGTTCTTGGCGGGGCTGCGGAGGGTCTGGATCTCGGTTTCCGTAATAATCCCCAGGTAGTGGGAAGCGGCCATAGAAATCTCACCGTCGGCGCTAGCTCATATTTTGAATGATAACATCCCTTATCGTCTAATAAAAGAAGCCGGATAATCCGATTTCAAACTAGGTCCAGAGAGGCGGTTTGGGATACGCTACGCCCACCTCCAAAATAAGTTCCATATCCCTCGCTTCACGGCGCCTCGACTTCCTCGAAATCGGTCTCCGTGAAACCCTGCATAGCAATTACGTAGTGTCGGCCGTCGATTTCCAATTGCCAAGCATTCAAAAGACAGGTCCTGGCCGAAGTTGGGGCATTCTCCACTGTGGTCGAGTTCGGACCAATTTCGTCTAACCCCGGCAGATTATCCGGATTGTAGAGAAATACCTCGCTGTTCAGTACCGGCGCGTTATCCATGCTCAGAGGCAGCGAGCCGAATCGCTTCCGCAGCAAGTCGCCGTACCGCATTCGACCATGGGCAGAACACCACTCGACCACCTTTTTGATTGTCGCTTCCGTGGGACGGACTTTCCTTCCTGCCACACCATCTTTCACCATTTCAACTTCGACATAGCCATTGACGACGTACTTTCCAATCCGCACTGAAGGGTTGTAGTAGTCCCTGAGTTCAACAGGCCCCAAGTTCATGTGCGCACACATGTCGTGGAGCGCACAATAGAATTGAAAGAGGCTGTCTTCGCGATGAGGTATAGCAAACGGCCATGCCCCTGTGTTTATTTGATCACTGTCGAGGCAGGTCTCAAATGGTTTTCCGCAATGGTAGATTACGCCGACTTCCAAAACACACATGTAATTTGGCCATAGGGCCGGGGGTGTCTCCCTTTCCCATTCCCGGAGATTCTCGAGCAGGGAGTCCAGCGAGTTACCCGCTAGGCTGTAAGCGAAGACAATGCCAAAGGGGCATGGCCGCGAGTGAACCATGTTGAAGCCGCCGCCGACAGGCCGCGCGAACGTTCCCCTTGGTGCCATCTCCTTCAAGACTTTGATTTTTTCTAGCGCGTCGAGAAACTCCGGCTTGGAGAGCGCAGACTTAACCTCAATTATTCCGTAAATACAGTCGACTGGGAAAACTTGAACGGTTTCGTCGTACAGCAGCGTCACGCCGTTGAGCCTGTCGTACACAATCACATCGCATTGCCCCGAAGTATCGCGGACGCGACCGACCACTTCGCCGGTGCCAACCCCGTATTTGGTTGGCAGGCGCCCATTGTCCAAGAAATTTCGGAGGTAGTTTTCGCGGATCGTACCTTTAGAACCGGGATGTTTGACTTGCGCTGACGCCTTGAAGTCAGCACGCATCTTCTGGCTTATCGTTTGAAAAAGCGTTCGTGTATCCACGGTTGTCCTCGCACGGTCGCCGCTCAGCCTCCCGCCGAGACCCAGTCCCCATTGTTGTTTCTCACCGCGCTGGTCTTTCCTTGCGCCGCCAACTCATAGATGCCATCCGGAAGTGGCTTCGAAACGTTCTCGATCGAGTAGCTAACATACTCAAACACGCTTGGCTTACCCGGCAGGCATACCTTTATAGCCCGTACCGTGCAATTCGCCTCGTGTCCCCCGCCCCGCAGGATTCCTGGAAAGCTGACTGGTTCTCTCGTGGATGCCATCTTAATGGTCTCCTTACTTTAGTCACACTATATCATATTCGCCATTTATTCGCCCGTCATCCCCTTGCTCCTCCGCCCGCCCCAGAGCCTCGATTTTGGCGAATCATGCAGCCGCGCGCCGCTTTTCTTGGGTCAATCAGTCTTCCGCGCATGACGGCACGCAAAATAGCCGTGCCGCAGATTTTGTTGCGTTCCGGGTCTCCGACCAAGGCCTCGTCGCGCCTCCCGTGGTAGACTTCTGCCTATGGACGCGAGCGAACAACGCCTCATTGAACGGCTGACGAGGCGGAGCCCGGAAGATAACTTCGTCGAGCGAAAACCGCAATCAGTCAAAGCTCACGAGTTGCGCCGGACCCTCGTCGCTTTCTCGAATTCGCTTCAAGGTTTGGAAACTGCTGTGCTGTTCATTGGGGTCGATGACCGCACCGAGAAAATTGTCGGCGTGGATAACGCCGATGCACTTGAGAGGCGCGTGGCGGAGGCAGGAGAGGAATGCTATCCGGTAATTCGGCCTCGGATGACGGTTTTGCAGGTCGAAGCGAAGCTGGTTCTTGCCGTCGAGGTCGGATTCAGCAAAGGGAAACCGCACTTTGCCGGACCTGCTTATGTACGGAGTGGCTCCCGGAGCGTGAAGGCTTCCGACAGCCTCTACCGGGATCTTTTGACCTCTCACTGCACCATAGCGGGCGAGTTATTAAAATGGAAGGATAAGTTTGTCACAGTTCGGCTCGTCAACAAAAAGCTTGGCAACACTAACCCGGAATGGGACCCGTCGATTAACGGGACGAGAGAGTGTAAAGTGGTCCGGTGCGATCCGTTTTCGGTAACTCTTTATGAGCTTGGTTCAATGGGGGAGTATATTGAGCCCTTGAGCCGCCTCGACCTTGATTGGGACCAGGTTCGAAATCGGAGGCTGATAATCGTTCGAGGGACCCCACCCTAACGGGAGCCTTTGGCTGTTCGGGAATTGACACGGTCACGAGCTTCCGACAACGTCGTGCGGACGGTCACGGACAACAGCCAAACACTGAACATTGCAAGTAACAGTGGTTTCGAAGCAGAGTGATGGGCACAGTTGAAATTGGCTTGTCCCAAAGGCCAATGGGTTAAAGATGGAGCATGGCAGCCATGATCCTGTCAGATAACGAGACCAAAGTTGACCTTCTCAACAACGAGGCGATCGCCAAAACAATCGTCACTCTGCTGCGGGAGAAGCCAGAACACCCGCTAACTATCGGTGTGCATGGCGATTGGGGCGCCGGAAAATCGAGCGTCCTTGAGATGATTGAGGATTCACTCAATGCCCAGGAGCACGTTCTCTGCCTCAAATTCAACGGCTGGCGCTTTCAGGGTTTTGAAGACGCGAAGATTGCCCTGATCGAAGGTATCGTCACGGGCTTGATTGAAAAACGCCCGCTCCTGACGAAAGCCACCGAAGCGGTAAGAAATATTTTGCATCGCATCGATTTGTTAAAAGCTGCCAAGAAAGCTGGCGGCCTCGCTCTCACCGCTTATGCCGCTTTCCACGGTCTCGGTGCGAATGCTCTCGCCATCCCGGTTCTACTCAAAACGTTGGAAGGGTGGGCAACCGATCCAACAAAGATCACGAAGGAAAATGTTGAATCCGTGCTATTGGGCGCCAAGGATATTCTCAAACCTGATGCCGAAGGAAAGAACGTACCGGAAGAAATAGACGGGTTCCGAAAAGCTTTTGATGAGCTGCTCGAAAAGGCCGGCATCGATCAACTTGTTGTGCTTATCGACGATCTCGACCGCTGTCTTCCAGACACGGCGATCGAAACCTTGGAGGCCGTGCGACTTTTCCTCTTTACTTCCCGGACCGCGTTCGTGGTTGCAGCGGATGAAGCAATGATCGAATACGCGGTCCGCAAGCACTTTCCCGATCTTCCCGATACCACCGGGCCGCAAACCTACGCTAGAAATTACCTCGAAAAACTTATCCAGGTTCCGTTCCGTATCCCTGCTCTCGGGGAGAGCGAAACTCGCATCTACGTCACCTTGCTATTCGTCGGAGCCGAACTTGGCGAGGACGACCCCGAATTCGCAAAGCTCATTGCTGTTGCGCGCGAGCGACTGAAGCGGCCCTGGACGGGTGCCGTTCTTGACTCGGCAGCCGTGAAGGCCGCTTTGGGCGGCAAGGCGGACCATGCACAGAATGCTTTGATCTTGAGCGCCCAGATCGGACCCATCCTGGCGAGCGGCACCAAAGGAAATCCCCGGCAAATCAAACGTTTTCTAAACACCCTACTGCTGCGCCAATCTTCCGCCAACGCCCGTGGCTTCGGCGATGACGTGAAGCTTCCGGTACTTGCCAAGTTAATGCTCGCGGAACGTTTTCTTCCAAGGTTGTTCGACCAGATCGCCACGTCGGCTGCATCCGCCGCCGACGGCGTTTGCACCGACCTAATCCAGTTGGAAGATGAAGTGTCGGACCTTAAAGAGCAATCTGGAAAACCCACCTCCCCTGCGCAAGCGAAGGGACCTTCTCGCCCCAAGGCTGCTTCCAAGCTCGAAGTGGCAAAAACCGCAGACAGCGCACAGTTGAGCGAGTGGACGTCATCTCCCGCAGTTCGCTCGTGGGCGCAGATCGAACCGTCCATCGGCGTATTGGATTTGCGACCCTATCTATTCGTGGCGAAGGATCGCAAAGATTACTTCGGAGCTACCACAGTCCTCGGGCAGCTTGCCAGTGTCGCGGAGAAGCTGCTCGGCTCGAAATTCGTGGTCCAGGGACTTGAAACTGAACTCCGGCAACTCGCCGTTCCCGAGGCCGCCCAGGTTCTCGACCTCGTCCGCGCCCGGATCGTGGGGGCCGATACTTTCGACACCGAACCTGCCGGAGCGGCAGGAATCGCGGTACTGATCAAGGCACAGCCTGCCTTGCAGGGAAATCTCCTCGACTTTCTGGAGGCATTGCCCCGCCAGAGACTGGGTCCCTGGGCGTGCACCGGATGGGAGGGCGTAATCAGAGATTCCGACCAAAGCCGGCGATATGATCAATTGCTTGAAGCGTGGATGAAAGACAGTAGTCCGTTCCTGAAGGCCGCAGCGACTGCTGCACTGCGCACTCGACATAAGGGGGTAAAGCAGTAATGGGTACGTCCAACGCAAATGGGGGCCAGGGCGGCGACACACCTCTCATACCGAGCTGGCTATCACCCGACGGTAGCCCCCCGCCAACCCCCGAACCCCCAGCTGCGCCACCACCCACCGATCTGGCGCCTGGCGCGCCGCCGCCCATGCCCACGCCCCCTATCCTTCCCCCAATACCTCCGGCGGCGCCAGCCGATAGATTCACTGCTGCGCGCGGCAATTTCTCGCGGTTTGCCGGCTCAGGTGGCACTGATCGCGCCAGCCTGGGCCGTGCTGTATCAAGTTATGTCTCTTCGGCATCGGGTGGCAGCCGGACGGCTGCACAGCGAATGGCGAGATCCCCGGCCTCCGGCGTTCCTCTCCTCAGTTTTCTCTCTGGTGCCGTTGCCAACGGTCCACGAGAAGCCCTCCGCGCTCTCAACCTCGAAAGGCTTGCAGGCCAGCCGATTGAAGAGGTTTTCCTCGGCCTGATGGAATATGTTTGTCCCGAGGGCGGCACGTTAGACGAGGGAATCGCGCGCGACGCTTTCATCGAGACAATCGCTGATTTGGCAGCAAACGGAATTGCCGATTTCGATAGCCTCACGCCCGACCAGATGCAGACGATCTTTGAACTGTACGCTACACATGCGATCGAGACGCGCCTATGCAATGACATCGGGATGAAGTCCATAACGCTCCCAGCCGATGCGGCACACGCGGCATCACTCCAGCGACAGCTCTTGGACTTCGTTCGCCGTAGCGTTTCTGATGCGCTGACCCAGGCGCGAACGGCGATGCGCGCCCTTACACCCGAACGGGTCTTCGGATTCGTCACGCGCGTTTACGAACAGGCTTACGCCATTATGCAGACCATGGCCGAAGTGGAGACAGAAACGACATGAGGCGTCACCTTATCATCGGACGTTTCGGCAACTCCGATAAAGCGGACATTCCAATCGCTGATGGAGAGGTGTCAGCTCGACTTGATTTCGTCGTTTCTAAGAGACGCCTTGAACACGATATAGGCAGTTCGCTCGACGACCTCTCCAAGATCGGCGTTTTCCCCTCCGAGATCGGGCTTGATCTTCTGGTTCTTGCCGCACACGTGCAAGCTGCGGACACGCGGATTTCGCGGTCCACAGAATCACAGGACGACTGGACCAGGGAGATTCGCATCGTAGTTCCCGTCAGCGATCCTGCCCGATGGAACACCGCGATACCGCTGCTCCAGCGTCTCCTCAATTTCTTGACGGGTGACCGGTGGACAATCGGATTCAGACTGCGACCTGCCGGATTTGAGAAAGCGGTTCGCAACAGGCCACCGCAATTGATACCTATACCATTTGACGCCCTCGCTCTGTTTTCAGGGGGTCTCGATAGCTTAGTCGGAGCGATCGATTCCTTGGAGCAGGGAAGGACTCCTCTCCTTATCAGTCACGCGGCAGATGGCGCTACGAGTGGTGCGCAAAACAAGCTTTTCGAAGCATTGAAGAAGAATTATCCGAAACAAGACTTTGCTCGTTTGCGAATCTGGATGGATTTCCGCAACTGGGGTGTGCGGGGGGTCGAATTAGAGAAGACGACTAGGGGACGATCTTTCCTCTTTTTTGCGATTGGCGTATTTGCGGGCACAGGTCTTGATGGCAGCTTCGTTCTCCGCGCACCGGAGAACGGCCTCATCGCATTAAATGTTCCTCTCGATCCTCTGCGTCTAGGCGCGTTCAGTACCCGCACGACACACCCTTTCTATATTGCGAGGTGGAACGAACTTCTGGGTGTCCTAGGTATTTCTGGCCGCATTGAGAACCCGTATTGGGATAAAACCAAGGGGGAGATGACAGCTGGCTGTAGCAATCCGGCCCTGCTTACAAAGCTCGCTCCCAAATCGCTTTCGTGTGCATCACCAACGAAGGGTCGATGGCTGGGTCTGGGCACCGGCCACTGCGGGTTCTGTTTGCCATGTTTGATCCGCCGCGCCGCGCTCCTCGGTACAGGGGATAGCACCACATATGCCCTTTCGGATCTTACTGCCCATAAACTCGATACGCGCGAGGCTCAAGGTCAACAGATGCGGTCACTGCAATTTGCGATCCAAAGAATCCAGCAGAAACCTGAACTAGCGGCACTCTATATACACAAGCCCGGCCCACTGTCGGACGAATCACCTGCCCGGCAAACTGCTCTTGCGGACGTTTACCGACGGGGTCTCGCTGAGATCGACCAATTGCTCGCGGGCGTCCGCACGACACCGATCTGACAGCTCATGAAACCTCCTCTCGTAGATTTCCATTGCCATCTCGATTTGTACCCGGATTTTGAGTCTGCAGTTGCGAAGGCCGAAAAGGCTGGCATCTACACGCTCGCAGTTACTACCACGCCGAAAGCCTGGCCCCGCAACTTCGAAATTACGCGCCTCACGCGCCATGTTCGCGCGGGCCTCGGCCTTCACCCCCAGCTTGTCGCCGAGCGTCATAGCGAAATTGCCCTTTGGGAGAATTACCTCCCTCAGACGAGATACGTCGGTGAAGTCGGACTCGATGCCGGCCCGCGATATTACCGCTCGCTCGACCTTCAGAAGCAAGTGTTCGAGCGCATCTTGAAGCAGTGCGCCAAGGCTGGCGGCAAGATTCTTAGCGTACACAGTGCCCGCGCCGTAACATCCGTACTGGATTTGGTCGAGACGTGCCTCCCACCAACGCGTGGACATGTCGTCCTCCACTGGTTCACAGGTTCCAAGGCAGAGGCCCGTCGTGCCGCCGAACTCGGGTGCTACTTCTCAATTAACGCCGTAATGTTGAGCAAGGAGAAGGGCCGTGACTTGGTCACAACATTGCCCGTGGAACGCCTACTCACCGAGACGGACGGGCCCTTCACGCAGATCGACGGCCGTCCGACTCGCCCGGCCGATGTGGAAAGCATGATCGGCGCCCTGGCAAACTTGCGTCACCGCACGCCTGACGTTATGGCTGCCACAGTGCAAACAAATCTGCGCACCCTCTTGAAGGCAGCCACCGTATTGACAGACGAATGGTCCTTCCGCAGCTTGCACAGAGATTCAGAGCCAGTGGACGATAAAATCTAAACCCAAGAAACAGCCCGTGTGGGTTGAAAGAGCGCTCCAGGGCGTCACCTACTGGATGGGACATCGCCGCTGCCTGTACCGTGATTACCGTCTGTCCGAAGGTGCTCTCGTCGCCGAGGTCTGCAACCTCATACATGCCAACCTCCCGGAGGACCTGCACCCTCTGTGCGAGGTTCAATACTCCACTTTTGTAGAATCCGATCCGATGCCGAAGATTTTGCCGGGAAGAATCAGAGCCGATCTCATTGTCTCCGAGAAATCAGCGCGGACTGGGTTCGACCCCGTCCCCAAATTCATCATCGAGGTTAAACGCGCATCGTCACCTGCGGCCCAAATAAGTGCGGAGCCGTTTCGCCGTCTGGAGACACCTGCCCACCATGCACTTGTAGGACCCGATTCGCCAGCTCCCAAACAAGCGGTGAATGGCAAATGAAGACAACTTGATGGAAGCCACCCAGGTCCATGGCCCGGCGCAGCATGCGTACATACTCCTTGGCGTTCGCGGCGTCCAGGCCCCCCACGGTTTCGTCCCGGAATAGAGTTTCGTAACGAATGCCTTCGCCCT
>Ga0181536_10002008_pt1 | contig 23514 bp, 17 predicted proteins | sample PEATcosm2014_Bin_41_FD_121105 | JGI IMG/M metagenome (GOLD analysis project Ga0181536, IMG submission 121105) | Peatland microbial communities from MTU Mesocosm Facility, Houghton, MI, USA - PEATcosm2014_Bin17_60_metaG | ecosystem: Environmental > Terrestrial > Soil > Wetlands > Peat | place...
CAAGCGATCGCGTTCCGAAATGCGGTTCGAACGCACCAATGAACGAGCCCCGGGCGGTTTCGAAGGCGTACGAAGTGATTCAGATCGGTAATCATTGCAGGTTGACCGTGGTTCGACGCGCGAGTTCGTTGGTTATCGAAAAACGAGCATCATTTGAAACGGACGTCGCTTTTGTCATCGTCCATTGCAGATAATCGGATGGCACCTCATGAAGCGGTACGCCGCGATGCCGGCCAAAGGGCAATGCATCGAGTTGTCGCGGCGCCGCAAGTTCGGATACCAGTAACGACGCGTCGTCGGCTCCCCCTTGCGAGAGGTAGCGCTCGAGGCAGATTGCAAGGATCCGACTCGTTATCTCGGCGTCGCCGAGCGCGCGATGTGCGATAACATCCGTCAGGCCGGAGAGGTCGATGCCGAGATGGTAGCGGAGCACTTGATTCTTGTGATTTGGTGCATCCGGTACGACTCGCTGGGCGAGCCGCATCGAGCACAAGACGGGCCGATGGTTCAGGAACGGGAGAAACGACAAATCAAAAGACGCGTTGTGAGCGACGACGATTGCGTCGGCACACATCGCGGCGATCGATGGAGCGACGTTAGCAAGCCGTGGCGCATCCGCCACCATGGTATCCGTGATATGGTGCACGGCAGAGGCGCTGGCGGGAATGGGCCGCTCTGGATGGACCAGGGTGCTAAATGTCTGGATGATTCGCCCGCCACGCGTAAGTACGCATGCAACTTCCACGACGCGATCGGTCGCGGGATCGATGCCAGTCGTTTCGACGTCGACGACGGCGAAAGTCGCCTCGTGAAGGGATCGCCCCATCACCACAGCTCCCGTGAAATCATGCGACGCGCCATTGTAGCTCTTGGCGATATCGCTCGAGGCTGATCACGTTGTTCGGAAGGCGAAACCACATCGTCGCTTCGACGGCCGGCTCTGTGCAGAGGCCAAGGCCAAGCTGGACGCGGGCTACCAACGCCCGTTCAGCCTCCGCATAGGCCACGTCGTGGAAGCCATCAAAAACGGCCGAGGAGTTGGCGACTTCCCAGAACGAACGGTCTTGCATGAACACACTATACCGGATCGATATGCCACACGTGCGGCACCTTAGCCGGAAGCATCGTGTTCTGCAGCGACGGCCATCGCGATGCTCTTGGCGCGTCGCACGGCTTGAGGCGGCGCGACGACCTTCGCGTCCGGAGCGAACCCGAATACCCACCGGACGACTTCATCGATGTCGGAGACGTGTACCGTTAGTTTGGCACCTCCGTTGGGGAGCGTGTCGAGAAGTTGATCGTGCTGCCAAAGCCGGCAAGCCATTGCCGCAGCAAGTGACGGGCTGAACTCCACGGTCACTGCGATCGGTGCGGTCGTTGTTTTGATAAAGCCTAAGACGTCGTCGCTATCGTAGTTTGGGGGAACGCTTCGCGTCGCTGTTACCGTGCCCGCTCGAACGGGAATCGTTAAAAACGCGTCTAGCGCGAAGAAGCGCCAGCTCTTGCGGTCAACATCGTAGCCAATGAGATAATAGCGCCCTTGGCGTACGACGACTCGATGCGGGTCGACCGTGCGCTCTGCGGGTGCGACGACGTGAGCCGTCTTATACCGAAATCGGACGTGGGCACGCCCGCCTTCCGCAGACCACGCCCCCTTCAAAGCCTCGTAAACCTTCGCAACGTGCGAGCCCTCAATCAGACTTGGAGCGTGCACGTGAAGAAACGGTTCTCCGTCAGGCGCGGCGGCTCCAATTGCGCCGAACTCTCGCTGCATTGGCTCTCCGAACGCACGGCCGATCTCGGCGACCAACTGAAGTAGTGCCGGACGTTGATCGTCGAGTTTCCGAAGTTTGCGATCGTACGACACGAGCCGGACCGTTTCGCCGTCTTCGATCTTCGAGATCGTGAAGCCAAGGCTTGTGCCCATTTGACGAAGTTGTTGCAGATCGCGCTGGAAGCTCCGATGGTCGCGTTCATATAGCTTAAGGTAGTCGCTGTAACGCGCGCGACCGTCACGAAGCAGTTCGACGAGCAACCAGATCTTGCGTGCCGCTGACTCCGACGGATCGCCATCGGGCCGCCGTCGTCCGGTCGCATACAGCTTCTCTCCGGTTTCCATTGCGGCCGGGCATTCGGCTTCGCCAGTCGGGCGACCCGTGGCTAGGCATTGGCTAGCGCCTTGTCGCCCAGGCCTTTAATAGGCGAGCGGGGTGGAGTTGCTGATACTGGAGAAGCCGGACCCGTGCCGTAGTTATGGCAAGGGTGTGCGTTGGTTAAGGTCTTCCCGATATCTCCACAAAACGAGCTGTTGGTTACTCAACGGCTCGCTGCCGAAATTGAGCGACGGTGGCCGAGTGGGGATGGGCACCGGGCAGACCGTATTGACCTCCTCGTCGGCGTTCGTAGCGGAACCGATGTCGATCTACTGGTCGCGCTCGACCTTGAACAGCCGCGCCCCTTTGCTGATACTACCGATGGCTGGGTGCAGTACGCCCTGATCGCGATCGAAATCAAGCAACTCGATCCGGGACGCTACACGCGCATTGGGAATCAGCTGCTGCCCGATTATCGCGATGGTGGCGCTAACAAGCGCAGCGTTGGCGATCAGGCCCGTGATGCCGCACTCGGCGTGAAGGGCTTTGCGCGGACGTCGGGCTTTCCGGATCTCTATATCTACGCCCTCGCCTGGCTAACGGAAGTGGAGGAGGGCGATCTCCAAGGGGTCGACCCGATCGTCGTCGGCCGGCAGCGCGGATGGTTCGACATGCTTGCGGCTGCCGCGCGGCAACATCCGATGCTGCCCGACGATGATGCGGCGGTTCGGTCGCTGCGCGACGGCGTACGCGCGGTGCGCGACCGGCTCCTGAACCGGCGGAAGCTCAGTGCGCTCGACCGGATCAAGTCGGTGCGGATCGCCAACGATATCGCGGCGCGCGAGATCGTCTCGGCAATCGCTCCGCGAGCCGGTAGGGCGTTCATTCGTCTCGCCGGTCGCGGCGGGAGCGGCAAGACAACGGCACTCGCGCTGCTGGCAAAGCGACTCGCCACGCTCGAGGGCGGCCGGGTCCTCGTCCTCACCTTCCACCATGCCTTGCGCGGCGATATCGAGCACGTCCTCGCCACGATGCCGGACGCGCAGGTGCTGCTGAATGACCGCATCCGCGTCGAAACGGTTACTGGCTTTTTGCTCGCGCTGCTCGAGGTCCTGACCGGCGCCGTTCCGAGCGACGAGAGCGGCAAGGTGAACTACGACCGGCTCGACGAGGCCTACCGGGCCGCCGCGATTTCGCTGAAGGACGGGCCGGACGGGGAGCTGGCGATGTCCTTGCGCCAGGTCGACGGCGGACGGTTCGACTGGGACCACATCCTCATCGACGAAGCGCAGGACTGGACCGACGACGAGCGCGACCTGCTGCGGGCGGTGTACGGCCACCGCCGTATCGCGATCGCTGACGGGATGGAGCAACTCGTGCGGCGGCAGACGCCCTGCGACTGGCTGCGCGGTCTTCCACGCGGCGAAATCGTGCAGCGCGTGCTTGGGGACTCGCTGCGGATGCAGCGCAACATCGCCTTGTTCGTGAACGCGTTCGCCCGCGCGGCGGGCTTCATGGATTGGACCGTCAACCCGCGCGAGGATATGCCCGGCGGGCGCATCATCATCGCCGTCGGCGACGAGGGGCAAACGGGGGATCTCGTCCGGGCGATGGAGGCCGCGGCAATTCGCGACCGGGCCGATCCCGTCGACTGCCTCGTCTGCGTTCCGCATACGAACATCGTGCGGGACGCCGACGGCGGGCGCCATGCCGGCTTCGCCGACTGCGTCGCCGCGGCCGGTGGTGCGAGCTGGGACGCTGTCGACCTCACCACACGTACCGTTGCGCCGGCTTCCACCGCGGCATGGCGGATTGTGCAATACGACTCCTGCCGAGGACTCGAAGGGTGGATCACCGCCGTTCTCGACCTCGACCAACTCTACGCGCACAAGTTGCGCTATCCGAACTACCATCGCGACGATCGCACCGGCGATGACGAAGCGGTCGCTCGGCGTTGGCTGCTGATCCCCTTAACCCGTGCGGTCCACATGCTCGTGATCACCGTACGCGATGCCGATTCGCCCGTGACCGCGATGTTGCGGGAGGCGTCTGCGGCGATGCCGGTCGGCATCGTGGAGTGGTGCTCGGCTGCCGAGTGCGCCAACCGTGTGTCACCCCATACCGGTATGAATAGCCAGTGATCGACACAACGCCGGCCGACTTTAGCGCCGAACAGGAAGCCGCGCTGGCGTACCGCGACGGGAACGCCTACGTTGCTGCCGGTCCCGGGACCGGCAAGACCCATCTCCTCGTCGGCCGGTACGTGCGGTTGGGCGACCACGGGGTGCCGGCCGAGCGCGTTCTGGTGGTCACGTTTTCCCGCCGTGCTGCCGGCGAATTACGCGAGCGTATCGTTGCTGCGCTGACGGCCAAGGGACGATCGACGGCCGCGGTCGAGGTCCGGACGTTCCACGGTTTCGCCTCGCGGCTGCTGCAGGGCGAAGGTGCGCGGTTTCGGACGCGGCGCCTGCTTGATGGTCTTTCGCGCGAACTGCTCCTCGATGCGGCAATCGCGACGACGCCGATGGCATCGCTTGGGGAGCAAGCGCGTTCGAGTCGGGCCTTCCGCACCGAAGCCGCCCGTTTGCTGGACGATCTCGGCCGCGCACCCAGCGACGCACTCACCAGTATTGCGCAGGCCGCGTCGCCCCGGCTCAACGATCTCTTAGCGTTGCGGCGAAAAGTCGTCGCGTCGCGCGACCGGCTGGGCGCAAGCGACCTGAACGATCTCGTCACCCGCGCGATTCACGCTCTGGGGGACCCGGCTAGTGAAGCCTCGCTCTGGCTCGCAGCGCACCGCTACGAACACGTGCTCGTCGATGAGTTTCAGGACACGGACGCCGTGCAGCTCACCTTGCTCGAAGCGTTGGGAGCGACTATCTTCGCGGTTGGTGACGAAGCCCAATCGATCTATAGGTTTCGCGGCGCGCAGCACGGCATCGTTGCGCTGGCCGAAGAGCGGCTTGCAATGCGGCGCTTCGCCCTCACCGAAAGCCGGCGCTGTCCGCCCGCCGTCTGCGAGCTCGCTGCTGAGACACCGTTCGTCGGAGTGTTCGCGCCGCATTCGGTACGAGCAGCCGGGGAGGCGGTTGCGGTGGTCGCGACGCGGACCACGGCTGACGAAGTTCATCTGGTCGCCGATCACATCGAGGCGGCGCTCGATGCAGGCACCCCGCCCGGAGAAATTGCCGTTCTGTTGCGCTCGACTCGTCCGTTTGGGCCGCTGCTCGCGGCCGAATTGCGCCGCCGGGCGATTCCCGTCATCGAGAGCGGTCGCGATGCGCTGCTCGCCGATCCGCGCGTCGGCACGTTGCGGGCGGCCCTCGCCCTACTGGCAGATCCGAATGCTGAGGCCGCATGGGCGCGCTTCCTGACCGCGACCCCGCTCGGCTACGATGCCCTTGCCGTCCGATTGAACCATCGGGCACTTCGCACGTTCCGCCCGGACGGCGCGCTTGCGGCTGCCCTCGACGCTGCCGGGCTACGGAGCCGCTTCATCGCAAACGACGCGGTTGCCGCGGCGCTCACGAGTGCGAAGGTCGCCTGGGACGCAAACGACTTGGGGACGGCCGCGCGCCGCCTCGCACGCGGGCTCCGCCTCGTTGCGGCCGTCCTGCGCGAAGAGCCCCCGGCGGGTGTGCGCGCCGCCTCCGCGCGGCTGCGGACGGTATGCGACGGTCTCGCTGAGGCGCAACGTGCGCTCACGGCCATCGGGGGAGCCGCGAAGTGCGGCGAGATCGTGGCGGCGATGGACGATCACCTCGCGGCACTCGCCGGCGACCAAGACGACAGCGCGACCGGCCGAGCCGCCGCTGTGCGCATCTTGAGCGTTCACGGTGCGAAGGGTTTGGAGTTCGAGTTCGTTGTGATCGCGGACGCGGTGGACGGCCGCTTTCCGCAAAACGCCCGCGCGTCAACCCTGCTCTCAGCGGCCGATCGCGCCCTCCTCCTCGATAATGGGGCTGACGGCGCGTCGGTGACCGACGCCGTCGAACAAGAAGAGGCTTCGCTGTGGTTCGTCGCCGTCACGCGATCCAAAGCCCGGCTGCTCATCACGTTTGCTTACGAAGGGATCGACGGGGGCGAACAGCGCCCGTCACGCTTTCTTACAACGCGTCTCCCCGAACGCACCACGCCCGTTTCTCGCGGCTCCTTAGAGATCGCGGCGCTGCGCGCCGGAGATCCGGTGTGGCGAGAACGCCTGCGGGCCGAGCAGCGCATCGCCGCTTCGCCAGCGCTAGCGTCATACGCGGTTGAGGGAGATCGGGCGTTTCTGCCACTCCGGACACGGCCGCTCCCACCGCCGGCGCACCTCTCCGTCGGCGACGCTGTTGAGTGGCTCCAGTGCCCGCGGCGGGTTTTCTATGGCCGCTTCTTGCGCATGAGGAGTGAAGAATCGACAGCGCAGGCGCTCGGCACGGCGCTCCATCTCGTGTTGGAGCGCTTTCACCGCGACGCGACCGACTTTCGCAATGTCACACCAGGGGACGCTGGCCGGTGGACCGCCGCGTTGCACGCGCTACGCCGCGATGCGTGGGGCGAAGTGGAGTTTGAGGGTGCGGCGATCCGCGAAGCATCTGCGATCTTCGCCGACCGCGTACTAGCCGGCTATGCACGTGCACTCGAGGAGCGGGCGCTTGCGATGCCGTTCACGGTCGAAGGTCGCGAGCGCGATGTTGAGGTACTCGCCGGACCGCTGCATCTGAGTGGTCGCATCGATCGGCTCGATCGCCGCGTAAGCGATGGCGCGCTGCAGTTGGTGGACTATAAATCGGGGACCGCCAAAGACAAGCCGTTCCGCGAGCACCTCGGAAAGGCGACCGCGGTTTGGGACGCTGGCGGATCGCTCGCGGGAACCGTCGACCATCAGTTTGCCGCGCAGCTCGCGTTCTATGCGACCGCACTGCAGGGTGTTGGTGACTTTTCGTACGTGTATCTCAAGGGCGAAAAGGATGCGCGGGAAGACGTTGTCGTCGATACGACCGCATACGACGACGCGACGCGCGAACTCGTCGAGCGGATGATCGCTGATGTCCGCAGCAATCTCACCGAACCACTCGCGGCTGGTCGAATGGTGGCGCTGCCGACGACGGCAAGCCCAGACATCTGCACATTCTGCAACTTCGTCGAGACCTGTCCGGGGCCGTCGGAGGATGACGAGTGAATCCGACAGTCGAGCAACAGCGCATCATCGGGGGACCACTCCACGGACCCCACTTGGTCGACGCCGGCGCGGGAACGGGTAAGACGTTCACGCTCGTCGAGCGCGCGGCCGCGCTTGTCGAATCAAACCAGCTTGAGCCGCAGAATCTGCTCATCGTCACGTTCACACGTGCCGCCGCCGCGGAGATCGCCGGACGGCTTGAACAGCGCTTCGCTGCGCAACGAGGGGCTGGCCGCCCGACCTGCGGCACGTTCCACCAGATCGCCGCAGCGATTCTGCGCGAATTCGCCTATGAGACCGGCACATCGCCCGACCTTCGCGCGATCGACGACGCGCGAGCGCGGGGGGTCTTCGCGGCAGCGTTCCGCGATCTGTTGGCTGGACGCCTGGGAGTCGACACGTCGGCGCTCCCACTGCTGGATCGGACGCGCGATCTGGAGCGCAGTCTTGCGAGCATCGCGCTCCGCCTGAAGAACACGAACGTGCCCGTCGAGCAGTTCGAGCGGGAAGCGCTGCAGGCCGCGGACGAACTCGAGCGCTTACCGTACGGAGCGATCTTCGTCCTGAACAAGAACGGATCGATGAAAGCCGGTTGGCCCAAGCCGAATCCGCCGCTCACCGACGGGGAGCGGGCGGAAGAGGCCGACCGCGAGCGCCGCAACGTGCACGCCACCGCGGCGCTGTTCCGGCGATTCGATGAGCTACTCGCTGCGGAGAACCTTCTCACATTCGGTGATATCCTCACGCGAGCGAGTGCTATGCTCCGTAAGTTCCTAGAGATCGCTGCGACGTTGCGCACGCGCTGGCTGCATGCAATGGTGGACGAGTTTCAGGACACCAATCCCATTCAGGTAGAGTTCCTCAAGGCGCTCTTCGGCGACGACCTGCGTCACGTGCTGGTCGTCGGCGACGTCCGTCAAGCCATCTATGCGTTTAACGGCGCGGACCCTGAGGGCATCGTCGGGTTTCGGACGATGCCGGGCTGCGAGCCCTTTGCGCTCAGCGAGAACCGACGCTCCTACAAGCCGATCCTCGATGTCGCACATCACGCCCTGGCCGGATCGAATGCCGTTCTCCCAGAACTTCACAACCAATTGACTGCGCATCGTGGCGAGGCAGCGTCTGTCGCTGTACGAGCACAGCTCTTTGCCGGCGATTCCGCCCTCGAGCATGAGGCCGACGCGGTTGCCCGAACGGCCCGCGATCTGGTGAACGACGGCGTCTCGCCGAAGTCGATCGCCGTACTGATGCGCAGCCGCTCCAAAGCGCCGCTGTTTGCGTCGGCGCTCCGGCGCTGCGGGCTCGCCGTGCAGCTCCACGGTGGAGCCGGCTTTTTCGATGCGCGGGAGATCCGCGAGGTCGTCGCATGGCTGCGCCTTGTCGAGACCCCGGACGACACGGGTTCATTAGTCGTCACCTTGCAGAGCGCGGCAATCGGTCTTGGTGATGGCGTCGTCGCGCAGCTTGCGGTCGAACGCGACATCGCTTCCGCTGCCCTCGTTGGGCCGCTCGATGCGCTCGCTCTGGATGAACGCGGCCGTATGGAACGGTTTCGCGCGATTGCCCGGATCGTCGCGACGCTCGCCGACGTGCCGTTGGCGGACGCGGTGCGCACCGTCGTGTTCGAGTCGGGTGCGGAGATCGCGCGACTTGGCGCAGACGTGGGCGACCTCGATCAAGCCCGAGCAAATCTCGATAAGTTCGTCCAGCTCGCGGCCAGCTTCGCGACGGACCGGCCGACGGCGCGCATCGCCGACTTTCTCAGCGAGCTCGAAGAGCGAAAGGAACTCGAGGACGACGAAGCCGAGGCGGAACTTGAGGGCGAGCGGATCTCGCTTATGACTATACATGCCGCCAAGGGCTTGGAGTGGGACCACGTCTTCGTCGCCAACGTGAGCCCGCGCTCGTTTCCATTGCAAGGCGGTGGCGCACGCGATAGCGTCGTAAAATTCGACGAGCGGCGCCGCGCACTCGCATTCAAGAATGGGATCGATGGCCGAACGCCGTTGCGCTGGTTGCTCACGAACAACAACGTCGATGATGCCGACGGGAAAGTGCTCGAAAAAGTAAAGGACGACCGGGAGGAGCATCGCCTGTTCTACGTTGCGCTGACGCGGGCGCGCAATGCCGTCTACGTTACGGGCCGCCTCCTTAGCAACCAAAAGTTGCCAAGTCCGTGTCTTTCCGCGGTTCTCGCGTGGCTAACCGACCGTGGTGCTGACTCGGAATCGATGCGATTGGTCCCGGATGACAACGCTCTCCCACCGGAGATCCAACTCCCGCTCGGGACGGGTGACGGTCAGGACATGGTGGAGATTCAGCGCCGCCTCGACGCGCAACTCGTACGAGAAGCCGCGCCGCCGACGCCGCCGCAGCGCCGAGGGACGCTCTCGTATACCGCCATCGCGCTACACGACGCATGTCCCCGGCGCTCGCGGTATCACTATGTGCTGGGGCTCCCCGACCTGGGCGATGAGGCTGCGGGGATTCCAGGGGAGGGCGATCATCGCGAGGCAGCGCGCCGCGATCCGGCTCGCTTCGGTCGAATCGTGCACCGCGTGCTCGAGTCGGTCGCGCTCGCTCGCATCGCGGGCCAAGAGCCGACGATCGATCGTTACCTCGATGAGGCGCTAGAAGAAGAAGACGCTGCCACCGACGCGCCGCTGCGGACGGATGCGCTACGGGCCGTCAACGCGGCGGTACAGGCCCTGAGCGACCTAACGCCTGAGGCGGTAGAGCAACGCTTCGACGTCGCGATCGACGGCGTCGCGTTGAGCGGCTACATCGATCTTCTTGCTCGGGACGCACAGGGGCGCCTCGCCATCGTTGATTACAAGACGGGTGTGACGGCGTCGGAGCACTACGCAATGCAGTTTGCCCTCTATCGCAGGGCGGTTGGTGCTCGATATCCGGAGCGCGCAGAAACGCTACTGCTGCGCATCGGTCTTGATAGTGCAAGCCTCGAAGCCGTGGCGCCGGCGTCCGAGCAGGCACTTTCCGCGGCGATTGCGGAGGCGGAAGCGATGGACAATGACGAGCCGCGCCCCGGTATCCAATGCCGGACGTGCCCGTACGCAGCAGGCGTGTGCGACGCGGCCGCGGCCTTCGCGGTACCGATGTAGAATAGCGATCTTAAAGGGACGGTGAGCATGAGATTCATTCACACCGCGGATTGGCAGATCGGGATGCCGGCCGCCCAGTTCGGCGTCGAGGCACCGCGAGTGCGCGAAGCGCGCTTTGCATCCCTCGAGCGTCTCGTATCGCTCGCGCGCGAGCGGGACGCCGAGTTCATCGTCGTCGCCGGCGACGTGTTCGATGACCTCGCCATTCCGGAAAAGCTGGTCCAGCGCGTGGCGGGCATCTTGGCAGTCTTCGAGAGACCGGTTTTTCTACTGCCCGGTAACCACGATCCCGCATACACCGCCTCGCTCTGGCAGCGTAAGCACCTCTGGGTCGACGCTCCCAACGTGCTCCTCATGCTCGAGCCAAAGCCGATCGCCGTTAGTAACAACATCACTATCTTCCCGTGCCCACTCGGGACGAAGCACAGCACCCAAGACCAAACGCGATGGATTGCGCATCACGACGATATCCAGGGGTTTCGTATCGGCGTGGCCCACGGTGGCCTCCTCGGCGTCGGTGTCGGCGAGGCCGAGCTGAACTTCCCGATCGCGCGCGATGCGACGGAGCAGCTGCAACTCGACTACCTCGCCTTGGGCGATTGGCACGGCTATCTCGACTTCCCGGATTCCGCGGGCGCGATCCGCACCGTATACAGCGGCACCCACGAACGCACGGCCTTTGACGACAAGAATCCCGGCAATGCCGTACTCGTCGAGATCGACACCCCCGGCGCCGCCCCACACGTCACCCCGATTCCGGTTGGCGAACTCACCTGGATCGAGCGCACGCAGTCCGACCTTTCACCCGATGGTTTGACACTGCTCCTCGGTGACTTGCGTAACCTCATGCCTCGTGACCGCCAAATCGTGCGCCTCATCCTTGACGGAACGTTACGCGCAGAAGCAATGCCGGAGCTTGCCGCGCTTCGTTCGCTCGCCGATGCCGGCTTTCTCTGGTTCGACATTGACGACTCGACCGTTCGCAGCGCACCTGATGACGATCGGTGGATTGACGCTCTTCCGCTTGGTACGCTGCGTGATGTCGCGCGAGGGCTCGCGGAACAAGCAGCGTCCAATTCCGACGCGATGAGCGCGCTCGAACTGCTTTACGATATCGCAGCCCGCCAAGGTATCGGTGTTTCCTCATGATCATTGAGTCGATCACGCTCGAAGGCGTCCGGCACTTTAGAAATCGCGTCACCATAAGTGGCCTACAACCCGGCGTGAACGTCATCGTGGCCCCAAATGGAACGGGTAAGTCGACGATCATCGACGGCCTCGTTGCTGCACTTGTCCAGAATTACAAGACCACCGGCGCCGGCATCAACGCGTTCCTCCGCCACGTCGCCTACGACCTGACACCATTCGTCGAAGTCACGTTGAGGTGCAAAGACGGCCGCTTCCGGGTCAGCAAAGCTTTTCTCAAAGGTGCGTACGCGAAACTCGAGCACGATGAAGACGGTACGTTCGGTAAGATCGCCGACGGTGACGCTGTCGAGACATGGCTCGAACATAAACTCGCGCTCGATCGGCCCGGCGCGGGGGTAGCAAAGCCGGAGCAATACGGCCTTGGTGCAATTCTCTGGGCACGCCAATCGGAGCCGGCGCTCGGCAAACTGCCGGCTGCACAGGAACAGCATCTACGTTCTCTCATTGCCCCGGGCTCAGCTACTATCTCATCCGCGGAGTCGCTCATTCGCGACGCGATCGACCTACGCTTCAGGTATTATTGGGATTCTAAAGGGAAGAACTACGCAAAGGGTCAGGCGGGCGCCAACATCCCCGCGCTCCAAGAGGCGGTAGCTCAGGCCAGTAAACGGCGAGAACGGGCGAGCGAAGCTCATCAGTCGGCGATGCAACAACGCAAAGCCTTCGACGAAATCAACACCTTACTGAATATTCGGAACACGAGGCGCGGGGAGCACCGCCGGCGTCTCGATGAGCTCAAGAGTGTCGTCGACCGCGTTCGCGTCCTTGACCATGATATTGCGCTTGCGGAACAGAGCGCGGCTAATGCGACTGCCGAGCTCGTTCGTATCTCGAAAGAGCGCGACTCACTGATCGAAGCCCAAGATCGTATGAAGATACTCGAGCCGCAGATGCTTCGGCTCGACCAGAGCGCCGCACAAGTCGCAGAACAAATCACCGCGGCTGAAACTGCGATTTCACTCGCCTTCGAGGATCAGGGCCGCGCACACACGGAAAATACGGCTATAGCAGCTGAGGACGCACGCGTCGCCGACGCGCAAAGTTTCCTTCTCACAAACGAATCGCTGAATGAGTTCGAACATCGGTGGATGCAGATCGCGGAATTGCGTACGCTCCGCGAAGAAGCTATCCGTAAAGTCGCGGCCGTGATCGCTCCCGACGACGATGCTTGGGACGCACTTGTTGAGGCTCGCAAGGCGCAAAGAGAAGCGCGTCAGCGCGTCGAGAGCGAGTCGCTTACTTTACGATTTACTCCGGAGCGCGACATGACGCTGCGGGTTCGTTCGGGGTCGCCGGAGGGAGAACGCACGTGCAATGCCGGGACTGAGGTCCTCGTCAACGGCTTGGGTACGATCGACGTCGAGATTTCCGGTGTCGGAACACTTCGTGTCTCCAGTCCGATGGAATCCGCGGCGAAGCTCCGGGATGCGTTGAGCGAAGCGGACGAAGCACTGTTAAAACTCCTTGCACCATACGGCGATGCATCCATCGAGGTCCTTGAAGCCCGTCGCGCTGAATGCGCGAGCTACAAAGGCAAGCTCGCTGATATCGAATCGCACCTAAGCGGCCTCCTTAATGGCGAAGAACCAGCCACGCTGATCGCCTCGCTGGAAAGCCGCCGGGCAAATCGTAAAAATCTGCTGGACCGCTACCCGGAATGGGCGTCGGTTACGCCCGATCCCAACGTACTCGCCGCGCAGATCGAACCTCGCCGCGACGCGGCAACAGGAGCTCTGGCCACTGCGAAGGCGACGATTGAAGCCCAACAAAAACAGCACAAGGCTCTCGTCGCCGAACGCGACCGAGTGCAACAAGAACACCAGGCGAAACTCTCCGAGATCGTCGGATATTCCAACGTCATCAAGCTTGCCGAATCAGAAAAGCTCCCTGAGAAGATCAAGGAGGCTGGCCTATTAGAACTGCAGGCGAAGGCAAAACTTGACGATCGGCGCAAACAGCGGGCCGATATCTCCGGCGACCCCGTTGGCGAATACGACAGCAATCAAAAATCGATTGACCAACTATCTGCCGAGATCGAAAAAGACGGAAACGAGGCTGCCCGCCTCCGCGCCACGCTTGAAACGAACGCTGGCGCGTATGAGGCGCTGGCGGTGGCGGAGGCCGAGTTCGAAGCGGCTGAACGCCGCCGAAGCGTCGCTGAACGCGATGCGAACGCCGTTCAACTTTTGCACCGTCAAGTCGAGGTAGCGTCGCGCGCGATCGCTGAGGCGGTCAATGCACCGCTCTCTGCTCGGGCCACGACCTTCGCGCGCCGTATTATGTCGCGTGACGACGTGCGGATCCGCTTCAAGGTTGACGAGAAGGGGATGATGCGACTATCCCTCGGCATGAACGCGTGGGATGAGAAGACCATCTCCGAAACGATCTCGGGAGGCGAGAAGGAGCAGATCGAGATCGCGATGCGGCTCGCCATTGGGTCGCTACTCGCGAAAGACGAGCCCCAAGTCGTGATTCTCGACGATGCGCTAACGTTTTGCGATCCCGTTCGGCTCTATCGTGTACTTGAGGTACTCGCCGAAGCCGAGCAAGATAACCTGCAAGTCATCCTCACCGGCTGCGACTCTGATCGATATGCATCGATGCCGAAGGAAGCGAACCGCATTGATCTGGATGCGTTGCTGCGCAGCCCGAGCACTGCATGGGCCCCGGGGTAACACCACGCGCAGCATACGATGAAGCGTAATCAGCGGCCGCGCGGGCATCGGCGAATTCATGTGTCCATTTCGGCGATGTAGAGCAGTGAGTGGTGTGCCATACAGATGACACACCGGCGCCGTAGAGTAAACAGTATGAACATGGGGGAGCCCGGAACTTCGACGCGTGATCGGCTGTCGCGGTGGCCACCAAGACGATCATGACGCAAATCAACGATTTTGCTCGGCTACAATTGCGACCAGCAATTGTGCTATCAAGCGTTCGAGCGGCACTTCGTGAGACGATTACATGGAGAAAGCTAGGGGGCCATACGCCAACAAAGGCGACCTTTAAGAATATCGCCGTCGCGAGTCTCCCTCGGACATTGCACACGGAAGAGATGGCGACTCCGGAGCGGATTAGGGTCAACCTAGCAATTCAAGAAGCCGCTGGCGTATTCTATGATTCGACGCTTGGGCATCGGCTCATGTGCATGCCCACCCAGAACATTGAGATATCGGGAGGGCTTGCTCCGAGCGACTGCCTTGTGATTGATCTCCACAGACGGGCACATCGCATTGCACTCACTATGAGTCCGAGCGTGCTAGAAGCAAGTGCTTTAGCAACGAGGATCGCCAATGAGCCGAAATCGGTATTGGATACCGGTGTGTTGCTACTGACTGTACATATATTGTCCCTGACGACTGGAAAGCGGATGGTATTTTCTCGGGAACGCCGCGCATGTCAACGTTGCAACGGTACCTCGCTTCCGAAAAGACGCGTGGCGTAGATGGCAATGACAAGGGCTCTCCAAATATTGTTGCAGTTCGGGCGGCTCTACGAGTACGGTTCCGGGACGGTGTGCCGGCACAAGGGGACTAATCATTCCGGGAGCGGCAACGCATGAGTTGGTTGAAGCGTATTCTCGGAGGTCATGCGGATGCCGCAAGCTCGGCTCATCCAACAGGCGAGCCGGCGCCGAGGCGGTCAGTTGGAGAGGCGTCGTTCGCGCCGGCGCTAAGGTCGCGCCCGATCCCGGATCTGGTCGACGGGCTCAACGCGCTGGCGGCGTATTTTCGATACGTCGAGGGGATGACTTATGACGCTGGGCTCCGTTCGGCGCGCGACCGTCGCGATTTCCGCAGCGATCTCGAAAAGCGGGTGCGTGCAATTCTCGCATACGAGCACGACGAGAATGCCGCCGGGCAAATTCAGTACGAGTTGGATAAGGAGAGCCAGGCATTCGGCAGTGGCAGCGCCTTTCGCGACGATGCCGACGTAGCGGTTGAAGCCCGCCGGCTCGCGCCCGAGGGCTTTCGCCTTTTCGGCCTGACGCCGAACTTCACCGTTGATGCGCTCAAGAGCGCGTATCGTAAGGCCGCAAAGACGCATCATCCCGACGTTGGCGGCAGTACCGCCTCGATGCAGGTGATCAACGATGCTTACAACCTTTTTGTGGGACTCTTGAATCGTCAGACGGCGCGAAACGATTCGGCCGATGCTGCGCCTCGCTTCGGCTTTTCAACGGTTGAGGCGTTCTTCCAAAGCGTTCATTTTCAGCAGTGGTCGATGTTGGTCGATGACCTCGCGGCCGACGTCGCCTACGACGCGTACCGGACGATGAAGCTCGGCGTGATCGAGAGCCGCTACGGCGGCCCGGCGCTCGTGGCGCGCCTGTGCGAGCTGCTCGCGGCGTGCGATCGGACATACGAGGCGGCCGCAGTGCTGCGGGACTTGGACACCTTGGCCAAACATGGCGAGCGGCGCGAGCTCAACTTTAAGCCGATATACAACAAGACGGCTTTATCGTGCGCCGAGCCGACGAAGATACGTTTCATTCCGAACCACGCCCGGCAGGCGGCAAACCTTTTGCGACTGGGGATCATCGATCAAGCGCGCTACGACGCGGTGATGAAGCGCATCGGTAGCGCGGGTGAGAAGTTGGCGGACGATGCGGCCGCGTTCGTCGAATTCATACGATCGCGCCCGTTTCTGCGCTTACCGATGGACCCACCGGTGGACGAGTCGCCGAGTAGCGGTCTGGTGCCGGGGCCGGATTACTACAGTCGCGTCGAAGCGATGTCGCCGGCGCAGCAGGCCGAATATACGCGTGCCTTTTATAGCAGCGCGCCGGACCTCGCCTCCAAGTATCTCGGCGTGCGCCTTGATGCGCTCTTGCGCACCCCTTTCCAATCTGCCGGGCTGCTGGGCCCGGCTCTTGCAGAGTTGCAAGCCTTCAAAGCTGCGGGGTGTTTGAAGCCGGGGATGGCCGTGCTGTGCGAAGAGGCGATCAAGGTCCTCTCATTTCTTGCGGGCTTGCAGCCGCCGGCGCGCGCGCAGCGAGTGGACTTGCTCAACAGTCTCGATGGGATTCCTGGGCAGTATGCACTCACGATCGGCGGGATGCTGAGCTTTACGGTCATCCCACGGCCGATTTTCCTCAATCCGGACTTCACGACGTTCGCAACCGGGCCGTTGGAACGGATCGAGCGCTACAAACGCACGGGCTGGGAGGACACGCCCGAAGAGCGCGCTGAGAAGCATCGACAATGGGAAGATGGGCACGCCTTTCGCGAGTCGCCCGTCTACAAGCGCGCAACCGCGGCAACGTGGGCAAAGGACAAGGATCCCGAGGTCATCGTCGGCGCGGTCGCGGAGTTGTGCGAGGCCATCTACCGGCGCGCAGCGGACTCGCCCGACGATGCGATGGATGTTGGGTATTGGACGGACAAGCTGACCGCGAACCTCGTGAAGTTGCGGCGCTTTCCAGAAGCCCTGAGCTGGCTCGAACGGTTCGAAGCCGCGCCGACGTTAATGCGGGCGCGCTGCGCAGCCGGTGTCTCCGCGACGATGAGGAAGCGGTTGGAGCGGTGTCGGGTCGAGGTCGCCAAGCGCGCTCGGCAATAGCCGACTGTCAGTGTTCGCGCTGCTGAGCGGCCTCCGCCCCTAGCAGCGCGAACCGACGCGTTCGTGGATACGGCCACACGGTCCTACGCTTCGGTACGCGCTGACTTCGACGATGGTCGGTGCGATCTGATCGCGATTGGTAGGCAATGGGCACCGCTAGGCACATTTGCCGCGCTCCGACCGCGGCGAACCGGTCGAATCGGCTTCACGCTAGCGAGCAGCTCGTCGTTCGTCGCGCCGTAGAGCTTTTGCCGTTCGAGATAGTCGTAGATGTCGCCGACGCGGATCACGATCCGCGAGGCGATACGCGCTGACGGAAGATCGCCCGAACGGCACAGACGCAGGACCGTCGAGGGCGAGATGCCCATGATCGTGCTCGCCTCGCGTGGCTGGATACGGCGCTCTTCGTCCGGTGGGGTATAGCGCGATCGCGCGCGGTGGCTCATTAGCCTGCCCCGGCTCCCAGATCGATCCGGCTCCCGTCGATGCCGCCGGCCGCGGCGGGCTCCGGACGGGCCTTCCCGGTCGGGCGCCCTGCACGGTCAACCTTGGCCCAGGGTGCCTTTGCTTCCATGCCGGTTAGGCTAGTCATAAAAGCCCTCAAAGTCAAGGCATATATGCAGGACAGTCCAGGTCTCCATGCGTAGAAATGGAGCCATGATGAGCGAATTGGAGGCTTTGGGGGCGCGAATCGCCTCCTGCCGGGGTGCCCGGTCCCAGAGGGAACTGGCGCTCGAGACGGGCCTCGACGTGTCGACGATCTCGCGCATCGAGCGGGGAATTACCGACCCCACCTACGGGACGCTGGGCAAGATCCGCAAGGCGCTGAACGTGCCTTGGGACGCGCTTGTCCTCGACGCGGGCGATACAGGGGGCGCGGGCGATCACCCGGGCAAGGATTTTCTCGATCGCCGCATGTTGCCGTCGCAGGCGTCACGCCTCGCTGCACTCGTGAAGTACGAAGTGGATGCGTGCGGGCTCGAGAGCTTCGAAGCCAATGTTCGAGAGGTTGCGGATGCTATGGGCAACGTCGCTTGGGCGCACACAATCTCGGCCCTTGCACTGGCAGAATCACGATGGGTTCCGAGGGCAGCGCTGCTCGATCGGATCGCGACCTGTATCGGCATGGAACACGCGCTTGCGCTCCCGCTATTGCGGTTGGAGACCGAGCGCGGCTCCCTTGATGCGGTCATTACTGCGTGGGAAGATGAGATGGCGCGACGGCGGGTTTCACCTACCACCAAACCATCACTGGCACCGACCCAGAAAAAAGCCCCACCGGCCGCCGCAAAGATCCGGGTCTTGCGGACAACATCTCACGGGCATCGATTGACGACCGAAGCGTTTCGGGAGCAAGCTCGTCTTGATGTAGCTCGGCTCAACGAGCGGCTCGACGAGACAATACAAATCATGTCGGAGCACCTTCCCCCTGCAAAAGCCAAGGAGCTTGCGAAAAAGCTTCGCGGCCGTGCATCATGAGAACGCCCTTCTTTCGGGAGTACGATGGGTACTAAGCGAGCCAACGGTGAGGGGACGCGGCCGCGCCGGCGCAAGGACAATCGTTGGGAGGTCAAGATCTCGATCCCGCGCCCGGACGGCGGCACGCAGCGGGTCACGATCTACGCGAAGACTGCCCGCGAGGCCGCCGATGCGGCCCGGCGCGAGCGCATCAAGCACGTCGATGCCGGCGGCTACAAGAAGCCAGAGCGCAAGACGCTCGCCGTGTTCCTCGAGCAGTGGCTGCGCGACGTCGCAAAGCCGTCCGTGCGCCCGTCGACGTACCGCTCATACGAGGGGATCGTCCGTAACCACCTGACGCCGGCACTTGGGCATATCCAGCTCACGAAGCTAACCCCGCCGCTCGTAGCCCGTGCGCTCTCCGGCGATGAGGACGCGGGAGCCGCCCGCACGCGGCAGCTCGCGTACATCGTGCTGCGCTCAGCGCTCGACGTCGCGGTAAAGTGGGACCTCGCACACGTCAACGTTGCGAGCGCCGTCGAGAAACCGCGCGTCGCGCGCGCCGAGTTCTCCGTGCTAACGCCCGACCAGGTGAACACACTGCTCGCCAAGATCCGAGACGAGCGGCTCTTCACGCTCTACCTGCTCGCAATCTTCACCGGTCTGCGCCAGGGCGAATTGTTGGCGCTGGCCTGGGCCGACGTCAACCTGGACGACAGCCGTCTTGAGGTACGATACACCCTCGAGCCGACGTCGCTCGAGCGCGTCGAGGTGAAGACGCGCCGCGGGCGCCGGCGCGTCGATCTATCGCCCACCCTCGTCACCGAACTACGGGCCCATCGGCAGCGGATGCTCGCCGAAGGTCATCCCCACAGCCTGGTCTTCCCGACGAAGGGCGGAGACCCGATCAAAGGGTCGACCCTCGGGCACGAATGGAAGCGTGTTCTGGCGCGCGCCTTTGACCGGCATGCGAAAGTGGCGATCACGACCGCCAAAGGGAACACGTACACCCCGGTCCGGCCGCTGGTCGACATCCGCTTCCACGACCTGCGACACACCGCGGCGACGCTCATGCTGCTCGCGGGCGTGCACCCGAAGGTCGTGAGCGAGCGGCTGGGCCACGCGACGGTCGCGATGACGCTCGACACCTACTCGCACGTCCTCCCGAGTCTCCAGAGCGACACGACGCTGGCGATCGAACGGTACCTCGCCGTCGGCTGAGGACGCACTAGTATGACAACCGGATGACAGATTTTAGGCGAGCGTCTGCTCATCGAGTAGATTTTGCGGAGTGGCCGATTTCAGCCTTCGGTTCGTCAAGGTCTGAACTGTGTTGGGTAAGGTCGAGACCTTGTGAATCCGCGCTCGTGACGATGAGAATGAACAAGGCCGCCAGGCCGACGGCAACGCGAACGCCACCGCGCGAAATTGCGAAGTTCATGGGAGTGGGCTTATTTGGTCCGACTGATCCGGCCGCTCTGAGGATTCGAAGTTGTTCGCACCGGGATCGTCGCCGCTGCGCTCTTCGTGGTCGTGAGATTCGCGGTCATCGTCGGAATTCGGATTACGGACCGTGCCAAATGCCGAGCCGGTTTGCGGTGCTTGACCGCCCGAAGCGCTCCCAGTGACGGAGATCGGAACGCGCTCGGCCTTCAGGTCAGCATTCAACCCCAAGTTCGCGCTCATCGAAAGGTCGTCGTGTGCAGTCGACGGCGGCGTCGGCGCAACGTCTTCTGGGTCCGGCACCCTGCCCGCGTCAGGCGCGGGAGTCTCCGTTCCTGTCGTTTGTTGTGGTCGTCCGAAGTCGGAACGCGCCGGCATCGTGTTCAGGAGCTTCCTCACGTCGATGTGCTGCAGCGAGTAGTTGGGATCGCCTTTGCCCGACGCCAGAAACGTCAGCAGGGCATCGTCGTTGAAGATCGTCTGCATGAAGCGATCGTCCGACGCGTATGCCTTGCGAGTGATGCTCTGTTTTCCATCTTCCCCGTACGCCTCGGAAATCGATTGTTCGTACAACTTGCCGAGCAGATTTCGCTGCGTCCGTAGGCGTGCCGCCAGCCCGGGGTACCTCAGCGTCGCCGCGGTGAACTTCGCCAGTTGCGGAAACGTCAACGCTTCGCTCTGCGCATCTCGGACGAACAGACCCAAAGCCTGGGCCAAGTGCGCCTGCATCCGCAGCAGGTTGACGAACTGCTTGATGCGCCGGGGGTTGAACTTAAACACCGGGGCTGCTGATTTCGCGAGCTCGGCGACGATTGGGGCGTCGGCTCCGCTGTCGATCCACAAGGTCGCCGGCGTTTTGGGCGGCTTTGCTAACGGGTCGTCCGCTCCACTATTTGGTAGTTTCGTGCTGATCTGCTTCTGGAACCACGTGTCCCAAAATACGCCGGAGCGCTTCGCCGGTCCGTTGATTGTTCCAGAAGACATAGAGGTCACGTAGGCTTCGATGTTGTCCTCGGCCACCGGAACGCGAAACGGTATCTGGAAAAATTTCTCGACGTATTCGCCTGCGAATCCCATCAGACTGGTCGCCAGCTCGGAACCGGTCGATTGCGGATACAGATACGGGGCCTGTTTTTCCAGTTTTGCCGCGACGCCCGCGGAGACCATGTAGCGGTCCATGCCGACGACGTAAACGATGGGGAGATCGTCGCTCGACATGAGCAAGTTGATGGCTTGCAGCAGTTCGGCCGCGCGGGGAACGTCGCACCGGTCCAAATCGTCGATGAACACAAAGACCCGCTCGTCCTTGCGCAGATAGGCGCGCACAATCTTCGAGAAATCGGCGTGGAAGCGTTCGATGAACGCACGTTTGCCGCGATAGTTCGGCGAGTCGAAATACTTGCTGATGTCGCGCTCGAAGGGCGAACCCACCAGCCGCCAGGCCTGGGCAGCGCTGGCACCGATCGCTGCCAAGAAAACCGTGATTCGACTGACGGACGCCGCGTCCACGGACAGACCGAGCTTGCCGATCAGCTCCTGCGCCATGGAAGAGCCGGGCAACGAGCTCGCGGTGGATACACCGGGCAGATGGCCGAGTGCGTAAAGAAACGCACCAAGTAAGGCGACAACTTTGACGGCTACCCAAACGATGCGCGGAAGGCCGTTGTCCCAATCCAACCGCTTGTACGAAAGATTCAGGGTCGCCGGCAGACGGCGAAACCAGGGTAAGTTCATCCGCAGCTGACGAGAGAAGTTCAAGGCGAACGACGCCCACAGCGCTTCGTCCTTGTCGTAGCGCCATGCGTTGAACGTCACGATGAAGTTCTTCGGGCCGGGCGTGGCTTGGATGACGTCCTCGAGCTGGAGCATCAACGACGACTTGCCGGAGCCCCAGGCGCCTTCGATGGAAACCGTCAATGGCGTGAAGGTCTTGCGCGAAGTGAGGAACGACGCGAGACCCTTGACGTACGGTCCGAAGCCGAGCGTGTCGTTCCGGGACGCCGCGTCGCCGACGGCGGAATCGTTCATGGCCAGCACGTCGCCAGTAACGCTGGCGGCGTTTGGGAAGGGCGTGCTCACCACCGACCACCGGCGAGCACGGCAGCGGGCAGCCCAAGCCGCATCCCGGCCGGATCAGTTACGCGCAGACCTGGGGCCTCGGCGAGATCTCGGGAGCCCCAGGTCCCGTCTAGCCGGGCCGCGTTCCCGATCTGTCGCGATCGCGGCGCCAATTTGTGATTCAAGCCGCCCTTTACCCCCGAGAAAAGCCGCCGAACGCTCGAATGCTTCGCTTCGCCGGAAGCAGACTCCGCCGCTTCGACCAAACAAATGTTCGTGATTAACTGGCACTCGGCTGCCAGATTTGCTAAAATGTCCGTGGCGATCGCCCGGTTGGCCCCGCGGCCCTCCCCTCAACCGCATCGCTGTGCCACAGCGTTGGCACAGTTACGTGGTTAGATGAGTTCATTCGAGCCCCCGAACGGGAGGAGCAGCCTCAAATGTCCTGGAGCGAAAAGAAGACCCGCGATCGCGTCGACGCCCACATGGAGGCCATGGGCGAGATCGAGGTGCTGCCCCTCGCGCGGCAGGTCGTCGACCTGGAAGCGCTGCTCTCGGAGACGTCGTGCCGCGACGTTTTCGGTGCGCACGTCTACGGAGCCGTGACGAACTTCGACACGCTCTCGTCCGACCCGACCATGAAGCGCGAAGCCTATCAGCGCCTCATCCAGACGACGCACGTGTATCAGCGAGAGGCCTCGCGCATCGCCGAGTCGGTGTTCAGCGGATACCGCGTCCATTTCCAGGGCTCGAAGGTGCATGTTCTGTTCTACCGGCCGATCAACGACGAGAAGAAGATCGCCGTGCAGGCCGTCCTGTTTCTGCTCGTCCTCAACGACTTCGTCACCAACGTCTTCAACGCCGCGTTCGGGGACTACCCGGACTGGAAGATCGGCGGAGGGGCGGACATCGGGCACGCCATCGGAACGCGGAATGGCAAACGCGGCGAGCGTGAGCTGCTCTTCATCGGTACGCCCGCGAATCAGGCGGCGAAGATCATCGCCGATCGTTCCTCGCTGCGGCTCACGCCGGCCGTTTGGGCATCGCTGCCGGCCGATCTGTGCGCGTGCTGTACGCAGCTTGCGAGCGGAAACTACAAGATCGCCGCCTCCCGCACGACGCTCCAGACCCTCTGCTCGGCTCACGGCATCAAGTGGGATTCTGACGCCAGCGCCGCGCGTGTCACCGAAGACAAGGCCTCGTTCCCGCTCAAGGACATCGACTACTCGGACGCAGAGGTGCCGATCGACTTCGCGGGCCTGGGGTGGAAGAACAGCAAGCGCGTCACGGCCGCGTCGTCGTTCGCCGACGTTTCGGGCTTCACGCAGTTCGTCAAGGATGCGGAAGACCGGGAGTTGCAGCAGGAAGCGCTGCGCTTCTTCCACGTCGTGCGAACGGAGTTGAC
>Ga0181536_10002012_pt1 | contig 23502 bp, 13 predicted proteins | sample PEATcosm2014_Bin_41_FD_121105 | JGI IMG/M metagenome (GOLD analysis project Ga0181536, IMG submission 121105) | Peatland microbial communities from MTU Mesocosm Facility, Houghton, MI, USA - PEATcosm2014_Bin17_60_metaG | ecosystem: Environmental > Terrestrial > Soil > Wetlands > Peat | place...
CTCCGCTGCTGGAGAGTCGCAAAGTTGCACCAGATGAAAGGTTTAGCTTCCAAATAAGACGGAACAGAAGTTGAGCTGTCTCACGGTCTCTCTGGCACGAAAGTAACTCTTCATTGGATCTTCTGGGCACGCACGGTAATCAGAGACTAAGAGAAACACTGAAGCCGCTTTCACATGGGAAAATACTTTCCCACAGCTCTGTACACGCGCAAGGTGGCTTTCGGTGACACAAAAATACTCAGCGAAAAACGGACGCAGCTAACGGTGAGTCGGACAAGAGCTGAGGGCTCATAATCAAAATGTCGTTGAGAATAGTTCTTGCATCAAGGTCTCGGCTGTAGGGATTTTTCCACGAGATTGTGCAAGGCTTTGCATAAATGACTGACGGCGTCGGCAAGCTGTACAAAAAAAAGCCTCCCGGATGGCAATCAAGTTGCCCCGTTGAAATGCGGGCCGCCAGACAGACAGGTTTTTGGCGCGCAACGAAAGTCCGCCGATCGTTGAACAGCGAGGGAACACAGAATCACATGCGAATTAAGGCATTAACACTGATCCTGGTGTTGTTGGGGATGCTTGGGTTGGTCGGCTGTGGCCAGGGCGCCGTTTTTTACGGAAGTAGTTGGGCCGTTGTGCACAAGGCATCGAACGCTGGAGCTATTACGAGCCTCACGATTCCAGCCACCGGCACGGGGAATTTGATTGTCGTAGGGCTCATGTTCAACGGCGGAACATACGCTACCAGTGTTTCCGATGATGCAGACAACGCTTATGTTTCGGCTGATGCTAAAGCTTACGTCGGCGATTATTCGACGGAAATTTGGTATGCAGTGAACTCCAAGCCCGGCGCTACGGTTGTGACTCCCACGTTTGCCGATTCACCAACTCATGTTGAGATCACGGTTTGGGAGGTTTCAGGAATTTCAACCTCGGCCCCTGATGTAACCAACACTTCTAGTGGAAGCGTTACTCTCAATAACACTCCGGGACCGGCCGTGATTACCACGCAGGCTGGCGACTTTATCGTGTCCATTCTGTTTGCCGTAGATGCTACCATCAGTGGCATGTCTACCGGGAACGAGTTTACGAACGATTTCACGACGAATGGAAACGGTTGGGCGCATATCACTAGCAATTCTGTCCCGGCCGGTACTCATCAGGCTAGCTGGTTTACGTCTACACCCCAAGGGGTATACTGTGCCAGCACTGTTGCATTCCGTCCCGCTCAATAAGTCGATAACAAGCCGGGCCGCCTAAATGTTGCCTTAACAAGTCGTTGGTTTGTCGATTGTCACGCTGCAGTTCTCTTGTTTCGCCAAGATAACTCATCTTATTGGCTTCCGCCGCCCACGTCGACGCCGCGTGAGACGTGTCGCAGCGTGATGCAGCGATATTGCGCGTCGTTGGGCATTCCCGCGAGATTGATCCAGATAGTGCAACTCATTCGACTTCAATAGTTATGACGCGACGTTCGCCCTTCGCTGGCACAGGCGTGGCGGGAAGAGCGGGTTTATATAGCGATTCGGCGGGAGGCGGTAGAGGACCTGGCGCGACGCCAGCGTCTTTTTGTGGCAGCTTTGGGAATAGCGGGTAAGCCTCTTCCTGTTGAGGCAAGCCTAGCCCAAGCCGCTGAAACAAACTCTGGTAGATTCCTGGACCGCTGTCTGTTTTTTCTGGTGATTCAACTCGTTGGGCGAGAGCTTTCAGAAGAATCCCCTCTTGGAGCGACATCGCATTCGCGACACGGGGGTCAAGGAGTCCTTGCCGGAGTCGGTTAATTGTTTCTTCTAAGAAATCGCATACTTCCTCGATGTTTTTCAGAGATCTGTACGGGGGGCGAGCGCGTCCGGTAGAGACCGAAATCTCACCTTGCGCCCGTGCTTGGAGCCCATTTCTGCCGCCCGTTCGGGATCCGAATGTAGAGCACACTGCGTTGCCCCTCTGACAGCCCACGCGCCGCACCGTTTGCCGCTTCGATTCTTCGCAGAGGCCAGTTATTCCTTCTTCTCTTTCAGGACCTTGAATAATTGCCATTCCCGTGGGCATGACTCCCCAAAGGGCGACCCTCGCTCACTTCAGGAGCCCGCAGCCGAGCTGCACAATTCATTGACGGATAGTTTTACTCTGATGCGTATCACATTGTACGTATAGTTCGGTACATGGGAATGTTCCTTAAGGAACACGGTGGAAATCTCCTGGCGCCTCGTGGTAGCTGCAACATTTTGACTAACCTATGGCACGATCACGGCCGCACCATCCACCGCGTCATTCTTGACGGCGATCAACGCCTCGTTCGCCTGATCCAGAGAGAACTGGGTCACCTTCGGCCTGAGGCCAATCTGTGCGGCCAGCGCGAGAAAGTCGCGCGCGTCGGCACGGGTCATGTTGGCCACGCTGCGCAGTTGGCGCTCGCCCCATAACAAACGGTCGTAATCGAACTGCGGAATGCGGTCCAGGTGAATGGCGTTGATCGCGACCACGCCGCCCTTACGCAGGCTGCCCAACGCGGCGATCACCACGTCTCCGTTCGGAGCGAACGTGATGGCGCGGTCGAGTTCCACCGGAGGCTTTTCGGTTTCACTGCCCACCCACGCCGCTCCCAGCGACAACGCCAGCTTGCGGTGCGACTCGCCGCGCGTGGAAACATAGACATCGCATTTCCACGCCCGCAACACCGCGATCGCCAGATGTGCCGACGCACCGAAGCCGAATAGTCCGACGCGCTCGCCGGGTTCGACTCCGGCTACGCGCAGGCTGCGAAAGCCGATGATCCCGGCACACAGCAGAGGGGCGGAGTGCAAGTCATCAAGAGCTTCTGGCAACGGAAAAACGAAGTCGGCGCGGGCGACGGCATACTCGGCGTATCCACCTGGAACGGAATACCCTGTGAACGTGGGCGAGTCGCAGAGATTCTCGAGACCACGTTGACAATAGGGACAGGAACCGTCGGTTCCGCCGAGCCACGAAACGCCGACCCGTGCGCCGAGAGCGATTTGTTCCGTCGCGCCGCCGACAACTTCGCCGACAATCTGGTGGCCGGGAATCATTCCTGGCTGCTTCGGCGGAAGTTCTCCTTCGACGATGTGCAGGTCAGTGCGGCAAACGCCGCACGCACGCACTCGCAGCAGGACGTGCCCAGCCGCGGGTTCTGGATTGGCGAGTTCGGTAATTTTCAGCGGACGCTGCGCAACTGGCTGTGGCGAAGTGAGGACGGCGGCTTTCATGAGCGTTCCACGCTGATGCAATGATGCTAAAGATGCGGCGGTCATCCACGCAACTGCCGGGCTGCGCCCGGCCGGACGGCCGAGGGCGGCCGTCCCCACACAAGCATCTACGACGACGGCGCCAGCTCCAGCGTCAGCACCTGAAACGGTTCCAGGTGAAAAGTGAGTTGTTCCTGCGCAGGGATGGTCAGCGCCGGCTTGGCACTCTCGCTTTTCCAGGGGGTGCGTGCAACAAAGGCGCGAGCGCCATCCCCCGGCAGTTCCAGCAGGGCGGCGAGGCTGGCCGTAAAACCCTGCGGGTGATCGCTCGGATTGCGCAGAGTCACGATTGCCTTTTCCGGCGACCACGCTGCCCATCCATACACCTCAAGCAGCGCGGGATCGCCGCCAATCCAGTGCGAGTCCTTGAGAATTTGCGCGTTGTTGCGGGACCACTTCGCCGTCTCGGCCAGAACATCCCAGTCTTGCGGAGAAAGCAGCGACGGAGTGATGTACATCTCCTGCAGTTGCGTTCCCGTGCCGAAATAGGAGTGGACTTCGTCGGGAAAATCGTGGCTGGGATCGCTGCCGAGCCGCTCTGCATAACGCGCAAAGATGAGTCCGTGCAGCATCAGCGAGTTCATCGGAAACAGCGGACCATCTTCGACCACCCAGCGATAAATCTGTGAGTCGCGGTAGGTGATCCAGCGCTGGCGGTTGGAGCCGACCCCGGCGAAGCTATGGTCGTCGCCTCCGCGCCAGATCGAATCCGCATAGAGCAGCCAGAACGGCGACGGGTGAGTTCCGGTCGTGAGGTTGACGTAGAGGTCGGGCTTTTTCGCGCGCAGCTCTCCGATCAGATGAATGGCCGCTTCGAAATCGCTATCGAACGCGCTGCCCGCGATCACCTCGTTGGCGTTGCCCGTGCCGTCGAATTTGAACTGGTTGATGCCGTACTTTTCGATCAGCTCAAGGCAGGTGTCGCGGAAGTAGCGGTAATACTTCGGCCCCGAGAGCGCGAATCCGCCTTCGTTGGTCTCGAATCCCTGGGCGCGGCCAGAGACCAGACGCTGCTCTTTGGGCCCATCGTACCCTCCCCAGGGGGACAGCCAGATTCCGGGCGCGGCGCCGAAACTGGCCGCGGTTTGCGCCACCTTCGTCATGCCATCCGGAAAACCGGGATTGAACTTCCACAGAGTCTTGGGATCGTCCCAGCCGTCGTCAAAGAGAAAACTGTCGAGCTTCACGCCGCGCTGCCGGGTGAGTTGCTCGCCGAAACTCTCGACCACAGCCACCGCGTCGTGCTCGTTGTAGCGCTCGAAGTAGCCGAGGTCATACCACGAGTTGTAATGCAGAAACGTGCGATAAGGATGGGCGCGTTCGAGTTCCACGTATTTCAGGAAGTCGCGGCGCAACTGCCCGGCATGCACCACGCCGGAGACAGATGAATACGTGACGCTTTGGCCCGCCTGCAGCGGGAGTTCGCGCGAGAGCCAGCAAGACGCGCGATCGGCGCGGACGCGGCAGTCCGACAGCGGATGCTCGAATCCGAAGAACCAGATTGGGGAAGGGCCGGTTCCGGCAGTGACGGGCGATCCTTTTACGTGGCCGGAGACCGCAGCGCCAGGAACGACCGCATCGACGAGGCCGATCTGCGCCAGCGCGAAAGACTGCGGCCCCGCGCGGACGGTTACTTCCTGGCGAACATAGTTGGCGCCTTCACGGAGGATTGCTTTCCAGGTGATTCGGACATTCGCGGAAGGATCTTCGAGCTCGACGCGAATCTGGCGGCCCGGCAAGTGATCGGCCGCTTTGGGGGAGGATGCCGAGATCGGCAGGTCTTCGACCGCAGGTGTACCAACAATCTTGAAGTCCGGCGAACCGAGGACCGGGCCTTCTCTCGGCACAAGTTCAAACACGCTGCCGTCGAGAGATAGACTCGCGCCCGTAAACCGGTTGGAAAGACTCTTCCAGCGCAACGACCCATCGCGGATGGACCAGTTCGCCGCGATGGCGTCATTCGAGAGAGTGAAAGTGTTGCCTTGCACTGCGGCTTGCACTGTGGAAGACGCATGCAGCGAAGTGATGGCAAGAGCAAGAATCGTCAGAACGGAGAGGCAACAGCCAAGAAAGCGAGACATGCAATATTTCCTCGTGGAGATTAGAACAGGCCAGCACCGACAAGACTACGGCACGAAAGCTCCCGAAACAAGAAGGAAGCAGTCGTAAGCTCCTCGGCGGTGGCCGCCGGATGGAGCTAAAGATCATGGAGCGGAAGAGATCTGCCCGGTCTCCTCACTGGCAGAGCAGAGCACTACTCTCCGCGACGATTTGTCTTGACTTCTGGGCATAAACGAAAGTAATAGTATTGAGTCGTAATAATACGAAAGCTATGGGAGGTTCCCATGCCTGTCACTGGCCGTGGTAAAGCTTGTGTTCGGAGTGTAGTCGTCCTTTTCGTGATGGCGGTTGTGACGGCCACGATGGTGGCGGCACAGGCCACTTACCAGGCGCAGATTCGCGGCGTGGTAAAGGATCAGAGTGGTGCGATGGTGACGAATGCCACCGTCATTATCACGAATGACGCGACCGGCATTCCCACCAAGGGGCACACCGATGACCACGGACTGTACATCCTGACCGGCCTCCGTCCGGCAGTGTATACGATCCGAGTGGATGCCCCGGGCTTTCGGCCGGCGGAGGAAAAGAATGTCGTGCTGCAGGTTGATCAGCAGACCTCGATTGATTTCACGATGCATCCGCTTGGCGTGATCACGACGGTGGAGGTCACGGAAGCAGCGCCCCTACTGGATACAGAGAGCGCGGCCATGAGCACGGATATAACAAACGAATACGTGCGCGACATTCCACTTTACAGCCGCAGCATGTTCGGGCTGGTCTTTCTGGCAGGCGGAGTGACGGAAACCACTGGGTCCGGGATCACCGATAACTACCCCACCGGCACCAACTTCGTCTCCAACGGGCAGCGCAATGCCACCGCGCAGATTACGCTCGACGGCAGCCCCATCAGTGCCCCGGAACAAGGCGAGGGGGGCAACTCGAACGTGTACTACCAGCCGTCGGTCGAGATCACGCAGGAGTTCAAGGTCCAGAACAACAGCTTTTCCGCCGAGTTTGGCAACAACGGCGGAACGATTGTGAACATGGTGCTGAAAGAGGGGGGGAACCAGTTTCACGGCAGTGGCTGGTGGTACGGGCAGCGATCGGCGACTGATGCCCGCGACTTCTTCAACACCGGCGAAAAGCCCGACCACGTCCGTGATCAATATGGCTTCTCTCTCGGCGGCCCGATCAAAAAGAACAAGACATTCTTTTTTGTCGATTTCGAAAAGGTACGCGAGCAGGATCCCGAGCCCCTGGAAGCGATCGTCCCCACTGATGCGGAGCGTGGCGGCGACTTCTCGGCAGATCCGGCCAACAACGCCGGCATCTACGACCCGTGCGCGGGAAACCAGGGATCTCCTACTGCTTGTCCCTTCAACCGATTTTCCGATGTGGTCAACGGCGTGACGGTACTCGACAAGATTCCTGCGAGCAAGATCGACCCGATTGGCCAGGCGATTCTCAAACTCTATCCGGAACCCAATATCCAGGGGGCGGTCTATCCATCGCCCAACTTCCGTGAAACCATTTTGAACATCGACCCCGCTTGGCAGTTCGACGTCAAGCTGGATCATCAGATCACCTCCAAACACAAGATCGGGGGACGCTACAGTCGTCATCACGACCTATACAGTGCGCCCACCGTCCTCGGCGACAATGATGGCACTATTTTCCTGACGAACGTTCAGAACGGCGGCGCAGAGTACGACTGGGCTATCACGCCGACCATACTCTGGACCAGTCGCTTCAGCGTGGACCGCGTGCATGCACCGGGCATCAGCAACAATTACCCAACAATCAGTTCGGTTGGCCTTTCGCCGATTCTTGCTGCCAACGGGCTGAACCGCATGATCACGATCGGAGTCGATGGTGGTTTCACGTCGCTCTTTACCGAGTGCTGTGTGGATACTCACTTCGCTCATACCCTGTTCAGCTATTCTTCCGCCCTGCAGTGGGTCAAGGGAAGCCATTCGATCAAGTTAGGAGGCGAGCAGCGCGTCTTCTATAACAATTTCTGGCAACCCGACAACCCCACCGGCATCTTCAATTTCTCGCGTCAGATGACCACGCAGGACCCTAACGATCCGACGTTTGGCGCCAATGGCGAAGGGAACCCGTATGCCACAATCCTGACGGGCTATCCTTTAAGCGCGTCGATTCACCTGGTTCCCGCGGTAGCGGACCTTTCGAAGGAAACCGCCTTTTACGTGCAGGATGACTGGAAGGTTACGCCCAAGCTGACACTTAACTTGGGCTTGCGCTATGAGTGGAGCACGCCCTATTCCGAGCGCTACAACCGGCTCACGTTCAGCGATTTCAAGGCAGACACGGGAATCAACATTCCGTACGCGCGGGACGCGTCCGGGTATTTTCCCCAGCTTGGTCAGATTGGCGAGGTTCTTGGGACGACGGTATTTCCGACCTCTGGCCACCGCAACGCGACGGTGGACCGCAACAATTTTGCTCCGCGTTTCGGCTTCGCCTATCAACTCGGTTCCAACACCGTGTTGCGTGGAGGCGCTGGAGTCTTCTACGGCATGAACGTGGCCACCAACTTCCAATATGCCGGGCCACCGTATGCAAAGACGGCCCAGATGTATTTCACCAAGGATGCTTACGCGCACCAATACGCGTGTCTCGGACCTTCCCCCACACAGCCCAGCTGTAACAGCCCATTTCCGGCGGGCCTGGCACTCCCGCAGGGAAACACGTACGGCAAGTTGGCGCAGTGGGGCTTCAGCAACGCGAGCGACCTGGATACAGGCGTAGCGCGGAACGCCGAGATTTACCAGTGGAACCTGGGCATTCAGCACCTGCTGCCGGGACAGATCGTAATTGGCGTTGACTACTCCGCCAGCCGCAGCACACACCTGCCCTGGGCCGGCGCGGGGGGCATTAGCACCCGTGACCGCAACTTCATTCCCTCTACGGTCCGTGCGCAACTGGTAGCAGCAGCCAACAACCCGGCCATAAACCCGCCAGGCCCGAATTTTGATCCAACCTGGGTGACGGATTATCTAAATACGGAAGTACCCAACCCGTTCCAATGCTTCTTCACCACGGGCGCGGCACTGACCGGCTCGTGGTGCCCAGCGAATCCCATCTACAATGCGGCGGATGTCGTGGATTCTCGCTACGTCGATGCGACCATTCCGCAAGCCAATCTGCTGGAGCCCTTCCCGCAGTTTGATGGCGCCTTCGAGGGCTTGCCCACGCTGAATGCCAACTCCTGGTACCACTCACTGCAGATTCGCTTCCAGAAGCGGGCCAACCATTACATCAGCTTCGAGGGGAACTATACCTTCTCCAAGTCTACGGATGACTCTTCATCCGGGCGCAACGCGTGGCTGGGCAACCTCTGGCTGGATAACCCGCAGGTGCTCGACAACCTTGCACCTGAACATGGAATCAGCGCCAATGACACGCCGCACCGCTTGACGACAGCCATCATTCTCGATCTTCCTTTTGGGAAGGGACGCTGGATCGGGAGTGGGATGAACCGCGTGCTGGATGGCATCGTCGGTGGCTGGTCGCTTAACGGCGTGGTGACTCTGCAGTCCGGTTCACCAATCGCCGTTTACAACGCTGCGGGACTGCTGCAAGACGGCAATCCCCGACCTCAGATACTCTGCTCGCAATACACTACTGGCCTGGGTTATCACCAGGTGGCCGCTTCGCAGGGGAATCTCTTCTACTTGAACCAGAATTGCTTTGGTGATCCTGGCGACAATATTCCCGGCGATGCGCCGCGGCATTTCTCCAACGTACGCGGCGACGGAATCCGCAATATCGACAGCTCGCTCTCCAAAGACTTCAAGATCCGCGAAGGCCAGATCCTCCAGATACGCGCCGAAGTGTTTAACGCCTTCAACCACCAGCGTTTCGCATTCCCGGATACGGGATCGTTGGACGGCACTTTTGGCACTGTCACCTCCACCACCAACAACTTCCGCAGAATGCAATTCGGAGCGCGTTATCAGTTCTGATCACTGCTGTCTCACATGCCTGGTCTCGCTCGCGCGAGATCAGGCTCTTCCATCATGTTACCCGGTTCCGGGAGGCTGAACATGCAGGCATCGGCTAGGAAACGACCTTATCTTCTTGCGCTCTTCTTTCTGTCGCTATTCGCGTTGGGCTTGGGAGCCGCTCCCAAGCCCGATAAAGAGGAACGGGCTAACCAGGACTGGACCAACTATGTCCGCATCGGGGCTTACGGGCTAAGGGGCGGAGATGCTGTGCAGATCGTGAGTAAGGCCCAGGCCAGCGATGTCTCCGGGATTGAGGTGGACAACGACATTCCCGGGCGCTACGAGAGCTTCATCAATCCCGAAGAAAAGCTGAAGGCCATTCACGACGTTGCCGAGGAAGCACATCGCGTTGGCAATCATGCGTTCGTCTATATCGCCGGAACCGAGTGCATTACCGCGCACGCCGATCAGACTCCGCACACGCTCTTCAAGGAGCATCCCGACTGGCTGCAGCGCGACATCTCCGGCAAGCCTGCGATTTTCGGCGGCGGCTCAGCTTTTTGGATCAGGCCCGGCGACGAGGACGTGTGGGTCACTCCCTACGCTCCTGACTGGCGCAAGGTATACATGGAGCGGGTGCGGCAGATTGCCGGCACCGGCATCGACGGGATTTACATCGACATCCCGTATTGGATGACCCATTTCGACGGCTGGGAAAACACTTGGGCCAGTTTCGACGATTACACGGTCGCCGCTTTCAAGCAGAAGACCGGCCTCGATGCGAAACACGATTTGAAGCTCGGAGATTTTTCCGATCCTGCGTTTCGCAAGTGGGTCGAGTTTCGCATTCAGACGATGACTGATTTTCTTGCTGATATCGCGCGGACAGCCAAGTCCGTCAACCCAAAGATCAAGATCATTCCCGAGATCTATCCAGGCATTGAAGAGGAGGCAGTGCGCGTCGGCGCAGACGTTTACAGCCTGTACGCGGTGGTGGACGCCATTGCGCACGAATATGAGTTCGGCAACGAAGGACACATGGCATCGGAGCGCTCACCGCTAATCTGGTTCCGCTACCAGGTGGGCATGCATTCGTTTCGCGCCTTTGCCCAGGGAAAGGCGACCTGGATTCTGAATTATTCCTGGGACGGAGACAAGAAAGTGGATAGGCGCGAGGCCATGATGAACCTTGCGATGTCGCAAGTCATGGCTGGAGCGAACTTCTGGGACGCACCGGGACACTCGATGGCCGGTTCGAACGATCTGCCTACGCGCAAGACAATCTTTTCCTGGATCGAGGCACATGAAAAAACGTTCTACTTGCCGCGCACGCCCATCGATCCCATCGGCGTTTATTTCTCTCCCGACACGCGGAATTTTTACTCCGATGAATTCATTGCCTCCTACCGCGGGATTCTGATTCTGCTGATGCAGAAGCACCTCGAATTTCAGATCGTGACTCCGCGTACGCTCGCCGACTTCCGCGGCCCGACGCTAGTTTTGCCTGACGTTCGCATACTCGGAGACAGCGAAAAGAATTGGTTGAAGACCTTCGCGGAGCAGGGAAAGAAGCTGGTGATCACGGGAACCGACGCTACGGGAGTCGGCAGTTCGCAAAACGTGGTCCGCTTTTTGGCCTGTCCGGGCAAGGCCTATAACGCGGCGCTGGAAAAGGATTTCGAAGGCACGTCCCCGGATTCCCAGCAGGCATTCATCAACAGCCTGCAAGGTTCTACAGTAGTGCGGGTCAAAGCTGGACCGCAAGTAGCAACTTCCATCGCCCGCACCTCGGATGGCCACATCAACTGTTTCTTCGCCAATTTCGCGGGCCTGCGCGGAGGGTCCAATCCAATCGCAACACCGCAGGGCGACGTAGAGGTGAGCATCACTTCCAAGTCGGAAGGGAAGGGCTTCTTTCTCCCCTTCCTCGGGGAAATCCAAACCGTCAAGGGGACACGCCACGGAGATGCGCTCACCTTCACGTTGCCGCCGATCAGCCGGGGCGCTGTGCTCTGGTATGAGCCGTGAGGCTGCTGATCAAGTCGGGCTGCGCCCGTCCGGACAGCCGAGGGTGGCTGTCCCCACATGGGTCTTTCTCACGATTCAGATCGACGACAGTTTAGTGAACCGCTTCCCAGCTTTTGGATCGCGAAACCGCCTCGCTCCAACGCGCGCGCAGTGACCGGGCTTCGGATGCCAGCATCCGCGGTTCAAAGCGCCGATCTTTTCCGCTGGCCGCCGCATCCAGGTTACTCTGCCAGAATCCAACGGCTAGCCCGGCCAGATACGCCGATCCGAGCGCCGTGGTTTCTGTTACGGCCGGGCGAACGACGGGCACTCCGAGAATATCGGCCTGAAATTGCATGAGGCTGTCATTGGCAGCGGCCCCGCCATCTACGCGCAATTCCTGCACCGCGTCGCCGGAATCCCGCCGCATCGCGTCCAGCAAATCGGCCACCTGATACGCAATGCTCTCGACCGCAGCCCGCGCCAGATGACCTGCGGTTGTGCCGCGCGTGAGCCCGAAAATCGAGCCGCGCGCATACGAATCCCAATGCGGCGCACCCAATCCAACGAAAGCTGGCACGAAGTACACTCCACCATTGTCGGGCACGGACTTTGCCAGCGCTTCCACGTCTTCGGATTTGCGAATCAGCCCCAAGCCGTCGCGGAGCCACTGCACCACGGCGCCACCAACAAAAACGCTGCCCTCGAGAGCGTACTCAGTTACACCACCCACCTTCCAGGCAACGGTTGTAATCAACCGGTTGGAGGACGGCACGGCGCGCCTGCCCGTGTTCTGCAGCATGAAACAGCCGGTGCCATAGGTGTTCTTAGTCAGCCCGGGCCGGGTGCACCGCTGGCCAAACAAAGCCGCCTGCTGATCGCCGGCGATCCCTGCCAGCGGAATCCGCTCCAGCCCCGGCGCGCTGGTCTCGCCATAGATTTCACTGGAAGAACGCACGACCGGCATCATCGAAGCGGGAACTCGAAACAGCTCCAGAAGATCGCGGTCCCAGGCGCCGGTGTGAATGTTGAAGAGCATGGTCCGCGAGGCGTTGCTGGCATCGGTGGCGTGAACTCGGCCTCCAGTCAATTTCCAGACCAGCCAGCTATCCACCGTGCCGAAGACAAGCTTGCCCGCTTCGGCGAGGCTGCGCGCGCCCGGAACGTTATCCAGAATCCAGGAAATCTTGCTGGCCGAAAAATAGGAATCGATCAGCAGCCCGGTGCGCTGCTGGATCATCGGGCTGTGTCCTTCGTGACGCAACCGCTCGCAGAAATCGGCGGTGCGGCGATCTTGCCAGACGATCGCGTTGTAGACCGGCTTCCCCGTCTCGCGATTCCACAGAATCGTAGTCTCGCGCTGGTTGGCGATGCCGATCGCCGCAACATCGCCCGGCCGCGCCCCGGCTTGAGTCAAGGCTTCCAGGGCCACCGCGATCTGGGAGGAGACAATCTGCTCCGGATCATGTTCGACCCACCCCGACTGGGGAAAGATCTGATCAAATTCGCGTTGAGCGACGGCGCGAACGGCTCCCTGCTTATCGAACAACAGGGCTCGCGAACTGGTTGTGCCCTGATCCAGCGCCAAAACGTATTGCACATTTTCTCCTGATGCGGATATCGCGACTATTGTGAGTGAGACGACGGCCGCAGAAACCGCCGGATGCCGAAGTCATAAATGGCTGCGCCAGCCAAGCCTCCCACCAGCGGCGCGACCACGGGAATCCACCACACGCGCGTTCCATCGGTCAAGCCGTTGTTGCGAAACCCGGCCAACACCGTGAATAGCCGCGGGCCGAGGTCGCGTGCGGGATTGATCGGATAACCGTGCATTCCGCCAAAACTCATGCCGATCGCGACCACAACCAATCCGATCAGCACCGGCGCAAGATTTGCTCCCGGCGGAGTGTTGAATTCGTCGGTAATGGCGAAGATCAGCAGCACCAGTAATCCGGTCCCAATCATCTGGTCCAGGAAGCCGGCCTGCGGCAGACCAGGAAAAGCGGGAAAGGTGGTGAACACGCCGGCCGTATGTTCCAGTTGAGGATCAACCTGCCGGAACGCGGGCAGATAATTCCAGAAAACAAGGGCGGCGGCGGCGAACGCTCCCGCGGTCTGGGCGATCGAGTAGGGCAGCACTTTGCGCCATGAGAACCCGCGAAACACTGCCAGAGCCAGGGTCACCGCCGGATTCAGATGTGCTCCCGAGACCTTGCCCGCGACATAAATGCCCATCGTCACCGCGAGTCCCCAGGCTAACGTGAGGTTGGTGTAGCCGCCGTGAATTGTCTCACCCGGATTCTTTGTCGGAAACAAGACGACCATCGCAACCACGCCGATGCCAAGCAGGATCAGCACAAACGTGCCCAGGAACTCCGCGACCAACTCCGCCAGCAATGTGGGCTTCGGATTCATCGCCTTCTCCCGTGCTGATGAGCTTGTGTTTCTGGACCGCGGAGTAGTGTATCAGGGCGCAAAACACGAGGTTCACGCGGCGCTAGCTGAGGGCCTGAACCCCGTTCTCCGCGGAGCAACTGTAGACCTGAGGAGTGATTCCCGTTGCCCGCCGATAGCGCTCGGCCACTTGCGTCGCGAATTCTGCAGCATTCTCCTGGCGCACGAGATTCACGGTGCATCCGCCGAAACCGCCGCCGGTCATGCGTCCGCCGCAGAAGCCGGGCAAACCTTCGGCGGCCTCCACCATGAGATCAAGCTCCCGGCAACTGACTTCATAAAGGTCGCGCAGGCTGCAATGCGATGCGCGCATCAATTCCCCCATTCGGCCCACGTCACCGCGGGCGAGAGCGTACGCGGCATCCGTGGTGCGCTGGTTTTCGCGGACAACGTGGCAGCACCGTTTCCAGATCGTCGCGGGAAGGTCACGGGCGTGTTGGTCCAGAAGCTCAAGCGAAACATCGCGCAGCGCGCGAATCGCGGGATCGAGCTTCGCGAAATATCGCACTCCCTCTTCGCACTCAGCGCGGCGCGTGTTGTAAGCGCCGGTGGCCAGATCGTGCTTCACCATCGTGTTGCAGACCACGAGCCGGAGGTCGGCGGGAATGGGAACAAACTGCGGTTCGAGCGAGCGGCAATCGAGAAGAATGGCGTGTCCGGCTTTTCCCATGCAGGAAACGAACTGGTCCATGATCCCGACCCGCGCTCCGACAAAGTTGTTTTCCGCCTGCCGGCAGAGCTTTGCGATTTCGGGCAAGGGCAGCTGCGTTTTGCCCAGGCTCAGCAGGGCGAGCGCGGAAGCCACTTCGATGGCCGCCGACGAACTCAGTCCCGCGCCAATCGGGACCTCCCCGTGGGCCAGCAGGTTCGCGCCGGCGAACTCGCATCCGCGCTGCTGGAGAACTGTAGCGACGCCGAGCACATAATCACACCAGCTGCCCGTGCGCTGCGGCGGCAGGTGGTCCAGTTCAAACTCGAAATTCCCGGGGAACTCCTCAGAGCGCATCACCAGCTTGCGGTCTGGCCGCGCAGCAATCGCGACATAGATGGAGAACCCGACCGCCGCCGGCATCACGAATCCGTCGTTGTAGTCGGTGTGTTCGCCGATCAGATTAACGCGGCCCGGCGCGCGAAAAACCCGCGGCCGAGTGGCGAAGACTTTTTCAAAACGCTGTGCGAATTCGGATATGTGCATCTGAGATCATTCCTGCAAGCGGTGCGAACTTCCGCATCGCTAGGAACAGACTGAAGCCGCAGTGGCACGAACCGGTGCGGGTTCTTGGTTATGTTTCACGGCTTCGCCGGCACTGCGATTCGCTCCACATTGGAGTATGCAGATTCGCCGTCCGCGTTGGCTGCCCGCACACGGTAGGCCAGATGTTGCCCTTTCTTTGCGCTGGAGTCCGCGTATTCCGTGGCGCCTGAGTTCAGTTTTGCGATCCGCTCCCAGTTCCCGCGCGCGTTGCCATCCTCGATTCGCCGCTCCACAACAATCGAGGTGGGATTCCCGCCGTGCACCTGCCAGGCGAGTTTCGGCGTGCTGCCGCTGAGTGTGGCGTTCAGCGAACTTGGCGCCTCCGGCAGCACCGGCCAGTCAAAGTAGTCCTCATCGGTAATGGCCATGATGCTGTCTTTAATCGGCAGCGCTTCCAACGTATCCGTTGTGCCCGCCTTCCACTGCAGCGGTTTGATCTCGCCCGATACCACGTCCACCAGCACAGGATGCGTGATCCTCGTATTCTTCAGCGACAGCGTGGCATACAGCGGAGGGAAAGAATCCCCCGGAAGGCTGTGAGCCGCCAGCCAATAGGCCACGATGGCCTTCCCATGGACGGAGCGGAACCCGTAGGCCATGAAGGGGAATCCGGTCTGGCGGCGCAGCGCGGGCAAGTCCGGGCTCACGATCTCGATCGCAGGATCGAACTTCGTGTCCGCGAAGAGCGCATTTGTATTTTGTAACGCGTAAAACACCGGCCGCGGAGTGAAATCGTAATCGTGATTGGTGAGACCGTGAATGATGCCAAAATCGTCATACTCGTTGCCGTCGGTGCCTGCCGTCAGCAGCCAGACAAATGTCTTCACTCCGGCGGCGTGGTTGTAGATGAGTCCTCGCGGCAGATACTTGGCCTGCACCGATTCATCGGAACCGATCCACGAAGGAATCGAGTTGAACTCGTCATCGAAGAAAGGAATGTCAGGCTTGATCCCCGGATAATGCGTCACCAGGTCGCGCAGCGCGCGCGGCGATTCGTTCAGATAGGCGCCGTAGTCCATGGTTTCGGGATTCATGTTTTGTCCGTAGCCGGGATAAGTGTGGTAGGCGTAGACATCCACTCCCGAAGCGCACTTGCACTCGTCCAGCGCTTTCTGAGTGAACTCCCGCGTGGGATCCGCCTGGCCTCCGTAAATGACCTTCGCCTGGGGATCGGCCTGATGCACAGTCTGGATAAACGGGGCGAGCAGCCTGCCGTATTCTTCGGCATCGCCAAACGGATTCCAATACCCGATGTCCTGCTCGTTCCACAGCGCCCAATAATGGATGCGGTCGTGAAAATGCTTTACCATCCACTCCGCGTAGCGGTTGAAGGCAGCAATTTGCTCAGGCGTTTTGGGGGGCCAGAACACGGAATACAGGCTGCGGTCATCATTATGAAAAGATCCGGGCTCGGGCGTGCTCACGTCCGGCAACTTGCCGCTGATGGAGGTGTACATCACGTTGCCATAGAGCAACTGCACCTGCATGTTGATTCCGTTATCCGCCAGCGAATCCACGTAATCTTCCAGTTCTGGAGAACTGGCCATCACTCCACGCTTCTGCTCGATCCAGTCCCAACTGGTGCGATCGGAACTGTTCTCATACTGGCCGATGCGAATCCACTTGAATCCGGCGTCGAACATGCGGGTCCACCACCAGCGGTTCCACGGCAGGGAGGGGTCGCGCGGGAAGTCGGAGTTGATGCCGAACCCGTCCTGAATCTGTGAAGAGCGTTTCGGAGGAACATGATCCGGCACGCGTCTCTGTCCTTGGCCTGAGGACAGACCCGGCATGAAGAATAAAATCGCGAGCAAATAAACCAGCGGCAACCGTGTACGACGACCCCATAAATCAGAACTGTTCATGGCTTCGCCTTTCGTGATTCGGACATCTCATTCGACGGTGTTTCAGAAAAGCTTCGGGCTAGCAGCCTGTGGTGAAACTCGAATTCAGAAATGCAGCTCCTAAGGGCGCGTTGATAACAGCGCACTTTCTGCACGCCTAAAGGCGTGCCCTGATACGAATCTCACTTGCACCACGGGCTGCCAGAGGGCGCGTCCCCTCAGGCACAGCCGCAAGACGAGCGCTCGACCGTGGCCGCCGGATTCAGCGTGCAACTTTCTCAGCCGTGGCTTGCGACGCGTTGGCCGCAATCTCGGCGGCGTTTTTCTGGATCTTGCTGATCGCGGCGGCGATTTCGCGCATGTCCTCTTCGTCGCCGAGCAGGGCGAACTGCGGAATCCAGACCGTCTCCCAGGCCGCGCGCTGCGTGTGCGGAAACGATTGTTCGAGAAACGCGTGCTTCTCCGCTGCCTGGGCTCCACTCAGACACTTGCGATATTCGCCATTGCGGAAGCAGTCGAGTTCATGCAATGGCGGATAGCTCGCCTGCGTGGGGATTCCCTCGGCGTTCAAAGCCGCGATGAAGTTCTCGGTCGAGATTCCGGCAAACTGCTTTTTCTCCACGTGGAAGATGTAAGCGTACTGGCCGTTGCGGGTACAGCGCGCATCGCACTTCTGGGGAGTGATTCCAGGAATTTCGCCCAGCAGTTTGTCGAGCAGGCGGCCATTGTGGTGGCGATGGCGTGTCTGCTCTTCCAGGCGGCTCAATTGCACCGTGAGCACCGCACCCTGCCATTCGCTGAGGCGGTAATTGGAGCCGTAGATGAAGTGGCTGTAGAACCACTCCCCCGGCATGCGTCCGCAGTCATGGACCGACCGGGCCTGGATCTCGAAGGCGTCATCGTTCGAGATGATCATTCCGCCCTCGCCCGCGGTCATCAGCTTGCTCGCCTGAAAGCTGAAAGTTCCGGCCATGCCGAATGTGCCAATCTTTCGTCCCTTCCATTCGCTGGCGTGAGCGTGAGCCGAGTCTTCGACGAGGTAGATCCCGTGGCGTTTGGACAGTTCCTGCAAACGGTCCAGATCGGCGGGATGACCACCCATGTGCACGGCAATAATGGCCTTGGTCCGCGGAGTGATCGCGGCTTCCGCCAGCGCAGGGTCAATGCAGTGGGTTTCCGGATCAACATCCACCAGCACGGGCAAGGCATTCGCGAACAGAACCGCGCTGGCCGTGGCCACGAAAGTGAAGTTGGGGACGATGACCTCGTCGCCGTGGTTAATGCCCAACGCCGCCATCGTCACTTCCAGCGCGGCTGTACCGTTGGTGACGGCGATGCCGTGACGCGCGCCGTGATAGGCGGCAAAGGCCTTTTCAAACTCCAGGGTCCTTGTCCCCGGAGTACGCCACCACACACGGCTTTCCAGAACTTCCTGAAGCGCCCGCCGCTCTTTCTCGTCATACATCGGCCACACCGGAAACGGCTTGTGCTTTGCCTTGCGACCACCCAATAATGCGAGTTCAGACATAATCTCTCCTTAAGAATGCGGTTCAGTACTGCACGAATCCGGTGGCGTAGCGAAACGCCTCCACATAGTGACCGTCTTTTTTCGGTTGCTCCTCGCGCATCATCTTCTTGGCCTTCTCCAGGTCGGCGGGGGTCCAGTCGGAGCGGTATTTCTCCATCGCCGGGTCGAACTGGCTGACTTGCTTGCCGGCGGCTTCGAACTTCAACTCCGCGACCCCGTCAATGTTGACGTAGTAATTCGCCTCCTGTGGCGACGGATAGAAGAAATACATCTCTGGAACCGTGTATGGCTGCAGTCCCTGCTCTAGCTTCTGATTGGGAAAGTAGAGCCAGAATTCGGCGGCGCGCACCGCGTCAATCGTATTAAACGCCGCCATACGATGGTCGGTCTTATGCCAGCGCTCGTACCACTCGCCCGGATCCACGCTCAGCAGGATATCGGGACGGACGCGCCGGATAATGGCCGTCGCTTCTTCCGTCAGTTTGGGTTGCGGCGCGTATTCCAGCATGCCGTCGTCATATCCCATCCATTGGATGTTTTCCTTGGGCGTGCCGAGCAACCCCTCAGACACCTCTTCTTCGTCCCGGCGGATGCGAGCCAGGCGCTGCGAATTCATGTCGGGATCGTAGGAACCTTTGTCGTCGTTGGTGTAGATGACGATGTAGACCTTGTTGTGATTGCGGTTGAGCAGCGCGATCGTGCCGCCCGCGCCGAACACATCGTCATCAGGATGTGGCGTGAATACGAGAATGGTCTTATTTTGTACCTGCTCCAGTCGTTGCGCCTGTCCACAAACCAGAACTGGAGCCGACAGCAGCATAAACAGCCAAAGCAGAGCAGCTTTCATACGCTTTTCTCCGTTGGACTGCAGTATCGCGATGGCCAAAGCTACGGCAGGTGCCGCCTGTCGCCTGTCGTACCCGTGGGCGCGGTGAAAGGGCTTGCGGGGCTTGACATCCCAAGCGGCCCCAGTATAACAAATGAGAGCGATACCGTTTCTTAACAGCACGGTTCCGCACAAGCTCAGACATTTCAACTCCAGACCCAGGGAGGCGCATATGTTTCTCCGCCGCGATGTGCCTGCTGTCTTGTCTTTCTGTTTGGCATTGTTCTTGTCTCTCGTTTCTTCCGGCTACGCGCAGGTGGACCGCGGCGCGATTGTGGGCACCGTCACCGATCAGGCCGGCGCCCGCATCGCCGGCGCCGAAGTCACTGTCACCAACATCGGCGCCAATCAGCCCACCAAAGTGACCACCAACGGCGAGGGAACCTTCGCCGCCAACCTCCTCCGTATCGGAACCTATTCCGTCACCGCGGAAAAGAAGGGATTCCAGAAAACCGTTCAGGAGAATGTCGAAGTGGGCGTGAACCAGTCGGTGCGGGTGGATCTGGTTCTGAAGGTAGGTTCTACGGAAGAGACGGTGGACGTAACCTCAGCCCCTCCGCTGCTGCAGACGGAGGCGTCCTCCCTGGGCACGATTGAAACCGAAAGGCGGATTTCTGAGCTTCCGCTGAACGGGCGGGATTTCATTCAACTGGCCTACCTGGGACCGGGAGCGAACGGCGGCGAAACGGGCTCGAACGCGCAGGGCGGGGTCTTTGAGAACGAGCGTGCGGACGAGGCCGTCTCGGTGAACGGGCTCCGCGTCTCGAACAACAACTTTCTGCTCAATGGCGTGGACAACAACGAATTCGGCCTGGGCGGAGTCGTCGTTCTTCCCCCTCCCGACGCCATCGAGGAGTTCCGCACCGAAGAAAACTCGATGAGCGCCGAGTTCGGGCGCGGCGGCGCGGCAGTCAACGTCGTTCTGAAATCCGGTTCGAATCAGGTGCATGGCGGAGCCTATGAATTCATTCGCAACGACAAACTCGATGCGGTGAACTATTTCAACGTAGGTCAGCAACCCTATAAGCGGAATCAGTTCGGCGCATTCCTGGGCGGACCGATCAAGAAGAATAAAACCTTCATCTTTGCCGACTACCAGGGCTCGCGCCAGCGCGAAAGCGACCCGTTCATTTCGACGGTGCCCGTCGCGGCGGAACAGGGCGGGAACTTCGCGGATCGGCTGACCGGAAGTACATTCACTCCTTGCGACGATGGATCCGGGCCATCTTTCGACACCGGGGCCATCTTCGACCCCTACACTACCTCTAACTACACGTGCGCTGATGGGAGCGTAGTTTCGCTGCGACAGCAATTCCAATACAACGGTCAGCCCAACCAGATACCGCCATGCGTGGGATCCACTGGATTGAGCGCGACGGGTGGGGGATGTATCAATCCAGTTGGCTCGAACGTCGCCAATTTTTACCCGGCGGCCACGGATCCGAATTCCCTCGCCAACAACTATCTTGCCAATCAGAACAACATCAACGATCAGGATTCTTTCGACGTCCGGCTGGACCATCGTTTCCGCGAGGCCGACCAGATCTTCGCCTCCTACAGTTTTGGCGATGTGCGCAGCCAGCAACCCGGACCTCTCGGCGTTCCGTGGGGTGGTTCGGATTGCTGTCCCAGCATCAGTAATTCCCGCTCCCAGCATCTGGGACTGGGCTACACCCACACCTTTTCGGCGCAGTTGCTGAACGATCTGCATGGCGGCTACTTCCGCTACGCCGTGAATGCCTTGCCGTTCGATTTCGGCAAGGACGTCTCCACCACCCTCGGCATTCCCAACGCCAATCGTCCCGGGTTTCCCAACTCGAGCGGCCTCTCCAATATTGATATCGCCGGCTTCACTTCGCTGGGCGACTCGCAGTGGCTTCCCGAGCACGTTTTCGAGAACATCTTTCAGCTTGCGGACACCACAACCTGGATGCACGGGAAGCACTCTCTGAAGTTCGGCGTGGACTTCCGCCGCCAGCAGCGGAACTTCTTCCAGCTATCGAGTCCGCGCGGCTGGTTCCAATTCGGCGGCTCGTACACGACCGATCTGACCACCGCGACCGGCGGCAACGGATTGGCCGATCTTCTGCTCGGACTTCCGGTTTTCACCGAGCAGGATTTTCTTGCCGGAATTTATCCCACGCGCTATTGGGACCTTGCCGAGTTCGTGCAGGATGACTACCACCTTAATTCCAAGTTCACGCTGAATCTCGGCCTGCGCTATGAAATCTCTTCCCCGGCCAATGGACGAGTGGGAAACTTTGATTTCAATAAGGGCATCGTGATTACTTCCTACGGCCCGGGCGCCGTGCCGCACGCCGGCGTGCAGTTCGACAAAAAGGACTGGGGGCCGCGCGTTGGTTTTGCCTGGTCACTGCCGCGAAACACGGTCGTGCGCAGCGCGTTCGGCATGTTTTACTCGGCCGAGGGCAACATCTTCGACGATCTGGGCTTGAACCCGCCGCAGCTGGCGTTCTGGGCGAACATGTACAATCCTGGAGCCGCGCCGGAAGCTCAACAACTCATCTCAAACGGATTCCCGGCGGCGCTTCCGGCGGGCTCTGCGACCAACATACTCGGTCCGGTGAAAACGACCGGGCCCAAGCGCATCATCCCCCGCATTCTGGAGTGGAACCTCACCGTGCAGCACCAGTTCGCGCAGAATTGGGTCGCTCAGGCCGGCTATGTCGGCACCCGCGCCTATGACCTGTGGAATCACGAGGCCAGCGACTTGAACCAGCCGGCTCAACCGCTGGACACGAATTTCTGCGGACCCGATCCGACCAATTGCCTTCCCCAAGACGGCAATTACGGGCGGCGGTACTTTGCCCAGCAACCCAACATGACACAGATTCTGCCGCTGGATTACCCCCAGTTGGAGATGCTCTACAACTCGTTCCAGGCATCGCTCAACAAGCGCTTCGCCAACGGATTGAATTTCCTGGCCGCTTACACCTTCGCCAAGAACCTGGGCAACGCCGATGGCAATGTCGGCGGCTTCATTCAAAATTCCTACCGCGCCGATCTGGAGCACGGCCCGGTTGAACCTGATCTGCGTCACCGCTTCACCCTGAGCTATCTGTACGAGCTTCCCGTCGGCCACGGCCGGCACTTCCGCGGCGGGATGAACGGAGTGGCTGACGCATTCCTGGGCGGCTGGCAGGTCGCCGGCATCACCTCGGCACAGAGCGGCGAAGCGCTGACGGGACAGTTGTCCACCGACCTGACCAACACGGGCACCCAAAGTCCCCGTCCCGATCAGATTGCCAACCCCTACAACTTTTCGTTTAACGTGGCCTCGCAGGGCACGGACTGGGGCTGCTCGAACCCCGGCCATCAGACTCTGGATTGCTGGTTCAACCAGGCCGCGTTCGCGACGCCGCCTCTCGCCCCGGGGCAGCAGTCGGCACACGCTTACGGGACGTCGCGGATCGGAAATCTTCGCGGCCCGGATCTGGTGGATTTTGATTTTGTTCTGCAGAAGAACTTCAAGATTCGCGAATCCCAACAGGTGGAATTCCGCTCCGAATTCTTCAACCTGTTCAATCACCCGAACTTCGGTCTGCCCGGAGGCGGCTCCGGCGGCTACATTGGCGTGGACTTTCCAGGAGCGGCCGCAATCACCAACACCGCAACCAACAACCGGGAGCTGGAATTCGCCCTCAAATACAGTTTCTGAAGTCCAAGGCAGAGCGATTGCTGGGGCAGTGACTCTTTAAACCGAGCCACTGCCCCATTCTTCTCTGCCTCGATGCCCGTTGAACGGCCGTCTTGATGAACGGCCTGATCTCATGGTTTGACTTTGAGAATCCTCTTGCGGGCGCGACGAATTAGGTGCGACAAGAAAAAGGCGCGAGCCGAGAGTGGCTCGCGCCGGTAGTTAAACCTAGATGGCAGAGCTACAGCGTGACGCTGAGTGTAATGTTCACGCCGGGATACATCGCATTACACAGGTAGTACACGCCGTCAATTTCGATAACATAAACGTCCTGCGTGTACAGCCAGTTGGTCGGCCATGGATCCACAAATCCGAACGAGTAGCCGCCGTATTGGAAGCGGCGATCTCTGGAATCGGATTCGCTGACACGAAACCTGTGCTCCTGTCCAAAATTGGCCTTGTAACGGTCCTCGGGAATGCGGCCACCGCCGTTACCACCTTCGCGCTGTGCTTGTTGTTCAGGCTTAGCTTGCTGCTGCGCGTTCTTCTCTTCCGCCTTGCTGTTCTTCTCCTGCTGC
>Ga0181536_10002013_pt1 | contig 23501 bp, 16 predicted proteins | sample PEATcosm2014_Bin_41_FD_121105 | JGI IMG/M metagenome (GOLD analysis project Ga0181536, IMG submission 121105) | Peatland microbial communities from MTU Mesocosm Facility, Houghton, MI, USA - PEATcosm2014_Bin17_60_metaG | ecosystem: Environmental > Terrestrial > Soil > Wetlands > Peat | place...
GCCTGGACCATCTTGGCCACGTCGGTCGGGTACACCGAGGTCCGGGCGGCCTCGGGCGCGGTGGTGAACCCCAGCTGGTTGTTGATGACCACGTGGACCGTGCCGCCGACGCGGTAGCCCGAGAGGCCCGAGAGGTTGAGCGTCTCGGCCACCACGCCCTGCCCGGCGAAGGCGGCGTCCCCGTGCACCAGCAGGGAGAGGATGGGGAACTCCTCGCCGCGCTGGGCCAGGCCGGCCGGCGTCCCGTCGCTCGGCCGGGCCAGGCGGTCCTGCTTGGCCCGGGCCATCCCCTCGACCACGGGGTCCACGGCCTCGAGGTGCGACGGGTTGGAGGCGAGGGTCACCGCCAGGTCCCGCCCCGAGCGCCCGAGGAACTTGCCGACGGCGCCCTTGTGGTACTTCACGTCGCCCGAGCCCTGCACCGACTCGGGGTCGAGGTTCCCCTCGAACTCCTCGAAGATCTCCCGGTAGGACTTGCCCACGATGTTGGCCAGCACGTTCAGCCGGCCCCGGTGGGCCATGCCCATGACCGCCTCGGAGATCCCGGACCGGGCCGCCTCGTCGAGCAGGGTGTCGAGCAGCACGATGGTCGACTCGGCGCCCTCGAGGCCGAACCGCTTCTGCCCGACGTAGCGGGTGTGGAGGAACCGCTCGAAGACCTCCGCCGCGTTCAGCCGCTCGAGGATGTGGCGCTGCTGGTCGGCCGGCAGTGTGCTGCGCACGCCCTCCACGTGCTGCTGGATCCACCGCTTCTGCTCGGGGTCCTGGATGTGCATGTACTCCACTCCCAGGGTGCGGCAGTAGGCGTCGCGCAGGAGGTGGAGGATCTCGTCCAGGCTGGCCACGTCCCGGCCGGCCAGGCCGTCGGCCACGAACCGCCGCGGCAGGTCCCAGATGGTGAGGCCGTAGGTGAGCGGGTCGAGCTCGGGGTGGATGCGCGGCGGCTCGACGTCGAGGGGGTCGAGGTGGGCGATGAGGTGGCCCCGCACGCGGTACATGTTGATGAGGGTCTGCACCCGCACCTGTTTGACCAGCCGCTGGTGCTCGCCCTCCCCCCCCTCGTCGGCGTCTTGGGTGTCGACCTGCCAGCGCACGGCCTCGTAGGGGACGCCCATCGACTCGAAGACCTCGTCGTAGAAACCGTGGTCGCCGATGAGGCACTCGGCCACGTGGGCGAGGAACAGCCCGGACTCCGCCCCCTGGATGACGCGGTGGTCGTAGGTGGAGGTGAGGGTCACGACCTTGCCGATGCCGAGCTCGGCGATGACCCGGGGGTCGGTGGCCTCGTAGCCCGGGGGGTAGGAAAGGGCGCCGACGCCGATGATCGCCCCCTGGCCGGGCATGAGCCGGGGGACCGACTGGAGGGTCCCGAGCGTCCCGGGGTTGGTGAGGGTGACCGTGGTGCCGGCGAAGTCGTCGGGGCCCGCCTTGTTGGAGTGGACCTTTCGCACCAGCTCCTCGTAGGCGAGCACGAACGACCGGAAGTCGAGCGTGTCGGCGTCCTTGATGCACGGCACCACCAGGGTGCGGGTGCCGTCGGGCCGCTCGAGGTCGACCGCCAGCCCCAGGCCGACGTGGGGGTGACGCACCACCCCGGGACCGGGCTTGCCGTCCACCTCGGCCACGTAGCTCCGGTTGAGGGCCGGGACCACCCCGAGCCCGCGCACCACGGCGAAGCCGATCAGGTGGGTGAAGCTCACCTTGGCCCCGGTGGTGCGGGCGAGGTGGTTGTTCAGGATCTGCCGGTTGACCTCGAGCAGCTTGGCCGGGACCGTGCGGACGCTGGTCGCCGTCGGCACCGACAGGCTCGCCTCCATGTTGGCCACGATGCGGGCCGCCGCCCCGCGCAGGGCGACCGCCCCGTCGGGGGCCGCGGCGGGCGCCGCCGGCGGGGAGGGGGGCGCGGCGGCGGGCGGGGTGCCAGTGGCGGGAGCGGTGCCAGTGGCGGGAGCGGTGCCAGTGGCGGGCGGGGGGGCGGCGGGCGCAACGGGCGGGGGTGCGGGCAGCGCCCTCGGGGCGGCGGCCGAGATGGCCGGGGGGACCGGGGCCGGCCGGTAGTCGGAGAAGAACTCCCGCCAGCTCTCGCTCACCGAGGTCGGGTCGACGACGTAGCGGTCGTACATGTCGTCGACCAGCCAGGCGTTGGGGCCGAACGACCCCACCGCGCCGTCCCGCCGACCGGCGGCCCCGTCGACTCCACGCGTGTCCGTCACCCGGTCCACCCTACCGGCGGGTCGGTCGCCGGCGGCCGACCCGCGGTGCCCGCGCGCCCGATCGGCGGGCGCGCCAGGACCGGTAGCGTCTCGGCCGATGGTCTATCCCGACGGCCTCGACGTGGTCGAGCACCCGCCCCCCGGCGGCTGGGACGCTCAGCTGGGACCGACCGTGGTGCTCGTCCACGGCTCGTTGGACCGCGGCGCCAGCTTCGCCCGCACCGTCCGCCGGCTCGAGGGGTGGGGGGTGGTCACCTACGACCGCCGCGGCTACCAGGGCTCGGGTCACCGCGGCGCACCGCCCGACCTGGCCGGCCACGTCGACGACCTCCTGGGGGTGGTGGCCGCCCTGCCCGGGGCCGGCCGGCCGGTCACCGCCGTCGGCCACAGCCTCGGCGGCGACGTGGTCGTGGGCGCCGCCCTGGCCCGGCCCGGGTCGTTCGCCTCGATCGGCGCCTACGAGCCCCCCATGCCCTGGCTCGGCCTCCCCCGGCCCGACGGCCGGCCGCGTCGGCCCTACGTCCCGGGGGACCCCGGCGACGAGGCCGAGGCCTTCTTCCGCCGGATGGTCGGCGACGCCGCCTGGGAGCGCCTGCCCGAGCCGGCACGGGCCCAGCGGCGGGCCGAGGGGCCCGCCCTGGTGGCCGACCTGGTGGCCATGCGGGGCGACGCGCCGTTCGACGTCACCGCACTGAGGGTGCCGGCGGTGTTCGGCCGGGGCGGGCCGCAGAGCGCGGCCCACCACCGCGACACCGTGGCCTGGCTGGCCGCCCACGTGCCGGGGGCCGAGCTCTTCGAGATCGACGGGGCGGGACACGGGGCCCACCTCACCCACCCCGACGGGTTCGCCGGGCTGGTGCGGGCCGCGGTGGCCCTGGCGGCGCGCCGGCACGGGGAGGCGCCGGTCCGGTGAGGGTGCTCCTGACCGGCTCCCACGGCCTCATCGGCGACGCGCTGGCCGGACGGCTGGCGGCCGACGGCCACGACGTGGTGCGGCTGGTGCGCACGGCGGCGCACGGCGGGGCCGACGCGGCCGCCTGGGACCCGCGGCGGGGCACGGTCGACACCGACGGCGTCGTGGCGCTCGGGCCCTACGACGCCGTCGTCCACCTGGCCGGGGCGGGCATCGGCGACCGGCGGTGGACCGACGCCCGGCGCCGGGAGATCCTCGAGAGCCGCGTGGGGCCGACCCGCCTGGTGGCCGGGCTGGTGGCCTCGCTCGACCCGGTGCCCGCCGTGCTGGTCTCGGCCTCGGCCGTCGGCTACTACGGCGACCGGGGCGACGAGGAGCTCACCGAGGAGAGCGGCCCGGGAAAGGGCTTCCTGGCCGACGTCTGCCGGGCCTGGGAGGGGGCCACGGCCCCGGCGGCCGACGTCACCCGGGTGGCGCACGTGCGGACCGGGATCGTCCTGTCGGCGCGGGGCGGGGCGCTGGCCAAGCAGCTCGGCCTGTTCCGCCTGGGGCTGGGGGGCCGGCTCGGCCACGGTGGGCAGTACGTGAGCTGGATCACCCTCGACGACGAGGTGGCGGCGATCGTCCGGGTCATCGAGGACGACCGGCTGGCCGGGCCGGTCAACCTGACCGCCCCCGCCCCGGTGACCAACGCCGAGTTCACCCGGGCCCTCGCCCGCGCCGTGCACCGGCCGGCGATCCTCGCCGTGCCCCGGCCGGCGCTGGCCGCCGCGCTGGGCTCCGAGATGGCCCGCGAGCTGCTGCTCTCGAGCCAGCGGGTGCTGCCCGCCCGCCTGGCGGCGGCGGGCCACGCCTTCGCCCACCCCGACCTCGAGGGCGCGCTGGCGGCGGTGCTGGACGGGGGTTGACGGCCGGGCCCCACCGGCCACCGCGGACCCGGCGGCGCTGCGCGCCCCGGGCACCGCGGCCGCTGCCCCGCCTCAGGTGTTGGGCAGACCCAGGGCGGGGTCGCCCGCGTCGGGACCGTGCTTGGGGCGGTAGCGGGTGGTGAGGATCTCCGCGCTCTCCGCCCCGCCGACCTTCGACGGGTTGACCAGCGGCGACGTGCACAGCGCGATGGCCCCGACGAAGAGGACGAGGAGCGAGAGCGCCTCGAGCGGGCCCCACGCCCCCGCCGTGCGCAGGTCGTCGCCGAAGAGGTTCACCCCGATGATGATGCTGGCCAAGGGGTCGACCAGCACGATGGCCGACTGCGAGGCGGCGATGGGACCGGCGTGGTAGGCGTTCTGGGTCAAGAAGACGGCGAGGACGCCGAAGCCGGCCAGGCCGTAGGTCTGCCAGTGCCGGAAGATCGAGAGCCAGTCGGTGGCGAAGAAGTCGGACACCACCTTGGTGAGGGCGGCGGTGAAGGCGTAGGCCACGGCGGCGGCGACCCCGTAGGCGGCGCCCCGCCACCACCTCGGCCCGCGCCGGGCGGCGACCACGCCGATGGCGATGACGGCGAGGCAGGACAACCCCATCACCAACCACTCCAGGTTCCCCGGGATGAGGTCGCCCCCCCGGGGTGAGGCGAAGACGAGGAAGCCGGCCAGCCCGCCGGCGGCGGCGGCCGCCCCCAGCCACTCCCGCCAGCCGACGGTGAACTGGAACCGGGCGCCGAGGATGAGGACCAAGAAGAGCAGCTCGGTGGTGAGGAGGGGCTGGACCACGGTCAGGCGGCCGAGGTGCAGTGCGGTGGCCTGGAAGACGAAGGAGGCGATCATGAGGCCGAAGCCGGCCAGCCAGACCGGCTGGCGCAGGGCGTGGGTGATCAGCCTGAGGCGCATGCGGTCCTCGGGCGGGGCGTACTCGACCCCCATGCGCTGCAGGACACTGGTCAGCGCATTGGAGAAGGCTGCAGCCAGAGCGAGGACGTAGACCATTGGACCGGGCCTATCCTATGGGACGGTCCGCCGCTCCACGCGGGCCTCGGCCCCGCCCGGCCGGCGACCGCAGCGGAGGGGACGACAGGTGACCGAGACGACACCGTCCAAGGACGGGGTGCCCACGGTCGAGGAGTTCGCCGAGGCCGCCGCGGCCTTCCTCGAGTCGCACGCCAGACCGAAGGCCGACACCCGCTTCGAGTGGGGGGAGGGGTCCGACCAGGTCTCGCTCATGCGCGAGAGCACCCCCGAGGAGGACCGCCGGGAGCTGGCCGAGGCCAGGGCGTGGTCACAGCAGGTGTTCGACGCCGGGTTCGGGTGGATCACCGGCCCGACCGCCTACGGCGGCCGGGGCCTCACCGCCGAGCACGCACGGGTGTGGCACGAGATCGAGTCGCGGTACGAGACGCCGTCGATGGCCGTCTTCGGCATCGGGCTGGGCATGGTGGCCCCCACCGTCCTCGCCCACGGCACCGAGGAGGTGAAGCAGCGCTACCTGAAGGCGATGCACCGCGGCGACGTGGTGGGCTGCCAGCTCTTCAGCGAGCCGGGCGCCGGCAGCGACCTGGCCGGCCTGTCGACGCGCGCCGTGCGCGACGGCGACGAGTGGGTGGTGAACGGCCAGAAGGTCTGGACCTCCTACGCCCACCTGGCCGACATCGGCGAGATCATCTGCCGCAGCGACCCCGACCTCCCCAAGCACAAGGGGCTGACCGCCTTCGTGGTCGACATGCACGCCCCCGGGGTGGAGGTCCGCCCGCTGCGCCAGATGACCGGGGGCGCCTCGTTCAACGAGGTCTTCTTCACCGACGTGCGGATCCCCGACAGCCACCGGTTGGGCGAGGTGAACGGCGGGTGGGGGGTGGCCCTCACCACCTTGATGAACGAGCGGGCGGCCATCGGCGTCGGGGGGGGCGGGGTCGGCGGCGTGGGCAGCCGGCTGATCGAGCTGGTGCGGCGGATGGGCAAGGCCGACGACCCGGTCGTCCGCCAGCAGCTGGCCCAGGTGGTGGTGCACAGCCGGGTGGCCGGCTACGCCAACCTGCGGGCCATGGCCAAGGTGGCGGCGGGCCAGGCGCCGGGGCCCGAGATGTCGCTGGCCAAGATGGCGCTCACCAAGAACACCCTCCTCACCTGCGACCTCGTCTCCTCGGTGCTCGGCCCGGCGCTGGTGGCCGACACCGGCCGCTGGGGGACCTACGCCTGGGCCGAGATGGTGCTCGGCGTCGCGGGGATGCGGGTGGCCGGCGGGACCGACGAGGTGCTCCGCAACATCGTGGGCGAGCGGGTGCTCGGGCTGCCCAAGGAGCCCGCCGCCCGCTGATGCGGCCCGGCGCCCGGCGACGGGGACCGGGGCGCGGGGCGCGGGGCGCGGCCGGGCTGGCCGTGGTCGCACTGTCGCTCGGCGCATGGCTCGGCACGCCGTCGGCCCGGGCCGCGGACGGCGCGCCCCGGGCCGACGGCGCCACCTGGGCCGAGCCGGCGCGGACAGCGCCCGACTACATCTTCCCCTTCGCCGGCGGGGCCGACTACACGGTGGCCAACATCGAGCGGTTCACCGACCTCATGTACCGCCCGCTCTACTGGTTCACCGCCGGCGCCGCACCGGCCCTGGACCCGGCGCGCTCGTTGGCCGACCCGCCCGTCTACTCCGACGGCGGCACCGCCGTCACCATCACCCTGAAGCACTACCGCTGGTCCGACGGCGAGACCCTGGGCGTGGGCGACGTCATGTTCTGGCTGAACATGCTCCACGCCGAGAAGGAGAACTGGGGGGCCTACCAGCCGGGCGGGGCCAGCATCCCCGACGACATCACCGCCGTGACGGTGGGCGGACCCGACGCCGTGACCCTGCACCTCGACGCCGCCTACAACCAGCACTGGTTCACCGACGACCAGCTCTCCCAGATCACCCCGCTCCCCATGGACTGGGACCGCACCGCCATGGCCGGCCGGCCCGGGTCGGGGGGGTGCGCCGAGGGCGAGTACGCGACGGTCGACAACCAGTGCGCCGCCGTCTTCACCTTCCTCTCCCAGCAGGCCGGCTACGACCCCGACCGGCCGGGCGCCCCCAACCGGGCCCTCTCCTCCTACGCCACCAACCCGCTGTGGCAGGTGGTCGACGGCCCGTGGCGGCTCGAGCGGTTCAGCCTCTCGGGCCGGGCGACCTTCGCCGCCAACCCCGACTACTCCGGGCCGGTCAGGCCGTCGCTGCGGACCTTCACCGAGGTGCCTTTCGCCAGCGACGCCGCCGAGCTGGCGGCGCTCGAGGCCGGCCGGGTCGACGTGGGCTACCTGCCCGACGACGACGCCGCCGCCCCGACCGCCGACCCCTGGCGGGCCGGGGCCAACGACCCCCGCCTGCCCGACTACACCCTGGCCCCCCTCTACGCCTGGTCGATCGCCTTCTTCCCCTACAACTTCCACTCGACCGGCGACGGCGGCCAGGCCGGCGCCATCTTCGCCCAGGGCTACTTCCGCCAGGCCTTCCAGCGCCTCGTCGACCAGCCCCGGGTGATCGCCGAGGTGGCCGACGGCTACGGGCTGCCCACCGACGGGCCGCTGCCCACGGCCGGGCCACCTCGGGCGGCCAGCCCCTCCCCCTACGACCCGAAGGCGGCCCGCGCCCTGCTGTCGGCGAACGGCTGGCGGGTGGTGGTCGGGGGGACCACCACCTGCACCCGGCCGGGCACCGCCGCCGGCGACTGCGGGGCGGGGATCGTCCGCGGGGCACGGCTCTCCTTCACCCTCGTCTACGCCGACCACACCGCCCTGTTGCGGCGGACCCTCGAGGACGAGCGGGCCGACTGGAGGGCGGCCGGGATCGAGGTCCGGCTCGTCGGGGAGCCGGCCGACCGGGTGCTGGCGTCCACCGCGCCGTGCCCGCGGGGCTGCGGGTGGGAGATGGCGGACTGGGGCGGCGGCTGGCTGTTCGCCCCCGGCTACTACCCCACCGGCGAGGAGCTGTTCGCCAGCGACGGCACCGCCAACGCCGGCGGCTACCACGACCCTGCGGCCGACGCCGACATCGCCGCCACCCTCACCACGACGACGGGCCTCTCCGCCTACGCCGCCTCCCTGGCGGCCCAGCTGCCCGTGGTCTTCCAGCCCCGCTACGCCACCGCCCTCACCGAGGTCCGCCACGGCCTTCGTGGGGTCGTGCCGCAGAGCCCGCTCCTCCAGCTCACCCCCGAGGAGTGGCACTGGGTGGGCTGACCCCGACCAATGGCTCCGCCGGCCGGCTCAGCGCGTGGGCTCCACCCGGGCGACCGCCGCCGCCTCGGTGGGGTCGAAGGCGGTGGCGAGGAAGGCCCCGAGCATCTCGACCGCCACCGCCTCGGTGGTGAGCCGCAGCCCCAGGGCCAGCACGTTGGCGTCGTTCCAGCGCCGGGCGCCCTCGGCGGTCGCCGCGTCGGTGCACAGGGCCGCCCGCACCCCCGCCACCTTGTTGGCGGCGATCGACACCCCGGTCCCGGTGGTGCAGCAGACCACCCCCCGTGTGGCCTCCCCCCTGGCCACCGCCTCGGCCACCGCCCGGCCGGCCTCGGGCCAGTCGGCCCCCTCGGCCACCACCGTCACCTGGTGGCCCTCTTGGCGCAGCCACCCGACCACGGCGGCGGTGAGCGCCGTCGCCTCGTCGGTGGCGAAGGCGATCCGCACGGGCCCCACGCTATCGGGCGGGCTCAGCGCAACTCGTGGCGGAGGACCTTGCCCATGGCGTTGCGGGGCAGGGCGTCGACCACCCGCACGAGGCGCGGCCGCTTGTAGGGGGCGAGCCGTTCGGCGGCGTAGTCGAGCAGCGCCTCGACGTCGAGCGGCCCGGCGGCCGGGACCACCCAGGCGGTCACCGCCTCGCCCCACTCTTCTGTGGGCGTGCCGGTCACCGCCGCCTCGGCCACCGAGGGGTGGGAGCAGAGCACGTCCTCCACCTCGGCCGGGTAGACGTTGAACCCGCCGCTGATGACGGCGTCCCGGCGCCGGCCGCGGACCGAGAGGTAGCCGTCTTGGTCCACGGCCACCAGGTCCCCCGTGGTGAACCACCCGTCACAGAACGACTCGGCGGTGGCCGCGGGCCGCTCCCAGTAGCCCGAGAAGACCGTCGGGCCGCCGACCGACAGCGCCCGCGCCCCGTCGCTCCCCGGGCCCTCCCCGTCGCCCTCGGGGTCGAGGCGCACCGACACCCCGGGCAGGGGAAACCCGACCGTCCCGGGGCGGCGCTCCCCGTCGTAGGGGTTGGAGACGGTGAGGAGCGTCTCGGTCATGCCGTAGCGCTCGAGCACCGCCACCCCGGCCCGTCGGGCCCGGTGCCACAGGTCGGGCGACAGCGCCGCCGAGCCGCTCACGCACAGGCGAAGGCGGCCGAGCTCGGCCGCCCTTGCCGAGGCCACCAGGCGGTGGTACATGGTGGGCACGCCGAAGAACAGCGTGGCTCGGTGGCGGTCGCCGGCGTCGAGCACCGCCTCGGGGGAGAACCGCTCCAGCACCACCGCCGAGCCGCCGGCGGCCAGGCTCCCCAAGAGCCCGGCGACGAGGCCGTGGACGTGGAAGAGCGGGAGCGCCAGCACCAGCCGGTCCTCGGGCTCCCACCGCCAGGCGAGGGCGAGGGTGGCCGTGCCGGCCACCAGGTTGGCGTGGCTGAGCACCGCGCCCTTGGGCGCCCCGGTGGTGCCCGAGGTGTAGACGACGAGGGCCGGGTCGCCCGGGGCCGCCCGGTCGAGCGGCGGCGGGTCGCCCGCCGGGGCCCCCGGCGGCGGGGTGGCGGGCAGGACCCCGAGCGCGCCGGCCGCGGCGGCCAGGCCGACGGCGGAGGCGGGGTCGTCGGCCACGGCGGCGGCCGGCCGCACGTCGGCCAGCACGTGGGCGAGCTCGCGCCCGGTGAGCGCCGGGTTGACCGGCACCACCACCGCCCCGAGGCGCAGCGCCCCGAGGCAGGCGGCGGCCGAGTCGAGCGACGGCCCGGGGGACCAGACGACGCGCTGCCCGGCCGAGACCCCGGCGGCCGAGAGCCGGGCGGCGGCCAGCCGGGTGGCCTCGTCGAGCCGCCCGGCGCTCCACCAGCCCGACCCCTCCGACCACAGGGCACGGCGCCCGGGTTCCGCCGCCCAGCGGGCGGCCAGGAGGGCCGGGAGGGTGCCGGCGGTGAGCAGGTCGGCCGGGTCGAAGGGGCGCCCGGGCACGAGGTGCGGGGTCCACTGGTCGGCCGGCACGGGCGCATCGTAGCGACGCGGCCCCTGCCGGCCGCGGCCTATCGTTTGGCCATGAGCCCCCGCCGAGTCGCCATCGTCCCCCACACCCACTGGGACCGCGAGTGGTACGAGCCGTTCCAGACCTTCCGCATGAACCTGGTCGACACGCTCGACCGCCTGCTCGACCTGATGGAGTCAGACCCCTCCTACGCCGACTTCCTGCTCGACGGGCAGATGGCGGCGGTCGACGACTACCTGCAGGTCCGCCCCGAGGCGGCGGCGCGCCTTTCGGCCCTGGCCACCGCCGGACGGGTGACGATGGGCCCGTGGTACGTGCTGGTCGACGAGTTCCTCATCTCGGGCGAGACCATCGTGCGCGACCTGCAGATGGGGATGGCCCGGGCGACCGATTTCGGCGGGGCGATGGAGATCGGGTACCTCCCCGACATGTTCGGCCACGTGGCCCAGATGCCCCAGGTCCTGAAATTGGCCGGGCTCGAGCACGCCGTGGTGTGGCGGGGCGTCCCCTCGGCGGTGACCAAGACGGGGTTCTGGTGGGAGGCCCCCGACGGCTCGGCGGTGCGCACCGAGTACCTCCCCGTCGGCTACGGCAACGGGGCCGTGCTGCCCGACGACGCCAAGGCCCTGGTGCGCCGGATCGAGGACCACGAGACCGAGATCGGGCCGTTCCTCATCGGCGACCTCCTCTTGATGAACGGCTCGGACCACCTCGCGCCCCAGCCGTGGCTGGGGCGGGTGGCCGCCGAGGCCAATGAGCTCCAGGACGACTACCGCTTCGAGGTCACCTCGCTCCCCGCCTACCTGGCCGGCGCGCCGACCGAGGGGCTCGAGCGCTGGCGGGGCGAGCTGCGCTCGGGCGCACGGGCCAACGTGCTGATGGGGGTCACCTCGAACCGGGTGGACGTGAAGCGGGCGGCGGCGGCGGCCGAGCGCCAGCTCGAGCGCCGGGCCGAGCCCTACGCCGCCCTCTTCGGGTCGTCGTGGCCGGGGCGCCTCTTGGAGCTGGCCTGGCTCGAGGTGGTCCGCAACGCCGCCCACGACTCGATCTGCGCCTGCTCGGTGGACGACGTGGTCGACGCCGTCCTCCACCGCTTCGCCGAGGCCCGCCAGATCGGCGAGGGCGTCGCCTCCCGGGCCCTGGGCGCGCTCAGCCGGTCGATGGCCGAGGCCGGCCCGATGGTGGTCAACCCCTCGGCCCGCCCCCGCTCGGGGGTGGTGGAGCTGGTGGTGGGGGCCGAGGAGCCGCCCGGGCCCGACGTGCAGGTCCTCTCCGAGCGCTTCGGCCTCCCCGGCTCCATGACGCTCGACGCCGAGACCGTGCGGACGATCCTGGGCATGCTGCAGGGCCCCAAGATCGACAACGACGCGTGGGTCCAGGAGATCCGGGTGGAGGAGGACGACACCGGCATCGACCTCACCGTCTTCGTCGGCCCCGAGGAGCGGCCGAACGTGCCCATCGCCGAGGTCAAGCAGGACCTCTACACCCGGCTCGGCGCCCGTCCCGACGTGCCCATCCGGGTGCGGCTCGACCAGCCGCCGATCCGCCGGATCGCCGCCCGGGTGGCCGGCGTCGCCGGGTTCGGGTGGCGGGGTTTCGCCCCCGCGCCCCTGGCCCACCCGGCCTCGGTCGAGACGGGGGAGGACGGCGCCGTGACGCTCGCCAACGGGCTGGTCACCGTGGCGGTCGACCCCGCGGACGGCACGTTCTCGGTCGACGGCCTGGCCGGCTTCGGGCGGCTGGTGGACGGGGGCGACCTCGGCGACTCCTACAACTACTCGCCGCCGCACACCGACTCGCTGCTCGACACGCCCGAGTCGGTGGCCGTGGCGGTCGGCCTCGGGGGCCCGGTGCGGGCCGAGGCCGTGATCACCGCCACCTACCGCTGGCCGGACCACGTCGACGGGTCCACCCAGACCCGGGTCGGCGAGCAGACGGTGCAGATCGTGACCAACGTCGAGGTGCGGGCCGACGAGCCGACGGTGCGGGTCACCACCTCCTTCGTGAACCCCTCCCGGGACCACCGCCTCCGGGTCCACCTGCCCCTGCCGACCCCGGCCCAGTCCTCGGAGGCCGAGTGCGCCTTCGCCACGGTGACCCGGGGGCTCACGGCCGAGGGCCGGCCCGACGAGCTCGGCCTCCCCACCTTCCCCGCCCGCCGCTTCGTCTCGGCCGGGGGGCTGACGGTGGTCCACGACGGCGTCGTCGAGTACGAGCTGGTCGACATCGAAGGGGGGGAGGGGGCCCGGACCATGGCCCTCACCCTCCTGCGGTCGACCGGGATGCTGTCGCGCCTGGGCATGGCCTACCGGCCCTTCCCCGCCGGCCCGCTCACCGCGGTCGACGGCCTGCAGCTGGTGGGCCGGCCGCTGGTGGCCCGGTACGCGCTGGCGCTCGGCGAGGTCGACCCGTGGGCCATGGCCGACGACGTCCTGCTCCCCCTCGAGGTGGTGCACGCCGTGGGCGGCGGCTCGCGTGGCCCCGAGGGCAGCGCGCTGTCGATCGAGGGGGCCGAGGTCTCCGCCGTGCGCCGGGAGGCCGGGCTGCTCGAGGTCCGGGTCCACAACCCCTCCGACCGCACGACCACGGTGCGCACCGGGGAGCGGGCGGGCTGGCTGGTCGACCTCCGGGGCCGCCCCCTCGAGCACTTCGACGGCGGGTTCGAGCTACGCCCCTGGGGGATCGCCACCTTCCGGCTGGCCGGCGACTGACGGGGCGGCCGCCTCGTCGGACTCCGGGGGGCGGGGGAAGCGCCCGGCCCGCGACAGCAGGCGCTCGCCCACCTCGCGCAGCTCGTCGAGGTCGCGCAGCACGTCGGCCAGGCGCTCCCAACGGACGTTGCGGCGCTGGTCGGCCGCCGTGCCGGCGCCGTCCGCCACGTCGCCGGCCCTCCCGCACCACCACAGCTGCACGCGGCCCAGCCCCTTCAACAGGCGCGGCCGGAGCGGCTGGGCGGTGAAGTCGTCGCCCCCCTCGGCGAGGAGCCGGGCGTGGAACTCGTCGGACATGAGGACCGTGCCGGGATTGGCGATGTTCACGATCCGGTGGGCGAGGTTGACGGTGGGGCCGTAGTAGTCGCCGTCGTGGATGAGCACCTCCCCCACGGCCAGCCCCACCCGGACGTCGGAGAGCAGCTCGTCGTCGGCGTAGGCGTCGGCCAGGTCCAGGCCGATGCGGGCCGCCGCCTCGACGCTCTCGACCACGAACATCGCCTCGTCGCCGATCATCTTCACCACCCGGCCACCGAGCCCGGTGATGATGTCGTGGGACACGTCCTCGAACCGGCGCACCACCTCGGCCAGGTCCCCGGGACCGAGGTGCTGGCTGAGGAGGGTGAACCCCACCATGTCGGCGAACCCCACCGCCAGCTCGGGGTTGGACGTCGAGCGGTGGCCCGCCGCCCGCAGCAGCATCATGCGCCGGGTGGCCGCCTGGACGTGGCGGCGCCAGACGAACTCGAGCAGCCAGGCCATGGCCGGGAGGGTGACCCCGGCGATGCTGGCGAAGTCGTCGGCGGCGAGCACGTCGTCGTCCTCGTCCTCGCTCAGCCCCATCACCCCGGGCACCACCTCGGCCTCGGCGATCCGGGCCATGGACGAGCCGATCACCCTGGCCAGCTGGAGCGCGGTGTCGACCTCGGTGGCGCCCAGGCGGACCATCCCCGAGAAGAGCCGGGCGGCCTCGATGTCGAGGTCGGTGAAGGCGGGGTCGTCGTCGGGCACGTCGAGGAAGCCGAGCGCCCGCCACAACCGCCGCAACAGTTCGAGCGGCTGGCCGGTGGCGTCCTCGAGCTCGAGCGCCGTGTAGCGGCGGGTGGCCGGGACGAGCAGCCGGTCCACGGCCAACAGGTCGAGCACCCCCTCGGCCACCGCCCGGTCGACCTCGTCTTCGGTGGCGCCCGCCTCGACCAGCAGGCCGCGCACGTGGGCCAGCGCGGCGGCCCGGCGCCCGGCCGTCGCCGCGTCACCCGGCACGGCGTCGGCGTCGGGCCCCTCCCCCGGCCCGTCGGCGGTCACCGGGTGAGCCCCCGCAGGAGCACGGCGTCCCACTCCGAACGGGCCGGCCGGTCCATGAGGGCGGCGAGGGCGGCCCGGGGCGAGGTCTCGCCGGCCACGATGGCGGCCACCTGCTCGGCGATGGGCATCTCCACCCCCTGCTGGCGGGCCAGGCCGACCAGCGGGCCGGCGGTGCGGACCCCCTCGGCCACCATGTGCATCCCCGAGAGCACCTCGTCGAGGGCGCGGCCCCGCCCGAGCTCGAAGCCGACCGTCCGGTTGCGGCTGCGGGGGCTGGTGCACGTGGCCACCAGGTCGCCCACCCCGGCCAGGCCGCCGAAGGTCAGGGTGTGGCCGCCCAAGGCGATGCCCAGGCGCCCCAGCTCGGCCAGCCCGCGGGTGACGAGCACCGCCCGGGTGTTCTCCCCGAACCCCAGGCCGTCGGCGATCCCCGAGGCGATGGCCATCACGTTCTTGGTGGCCCCGGCGATCTCGCACCCCACCACGTCGGTGCCCGTGTAGACGCGGAAGGTGCTGCTGTGCAGGTGGCCCTGGACCCGGCGGGCCAGCAGCTCGTCGGGGAGCACCACCAGGCTGGCCGCCGGGTACCCCTCGGCGACCTCGCGGGCCAGGTTCGGCCCGCTGAGCGCGCCGGCCGGGTGGCCCGGCAGGACCTCGGCCACCACCTCGGACATGCGCAGGTTGGTCCCCGCCTCGATCCCCTTGGCCAGGCTCACCACCGGCGTGCCCGCCGCGAGGTCCGGGGCCAACTCCTCCAATACGGCGCGGAAGCCGTGCGAGGGGACGGCCATGAGGACCACCTCGGCCGCCTCGGCCGCCTCGGCCAGGGAGGCGGTGACCCGGAGGCCCTCAGGCAGGCGGATCCCGGGGAGGTACGTCGCGTTCATGCGGTCCCGGCCGATGGCCTCGGCCAGCGACGCCGAGCGGGCCCAGAGCACGGCCGGCGTCCGCGCCGCCACCAGTGAGGCGATCGTCGTCCCCCACGAGCCGGCACCGACCACGACCACCGAGTTCTCGGCCACCAGCCGAGCCTACGGCCCCCCGAGCGAGCGGTGTCGGAGACCGGCGGCGGCGGCCGGGTCGGCGCTCGTACACTGGGCCGGTGACCGACGGTGCCGCTCGCCCAGGGCCGGCCCCCGCGTCCGGGCCGCCCCCGCTGCTCGGCCGGCGCGCCGTCCTCATCCCGGTGAAGGCGTTCGCCGACGCCAAGCGACGGCTGGACGGCGCGCTGGGCGACGGGGCGCGCCGCGCCCTGGTCCGGGCGATGGCCGAACAGGTGGTGTCGGCGGCGGCCCCCCTCCCCGTCGCCGTGGTCTGTGACGACACCGAGGTCGCCGACTGGGCCCGGGCACTGGGCGCGCTGGTGGTCTGGGAGCCCGGGCGCGGGCTCAACGGCGCGGTGGAGGAGGGCGTGGCCCGCCTCGGGGCGATGGGGGTCGAGCGGGTGACCGTGGCCCACGGCGACCTGCCCCGGGCCACCGGGCTGGGGACGCTGACGCCCTTCGACGGCGTCACCTTGGTGCCCGACCGCCGCGACGACGGCACCAACGTGGTGGAGCTGCCGGTCGGGTGCGGCTTCCGCTTCTCCTACGGACCGGGCTCGTTCGCCCGCCACCGGGCCGAGTGCCGGCGCATCGGCCTGCCCGCCCGGGTGCTGCGCGCCCCCGGCCTGGCCTTCGACGTCGACTGGCCCGACGACCTCTCCGGGGCCTTCACCGGCCCCCCGGCGCCCGCCGCCCGCTGACCGCCCGAACCCCGGACGCGACGAAGGGGGCCCGCAGGCCCCCCACGTCGTGCTCCTCGGTCGGGCCGGCAACTGCCGGCCCGTCGGCCGGCTAGCGGGCGGCGGCCCTCTTGGCCGGGGCGCGCTTGACGGCCTTCTTGGCCGGGGCGCGCTTGACGGCCTTCTTGGCCGGTGCGCGCTTGACGGCCTTCTTGGCCGGTGCGCGCTTCACTGCCTTCTTCGCCGGCGCGCGCTTGACGGCTTTCTTGGCCGGGGCGCGCTTGACGGCCTTCTTGGCCGGTGCGCGCTTGACGGCCTTCTTGGCCGGCGCGCGCTTGACCGCCTTCTTCGCCGGCGCGCGCTTGACGGCCTTCTTGGCCGGTGCGCGCTTCACTGCCTTCTTCGCCGGCGCGCGCTTGACGGCCTTCTTGGCCGGTGCGCGCTTCACGGCCTTCTTCGCCGGTGCGCGCTTGACGGCCTTCTTGGCCGGCGCGCGCTTCACCGCCTTCTTCGCGGGTATCGCCACAGGTACACCTCCTAGGTGTGTCTCGGTTGACTCGAGGTGGAGCCTGCGGCACACCGGAACCCGAAGGGATCCGGCAACCGCACTGCTGCACCGTCTTCGTGCTTCACGTGAACCGAAGTGAAGAGATGCTGCCATCGGCGCGTGCCGGGCGACCGTTGTGAGTGATGCCGACTTGCATCCACCCACCCCGCCCGACTCAACGCAGACACGTCTGCAGCACCTCCATCGCGTTTCGGGTCACACACAATCACAGTGCCTTTCAGCGCCCAGGTCAAGCATTCATTTGCGCGCCGCGTCGCGACGGCGGCGCGCGTCGACGCCAAGACAGGTGCACAACACCGCGACGACGCGCCGAACGCGCGCGGCGCGACGGGCGCGCGGCGCTGTCGCGGTGTCGGGTCGCGCCTTTCGACGACGACATGGCGACCACGCGCGCCGTGATGCAATGAACGCGCACGACGACCAAGCGCGATCGGATCCGGCACGCGACGTCGCGCCGCTGGCGCACGCCGTGCGCGCCGCGTCGTGGGCCGCGGGGTCGGGCGTCTACCTCGGCCGCGGTGCCGGCGGTTTGGCCTGGGCCGGTCCCGAGCGCTCCACCCTGCTGCTCGGCCCGTCACGCTCGGGAAAGACGTCGTCCCTGGTCATACCCAATGTTTTGGCCGCTCCGGGTGCCGTGGTCTCCACCTCCACCAAGCCCGACGTCCTCCGGGCCACGGCGGCGGCGCGGGGCGCCGCGGGGTGGACCCTCCTCTACGACCCCGGCGGCACGGTCGAGCCGCCGCCCGGCGTCGTTCGGGTCGGGTGGTCACCGGTGAACGCCGCAAGAGAGTGGGACGGCGCGCTGTCGATGGCCGACGCCATGGCCCGCTCGGCGCGACGCGGCGACACCTCGGTCGTGCACGACGACCACTGGTCGGAGCGTGCCACCTCGTTGTTGGCGCCGCTCCTCCACGCGGCCGCGCTCGACAACGCGTCGATGGGCACCGTCGTGCACTGGGTGGACCGCCACGACGGGTCGCGCGCCCTCAACGTGCTCTCGACGTTGACCGGCGACCGCTCGCCGCCGACCGACGTGCTGGCGGGGATCGTCTCCACCGACGGCCGCGAGCAGTCGGGTATCTGGTCCACCGCGTCGGGGATCCTCGCCGCCTATCGCTCGAGTGGCGCGCTCGCCTCGACGTGCCCGCCCTACTTCGACGCCGACGCGTTCTGCGCCGGTGCCAACACGCTCTACCTGTGCGCCACCGGAAGCCAGCAGCACCTGCTGGCCCCGCTGGTGGTCGGACTGCTGAGCGAGGTGCGCGACGCCGCCTACCGAAGGGCCCGCGACGGCGGCGGCTCCCCGCCGGTGCTGCTGGCCCTCGACGAGGTGGCCAACATCGCCCCCATACCCGAGCTGCCCGCGCTGGTGAGCGAGGGGGCGGGGCAGGGACTGCTGACCCTCGCCTCGCTGCAGGACCTCTCACAGGCCCGCCGGCGCTGGGGCCGCCAGGCCGACGCCTTCCTCTCGCTCTTCGGCACCACCGTCGTGCTCGGCGGGATCGCCGACCTGCCGACGCTCGAGGCCGTTGCCACCCTGGCCGGCGAGGCGGAGTTCCCGACCAAGACGGTGGGCACCGGCCCCGGCCCCGACGGGCGGCTCCGGCCCTCGGTCAGCTGGTCGACGGTGCACCGGCCGCGTCTGCCGGTCGACGTCGTCGCCCGGGGCCTCCCGCAGGCGGCCCTCGCCCTCGACGCCGGCAACCGGGTGGGCTGGATCGGCCTCACCCCGGCGCACGCCACCGACCCGTGGCGCCGGCTGATCGGGGCCGAGCGGACCCGGCGACGGGCCGGCGCGGCCGAGCGGGACCCGCCGGCCCCTCCGCTGCGCCGGGAGGGGCGCGGCCGATGAGCCAGAGCGGCGAGCGGCTCCCTCGTGCGGCAAAGGGCGATGACCAGGCACCCAAGCGCTGCGGACCGACGGCTTGGCGGACGGGGCGGGCACGGAGGGGCGCTCCAGCCCAGCGCGCCGGGTCACGCTCGGCGCCTTCTGGAGACGCCCCTGGGCGCCTCCCTGGAGTTCACGAACAGACTCGGGCCAACTACAGTAGGCCTCTACCAGGGAAAACGGAGGGCGAACGCCCCAACTGCGCCGAGCCATAGCGGGCCGCAGTGGAGCCCCGGCACCGCCCTACAACCCAGACGGTTGTCGAGCACCCGAGCAGTCCAGGTCGACAAACACCGCACCCCGCGCAGTCCCCACTGTGGAGAGGTCCGGTCACACCATCCCCGCCTTCGCCCGGTGGACCGTCGCGCAACCTGACGTCGTGGAGGCGGTTGTCGCCAAGCGTCGGACGGGCTGCGCGACTCGCTCGGGCTCAACCGCGCACCTTCTGTGGCCGGCTCGCGGCGTCGTAGCGACCTGCTGACCGGCGACGGTGCGGGGTGCGGAGATCTCCGGCCGGTTCCGCCGGTTCCGCAGCACGCCGGTGTGCCGCACTCAAGCGCGCCCGAGCGAGAGGTGCGCCGGCTCCGCCCCTCGCCCCCGGGCCCGGCCCAGCTCCCGCCGGGCGTCGTCGAGGCGCCGGGACGCCTCCAAGTGGTCGGCCAGCCGCCGGGCGGGCAGGCGGGCCAGCGCCCCGGGCGAGCCGTCCACCCCCAGGGGCTCGGCCCGGTCGGTCACCCCCCAGGCGGCACGGTAGCGGGCGACGGCCGAGGCTCCCTCGAGCCACACCCCGAGGAGCGCCGGGGTGCCGGGCCGGGGACCGAGCGCGGCCACCAGGTGGCCCGGGGCCACCACCGCGGCCGGGGCGCGGCCCGGCTCCCCCACCCCCACCGCCTCGCCCCACCCGGCCAGCCGGTCGACGCACCCCTCGACGTCGGCGGCGGGCGCCCCACCGGTGAGCGCCTCGGCCCAGGCGCCCACGGCGTCGCGCCGGGTGACCGCGGGGCGCAGCGGTGCGGCCAGCCGATCGGCGAACCGGCGCTCGTCCACCGTCGGCGGCCCCGGGACGGCCCGCCCGACCACGGCCGACAGGTCCCGTGGCACCCAGCCGACGGCCGCAGCCCGCCGCGTCCAGCGCGCCGCCAATCCGGCGGGGTCGGGCGCCGGCCCCTTCTCGTCGCGGGTGGCGGCCCACGCCACCCGGCCGGCTCGGCGCGAGGTGTGGCCGCTCTGGGCCAGGGCGGCCCGGACCTCGGCCCCGCGGGAGGAGAGCGCCCCGAGGACGGCCGGGTCGAACCCGTCCACCTCGAGGGCGCCGGCGGCCGTCGCCGCCCAGGCGACCCCGAGGCGGCTCGAGAGGCGGTGGCGCAGCTCGGCGTCGTAGAGACGGCCGGCGGCCCGGGCGTGGGCGAACAGCCCCCGTCCGTCGACGGCCGTCCACCGACCATCGGGGCCCTGTCCCATGTTGGCCACCACCACGTGGCTGTGCAGGTGGGGGTCGAGCGCCCGGCTGACCCCATGGGTGAAGGAGGCGCCGACCACGCCCCCGGCCGGTTCGAGCCGGCGGTCGTCGCCGGCCCCCCGACGGACGGCCACCGCCCGGCGCGCCAGGTAGCCGGCGGCCGCCTCGACGGCGGCCTCGTGGGCGGAGAGCACCTCGGCGGCGACCTCGGGTGGCGAGAGGCCCCACAGCGCGCTGACCGACTTGGGGGGAGTGAACGTCAGGTCGTAACCCGAGACGGCCCCGCGCCGGGCCGTGAGCGAGCGGCCGGTGGCCGGGGACCGCCCGGCCAGCACCGCCGCCAGCTCGCCCGGCCCCACCGGTCCGGCGAGGCCGAGCCCGGCCGCCCCCTCACCGGTCCAGCGCCCCGGCCGGCCGGCGGCGAGGACCGCCGCGGCGGGGGTCGCAGCCGGCCCGAGCTCGGCCGCCAGGTCGTCGAGGTAGTAGCGGCCGCTCCGGTCGCTCAGCGCGCTGACGTGCAGCACCCGGGGACGCCGGTGGACATCTCATGATTTCTCATTGCCTTCCATGATATCCATCGCACCGTAGCGAGCGAGCACCCGCCGGGCGGCCTCCGCCCCCGCCCCCACCAGCTCGGGGGGGTCGAGCACCCGGGCCTCGGTGCCCACCTGGAGGAGGAGCCGCTCGAGCCACGCCGTCCCGCCGACGGCCAGGGCCACCTCCTGGCCGCCGGCCGCGGGGCGCACCTCGAGGACCGGCACCGAGTCGGCCACCCAGGCCGCCCCGGGCCCGAGCCAGAGGCGCACGGTCAGCGCGCCGGGGCCCGGCACGAAGGCGTCCGGGCCGACGGCGGCCCCGGGGAGCCCGACCGCCTCGGCCGGCCCCACCACCCGCAGCGACCGCATGCGGTCGACCCGGAACCGGCGCATGCCCCCCGCCCGGTGGCAGTGGGCGTCGAGGTACCAGTGGCCGTCGAGCGACACCACGGCGACGGGATCGACCACCCGGTGGGTGGTCTCGTCGCTCGAGGCCGAGTGGTACTCGATCTCCAGCTGCTCGTGGTCCTCGGCGGCGCGCCGGACCTCGGCCAGGAGCGGCGGGTCGTCCAGGTCGACCTCGAGGCCCTGGTGGTGGCCGAGGGCGGCGTCCAGCTTGGCCAGGGCGCGCCAGAGCGACCCACCCTCGTCGGCGCCGGGGACGGCCAGGATCGTCCGGGCCGCCGCGGCGAGGGCGAGACCCTCGGCGGCAGTGAGCTTGCGGGGCCGGGCCAGCTCGGGGCCGAGGTTGGCCTCGACCGTCTCGCCGGTGACGATGATCTCGAGCAGCACGTCCGGCGAGTACGGGGGCAGCCCGCAGCAGGCGGCCAGCTCGAGCTCGCGCACCACCTCGTCCTCGGGGATCCCGAACCGCCGGGCCACCTCGCTGATGGGCGCCTCCCCCACCCGGGCCAGCCAGCCCACGATGGCGAGCAGCCGGCGCAGCCGCACGCTGGCCGGCTGCGCCCGGGCCGGGGGCTGGGCCCGGCGCTCGGCCACCGGGGGGACCCCGGCGCCCGGCTGGGCCGGCGTGGCCGGCGCGGCTGTGGCGGGCGGCGGGGCAGTGGCGGGCGGCGGGACGGGGCCGGCGGCGGCCAGCGCCTCGAGCCAGGCCAAGATCCCGGCCCGGAACGCCGGGGGGCCCACGACCTCGGCGTGGTCGAGCAGCCCCAAGACCCACGAGCGCATGGCCTCGGGGCTCGTCACCCCGAGGCGCAGGAGCACCGAACCGTCCGCCCTCTGCTCCTCCACGGCGCGGGCCCCCACCTCCTCTACGACCCGGGGCGCCTCGATGGCGTCGACGGCGAGCAGCACGTCGTCGTCACCGCCCTCCCCCGGCCGCCACGGCTCCTCGGGGGCCTGGGCCGCGGGGTCGAACCCCTCGGGCAGCGCGCCGCTGCCCGGCGCCCCGGGGACGGGGCTGCCCTCGATGCGGTCGACCCGGAAGGTGCGGCCCGCCTCCCGGCCGCGGTCCCACCCCACCAGGTACCACCGCCCGCCCCTGAACCGCAGCCCGGCCGGCGCCACCGACCGCTGCTCGTCGCGGTAGCCGAAGGTGACCTCGGCCCCCGAGCGCACCGCGTCGAACAGGGGGACGAGGGCGGCCGGCGGGACGAGGGCGGCCACGGGGCGGGCCTCGGCCACCCCGGTGGCCCCCAGCTTCAAGAGCGCATCCCGGCCGCTAGGATCGCCCAGGTGCACGCCGGCGACGGCGAGGTGGAGGGCGGCCTGCTCGTCGGCGGTCAGGCCGAGGTCGGGCAGGTAGAAGGCGTCGGGGCTGATGCGGTAGCCGAACTGCTCGGGGCCCTCCACCGCTTCGGTGGCCACCGGGATGCCCTCCTCGCGCAGCAGCCGCTTGTCGCGCTCGAAGGCCTGGCGCCGCGCGTCGTGGGAGTCGGGGTAGCCGGGGACCTCCTCGGCGATCTCCTCCAGGGTCAGCGGGCGCCCGGCATTGAGCAGCACCAGCACCAGGTCGGTCAGCCGTTCGAGGCGGTCGAGGGGGGCCACCTTGGTCAGCGTAGGTGCCCGCCCCGGCGGCCGTGAACAGCGCCCCGTGGGCGTTCCACCCCCACCCCGTGGCCTGGGCGGGGGTGGCGGCGGCGTCGCTCGCCTACGCCGCCTGCGTCCGCCGACCGGCCTACGCGGCCGGCCGTCTCCAGGTCCGCTCGTTCGCCGGCGCCATGGCGGTGCTGGTGGTCGCCCTCAGCTGGCCGGTGGCCGACCTGGCGGCCCACTGGTCGCTCACCGCACTCGTCCTCCAGCGGCTCGCGCTCACCCTGGCCGTGCCGCCGCTCCTCCTCGCCGCACTGCCCCGGGCGCTGGTGGCCAGGGCCACGAGACCGGCCGTGATCGACGCCGCCCTCATGTCGGCCGGCCGCCCGCCGGTCGCCGTGGGCGTGGTCACGGTCGTCTTCGTGGCCACCCTCACCACCGGCGCCGTCGACGCCCAGTCGTCCTCGGCCCTGGCCCGGGCGCTCCTCGACGTCGCCGTGCTCGGGGCGGGGGCCGTCCTGTGGCTCCCGGTCACGGCCCCGGTCCCCGGCACCACCAGGCCCGGGGCGCTCGGCCGGGCCGGGTACCTGATCGTCCAGTCGATCCTGCCCAGCTTCCTGGCCGTCGTGTGGATCCTGGCCCGCCACCCGCTCTACCCCGCCTTCGACCACCCCGGCTCGTTGGCCGGTCTCTCCCCGCTGGCCGACCAGGAGGTGGCCGGCTTCCTGGCCAAGCTGGGGACGATCGCCGTGCTGTGGACGGTGGCCTTCGTCGGCGTCACCCGCAGCGAACGAACGGCCGATGGCGACTCGGAGGAGCCGCCGCTCACCTGGGTGGACGTGGAGCGCCACCTCGAGCGGGCCGAGCGCCGCCAGCGGCGGGGCACCCCCGGCGCAGCCGACGGCGGCCCCGGGCCTCCCTGACCGTCGCGCCCCGCCCGTCCGCTCAGTCGCCGCCACGGCGGTGCCGGAGGTCATCGGGTCCTCCGCCGTGGGTCAGTGCAGGAGCTTGATGTAGTCGAACATGGGCAGGTAGAGGGCGATGATGATCGAGCCCACCACCACGC
>Ga0181536_10002017_pt1 | contig 23482 bp, 19 predicted proteins | sample PEATcosm2014_Bin_41_FD_121105 | JGI IMG/M metagenome (GOLD analysis project Ga0181536, IMG submission 121105) | Peatland microbial communities from MTU Mesocosm Facility, Houghton, MI, USA - PEATcosm2014_Bin17_60_metaG | ecosystem: Environmental > Terrestrial > Soil > Wetlands > Peat | place...
GTAGAGTCTCAGCCTTCCAAGCTGTTGGTCGCGGGTTCGATCCCCGTCTCCCGCTCCATCCACAGGCCGGCGTAGCTCAGTTGGTAGAGCATCTGATTTGTAATCAGAGGGTCGGGGGTTCAAGCCCCTCCGCCGGCTCCATATTCTCAATGTCCGGACTGTCCGGACCGGAGACATGGGTAACAGATTGCTCCTTAGACATGGGTGACACCCGAGGACCAGCGGACGCCACCCGTTGCATTGAGCCGACGTGGGCCGGACCCTGCCAGCCTGGGTTCATGCTTCATAGGTGTGTGAACTATTCCCGGCCTGCCCTAAGTGGGATTACCTGCGTCGCGGTTTTCATGATCTCAAAACGCAGGATCCAGTTCCGCGGGCCCGCGCCCTCCACCGGGGCGAATTGCCAATGTCGGGCTGCCTCCAGCGCCAGCTTTCCGAAATAAGGCGAGCCACCGGGCTCCAGCGTGGCCTGGGTTACATTCCCTGATGGATCCACCGCAACCCTGACGACCACCGTCGCTTTGCCGTGAACCGTACGCCGGGCTGTGGCGGGAATGTCGGGCAGTACGCGGCGCGTGATTCCATCCTGTGCAGCCGGTGTGCCACGCGGTGGCTTGGCTTCGCGGTCTGGCACGACAGGCGAGGCGGCCTTCGACGTAGCCGTCTGCCCGGTTGGCAGGGGCTCGGGTGGGGCAGAGGCAGATGCCGGCTGCATGGGCTTGGCGGGCGATGGCACGGGAGCGGCCGCCCGATGCATCACCAAGCCCCCGACAATCGCTGCTCCCAGGACGACGAGGATGACGCTTGCGACATAATACCGGTGCCTCGGCTTCCCCGCGGTGGGCTTCGTGATCGGCGCCGTATATGCCGGGAGGGTCGATGCAGGCCGGCCGGGCGAACGGAGCCAAGCCCCAATCCTGGCAGCGGACCATCGAAACTGAGGGTCATGGCGAAGGCAGTTTTGCGCCATCTCCCGGAAGGGAAAAGGTAGCGCGTCAACGGCCGGCCCCTGGCCGTCTTGCGTCACGATTGCCGCTTGCTGCGTCAAAGCCTGTACGAGCGTTTCTCCCAGCGCCTGGATGTCCGCGGCCGAATCGCCGGCCGACACCGCGTCGCTGGAGATCTTCACCGTGTCTTCGACCGCAAGAATATTCGAAGGCTTCAAATTGCCATGCACCAGGCCCTGGCCGTGCAGGTACGCCAGTGCATCCGCGACCGGTTCCAGCATTTCGCCGGTTTCGTCCGTGGTGAGCGGGCGTTCTCGGAGAACTTCCGCCAGGTTTTCCTCAGCGTACTCCATGACGAAATAAGCCAGCGGCATGCCTGCCAGCGCCCAAGTTCCGGCCACAAAGATGCGTACCAGGTGAGGATGGCGGAGGGTGGCGGCGCGATTCCAGCGCTCTACAAGCTCCCCGCCTTGCGCATGGCTTGCGAGCAAGAGCTTGATGGCGGCCCTGCCCGAGCGAAACCGCGTGAGGAAGACCGCGCTCCCTTCACTGCCGCCGAGATACCGCTCCAGTGGGAACTCCCCGCCGGCAAGTTCGCCTTCGCACTGTTTCCAATCGGGCATCCTCACCTGGGCCAGCACGGATCTTGATCGGCACCGGAATTTCCATTTTGGAAACTCCCGGCTTCTGATTAGTCTACACCCAGGTTCCCTGGCGATCGGCCAAACCGCTTGACTCCGCGCAGTTCTGAAAGCCCCGGAGGCCACCCCGCTAACTGGTCAGAGCGTCACGCGCGCGGGAGCCTGGTGGGCGCGGGGTGATGATTGGCCGCTCGGCTAGCTCAACCCGTACACTTGTTTTGGCGCGAGATACGCCGGAAATCGATCAACGAGAGCTTTCCGCACTGTATAACAGTAATGACACTCATCGACGAAGTCATCCGCCAGTTCAAGTCCGTATTCTTTTGCTAGAGCGCTCGGGCCCCCGCTCAACAGCGGACCACAAATTGGATGTTGGCGGGCATTGTATTCGAGAGCCAGATCGCAAAGCGGCGTTTCCCACATATTGCCCATGTTCAGTCCCTGACAAATGTGGACATTTCCGTAGCAGTCGAGGTGGACCCGCGCGGGTTCCCTTAATTCTTCGTGCAGGCAACTGGTCAATTCCTTGCGCCGCCGCCGCGGCAACCCCACGGTGAGCTTCTCTGCCGCGCGTCCTCTGAACAAAACTCCGCCTCCTATGACAGGTAGGCCCTTACTTGGCGATTCTCTTTGGCAGGCCGCGGGGGCTGGCGACTCGATACAGATCGTATCGCAGGGGATTCCCAAATTCACTGCAGCAGCGAGAGCCAGCTTGGCGGGATTGCTTCCATCTGTGCTCTGGTGAAAAGCGTCATCGCTCACGCTGAGGTCCGCTATCCCGATGTCCCTGATGGGGCCGAGCCAGATCTCGGCATCCTCGGTCGAGGTGGCCCAATATGCGTTCGTCACAATGCCGGCCCGCAAACCCAACGTGGCAGCCAACCGGAGCCCCTCCAACAAAAGGGGATAGTACAGGAAGGCCTCTCCGCCCTCGAAGTACACGGTCTCCACCGTGCCCATGCGCTCGATCTCCGCGAATGCTCGGCGGAGTTGCTCGCAGGTGAAAGTACCGCGCGCCTCTGGCGAGCAATGCAGGAAGCAGTGGTCGCACGTGTGCGTGCACGAATAGGTGAGCAAGAAGTGAATTCCGTTCAGCGTCAAATTTCCCATGGCCCCGGCCTCGTTGGCTCCATTGAAGGGTTCCTACATCTCCTTGATCGTAACGAATAGGCGCGCCGTAGAATAGGGCTGCGATCTCGCCCAGCATGTCTGCTCCACTCAACCGTGCCAGCCAATGCGGCCGCACGTCGGAAACGAATGGTAGGCAATCAGGAAGCAATCCACATGAGCGTATAGTCGCCATGTCGTAGAAGTGCCCGCCGGACTGGAACGCCCTCGCGGCTCGGAGCGGGGAGAAGAAGGCGCGGCGCCTGTGGCTTGCCTTCCCCGACGGGCGCGTCTGCGCGCGGAAGAGAGAGCTCGCCTGGCGGAGCACTCGCGCCGGGCCGGCGCGACGCGAGCGGGGGCGGTGGGGAAGAGGACGAGTAGCGGCCCGGTCCCGATTTGGAGCCTATGCCTGCATATGGACTCGGGAAAGGCCTTTCGGGGCGCCGGCCGTTGCCGCTCCGGAACCTGACGCCGGCCCTACTGGTGCGGAACGGCTCTCCGGAGTCATGTTGTTAGAATGGCCCCATGGTTACGCAGCAGACTCGCGAAGAGGCCGCCGTCGCCTGGTGGCGCACCTCGATTATCGACATCAGCCCGGGGCACATCCAGGTGCGCGGCTATCCCATCGAGGAGTTGATTGGGCGCATCAGCTTTCCCGACATGATCTGGCTGATGTTGCGCGGCGGCCTGCCTACGCCCCGCCAGAGCCGCTTGCTGGAAGCCGCGCTGGTCGCGTCGGTCGACCACGGCCCGCAGGCGCCGGGCATCGCCATCGCCCGCATGGCGATCACTTGCGGCATCGGCATCAACAGCGCCATGGCTTCCGGCATCAACGCCCTCGGCGATGTGCATGGCGGCGCCGGACAGCAATGCATGGAATTCTACGCGCGCATCGCCGCCCGTACGGAGAGCGGGGCCGCTCTGCAGGAAGCCGCCACCGCGGAGGTCGGGCAGCGGCTACGGGAAGGCGGGTCGATACCCGGTTTCGGCCACCGTTTCCATCCGATTGACCCCCGAGCGGGCCGCCTGCTGGCTCTGGTTGACGCGGCAGCCGCGGAAGGCGCGGTCTCTGGCCGCTATGCCGCGATCGGCCGCGCGGTCGAAGAGGCCCTGGCCGCCGCCAAGCGAAAGCGCCTTCCCATGAACATCGACGGAGTGACTGCCGTGGTGTTCTCGGAACTGGGGTTCCCGCCCGCTCTGGGCCGTGGTCTATTCGTGCTCTCGCGTTCGGTTGGTATCCTGGCGCATAGTTGGGAACAGTCCTGCCAGGGGGGGCGCATCAAGGGCCCCATGCCCCCATCCATCCCCTACACGTATGATGGCCCACCGTTGCGGCATTTCGAGGAGTCCGCGGGATGAGCGAAGCTACAGGTTTGCCGCTCAGCGGTCTGCGCGTACTCGATCTGGGCCACACAGTGATGGGCCCATCCTGCGGCATGATCCTTGCCGACCTGGGAGCCGACGTGCTGAAGGTCGAGCCGGCGCCGGCCGGCGATCCGACTCGGCGCCTAAAGGGTTTCGGTGCGGGATACTTCGGGTATTTCAGCCGCAACAAGCGCAGCATGGCGGTCGATCTGAAGACCGAGGCGGGAAAAGAAATCGCCCATCGCCTGGTGGCGCGTTGCGATGTGCTGATCGAAAACTTCGCGCCCCGCACGATGGAACGGCTTGGCCTGGGATACGAGACGCTGCGCCCGGTCAATCCGCGGCTCATCTACGCCAGCCTCAAAGGCTTCCTCAAGGGGCCTTACGAGGAGCGGCCGGCCTTGGATGAGGTGGTGCAAATGATGTCCGGATTGGCGTACATGACCGGGCCGAGCGGCCGTCCGCTGCGGGCCGGCACGTCGATTGTGGACATCGGCGGCGGCATGTTCGCGGTGATCGCCATCCTGATCGCCTTGCGCGAGCGCGATCGGACCGGGGTGGGGCAGTTAGTCGAATCCGGCCTGTTCGAGACCGCTGTGTTTTTCATGGGGCAGCATCTCTGTTATGCGGCTCAGTCCAACGCCCCTGTCCCGCCGATGCCCGAGCGCGTCTCGGCCTGGGCGGTGTATGAGCCATTTGCGGTTTCGGGCGGACGCCAGATTTTCGTAGGCATCACCAGCGACAACCACTGGCAACGCTTCTGCGCGGAGTTGGGCCGTGACGATCTGGCCCGGGACCCTGCCTATGCCACCAACAACGACCGCATCGCCGCCCGGCCGCAACTCATTCCCGCCCTGCGCCAGGTTTTCGCCGGCATGACGATGGAACAAGCCACCGCGGTGTGCGAGAGGTCGCGCATTCCGTTCGCCATGATCGCGCGGCCCGAGGATCTGTTCCAGGATCCGCACCTGATGGCATCCGGCGGCCTGATGCCGTCCACGCTGCCCAACGGTGTGCACGCCCGGCTGCCGAAGCTGCCGGTCACGTTGCAGGATGTGCACTTCGCCATCCGCCGCGATCCGCCGGCGATCGGGCAGGACACGCGGGCGGTCCTGGCCGAACTCGGTTACGACGCGGCGGCCATCCAGGATTTCATCCGCCAGGGAACCGTCGCCGCGAGCGAGGTTAGCGAAAGTTCTTCACCAGCATGATCGGCCGGCGGAGTTTTGGGCCAGGCACGCTCGCACCACCCGGTTCAATCCCTCCGGCTCCAGCGCCGGCGGATTGCGCGCGCAGTAAGGAGTTGGCCCTTCCGTGCGGCACCGCAGTATCGCTATATCAAGACGGTGCCGCCGTCCACTACGATCGTCTGGCCGGTGATGTAGTTCGAGGCATCGGCGGCCAGGAACACCGCCACGCCTTTCAGTTCGCCATCCATGCCGCCTCGGCCCATGGGGACGCTGGTGCGCATCAGTTGTTCGGCCTGCTGCCAGTTCTTCTCCGTCATGCGGGTGGGGAAGTAGCCAGGCGCGATGGCGTTGACACGGATTCCATGCTTGGCCCACTTGGCGGCCAGTTCGCGGGTGAGCGAAACCAGGCCGCCTTTGGATGCCACGTAACCCGCGGCGGAAATACCCTGCATGGGCAGGCCGCCCTGAATCGCATTGATGGAAGCGACGTTAATGATGCGGCCGTACTGCCGGCGCATCATTTCCCGGCCGGCCGCCTGGCAGAAGAGGAACGCACCGGTAAGGTTCGTGTCGAGGACCGTTCGCCACTTTTCGAGCGGCATGTCTTCGGCCGGGGCGCCCCAAGTTACTCCGGCATTGTTGACCAGAATGTCGATCCGGCCGAAGGTCGCAAGCGTCTTGGATACTGCGGTCTCAACCTCCTCCGGCTTCGCAACGTCGCAGACCAGACCTTCGCAGCGGAAGCCCATCGCCTTGAACTCCGCGAGCGTGGCGCCCAGCCACGGTTCGCGCCGGGCCAGGATCATCAATGACGCGCCGGCTTCCGCGAGTCCTTCGGCGATTTCGCGGCCGAGGCCCCGCGATCCGCCGGTTACCAGCGCGATCCGGCCGGTAAGGCTGAAAAGTTGCTTCAGTTCGGGCATGGGCGTCGAGTCCAGTTTAGTCTACAACGAATCGCCCGCTGCACTTCGAGGTGCCGGACGGGCGGGTCGAACTCCTTTTACTAGAATTCTATACGGCCGCTTTCATAGAACGTAGCGGTGGTACAATGGCCGGCCATGGTAAGGGCAATTCTAATGGCAGCGTTGCTGCCGTTTCTTGTGGGGGCCGTCGATTTCACGGCTGGCTCGAGAGAGTGAAAAAATCATGAAAAGTCAATGCAAGATTTACGAGAATGCTCCGGGTGGTCGCATGTTCAGCCGGCTGGATACGGAGCTGGCCCGGCCCGTCGCGGCAGGGAGTTTATCAGTTCCCGGCGAAGTACCCACTCAAATGAGATTCATTCTGATCGGCGTGCTGATGCTGGCGCTTCCGCTACTCGCACAGACGCCACAGCCTGGCGGACGAGGCGGCGGGCAGGCTGCGGCCGCCACGCCGCAGGCTGGTGCCGCCCCCGTGCCGCAAATCACCTTGCAGCAGACCAATCCGCAGCAGCAATCGAACGATCAGGTGCTCAAAGCCATCGACGATCTGGAATGGCGTCTGAAGATCAGCGACGTCGCCGATTTCGACAAGGTCGCTTACGCCACCCTGCCGCCGCTCCATAATCCGAACCCGGCCGGTCCGGGCGCGGGCAATCCGATGATCGTGTACGCCTACACGTTCATCCCGAAAAAGCTGGACCGGAGCAAAAAGCAACCGCTGCTGGTGATGATTCACGGCGGCGTGCACTCGAACTTCACTTCCGAATCCGCGCACATCGTCCGCGAGTTGATCGACCAGGGCTACACGATCATCTCGACCGACTATCGCGGGTCGACCGGGTACGGACAGAATTATTATCAGCAGATCGATTACGGCGGGCGCGAAGTGGACGATGTGTACATCGGGATGCAGTGGATGCTCGATCGCTACAGTTTTCTCGATCCAAAGCGGGTCGGCATCATCGGATGGAGCCACGGCGGGCTGATCACGCTCATGAATATTTTTCAGCATCCGGAATCGTTCGCAGTCGCTTATGCGGGCGTGCCGGTGAGCGACCTCGTGCTGCGGCTGGGCTATCAGAACGACGCGTATCGGGCGGAATATTCCGCACCGTACCACATCGGAAAGACGGTTCGCGAAGATATCAAGGAGTACGAGCGCCGCTCGCCGATCACTTATGTTTCGAAGCTCCAGACGCCGCTGTTGATCCACACCAACACCAACGACGAAGACGTAAACGTTCTAGAAGTCGAGCGCCTGATCACCGCGCTCAAAGCCGAAGGCAAGAAGTTCGAGTACAAGATCTATCAGGACGCGCCCGGGGGCCATCAGTTCAATCGCCTGGATACGAAGCTCGCCCGCGAATCGCGGCAGGAGGTTTATCAGTTCCTGGCGAAATATCTATCCGCGCATAATTAAGGGACATAACGCTTAACAAAAAGAAAGCAAGTCAAGGATAAATCAGATCCGGCAAAGAGCCTCTTTTGGGAGCGCATCATGAAACCAATGACACGACGCACTTTTTCCGCGGCGGCAGGCGCCGGCCTGCTCTCGCCGCTCATTCCGAATCTGCGAGGCGCGACACACATTCCGCGGCGTCCATTCGGCAAGACCGGCATCGAAGTTCCGATGGTCGGCCTGGGCGGCGGCGGACGCTTTTTTGAGGCTGTCCCGAATGATGAAGCAGGTGGCGAACTCGTGCGGCAAGTGATCGACCACGGGATCGAATATATCGAGACAGCCGCGAACTACGGGCCGCCCGGTGACACTAACCGGAGCGAACGGCGCATCGGTTTGGCCATGAAGACGCACCGCGCGAAGGTTTTTCTCGAAACGAAAATCGACGCGCGCGATTACGACGGCGCGATGCGCGAGATGGAGAACAGCCTGAAGCAGTTCCAGACCGATCATATCGATTTCCTGTTGCATCACGCGTTCTTCCGCGAGGAGGAAGTGGACCAGGCGCTGGCATCGAATGGCGCGGAGAAGGCCATCCGCAAGATGATCGATCAGAAGGCGGTCCGGTTCCGGGGGTTCTCCTGCCACAGCCCCGAGCTGGCGCTGCAAACGATTCCACGGATGGAGCCGGATGGGGTCCAGTTCCCGATCAATGCCACCCGAGTGCCGGATTTTGAAGCGGAAGTGTTGGCGTTGTGCAAGTCTCGCGGAATCGCGGTGAACGCGATGAAGACCTGCGGGCACGGATTCTTCACCAAAGCCGCGCTCACGCCAGGCTTCGATTCGCGAGGCCTCACAGACCAACATCCCGAAGAACACCGGTTTGCGCCGCCGGCCGAAGCATTCGAGCGAACGGGCCTTCCGACCCCGACGGAGTTCCTGCGGTACGCGCTGTCGCTGCCGCTTACCACCGTGGTAGCCGGCATCGAATCCATGGAAACGATGCAGAGCGTGCTGCGGGGCGTAGCGGGTTTCAAGGCGCTTTCGGCGGCCGAGATGAAGTCAATTCACGAGCGTTCGCAGCTGTTTGCGGGTACGGGTTATTGGATTCCGCGGCAGGTGCGGCCGGCCTGACACAGAGACCGGGCCGCAGAACGCCGTCCAGCGCGACAGCCACGCGGCGAGGGATGTGGTATAAGATTCTAGTGTCGTATATGAAACCAATTCAGAAGGTCATCGCTCTTCTTGGGCTGTCGGCTCTGGCGCTGTTCAGCGCGGAGATCTACCAGAAACCGCCCAAGGCCGTACTGGACGTGCTCAACGCGCCTACCACGCCTGCGCTGACACTCAGCCCCACGCACGATTTCGCCCTGGAAGCTCAGCCGGTGGTTTATCCGCCCATCGCGGAACTGGCCGAGCCGATGCTGCGCATCGCGGGCATGCGCATCAACCCGAAGACCAATGGGCTGCACAACACTACCTTTGCGAGTTCCCTGAAACTGCGAAGGATTCCGGAAGGCACGGAGATCGCGGTGGCGCTGCCGCCCAATCCGAAGATCGGCGGCACGCGGTGGTCGAGCGACGGCAAGCACTTCTCGTTCACCAACACCACCGCGGCGGGCATCGAGCTGTGGATCGGCGACACCACCGGGAAAACGCACATGGTGGAAGGCGTGCGCATCAACAGCGTGATGGGAGGCGGAGGCCGAGGCGGCGGGTCGAGCGACGTACAGTGGATGCCGGACAATAAGAACCTGCTGGTGGAGATCGTCAAGCCCAACCGCGGGGCGGCGCCGCGCGAACCGGTACCCACCGGGCCGCACGTGCAGGAGAGCCTGGGCGGCGGCGCACCAGCTCCGACGCTCGAAGACATGCTGGCCGGACCGCACGATGAGGACCTGTTTGTTTACTACGCCACGTCGCAGCTTGCCACGGTAGATCTGGATAGCGGCAAGCTGACGCCATTGGGCAAGGCGGGGATCATCGCTTCGGCGCGCGTCTCGCCGAATGGCAAGAACCTGCTGGTGACGACGATTCACAAGCCGTTCTCGTATCTGCACGCGGCCGGCTCGTTCCCGCGGGAGATAGAAGTCTGGGATCTGACCGGCAAGGTGCTGCGCAAAGTGGCGAGCGTGCCGCTGGAAGACAAGGTGCCGATGAACGGCGTGATGACCGGCCCGCGGAACGTGATGTGGCGGCCGAGCGAGCCGGCCACGCTGGTTTGGGTGGAGGCGCTGGATGGCGGCGACTTGCGGAACAATGCGCCCTTCCGCGACCATATCCTGGAGCTGAAAACGCCGTTCACCGGCGAGCCGCGCGAAGTCTTCAAGACCGAGCAGCGCTTCAGTGGGATCCAGATGGGCGCCAAGGGCGGTTTCGCGCTGGTGTCGGACTCGGAGCGCAGAACGCGACGCGTGCGCACGTTCCAGATTGATATGGACAAGCCCGACCAGGCCGCGAAGTTGATCTGGAGCCGTAACAACCAGGACCGCTACCACGACCCCGGCACGCCGCTCGGCAAGACGATGCCGAACGGCGAATCGGCCATCCTGCAAGACGCCGACAACATTTTTCTGACCGGCCCCGGTGCTTCGCCGACGGGCGACCACCCGTTCCTGAACCGGTTCAACCTGGCAGCCCAGAAAAGCCAGACGTTATTCCAATGCGACGACGACCATTACGAAACCGTCGTGGCGCTGCTCGACGACCACGCCGGCAAGTTCCTGACGCGGCGCGAGAGTCCCACCGAGCCGCCAAACTATTTCGTGCGCACGCTCAACGGCGCGCCGGTGGCGGTGACCCGTTTCCCGGATCCGCAGCCTTCCATTCGAGGCATCCACAAGGAGCTGGTCAAATACAAACGGGCCGACGGTGTGGAACTCTCGTTCACGCTATACCTGCCGGCGAACTACCAGCAGGGCGTGCGGCTGCCGACCGTGATCTGGGCTTACCCCTACGAATACAACGACGCCGATACCGCCAGCCAGGTGAGCGGCTCGACCAAACGCTTCACCGAAATGCGCGGATACTCCGAACTGTTCTTCGCGCTGGAAGGCTACGCGGTTCTGGCGAACACGGCGATGCCGATTGTGGGCAGCGACCCCGACACCGTGAACAACGGTTTCGTCGACCAGGTGGTGATGGACGCGAAGGCGGCCATCGATAAGGCGGTCGAGATGGGTGTGACCGATCGCGCGCGTGTCGGGGTGGGCGGCCACAGCTACGGCGCGTTCATGACGGACACGCTGCTGGCGCACTGCGATTACTTCCGGGCGGGCATCGCCGAGAGCGGCGCGCCCAACCGTACGCTGACACCCTTCGGCTTCCAGAGCGAGCGGCGGACACTATGGCAGGCGCCCGAGACATACTTGAAGATGTCGCCCTTCATGTACGCCGACAAGATCAAGGCGCCGATTCTGTTCATTCACGGCGAAGCGGACGATAACAGCGGCACCTTTCCGATTCAATCCGAGCGCATGTATGAGGCGGTGCGCGGCAACGGCGGCATTACGCGGCTGGTGTTCCTGCCGTTCGAAGCCCACGGCTATCGCGGCAAAGAGACCATTGAGCACGTGCTATGGGAGAAGTTCACGTGGTTCGATAAATACGTGAAGAACGCGAACGCGGGGACAACGCCGAGCGCGAATGACCGTTAGCCGCAGCGCCTGCCGCCAAAGTGAAGGTCGTGGCGAAGCGTTGCGCCGCGGGGCCGATGAAAGTTTTCGATGATAGCTCGTTCACCCGGCAGCCGTTCTTCATCATGCTCGTGGCAAGCACGCGCATCTGGCTTCGGCCCTGGGGGCTTTCGCCGGCTTCTGAACCTTGGCCTGTCCACGGCTGGCTTCTACGGAAGCGATTGACTACAACGCTCCTGGTTGTGCCCGGTCCGCAGGCGTCGTGACACCCTGATCTTCCAGGTACTCCGCCAGAGCGGCTTGCCATGAGCGCAGCGGGGCTGTTCTCGTGTTCAGAAGGACGGCCCTGGCCGGCCGCTGCGCCTTCCGCGGGAAAGCCGAAGAGGACACCGGTTCCAGGTGGACTCGGCGGCCCGCCAGGCGAAAGATCTCGCCTGCGAACTCGAACCAGCTCGCGTGTCCTGAGTTCGTCAGGTGGTAAATCCCAGGGGCCGCACCGGAGTCGATCAGTACCTTGGTGGCACTTGCCAGGTCGGGAGCGTAGGTGATGCTGTTCACTTCATCGGCTACTGCTCGTATCGTGTCCGTCCTCGCCGACAGGTCTAGCATGACATCCACGAAGCTTTTCTTCGACAGCTCACTCCGCCCTTTTGGCCCAAAGAGTACTGCTGTCCGAATCACATAGCACCGGCTCGCGTTCTGAAGCGCGAGTTCCTCGCCACGCCGCTTGGACTTCGCATAGGTCGACAGCGGGCTAGGCTCGTCCTCTTCGGCGAACTCGCCACCCGCGCCATGGAAGACATAGTTCGTGCTGTAATGCACCAGCAGCGCATTCAGCTTGTTGGCCACTCTGGCCAATCTGCCGACGTACTCGGCATTCAAGGCAAATGCGGCATCGGGCCGATCCTCGGCTCCGTCCACATCGTTGAAGGCAACGCAATTGATGACAACTGCCGGAGCGGGATTCAGTTGCCGCAGCCTTTCCTCCAGCCGCTCGAAATCCGTCACGTCGACTTCCTCGCGGTCCCACAATACAGCCCCAGGGAGCAGCCGCTCAAGCTGATGTCCCAGCGTGCCTTGGTATCCTAGAATCACCGCGCCGCCCATCCTGTCCACCAAGCCTCTCATACTACGCTTGCCAATTCGCGATTGTCATGCTTCTGCTCCGTAACCACGTTACATCGGGCCGACTCGCTTGGCAATTTCCTGTAAAGAACAGGGGAGAATACAGGTCAAGGGCACACTCCCGTTTGGTGCCCGGGGCATTTTATACTGCAGCCCCAAGGGAACGACACCAACGGTTTCTTTCCCTTGGAACCCTTTCTTCCCTTTCCCATACTGGGATCTGGTTTTGCATTGCATCGCAACAGCCTGGTGGGGTGCCCTGCTCGGAGCCCGCGGAAGATGAAAGGAATTGAAAGGTTTTGAAAGCCTTTTCGCGCCTTAAGTTAAGTGGTGATGTTACTTAATTTAAGCGGGAGTGCGGTCCGGCGTCTGATCGGCGTTGCCGCGCACAGTTGCGGTCCAGATCATCCTGACGGTACTTTGACCATATGGAGTGTGACGATGGGTGTTACTATAAGTGTGGTATGAAACGTCGTCCACTGAACACCACACTCCGCCGGAGCGTGGCCCTTCCCAGCGCTCTAATCGGCGAGCTAAACTCTGTCGCCCCAACCGAGCTTCGCCCCAACCTGAACCGCCTAGTCATTATCTCTCTGCAGGAGTACATCTCCCGGCGCCGCCAGCAGGAGTTCAACCGTGCCGTTGCCGCCATGGCCGAGGACCCGCAAGTCCAGGCCGAGTGTGCTGCCATCGCCAGAGACTTTGCCGCCACCGAGACGGATGGCCTCAAGAATGATTAGGCGGGGCCAGGTTCACTTCGCATCGCTCGATCCCGTTCGAGGCCGGGAACAAGCCGGGAACCGGCTGGTCTTGGTTGTTTCAAGCGACGCAATCAACCGTCTCCCGCTCGTGGTCACGGTCGTCGTCGGTACCGATGCTGCCAACATCTCCTGCGACTACCCGGTGAACGTCCGGGTGACTGCAGCCGAGTCCGGGTTGCCCCGTGACACCGTGTTCCTATGTTTCCAAGTCCGGGCTCTCGACCGATCGCGGTTAGTGACTCCGGAAGTCGGTGCACTGCCCGCGCTCCGCATGGCTGAAGTGGACACCGCACTCCGCCGCGCCTTGGACCTGTAATTTGGCGACCGGCAGGTCACACGAAAGTTGCGAGCCCAGTTGCCGACCGGGAATTTTCGGCTGCGAGGTCCGGGGACGGCTCAGAATATATTGACAACGTATATACGTTGCACTACAATTGAATCGTGGCCAATGGAATCGAGTTCGATTGGGATGCCGAGAACACGAAACACCTGGCGGCCCACAAGGTGACGGCGGGGGAGTTTGAATCCGTCATGCAGAATTCCCCGCTGGATTTGGCGTACGAGGTGGTGGATGGCGAAGAACGGTACCGGTCGGTTGGCATGACGGACTCCGGCAGATTGCTGGTAGCCATCTGGACGCTACGGGATGGCAAGGTGCGCGCCGTGACCGCGTTTCCGGCGAGTGCCGCATACAAGAAGCTATTTCCAGAGAGAAAACGATGAAAAAGCAAAGCAAGCGCACAGTACAGGCCTTCAATTCCGAAGCGGAAGAAGCCGCCTGGTGGTACAAAAACCGGAAGTCCCACGACAGGGAATTCGCCGCGGCCGTGGAGAGTGGCGAGGCGCGGGTGCTTACCCAGCAGAAGTTGCGGGAGCGGATCGAGGCATCCAAAGCCAAGACGCCCGCCCGTGTGATTTCGCTTCGGGTCCCGGAGGCGGACCTGGCGATGGCCCGGAGACAGGCCGAGCAAAAGGGGCTTCCTTACCAGACCTACATCAAATCGTTATTGCACGAAACGCTTGCCGGGCGCGAAAGGCGAAAGACGGGATGAGGGCCGCGGGGCCGGGGCCGGGAAGGCCCGTCACGATCCGCCGGTCTCAATCCAACTCACGATCTGGGACTCGGAGCACAGCCTCCCTTCCACGGGATAGAACCTTACGCCCCGGCGCGCGCTGCATATTTCCGCAGTCTAAGATTGGGGAAATACTCTTAAGCCAGGAGGACAAACAGGGCCGCCAGCAAGAACATGCCTCACTCGGACAGTGTGGGCACGGTGGGTGGCGGGGGAACGCTATTGATGATAGGCGTTCCGGGGGCCGGGTAGGCGAGTTCGCTGGCGGTAGTCAAGGTCTGGGTGAAGGGGTAAGAGCCGGCCGCGCCGGCGATTTGGCGAACTGGTTCACGCTCCTGGGCGAGCGAGGTTAAGATCTCCTCCCGGAGGATTTCTCTGCGGTGGGCGCGAGGAGTCTGCACTTGGCGGCTTTCATAGAAACACTGCCGGGGAGACGTGGAAGAAATTCGCGAGTTTGCGGATATGGGCCTTGCTGGGTTCTCGCTTGCCGGCCAACACGTCGGACGCCACACTGCGAGATCCGAAGACAGGCAGCAGGTCCGCTTGCCGGAGGCCGCGCCATTCCATCAGGTACGCGATCATCTTGTTGGGCGGTATGTTGGGAAGTTCGATCTTGTCATCGTAGTCATGAATCAGCTTCGCGAGAAGATCCCGCAGGACGGCTTCCTCAGGCGTTGGGTTCGGCTTGCGGTCTAAGGACTCCATCACTTCGACCAGATGGTCGAATTCTTCATCGCTTTCGATGACCTTTGGCACTACGGTCGCGCAGAGGCGTCCGTACTTGGCTGGGTTGAGTGCAGTTACGCCCATTTCTTCCATTCCTCCCTGTCATATTCAGAATGCGTCAGCAACGCCTTCAGGTAAATCGTCTTCGCCGGATAGAACACGGTGGCAATGAGCCGATACCGGTTGTGTCGGATGTTGAACACTAGGACTCGGCCAATTTGGCCCGCATCGGGAAAGGAACGTCGGACATCTTGGATATGGCGCCAGCGTACGGCTGTCGCAGTCTTAAACCATGCCATCGTCTCTCCGGCAACGTCTGCCGATTTCCCCTTGAGGAGCAGATTCAATCCGCGCTTGCTGACCACGTGCACAGATACATGTTAGCATTTCGCATACATCAGTGCAAGCATTTTGCGTACATCTTGATTCGCGCCACGCGGAGTTCCCGCCACTCCCGGTTCAGCCGCGCCACGATGCCCGCAAACGAAAGGTCGACCCCGGCCACGTCGATTCGATACCACCGGTGTAATCGAGAATCCGCTCGCAGCACTCTTGAATGTGGATCAGGTGTATGTTAGCTTGAACGCGATGCATCGAAGGCGCTTACAACTGGTCGTGGTGCTGGCTGCCGCATGCATTCTGCCGCGGCCTGGCAGCGCCGACCTGATCGCCTTCCACGGCAAGGTGGTCTTGGAGGACGGCTCGCCGCCAGGCCGCGTGGTGGGAATCCAGCGGGTCTGTGCGGGGAAGGACCACGCCATCCGGGAGGGCAGCGCTTCAGCCAAAACCGGCGAGTATTCGGTGCGCCTGGAAGTCAGCGGTTTCGGCGGCGTCTTCACCGGCAACCTGGACGGCCTCGGGTACGTGCCTTGCTCCCTGGAGGCCACTCTCGACGGGTTTGTTTCCAGCCGTCTCGACGTGAGCGACCGGCGCCTGACCATGAATCCGCAGTTGCCCAACATCGTCCTGACGCCTGCTCCGCGGGGCACTCTGGTGGACCTCAACCGCGGGGCCGGCGTGCCCAGCGCCGCGTCGCGGCCGTGGTCGCGGGCCCTCAAGTCCCTGGAAGCGCGGGACTGGGCCGCGGCCGAAGCTCCGCTGCGCGCGGTGGTGCAGGCGGCTCCGAAGTTCGCGCCCGGCTGGGTGGCCTTGGGCACGTGCTACCAGAACCAACACAAAGCGACCGAGGCGCGGCCGGCACTCGAACGGGCCATCCAGCTCGATCCGAAGCCGCTTCCACCGTTGTATATGCTGGCCACCGTGGAATACGATCTCAAGGATTGGGCGGCGGCAGCCAAGACTTCGCAGACGCTGATTCAGTCCGACACGCGACACAACTACCTCGAAGCCTACGTCCTGAACGCAATCGCGCGTTATGAGATGAAAGACCTGGACGGTGCGCTCGAACGCATCCGCGAGGTGGTCCGCCTCGATAAGCGGCAGGACTTGCCGCGCGCCTTGTACATTCTGGCCGCCATCGAGGAAGCGCGCCAGGAGTACGATTCCGCGGGGGCGCACCTGCGCGAGTACCTCGATAAGAATCCGCACGCCAAGGACGCGGCCGAGGTGAAAGACCGCCTCGCTAACCTGGGACACGCGAAGCCTGCGGATCTCGCGGCGGATCTGGGCAGCGCCGATCTGCGCGCGACGGCCACGGGTGAAGCTCCGGTCCCCGGCGGGATCAAGGCCTTCGCGGCGATCGCCCGCATGCCCGCGCCGGCTTCGAGCGGCGACTTCTTCCTGCGATACTGCCGCGCCATCACCGAAGGCGGCCCGGAGACGGGGAACCAGACGCTCGAATCCAGAGGGGCCGTGCAAGCCTTTATCAAGGCGGTTGGAGAACTGGAAGAAGCCGGCGTGCGCGAGGCGGATCGCGTGGTGGTGCGGATGGCCGTCGATAGCGAGGAGCATCGCCAGGCGACAGAGCGGGTGCTGGCTCTGCTCGGATGGAAGCTGGTGCGGAACGGCGAGACGCTTTCGGCGGAGCCGGGCGACCAGGCGATCGACGGGCTGCGCCAGCGCATCCCCGCCGCCTTCGGCATTGACGAGCTGGACCTGCGCGCTGCCATCGAATCGGGGCGCCCGTTCGAGTTCGCCTTTCCGATTGAAAGCGCGCGGCTGATTGGGGGCGCCGCCTGGAATATTCTGCTGAAAGATTTTCCGGATGTTTCAGGCGCGGCAGCCGAAGTGTTCATCCGCGACCGGCGCTTCGCGCGGGTTTATGCCGGTCTGGGGAGCATGGAAGCGGACGCCGCGGGCGCAGTGGTGTCGGCCCTGGGCCTGACCACGCTCCTGACGAAGTACTCAGGTCTGCTGGCGGATACAGGCGATGCGCTGAAGATGGACGGGAATCGCGTGGCGGCGCCGGGCGGCGCCAGGGCCAACGCGGTGTGGGCCCGGCTGGCCGGCGCCAATCCACAAAACCCGGTGGCGTTCTTGCGCGCGCTGTTCGAAAGGGACGGCGGGCGCCTGATGGAGTTCTATTACGATCTGGCTCATGCCGACGCCGCCCACCAGCAGTACTTCACGGCTGCGCCCGCGCGGGCCGAAGGGTTCTACAAGTGGTACCGCGATTCCCTGCCGGCGAGGCAGGCGGAAGATCGATGGCAGGCTGCCATTCTGCAAGATCTGGGGCTCGATTCCGCCCGCAACTTGATCTTCCCGGGCGGACGCCAGGCCTGGACTACCGCGGCGCAGAGCGACGAAGAGGCGCTGCTGCGCCTTCCTTGCCTACGGGCGCTGGCGGCGGTCGTCCAGTTGGAACAGCGGCGCGGCGCGCCGTTCGACCAGGCTTCCGCGGCCCTGCTGGCGCAACATTACTACGAGTGGCAATACCTCTTTCCCTATTTCGAGAAACTCCCGGCGTTGGGCGCGGCCGAGTTCCGGACATTGGCCGGCTTTGCCAACGATGCCGCCAAAGTCTCCCCGGAGCGTCAGGCTGTGCTGATGGGAGAGTGGCACTCCCTGGTGGAACTCGTGGTGCTTGCCGCCGAGGCCGGTTCCCTCGACCGTGCGGGCGCGGCCAGCGCCTTCCGGCAGGTGGCCGAAGCCCTGCGATCTGCGAATCCAAGCGCGAAATCGATTGAAGTGTTGCGCCAGATGGCGGGTGGCGCTGCGGATCTCGACGAGGCGCTGCCGGCCCGCCTTCTGCGCCTCAGCGGCGCCCGGCGTGAAGCCTACGAGCGGGTGAAAGCGTTGCAGAATGTCCCGAGCATAAACTCCCTGGGCGCTTCTCCCGACGCCGTGAAGACGCTGGCTGCGCTCGATGGCGCAGTCTACGCGGCGCTGCTCGACCCGCAGTACCTCCTGGTGGCGGAAGATCCGCGCCTGCTGGCCAAGCATAACTTTCTGCCCGTACCCGGCGACAAGCGCGCCGCCTTGTTCGCGGATTCGTCGTTGATTGTTTCCAGCAACCCGCCCGGCTCGAGCCTGGCCGGCGGGTTCGAGCGCTTCCAGGAAGTAACCAGCGCGCTTGGCCGGCAGAGGGTGAAGGCGAACGCCGCGGAGCCTGCCGCCGACGAGCCGGCGCCCGAGGAAGCCCCGCATCCGGGCAACACCCCGCCGTTGCCAGGCCCCCGCCCGCCGGCGGAAGGCTTGTTCCGCGCCAGCGGCCGGATTGTGGAAGTGTATGCCACCGTGACCGACAGTCGTGGCCGCTACGTGGACGACCTCAATGCCGGACAATTCACGATTCTTGAAGGCGGCAATCCGAAGCCGGTATTTGCCTTCGAGAACCATACTTCCAGCGTCTCGGTGGCTTTGGTATTCGACACGACGGGCAGCATGGAAACGACCCTGCCGGCCCTGAAGAGCGCCGCGCTGCGTTTGCTCGACGATTTGCGCCCGGAGGATTCCGTGGCGGTCTACGGCTTCAACAACCGGGTCACCGAGTTGCAGCCCTACACCACCGATAAAGTCGCGGCCCAGCGGGCGGTGCTGCGGGCCCACGCGGCGGGCACCACGGCGCTCTATGACGCGCTGCTGAGCGTGAGCCACGAGTTGGCCGGGCGCGCCGGAAAAAAAGTCGTCATCGTATTCACCGACGGAGCCGACAACGTCAGCATGCTGAGCGCCGAGGCCGCCATCCTGCGCGCCAAAGCCCACGGGATCCCCATTTACACCATCGCCGAAGGCGATGCGCTGACGCACCCGGAGCTGGTTACGCAACTGGCCAACATCTCGCACTCGACCGGAGGATCGCCGTTCCTGATTCGAAAGCCGAGCGACATCGGCGCGGTGTTCCAGAAAGTATCGGAAGACCTGATGCACGGCTATCTTCTGGCGTTCCAGCCGTCGGGAGGCGAGGAGCACGTATGGCGCAAGATCGAAGTCGTGCTGGCGAATGGCAAAGGCCGGCAGGTACGCGCCCGTGAAGGTTACTTCCCGGATTGAGTAGCGGGAGTCAGAAGACAGGAAGGACCAGGTTAAACTCCGACCTGGGGCCACCAGCATGGTCGACGACAACATTAGGCCAATCCCGATTACTATCTCTCGGATTCCCAAAGGACTTCGAGAGGCGTATAATGCCTCCGGAGGCTTTGGGCGGTGACAGAAGGGTCAACATAGTATCCGGATCAACGATCAATGGCGAATCTGCTTCATCTGGCGCGAAGGCGCGGCGGAAAGCGTCGAGATCATCGATTATCATTAGCGAGGTGAATACGAGAATGGCTAACAAGAATCGGCTTCCACCCATTCATCCGGGAGAAATCCTCCGCGATCCTCTCCTCTCGCCATGTCGGCGCACGAATTGGCTTTGGCGCTTCGGGTGCCTGCGACGCGCATCAACGACATCGTTAATGAGAAGCGTGGCATCACGGCGGACACCGCCCTACGTCTGTCGCGGTATTTCGGCACGACATCCAGGTTCTGGATGAACATGCAGGCCTCCTGGGAGTTGGAGGTGGCAGAAGACGAACTGGGCAACGCACTAAGACGCGAGGTGCTTCCCAGGACTGCGTGAGCGCGCCGGCCGGGACACACCTCCGGCCCGGCGCCGTGCAGGACTGAACACTCCGACCTCTCGGCCTGACCGCACGTTACCCAGACGTAATGGACATGGCCAAGAAGAATCCGGCGCTGTTTATACCGTGAAGGGGGAGTGAGCGCGGTGAGGGAATCAGGGTCGGGTGCGTGGACTTGTGGCAAACTAAGAGTGGTAGTGGCCGATGACGGTTAAGCTGCAACACATCCTCGCGGAGTTCCGGCGCGGCCTTGAGGCTCTCTATGGTCCCCGTCTAGTCGAGGTGGTCCTATTCGGATCACAGGCCCGGAATGACGCCAGCGCGGACTCCGACATCGATGTGATGGTCGTTCTACGAGGCGAAGTGGACTCGAACATGGAAATACCTCGCCTCTCGCCCCTGGCCTCCGGTCTGTCGTTGAATCACGATGTTGTGATCTCTTGTGTATACATTTCTGAAGAAGGCTTTCGCCGGGATGAGTCTCCGCTCTTGCTCAATGTTCGGCGAGAAGGGGTTTTGGTTTGACCCCGCAGCAGGAAGCTTTTCTTCGAAAGGCTGCCCGCAGGATCCGCTCGGCCAGAGTCCTGGTCGCGGAAGGTGACTACGATTCGGCTGTCTCACGCGCTTACTACGCCATGTTTTACGTGGCCGAAGCTCTTACTCGAAACATTCGGCAGTGATCGCTGCTTTCGGCAAAGAGTTTGCAAAGGAGGGTGTGCTTCCGGTAGAGCTACATGCGCATCTGCGGGAGGCCTCCGATGCGAGGAATGTTGCCGATTACCAGGCGGACTCCGACCTGACGGAGGAAGCCGCTCTGGTGCACATTTCCCGCACGGAGCGATTAGTGGCAGTAGGGGAAGAAATACTTCGCCGGGCTTGACAAGCCGAACCTATCGGGCTTTCCGGACCGGTCAATCGATCGGGGCCTGTTCCTCCGATCTGACGAACACGTGGGGCTGGATGACCGCATGTGCATGCACGCCGCCGCGCATCCAGACACACCTCCGGCCCCGCGGGTCACGGAGAAGCCAGAGCGGCGCCCGCGGCGTTGCGGCCCTGAAGTGCCCGAATTTCCTGATGATCATCCCGAAGGCGCAGTGGGCCCACCTGCTAGCCGAGGTGGCGATGGAGCAGGAATGATCCAACCTCAAGGCCGAGGCTGGTCGCGACCAGGGATGGGAGGGTGCTGATTACGTGCACACCCTACACGAAGAGCGCGGGATCGCCTAGCGGAGTGCCGATTCCTTATCGCTGCGGAAGGGCTGGAGAAGTGGGGTGAGTATGACTTTATGCTGCAAAGTACGCGCATCGTCACTCGACTTCGGCCGGCCCGCCTCTATGTCGCCTGAAAAATCCTCCGTCTGCCACGAGCTGCTGGGAGTCCGTCCGTGAAATACGATTTTGCTGGATGAATAGAACACGATTGGCCCATAATGTTTTATGGGCAAGAGCTACCGGCCGTACTTTCCGGATCAGGAGTTGCTGCTTCCTCCGAGTTTTGCGGGACTGGCTGCCGGCAAACCACCTGGTCTGCTTCGTCAGCGACGTGGTCGACAATCTGAATCTGTCCGCGATGGAAGGGGTGTCCGGCGAAGCGCGGCGCGGCCAGCCGCCCTACGACCGGCAGATGATGACCAAGCTGTTGGTTTACGGAAATTGCGCGGGCCTGTTCAGTTCTCGGCGCGTGCAGCAGCGGCTGACAGAAGACATCGCGTTTCGGGTGCTGGCGGCGGGCCACGCACCGGACTTTCGCAGCATCACGTTTGCAGCATCGCGAATTTCCGCAAGATGCATTCTGTTACTCTGGAAAGTCTGTCTGAGCACGTACGGAAGATCGCGCTGGAAGCGGGCGCGATGAAGCTGGGGCGGGTGGCGCTGGGTGGCACCAAGGGGAAGGCCCCTGCCAGCAAGCACAAAGCGATGAGCTATGACCGGATGAAGGAGAAGGAGCGGCAGGTGCGGGACTGAAAGGCCGGCGCATCGCGGGCGTGGCAGGATAACTTTAGTGGGGCCAAGTCGTTATCGCCAGGGAATTTAACTTCAGGTAGCTGGCCTTTGGCGACTATTATTGCCGCGTAGGATGCTTCTATACTTCCAGCCATGACAGCCGGCTGCGGTTTTCAAAGCTCGTATAGTCGCTGCAGCCAGCTACGGCAAAATCGTATCCAAAACTGCGGTTTTTTGCTGATCGGATTCGGCGCTCAGGGGGACGAAACGGAAAAGGAGGGGAGCAGGAGACACGGTGCGATTCATGTCGACTAAAGCGAACGGCCTTGTAAAGCCCTCTGACGGAGCAATCCCACGCGCAGCAACTTGCGCAACCAAATTCTTGCCGATGCTGATCGTGGCAGGTCTCTTGTTTCAATTCGTCGGAACTCAACGGATCCAGGCAGCGCCTGCGCTGGGGGGTCTGACCATAGCTCCGGCCAGCGTGACGTTGACGCAGTCTCAAACCCAGACCTTCACCGCCAGCGGCAACACCGCGGTCTTCTGGTCGCTGAGCCCGTCGGTCGGTACGATTTCCTCTGCGGGCCTGTACACCGCGCCGTCCTCGATCACCAGTTGCCAGACCGTTACCGTATCCGCCATTGTCAGTTCCAGCGATTTCGGTACCGCCACCATCACCCTGACTCCGCCGGTGCATGTGACCGTAGCTCCGGCCAGCGTGGCGTTAACGCAGTCTCAGACCCAGACTTTCACCGCTACCGTGACCAACACCGGCAACACCGCGGGCACCGGGACGCTGAAGCCGCTGGTCGGCAGCATCACCGCCGCCGGCTTATACACCGCGCCGGCTTCGATCCCGAGTCCCCAGACCGTCACTCAGCCCTTCGCCGCTACCGTGACCAACACCGGCAATACCGCCGTCACCTGGTCGATCAGCCCGGTGGTCGGCAGCATCACCACGGCCGGCCTGTATACCGCGCCGGCCTCGATCACCAGTTCCCAGACCGTCACCGTAACCGCCACCAGCGTGGCCAATCCCGCTGCGTTCGCCAGCGCCACCGTGACGCTGAATCCGCCAGTGAGCGTGACCGTAGCTCCGGCCAGCGTGACGTTGACGCAGTCTCAGACCCAGACCTTCTCCGCCACCGTGACCAACACGGGCAATCCCGCCGTCACCTGGTCGATCAGCCCGGTGGTCGGCAGCATCAGCGCCGCCGGCTTGTATACCGCGCCGGCCTCGATCACCAGTTCCCAGACCGTTACCGTGACCGCCACCAGCGTGGCCAATCCCACCGTCTCAGCCAGCGCCACCGTGACCCTGAATCCGCCGGTGCATGTGACCGTAGCTCCGGCCAGCGTGACGTTAACGCAGTCTCAGACCCAGACCTTCACCGCCACCGTGACCAACACCGGCAATACTGCCGTCACCTGGTCGATCAGCCCGCTGGTCGGCAGCATCACCGCAGCGGGCCTGTATACCGCGCCGGCCTCGATCACCAGTACCCAGACCGTTACCGTGACCGCCAGCAGCGTGGCTAATCCCACCGTCTCAGCCAGCGCCACCGTGACCCTGAATCCGCCAGTGAACGTGACCGTAGCGCCGGCCAGCGTGACATTAACGCAGTCTCAGACCCAGACCTTCACCGCCACTGTGACCAACACCGGCAATACTGCCGTCA
>Ga0181536_10002020_pt1 | contig 23428 bp, 14 predicted proteins | sample PEATcosm2014_Bin_41_FD_121105 | JGI IMG/M metagenome (GOLD analysis project Ga0181536, IMG submission 121105) | Peatland microbial communities from MTU Mesocosm Facility, Houghton, MI, USA - PEATcosm2014_Bin17_60_metaG | ecosystem: Environmental > Terrestrial > Soil > Wetlands > Peat | place...
CCGCCACCGCCGGTCGCCGTCGCCGCTGAAGTACCGCCGCCCCCTCCGCCGCCCCCCGTCCCGGTGATCGCGACGGCGGAGGTGCCGACACCACCCCCGCCCCCCGCCCCTGTTCCCGCCGCCGCCGATGCCGCCGTGGCGGCCGCGTTCGAGCCACCGGCGATGGCGCCGGCACCGGTCGAGGTGTGGGAACCGGAGGTCGGCGACCGCGTGCACCAGACGCTGATCGGCATCCAACATGACCGAGAGCCGGCTGCGGTGCTCCTCGTGGGACTGGATGACGAAGCTTCCGACGCACCGCTCAACGACGAGGCGCTCTTGGCGGAGATCGAAGGCCGCTTGCACCGCATCCGCCGCCGGACCGACGTCGTGGTCCGCGTCGACGGCGGCCGGTTCGTGGTCGTGTGTACCCACGTCGACTCCCCGGCCGATGCCGATCGGGTCGCTGAGTCCGTCGTCGATGAGCTGACCGGACCGGTGCCCGTGGGAACGGTCGAGCGCCAGGTGCGCGCCACCCTCGGGGTCGTGCTCACCGGCACCGAAGCCCAGGCGCCCGAGGTGCTGCTCGCCAACGCGGAGCTGGCGCTGCGCTGTGCCCAGGCGGAAGAGCGGCCCTGGCGACTGTTCGATGACACAGTGGAAGAGAACCTCCGCCTGCGCGACCGGCTTCGGTCGGCCATCGCCGAGGGAGAGCTCAACCTCGAGTTCCAACCGGTGGTGGACCTGCTCACCTTCGAGACGGTCGGGGCCGAAGCGCTGGTGCGCTGGCACCGACCCGGTCAAGAGGTCCTCCGGGCAGCCGACTTCCTGGCCGACGCGTATTCGGCTGGGTTGGCCGCTCCCCTCGGACGCTGGGTCCTGAACCGGGCGGTGTCCGAGCTCAGTTCGTGGCGGGTGCTCGGACGCGCCCGCGAGGGGTTTCGCATGTGGGTGAACGTGTCGGCCGAGGAGCTCGGCGACCACGAGTTCGCCGGAACGGTCGAGAAGCTCACCCGGGAGAACGGGGTGACGCCGGCCATGGTCAGCCTCGAAGTACCGGAGTCGGCGCTGAGCGACGCCGCGGCCGTCGAGCATGCGCTGCACGCGCTGAGCGAGCTGGGCGTCGCCTTCGTGATCGACGACTTCGGCACCGGGGGGTCCGACCTGCGGTGCCTGCGGGATCTGCCGGTCACCGGGGTCAAGATCGCCCCCGAGCTCGTCGCCTCGCTCGATACGGCCGGCGACCGCCGGGGCCCGGGACTGGTGCGCGGGCTGATCGCCCTCGGCCACGAGCTGCGTCTCGACGTGGTGGCCGAGGGCGTGGAGACCGAGTCGCAGGCCATGGCCTTGCGTTCCCTGGGCTGCGACCTCGCCCAGGGGTATTTCTTCGGCCGCCCGGGCCCACCCGAAGACCTGTGGGAGCGACCGGCGCGCTAACTGTCCTACGAGCGAGCCTTAGCTCATTTCACGAGGAAGATGAGGACGCTGCCACCCGGTGAGCCGAGGCCGGTGGCCATGTCGTAGCCGGCCGTCGCCGGGTACAGGCCGCCGTTCAAGTTCTCGAAATCGTTGGTTCCCGTCGTCACGTCGTTGAACGCACCGGCCGTCGTGGCCGCCTGGTACAGCATGGGGTTCAAGAACCCGGCTCGCGTCAACGACGCCGAGTCGGCCAGGGCGACCAACGCCGCCCACAGGGGCGCGGCCCCGCTGGTGCCGCCGACCACGAACCACCCCTTGGCGGCTGATCGAGGGCATTCGTGACCGGCGGTGCAGAACACGACGTAGCCGTTGTCGGGGCTGGCAGAAGCCGACACGTCGGGGACCTCACGACACAGCGTCACGCCGCCTCTGCACGGCAGCGAAGCGCTGTAGTAGCTGCCGACGCCGGTCCCCGCTTGCCACGTCGGCATGGTCCAGAGCGACGAGACGCCGCCGCCGCCGCTCCCCGACGGGTCGTTCCAGGTGGTCTCGGTCGGCGACGAACCGACCGCGGTCAGGTCGGTGCCCCCGACGCCGGTGACGAACGGCTGGCTGGAAGGATCGTCGACGGCCAGCGCCGTCGACGCGTTGTCGGCCAGGCAATCAGCCGACCCGGTATCACCGGAGGCGGCGACCACGCTCTGACCTTGGAGCGCCATCACCTGGAAGATCGTGTTCTCGGCGGTGGTGACACCTTCGGAGAGCGGCTCGCACAGACCCCACGAGGTACTCACCACCTGCGCGGCATCGGACTGGGCGATGGCCCCGTACTCGGCGACCAGTCCGGCGTTCGTGTTGGGCGCCTCGTAGACGAGGACCGTCGAGCGCGGCGCCAGGCCGATGACGTCGTCGATGTCCAAGGCGACCTCGATGGAACCGGAGCTGATCGGTGCGCCACCACTGACCTTGACGGGGGTCACCGAGGTGGTGATGCCATAGCATTTCTCGAAGGACCGCACGTTGGCCTGCGAGTACCCGGCCAGCTCGAAGAGGGCGATGGTGCTGCCCTGCCCGAGGTCGCCATCGTCATAGGCGGCATCGAAGCCGTAGGTGTCGGCCAGCTCGCCCGCTGTGTAGGCGCCGTCGTCGCTGGCCGTCTTGGCCGCGGCGGAGCACGGTGACGTCTGGTCGGCCTTCGTTGTTGCGGTGGTCGTTGCCGGCGAGTCTTGCCCCTTCGTGATCGGAGGTTGCGGCGCGAGCGCCACATGCGGCTGGGCCTGGGCGATGTCGTCAAGGCCCACGATCGAGGCGACCGACGGGGCCACGTCGGTCGGGAGGCTCGGTGCGGCGGTGTTGGCGAACGTGATCCGTCCCGAACGCTGCCGGAACAGCGCGAATCTCGTGTCCAGCGCGGCCGTGACGGCGGCGGCCGATCCGCTCACCGGGAGGACCAGGCCGTCGCCCGACGATTTCCCGACGGACAGCCCGTGTCTGATGAGCCACGACGTGACCGACGCGACTTGTGCCGGACGCGGCCCGAAGCGGGCCTGGACTTCCGCCGGCGCGAGGAAGTGACGGAACTGCGTGGTTCCGGGCGTGGACACGGATTCGGCCAGACGGACGAGCCCGGCGGGGTCCGCCGAGCGCAGCACGACCGAGAGGTGCAAGGGGGCCCCAGCGGCCAGTGGCCCCGACGACGTCGCTCCGGCGGGGAGCGAGGGCACGGCCCCCACGGCTACGACGGGACCGACGGGGGAAGGGTCGGCCGTCGCCGGCCCGCTGGTAGCCAGGACGACGCCGGACGCGAGAAAGAGCGTCGAAACGAGCAGGGCGACACCCGCCCGGCGCGCGTCTGCGTTCATCCCCACGATTGCCCTCCCTCGGGCCTCCCGGAGCCTGCTCCGGTTGCACCCGGTCCGCCAGCGAAGCCCCGGAGCCTCTAAGTTGCTATGCCTGGCCAGCCGCACCCCGGGGGCGACCGCCACGTATCGCAGCTCACAATTCACCGAGGGCCGGCACTTGGCGCCGACCCTCGGTGAATTGCGATTCCTCAGACGTGAGTTGTCAAGGCGCCGCGAGTGTCAAGACGGCGGAGTAAATCGTGTACGGCGAACTGTCTTCTTGGACGTTGATGCTGAACTTCCCCGAGACGCAGTTCGGGCCGGCGGTGGCCGCGAAGTTGAAGGCGCCTTTGAGGTCCGTCGTGGTCGATTTGCCGTTGACGTTGTTCTTGCAGTCGGTCGAAAGCGTGGTGGCGTCGAACTTGTACTTCGTGTTCGGGATGAGGTCCTTGCCGACCAACGCAAAGGACACGGAACCCTTGGTCGTCTCGGTCGCCGTCGACGGGTTCGCCGAAACGTCCCCGCTGGCGCCGGTCTTCTTCTTCTTCGCGTGCACGGCGTGCGTGGCGTGGGAGTGGGCGGCGAAGGCGGGGGCTGCTGCGGCGCCGACCACCAACGAGGATGCCAATGCCGCTCCAATCAGGTAGCGGTGGAAAGCCATGATTGCTCCTTTCAGGGATATTTCGCATGACCGAATCGCTCCGGCGCCAAGTGATGTCCCTGACCCGCCGTTGCTCACGTATTGCTGCATACCGTAACGCCGCCGCCGCCTTCGCGTTACGCGGTGGTGCGACTCCTCACAGTCTCGCGGGTTCGAACGGTTTCGGCGCCGTCAAAATTGATGACATCCACCCTTCGAGTGGGCGCCCAGGCACCGCCAGTGCCCCAACTCGCGAAACGATTAGGCCGGTGCGAACGTTAGGATGGAAGGGTTGTCGACTTTGCGCGTCGTGCCGTCCACTCTCGGCGACCAGCCAGCAAGGGTGGGCGGCTCGACACGCTCGGGGAAGGGGGGCCTCAGGTGATCAACGCGTCGTCGCTGGGCCGCTTCGGCCCCGCTGGGCACCGAGCGGCGGTCGCGATCGTCGCCATGGCCGCGCTGGTGGGACTCGGCACGGTCGCCACGGTATCGGGCGCGGGGGCGGCCTCCAACCGCCCGGTGGTCGACTCCGTCGGACCGACCTACGGCATCGCCGGAACGGACGTGGTCATCACCGGAAACAACTTCACCGGGGCGACCGCGGTCGACTTCGGGGTCACCAGTGCCACCAGTTTCAGCCTCGTCTCCAACACGACCCTGGACGCCGTCGTGCCCGCCGGGTTCGGCATCGTGAACGTGATCGTGACCACCACCGTCGGGACGAGCGCCATAAACGCCAACGACAAGTTCAACTACGGGCCGAGCGTCACGTCGCTCTCGCCCGCATACGGGTCCGCCTCCACCACCGTCACGATCACCGGCACGAACTTCACCGGGGTGACCGCCGTCGATTTCGGCACGGCCAGCGCCACCTTCACCTTCGTCTCCAATAGCCAGATCACGGCGACCGCGCCCGGTGGCGTGGGTGTCGTCGACGTGACGGTGGCGACGCCAGGTGGCACGAGCGCCGTGAACGCCGGCGACCGCTTCAGCTACGGCCCGACGGTGACCGGCCTCAACGTCGCCTACGGCCCGGCTGCCGGCGGGTCATCTGTCACGATCACCGGCACGAACTTCACCGGGGTGACCGCCGTCGATTTCGGCACGGTCAGCGCCGCCTTCACCTTCGTTTCCGACACGCAGATCACGGCGACCGCGCCGGCGGGGACGAACGCTGTCTTCGTAGTGGTCACCACGCCCGGAGGCACGAGCGCCGACTCTGCGGCGAGCCGCTTCAGCTACGCCCCCATCGTGACCGGCATCTCCCCGACCACAGGCCCGGCGCTGGGGGGGACCACGGTGACCATTTCCGGCGACAACTTCACCGGCGCAACGGCGGTCGACTTCGGCCACACGGCGCTGACGCCGGCCCAGTTCACGGTGACGAGCGATACCTCGATCGTCTTGACATCCCCGCCCGGAAAGGTGCCGAGGGTCGCCGTGACGGTGACGACGCCGGGCGGCACGAGCCCGGTCGTCGCCAACGCGACCTTCAGTTTCGGGCCGGAACTGACCCTGATCAAACCCAACGCCGGCGTGGGGACGGGGGGAACCACGGTGACCATCGTCGGCGCCAACCTCGAGGCGACGACCGGGGTCGACTTTGGCAACGCCAAGGCACTGGCCTTTACCATCAAGTCACCCAAGAAGATCATCGCCATAGCCCCCGAAGGGTCCGGAATCGTCGACGTGACCGTGGTCGGACCGGGGGGCACGAGCCTGATCGTCCCGTCTGACGAGTTCGACTACGCGTCGAGGATCACCAACCTCCGGCCTGCGTTCGGGAAGCCGACCGGTGGCACCAAAGTGACCATCGTCGGCACCAACTTCACCGGGGCGAGTGGCGTCGACTTCGGTTTGGCCCCGGCGCAGAGCTTCACCGTCGTTACGCCGGACAAGATCGAGGCTGTTTCGCCGCCAGGGGCGGGGACGGTCTACGTCACTGTGATCACACCGGGTGGGACGAGCCCCGCGCAATACGAATTCACCTACTGAGGTGCGCGAACTCTGGGGCGCCAGCCCGAGCGCCGATCCCCCAACCCGGGGGGCGGTTCGCCGAATCGTCATCGGACTCGTGGTCGTGGCCGTCGTCTTCGGCGCCGCTGTCACCGCTCTATCCGTGGATGTCACCACGGCGAACGGCGCTGGAGTCACGTCCTCGACGCCGCACCAGGCACCCGCCAGCCCCGATCTTTCCACTTTCTTGCCCGGTCACCTCCGCATTGACGGTACTCGGTGGGTGCAGTTGCTCGGCCGCGGCTCCGCGCAGCTCGAAGTCCGCTACCGGTCGTTCGGGAGCGGCTCGCCTTCGTCGGGCCAACGACTGCTCGTCCTGGCCTGGAACCGAACCACGGGGCGATGGGCCTCGGTGGTGGACGGCCCGGCGGCCGACTTGACCAGCGCCCTGGTCCCGGCCGATTCGACCGTCGCGGGCCAGTTCGCCCTGGGCCTCATCGCCGCGCTGGACACCCGGGCCACTGGCGCCGTCGACATCTCGGCCACTCCCGGGAACGTGGCGTTGCTCGAGGCCTGGATGGCCAACGAGGGCGGTCTGTGGGCGGACAATCCCCTCAACACGTCGCTCGACGCGGCCCGGTACCCCCATCAGTTCACGTCGTCGGGTCTCGACACCGGCATCCCGATCTACCCGAGCCTTGGCGTGGGGATCGAGGAGACGGCGACGACGCTGCTCTCGAACCCGTCGTACGCCCGCATCCTGACCGTGCTCGACCATCGCTCGGCGACGTGCGTGGCTTTCGCCAGCGCCGTCATCGAATCCCCGTGGGCGGCGTCGCACTACGGCTACGACCCTTCGGGATTCTGCCCCGCCGATGGTGTGCCCGACCTCGATGCCAGCCTGAGGGGTGCGGTCCGGCCGAGGTCGCATCGTCCGGGTCCAGGCGGTCGTCATCGGGCGCGACCGGCTCGGGCCCGTGTCGGGCATCCGGTCCGCGCCGTGGCGGGACGGGGCCGCGGGCCGGCACCGGTACCGGCACCGGTCAATGGGACTCGCCACCGTGGGCCGCGCCCACGGCGCACCGCGTTCGGGACGGGAACGGGGAAGAGGCGTTGATGGTCTGCCACTGTCGGCGGTCACCGAGGGGACACCGGTCTCCCCGGGTTGGCCACCGGGGAAGGCTCCGTGGTCAGATCACGCCTCACGGTAGTCGGAATTCCCCAATACTGATGATGCCGACCGTCGCGGATAACACGTACCGTGACCTGGTGGAAGCGTTCCGAGGCCATTCACCCTGCCCCGGGACGAATGAGGACGTTGGATCCGGCCGCCTTTCCAGCGCCGGCGCTCTGTGGCAAGGTTGCCTTCGTCGGGGATCCCGGCAGGGGTGGGGCGGCCGCACCAGATCGGATATCGGGCTAGTGAGGGGGATGTCATGGCAAGGTCGAGCCTGAGGCGCGGGCGGCGGGTCGCCGCCGCCATGGTGACGGGCCTGGGGACCGCCAGTGGCGGCATCGTCCTGGCGCTGGCCGCGCCGGCCGGCTCCGCAGCCGCGGCCACCCCGCCCTACGAGCTGTACTGCCCTGGCACGCCGGTGGGCAACGTGGTTCTGAACGGGGCCGTCACGTCGGGGACGATCACGCCGGCCTCACCGGCCGCCGGCGCGACGTTCAACCTGGACGACTACCAGACCGTGGTGAACGTCCCCGAGGCGTTGGCGTCGGCTTCGGCGGCCCTCGGGAACTCGGCCCTGTCGGGCTCGGCCACGGCCACCGTCAACGCCACGGGTGCGACGCCGGCCTCCATCGCCAGCCCGACCATCACGTTCAGCTCTCCCTTGTCCAGCCCCATTCCGGCGGCGGGCATCACCTTGAACCTGCCGGACCCGGCCAGCACCATGGGACCGTTCACCGCCAGCGGCGGCGCCATCACCATGGCCGAGAATTCGGCCGCCAAGTTGACCCTGAACGTATCCGGCAGCTCGATCTCCCTCACCTGCACCGCCTATCCGAACAACTCGGCCGCCACCGGCATCGTCACGTCGCCGCCCACCGGATCGCCGATCTCGCCGGTGATCGCCACGACCACGGCGGCCGGTGGCTCCACCACGCCGACCACGGCAGCCGCGGCCACCGGCACCACCACGCCGACCACGGCAGCCACGGCACCGCCCACCGGCGCGGCAACGGGGACGACGACGCCGGCCGCGACGCCCGCGGCGACGGCCATGACCGGGGCCGGGCCGCACCTCTGGCTGCTGGCGGCCGCCGGCGGGGCGTTGCTGTGCCTGGGCTTCGCCAGTCTCGCCTTCGGCGAGGGGCCGCGCTCGCTGCTGCGGCGTCTTCGACCCGGGGGCGTCGATGACCGGTCGACCGGGGCCGGGGACGGCCTCTGGATGGAGGGGTCGAGCCCGGGCGGATCGCACGAACTGTGGATCACCGGCGGGGAGCCCGACGGCGACGCCTAGCGAATCCGGTGGCCGGCGCCGAGGGCCCCCGGCCAGGCTGCGGTCGTCCGGCCGCGGCCCATCGGGGAGGTTCGAGCGCTAGCGTGGCAAAGGACGGGCCCGCGGTGGCCGCCAGGTTGTAACGCAACGGCCGGTCGTGTCGTTTGACCAGACGGAGCAGTGCGACCAAGGGGCTGGGGATCCGGGGTGGGTCGACGCGGAGCCCGGCATTCGGGGGAGAGGCTGGACGTGGCGCAGGCGCGGGTGTTGGATCGTGCTCATGGGTAATGACCGGGACGGCGGGGCCGCGACGGCGCGGCGACGTGGTCGTTTCGGCGCCACCGGCCGCGACGAGTCGTCCTGGGTAGCCGACCGGTCGTCACATGCCGGCCCCGGCGCCGAGTTCGACGAGCTGCTGGTGGCGGCCCGGCGCGGGAGCGAGGACGCGTTCGCCGCCATCTGGCGCAGCTGCAATGCCGGGCTCGTGCGCTACCTGCGGGTGATCGCCGGTGGGGCGGGAGAGGACCTGGCCGCCGACACCTGGCTCCAGGTGGCCCGCAAGCTGCACACCTTCGAAGGCGACGAAGGGGCCTTCCGGGCCTGGCTGTACACCATCGGCCGCAACCGCCACATCGACTGGCGCCGCCAACAGGGCCGGCGCTGCGAGTCGCTCGTCGCCTTCGAGACGCTCGATCGCCAGGCGTCGTCCGACGACGATCCGGGCGCCGCCATGGAGACCAAGCTGTCGACGGCCGACGCGCTGGCGTTGGTGGCCACCCTCCCGCCCGATCAAGCCGAAGCGGTGATGCTTCGCACGGTGGTCGGCTTGCCGGTCGCGACCGTCGCCGAGATCATGGACCGGCCCGCAGGGACCGTGCGGGTGCTGTGCCACCGGGGGCTGCGCCGCCTCGCCGGTGCGCTCGAGGCCCAGGAGCCGGCCACCGAGCCGGCCCGAGCACAGAACGCGGCGGTATGAGGGACATGGGCCGCCAGCGTTGGGATTCCCGGGTGCAGCAACCTTCCGGCCCCGGTTTCGGCGAGACGTACTTGGCCGTGTCGGGCGGTGCGGCCGGCAACGTGGTCCCGCTGTGGAACCGGCCCGCCGACGGGCTCTCGGAGTTGCTGGCCGTTCTTTCGGGCCCGGCCACCGCCCGCGAACTGGCCGGCGAGCTCGACGCCCGGGCCATGTTCCGATCGGTGGCGGCCGAGTGGGCGCCGACGACGAGCCGGCGCCGCCGGCGAATGGCCCCCGTCGCGGTGGCCGCCGCGTCGGCGGTCGGGCTCATGGCGGGGACCGCCGGGCTGGCGGCCGCCTCCATCCTTCCCACGTCGGCCACCGCGGCCGTGGACCACGTCCTGCGCCAGGTCGGCATCGACGTGGCGCCCTCGGGTCATCCCGCACCGAACACGGGGGCGAGCGCCGGGTCCATGCCGCTGGCGGTGGCGGCCGGCCCGAGTTCGCCGACGACGAACGCCAGCACCGCGTCGACCGGTTCCACCGGGGCGCAGACCGCCACCAAGGACCAGACCGCCACCAAGGACAAGGTGGCGAGCTCCGTCGGCCATGTGACGCATGCGTCCGTCGGGTCGTCGACGCCCGGCGCCGGCGCCAGCGTCGTCGGTGGGAGTACATCGGGCAGCGCCGGCACCACCGCGTTGGTCGGCACCGACACCGGCACCGGCTCCGGGGGGGCAACCGGGAGTGGCGGCGTCGCCGGCGGGGGCTGTCCCGGTTTGCTGGCGACGCCGCTCACGACGGCACACGTCGCCGCCGCGACCGTCCATTCCTCCACGCCGAGCACGTCGACGGGATCGGGGGGGTCGAGCTCGTGTGCGACGACCTCGACGGCGACCACGAAGACGCACCACGGCTCGCCCGGCCACGGCACGGGACGGGGCGGCAACCGGGCCGGTTCGGGATCAGGGACCGGCTGCCCGACGGGGACCGGCACCAGCGACCCCTCGGGCGCGGGCACTTCGGGAACGAGCGCCGGCGGCGTTTCGGGCACCGGTGACCCGGCCGCCTCGGCCACGACCGGAACCTCGGGCGCGACCGTCGGGTCCGCCGGCACGGGGTCTGCGACGGCCGGTGGCTCCAGTTCCGGGTCGGGTTGCTCGTCGGGTTCAGGGTCCGGTCACCGGTCCGGCTCCGGTCATGGCGCCGGGCACGGGGGGAACCGCAGCGGCAACGCCAAGGGCCACGACGGTCATCACCACGGTGGTACCGCAGCACAGTCCGGCGGGTCTTCGTCGGTCTCGTAGGACCGGAGCGGGTCGTCGGCTCCCCGGCTCCGCCGCGTCGAGCTCAGCGTGTCGGAGCCGTCGGCTTTGTCACGAGTGCTGCCATGTCACCCCGAAGCTGCCACCGTCGGGGAAGATCGGCGTGGTCACGGCCTTGACCGTGCGCTTGACCTGCATGGTGATCTTGGCGGTGGAAAGCGCGGAGAGCGACGAGCCATCCGCCGCCGCTCCCGTGAAGTTCACCGTGCCGAAGTCGGCCAGTTTGAGCAGGCGGCCGGTGGCGTTGGCCGACGGGTCCTCGACCACCCACTCGGCCGACAATCCCGGAGCCGACGAGGTCTCGGTGGGCGACGCGCACGTCCAGCCCCGCGTCGTGTCGGTGATCGACAGCGTAAATCGGCCGCCGGCGTTCGACACCTCGGCCGTCATGGCGTCTCCCGACCCCACCGGACACGACGTGCGCGAGAAGTTCCGGCTGATCGCCGGGAGCATCTGCCACCAGGCGTAATAGTTGGGCCCCTTCTTGGTGCAGTCGGCGTCGGTGCCCACCTGCTCGAGCTCCGCCGTGTCCCCCGACGAGAACCCGTCGATGCCGACCCAGAAGGCGGCGTACTGCACCTTGCCCGAGCAGGTCGGCGTCGGTTCGGTCCAGCTGCCGACCACGTCGGTGAAGGTGGCGCCGGTCGCCGCGTACCCGGCCCAGTTGGCCGAGACCTCGTCACCATGATTGCCGACGAAGCCCCGCGCCGATCCATGGGCGATCACCACCGGCGATCCGGAGCCCGACGGTGCGCTGGCAGCGCGGGGTGCCCCGACGACGACCAGGGCGGTCATCAGCGCCACCACGGTGCCCAGCCGGTTCATCCGCGCCTTCCGAGTCGAATCGACCACTGCCTGCAGGAGAACGCCGGCGCCGCCCGGCTCGTTACACGGGCGGGTGTCACGGTGCATCAGAAGCTGGCGGGGAGGGTCACGCTCACGTGCTCGAAGAACGCGAACAGCAGCAGGGCGACGCCGGGCAGGCCGAGCATCACCGCCCCCCAGCGGACCGGCAGCGGTCGAGGACGCCGGTACAGGAACCGGACCACCAGGAAGGCCAGCAACGTGACCGCTCCCCACCACGCGGCAGCGACGACGCCGCCCGGTGCCGACACCGTGTCCACGCCGGCCGCGGCCAGCGAGGGTTGGGTGCCGGCGGCCAGGGTGGTCGGGCGCGGCGACGTGGTGGTGGGCGTGGACGCCGCCACCACCGCCCCCGGAAGGCTGTGTGCGTCCTGGAGCAGGGCCACGACCACCAGGCGGGTGGAGGAGCTGTAACGAGGGTTGCAGGTGGTGAGGGTCAACATGGGCAGCGGCTCCGGCGCCAACACACCGGTGTCGGAGGGGCTCACCACCAGGGACTTGGTCACCGTGTACTGGAAGATCCCGGCCGAGACCTGCAGGTAGATGGGGTCACCGGGCTGGAGCTGGTCCAAGTCGTAGAAGGGGGCACCGTAGGTGGTGCGGTGTCCGGCGATGCCCACGTTGCCGTCCTGTCCCGGCAGTGCCGTGCCCGGATAGTGCCCCGGGCCCTGCTGGAGCTGGGCCTCGCCCACACCCTCGACGATGGCGGCGTCGCTCATGCCGATCCTCGGGATGGTGAGGAATCCCAACGGGGAATTGAGCGGGGGTGCGATCGCCTCGGCCGCCTCCTGCGCCGGCGCCAGAGATGGGCCGGACATGGCCGGCGAGTCCGCGGCGGAGCTGTCCGTCTTGGCGACGTCTTCCGTCCGTTGCCCCAGGCGGGCCTCGAGTTGACCCCGGAGATGGTCCTGCGCCTGGTGCTCGTAGACGGCGGTGCCCCAGAGCTGGTAGGCGGTGAAGGCGAGCAGCAGCGAGCCGAGCACCAAAAAGGCGCGACCCATTCGCGGCACGATCCCACTGTGATGTGCTGGCCCACCCCGGTCCGCCAGATATCGCTCCGCCACGTAGAGAGTCTATGACACCGATCACCGTGGCGGAAGGTCGGGAGGGCGGGAATTCCGAAGCCTCCTGCTCCCGGGTGAATCATCAATCGTGGCGATGTGTGCGAGCAGGGAGCTACATACCGTGGGCGGCGGGGAAGGTTTCGAGCGGGCGCGTCGCACCGTTGGCGCGGGCAAGTTCACTCGAGACAGGGGCCAGTAGCGACTAGAGGGGAAATTGATCACCGAAAGAACCAAGTTAATCTGTAACGCGAGCCACCGACCGGTCGTTCTGGGCGGTGATCTATCCGTCAATCAGGAGGGGTACACGTGAAAATCACCAGCAAGATCGTCATGGGGGCGGCCACAGCGGCTCTGGCGATCGGCATGACCGCCGTGGTCGGTGGCGGCTCCGCGTTCGCCGCCAAGCCGCACAAGTCCTCGACCGGAACCGGGACGGTCACGTGCTCCGGGGTGAAAGGGACCATCTCCTTCAAGCCCGCCCTCACCAGTGCCGGCGGGGCTTCCAGCGAATCGGCCAAGGTCTCCGTCAAGCTGTCGGGCTGCTCCGGCGGAACGCCGACACCGGCGTCGGCCACGGTGACGGCGACGATCTCCACGAGCTCGAACAGCTGCACGGCGCTGGCCAGCCCCAGCCCGACCCAGACCGAGTCGCTGGTGATCAAGTGGTCGCCCAAGACGATCCTCTCGAGCACGGCCTCCTTCGGACCGGACACGGCCATCACCAGCCCGAACGTCGGGTTCAAACTGAGTGGCGGGCATGTCACGGGCTCGTACGCCGGATCCTCGGCATCCGCCACGGTGCTGTCGAGCGAGTCCACCTCGGCGCTCGGCGCCGCCTGTGCGGGCAAGAAGGGCCTCAGCAAGTTGGCAATCTCGAGCGGGACCACGGTCATCGGCTGAGCCATCACCATGGCCGGCCCCAACGGCTGGCCCTTGCAGACCATAGGAACGTCGACAAACGGAGAGTGGGGCTGACGCTCCGCTCTCCGTTTGTCGCGTTCGGTCCCGTCGGGGCCACAGGTTGGACGAAACGGGGTAGACGAAACGGGGTAATTGCGGGACGAGGAGTCGCCGGGCCGGCCGAGCGGGGAATAGGTCGGCCGACCCGTGGCGACGGAGAGTGAAATCGTGACATCATGTGAACGACCGGTCGCAATCCGGCTACGGCGTACCCAGCAGATGGCCGACGCCAAGACCGGGGTGGCAGGTAAAGGGGAGGAATCGTGGGGGGTTTGAAGATTCGGGGCAAGGCAACGACGGCGAGGCGCTTCGCGGTAGCCGGAGTGACCCTGGTGGTGGTCGGCGGCACGTTGCTCGGGACGGCCGTCGCGGCGTCCGCGGCCGCGCCGACGATTTCTTTCACCCAGTCCGGACCGGTCGGCCTGCCAGGCTCGGGGTCAGTGATCGTGAATGTGTCCGGCTCGGGCTTCAAGGACAGCTCGCAGGGCGCCTTCTTCGAGTGCAACACGGCGACACCCCAGCCGACCATCGACGTGTCGGTGCCGTCGGGGAAGACGACGGCCGACCTCGGCCCGATCCCGGTAGGCTGCAGCCCGGCCACCCCGGTGAAGACCACGGCCAAGGGCACGCTGCCCGCTTCGGCCGTGTTCGGCCTGGCGTCGGGCGTCCTGGGACCACCGGTCACCGGGACCGACAGCGCCGGCACCGACGCCACCACCGACGCCAACGGCTTTCCCTGCCCGCCGTATACGAACCAAGAGAGCGCCACGTGCGTGCTCCTCTTCGTCGACGCGGCCGGGGACACGGCCAGCGCGGCCATCACCTTCAGCCCGTCCACGACGCCCACGACGGTGCCGGTCACGACCGTTCCCACCTCGTGCGTCGGGAAGTCGGCCACGGCCAGCGCCCCCAACAACACGGTCAGCCCCCCGACCAACCCGAGCGTGACCGTCGACCCGGCCACCTGCCTGCAGGCCGGTCAGGTGGTGACCGTCACGGCCACCGGTCTCCAGCCCAACGAGATCGGCTCGATCCTCGAGTGCAACGCCTCGGGCTCGAACGCCACCTACAGCGGTACGGCGGGGGCGACCCTGTCGAGCATCGCCTCGGGCAGCCTGGTGACGAGCAACCTGGTGGGGAAGCCCGACCCCTCGGGCACGGTCGGTGTCGTCGCCTCCGATGGCAGCGAAGGGGTGTTCAGCTACACGGGGGTGACCGTCACGCCCCCGCCACCGGCGACGGGGACCGCCGCCACCTTCACCGGTCTGACCCTGACGAGCGGGAACGGGACGGCGACCGTGGCGGCCGGCGCCATCGTCACCGAGGGCCAGCCCACCATCACGTACCTCGGCAACGCCATCCCGGTCAGCTGCTCCAAGGTCCAGATCTTCACCACCACGGCCACCGGCGGGATCCTCGCCAGCAACCAGTCGTTCACCGTGCTCACCGGGACGGTCGGCCCCCCGACGACGGGCACCGACAGCTTCGGCGGCGACGCCGCCACCGATGCCAAGAACTACCCGTGCCCGCCGACGCCGGCGCAGGTGACGGCCGGGGTGGGGTGTGTGATCGCCGTCGGTGACGTCGTCGGCGACAAGGTACCCGTGCCCATCAGCTTCAACTCCAACCCCGGGACCAACCCCACGACCACCACGACCACAGCCGCCACCACCGCCACCACGACGGCCGGATCGGGCTCGGGCGGATCGGGCTCGGGCGGATCGGGCTCGTCCCCGTCCACGGCGGCGAGCACCGGCGAACTGGCCTATACGGGCTCCGGCCCGGGCGTGTGGGTCATCGGGCTCCTCGGTATCGTCTTCGTCTTCCTCGGCGGCTCGCTCCTCGTCGTCGGCGACGTGCCCCGGCGTCTGGTGCACGCCGCTTCGCGACCCCTCGGGCGCTCGTCGGCCGGGAGGTAAGGGCCCACAACGGCTTGGCTCTCCCAAGGAGCCGACTGGGTCGGCCGCCGGTCTGGGCTCCAGCGGTTGCACCGGTCGATGCGTCTCGCGGTGACGGGGAAGGCCAGACGGGGCGAAGCTGGGCGTGTCGGAATTCGAGATCGTTGCGACCGATGCCGAGGTCCAGACCGACGAGACGGGCGCGGAGCCTCGGCTTGTGTAGCGGGGACGAGGTGCAGGGTCTCGATCTCGTCGAGCAGCCGGCCCCCCGACGTCGCCGAGGGTCGGGCCCGGCGACGTGACGTCGTTGCGCTTCGCCAGCCGATCGGGATGCCGTCGGCGGTCGCTGGGGATGGACCATTTCCAGCCCAGTTCCGCCCGGTCAGTGGGGTATGGACGGGTGCCTCCGCCGCCGCGTGGCCCTTTGTGCAGCGGCCCGTCGAGTGCGACCTCGGGGCGGCCCACTCGCGCTGGCCTTATCCCTGTTGTCCTTCTACCTCTTGCCGTGATCGCTGTTGGGCCACGGTCTCAGGTGCCGGGGCTCGGGGCCCCGGTGACCGCGGCCTCCCCGAACGGAGAGGTGGAACGAGGTCGGAACCAGACAGCCACCCGGGTCCCGCGCCCCTCGTCCACGGGTGACTCGGCCCGAACCGTTGCGTCCATGGCCGCGGCCAGCTCGGCCACAATCGCCAGACCCAGACCCGATCCGAGCCGCCGAGCCGGCCGGCGATCGGATGTGAAGTGTCGGTCAAAGACATGAGGAAGGTCCCCGGGGGCGATGCCGGGGCCGTCGTCGAGCACCCAGATGACGACCGAGGCGGCCACCAGGTCGGCACCGATCACGACCCGACGAGCGGCGAACTTGTAGGCGTTCTCCACCAAGTTGGCCACCACTTGTCCGAGGCGGTCGGGATCGGCGTCGATCCACAGCCCGCCGACGAGGGGCACGGCCACGACGAGCTCGATACCTAGAGCAGCGGCCTGGGGTCGAGCTCCCTCGGCCACCGCCGCCACCACGCCGGCGCAATCGACGGGCCGAATCTCCAAGGAGAACTGCCGGGCGTCGAGACGGGCCAGGTCGAGGAGGTCCTGGACGAGGCGTTCGAGTCGCCTGGCCTCGCTGGCGATGACGGCGATGGCCCCGGCGACGTCGTCGGTGGCGCCGTCGGTGACCGCGTCGGCGTAGCCGCGGATCGAGGTCAGCGGCGTACGCAGCTCGTGGGAGACGGACAACAGGAATTGCCGGGCCGTCCCCTGGGAACGGCTGAGGCCCTCGCCCATGGCGTTGATAGCGGCGGCCAGCTCTTTGAGCTCGGGGTCGTCATGGCGCCCCACCGGGACCTTGGCGTCGAGGTCGCCCTCGGCGATGCGGTGGGTCGTGTCCGCGGCGCGCACCAGGGGGGCGCTGATCCGCCGGGCCAGCACCGTGGCCACGATCGCCCCGACCACCAGCACGACCCCACCCACCAGCAGGAAATAGACCAGCCCGTTCAACGGCCGGGGGACCGATCGGGTCACGACGAGCACGGCCTGGTCGACGGCGGGGACCGCCAGGGCCCGACGCTCGGGCTCGGTCAGCGTCACGGGGACGGCGACGTAGACCTCGAGGCCCACGTTGCCGGCCACCGCATTGCCCGCCTGGATGGCCGAAACGTCCACCAGGTCGCGGTCGAGGGGTCCGGGCAGGGACGCAAATTGGCCGGAGGGGGTGAGGGCCACGACGCCCAGGAAGTCGTAGGACCCCACCCGCTTCAACACGGCGATGGCGCGGCGGTCGAAGACCGCCCCTCGCAGGGACAAGAGGTCACCGAGGGCCTGGGCCTGCGTGGTGATCTCGGTGCCGGCCGTGGAGACGGCGGCTCGCCGCACGAGCAGGAGGCTGCCGGCCACCGTCAGCACGAGGGTGCCCACGACGACCCCCAGGATGGCGACGGTCAAGCGGCGGCGCACGAGACCCTCGGGGTGGCCGAACTGGTCGCCCGGCATCGGCTCCCGGCCATCATGGTTCCGCCGGGCGTGGGACGGATGTGGCAGACGTGGCGGTCGAGGACGAGCGGGCGGTCCTCGCGGCGCCGGGGTGGTGGAGCATGGTGCCAGTCAAGCGCCCCCATGCGATGAATTCTGGCGGAAATCGGTTAGGGGTCGATGAAGAGCTCGCGGAGTTCGCTATGGGCGCGCTCGCCGGTGCACCGTTCGACCGTGGGTCAAGGCTCCTGGTCAGGTCCGATGAGGACCCCGCCCGTATCGCAAGGACCTGTCGGTGGCGTGCCGGCCGGCCTCTTGGGGATCCGGAACGAGGGTGAAAAAAAACACGAAATGTGAGAATGCGAGCGCACTTCGTCGTTCATCACATTTAGTGAGGGCAGATCCGGAGAGATTCCGTACCATGACCAGTGCTCGCAACTTCCGTTGCGTGTCTACGTCTACTAGGGGGGCAACGGGGCTCGGTCATCCGACCGATCTCTGGGGCGCCAGGACCAGGAGCTACGCACATGAAGTCGAGAAGCCTCGTAGCAACCGTGGGCAAGGCGGTGGCGGCCTCTGCCCTTATATGTGGGATCTTGGGGGTGGTAGGCGTTAGCGCCGCCTCTGCCCAGACCTCGGTTGCCCTATACGTCAAGCCAGCCGCTGATGGCGGCAGCAACGCCAACGGCAACACTTGCACCCTGGCGGCCAATCCCTGTGCCACCATCGGCTATGCGCTGAGTCAATTCACGGTGACGAATCCCGCCGCTGTGGGTTCGACCATCAACCTGGCCAAGGGCACGTACAACAGCACGGGCGCCACTGACTTCTTCGCTGGCCTGTCGCAGTACGACAGCAACGTGACCATCACGGGCGCCGGCAAGAAGACGGTCGTTGCGCCGCAGAACTGCTCGCAATTGGGGCGGTTGACGGCGGCCGACGGCGTCTACCCGATCGGTTCGGCGGGCATCGTGGTCTTCAACGCCAGCGAGGACGGGATCAGCGTTGAGAACATGGACCTGAACGGTGCCGGTGTCTCCAGCTGCGCCGGCTACGAGGCCGGTGTCTGGATCACGGCATCGACCACCGGTGACGCCGTCGTCGGTGACACTATCCAGTCCGGTGCCACCTACGGCATCCTGACCGACGGCGACGCCGACTCGACGATCATCTCCAACGTCTTGTCGCCGGTGCTGTGCACCGCCAAGGTGACGGGCCCGAACACCGGCCTCAACGCCGGATGGACGACCCCGGCCAACCTGAAGGTCAACAAGGTCCCATCGTGCGCCGTGTTCACCGAGTCCAGCCACGGGAATGCCACCGGCATCTTCGTGAATGGTATCGGCTACTGCACGTCGTTCTCGGCCACGGCCAAGACGCTGGTCATCACCGGCACGGTCGACCCGAGCACGGGTTGCGCCACCGGCGGTGACGCCATCACGGCCAGCGCCGGCCAGGAGATCGCCAAGGGCGCCACGGTCGTCTACAACACCTCGGTGGCACCGTTCATCCACTGGGGGATCGCCTGCAACTCGCCGATCAACGCCACGGTCGCCAGTACGGACTGTGCCATCAGTGACAACTCCGTCACCGCCGGCGGCACGGCCCTGACCGACTACCCGGCCGCTGGCTGCTCGCTGCTTTCGACCGGCGTTCCGCCGATCGGCATCGTGGTGACCGGTGAGGCGACGGCCGACGTGGACGGGAACTCCGTCTCCGACGTGTCCGACGCCCTGGTCGGCTGCCCGGAGGCCGGCGAGACCACCAACGACGGCATCGGCATCGGCCTGATCCCGAACGCCAGCCATGACTCTGCCGGTGACACCAACGTCGGTGTCAACACCTTGGGCAACACGCCCACGGGGAACGGCAACAAGGTCAGCTCCAACGGCTACGGCATCACGGTCGAGGGCGGGGCCAACGTGGCCAGCTACCAGGTCAACTCCAACACCGCCACGGGCAACGCCGACGCTGGCGTCCTGCTGGCCAACCTGAACGCAGCCGGCCCCGGGTCGCTGGACACGGCCGTGACGAGTAACTCCGCTTCGGGCTCCCTGACCGGCGAGGGCTTCGTCCTCGACGGCGTGGAAGGTGAGACGTTCGGTGGGGCCTTGGCCTCGCAGGGCAACAGCGCCTCCGGTGACGGGGTCGGCATCGTCCTCACGGGTCCGAGCAACGGCAACACGGTCCAGAACAACTCCTCGACCGGCAACGAGCTCTACGGGTTGCTGGTGGTGGGTCAGTACCAGCCTGAGGAGATCCAGTACCCGGTTTCGGACCCGGCGGCGCCGTTCGCCAGCCTGAGCCAGGACGTCCCGCTCTCGTCGGGTGGGCTCGCTAGCAACACCTTCAACGGCAACACCTGGACTGGCAACAGCGCAGGCTCGCCGTTGGTCGATGGCGCCAACGTCATGGACGGCACCGGCTGGGCCGGCGGTTGTTCGGGGGAGGCGGGCGACTGCCCCGTCCTGCCGAACCCGCTGACCTACGAGGGCGCCAACCAGTCGTTCAGCTCCTCGTACCCGGGCACGGCCACCATCTCGCTGTCGGTGTGCAACAACAACGCCAACTCCGAGGTGCTGCCGGTCGGCACCGAGATCACCTTCTACAACTACGAAACCGGTGACGGCGGCACGTTCTTCGTGACCAAGGACGCCATCATCACCGGCAACGTTGGGTGCACGGGGCCGTTCTACAACCTGGATGTCCAGGCCCTGAACCCGGAGGAAGTGGGCACCATCACTTCGCCGACGGGCCAGGCCTACATCCTGGGCACGGGTGACTCCATCGGAGTGAACGTGAACGGGGTGGCAACCGCCGGGGCAAGCTTGAACCTCTACGGCAAGAGCGCCAAGGCCAACAGCTGCACCCCGGCCGGTGTCAACGGAACGGGCGACGTGTTCGGGTCGTCCAACGGCTCCTCCACGCTGAATGCCAGCAGTGGTGGGGTGTACGCCGGCTACACGGCCTGCTAGTCGAGGGGCTGAAGTACCAATAGCAACTCGCAGTGTGTAGTAACTGGAAGGTGGAGGGGGCGGGCCCGCAAGGGCCCGCCCCCTTCGCATCGGCCCCGGGGGACCGGGGCCGATGGGTCCGGGAGCGTCCCGGGTCCGGGCAGGACGCCAACACGGGGTGGGGGACCATGGGCACCAAGGGGTCGCTGAGACGGCGGGCGATGGGCAGGGCGGGCCAGGTGCTGGTCAGCGCCGCCCTGGTCGCCGGGGCGCTGGGGGTGCTCGGCCCGGGGGTGGCCCATGCCTTCACCCCGGTGAAGCTGTACGTGGCCGCCGCCGTCGACGGCGGCAGCGACGCCCACAACAACTGCACGTTGCCGGCCAAGCCCTGTGCCACCATCGGCTACGCCCTGGCCGAGGAGGCGCAGCTGTCCCCGGACACGGTGGGGAGCGTCATCGACCTGGCCAAGGGCACCTACGACGCCCCGGCCTGCACGGTGCCCCCGGCCCCGCCGCTGCCGGGGTCCCCGGCGGGCTGTGACTCGATGTTCGCCGGCCTGGCCCCGGCCAACTCGGACGTGACCATCACCGGGACGGGCAAGAAGACCTTCGTCGACCCGACCACGTGCGGGTCGCTGGCCACGGTGACCTCGGGCCAAGACGCCGGCGACAAGGCCATGGTGGCCTTCCAGAACGGCGAGGACGGGATCAGCGTGGAGAACCTGGTGCTGAACGCCTCGGCCGTCACCCCCTGTGCCGGCTACGACGCCGGGGTGATTATCACCGACTGGACCAACGCCGACGCCGTGGTCGGTGACACCATCGAATCGGGTGCCACCTACGGCGTCCTCACCGACGACTGGTCGGACTCGACCATCATCTCCAACACCTTGAGTTCGGTGCTGTGTGCGGCCAAGGTGGCCGGGCCCAACACCGGCCTGAACGCCGGGTGGACCACGCCGGCCAACCTGAAGGTGAGCGGGATCCCGAAGTGCGCCCAGGTGGTCGAGTCGGGCCACGGGGCGGCCACCGGGTTCTCCATCGACGGCACCGCCTACTGCATCTCCTTCTCGGGGACGGACAAGACCTTCGTCATCACCGGCACGCCCGACCCCACCACCGACTGCACGACCGGCGGCGACCCCATCACCAACAGCGCCGGGCCGGCCATCGCCAAGGGGGCCCAGGTCATCTACAACACCTCGACGTCCCCCTTCACCCAGTGGGGCATCGCCTGCAACACGCCGCTGTCGGGTGAGGACCAGTCCACCGACTGTGCCGTGAGCGACAACACGGTCGTCGGCGGGGGCACCATCTACGGGGATCTGGCCGACGCCACCAGCTCGCTCACCCCCTCGGGCCAGGTCTGTGACGGCCTGCCTCCGGTGGGCATCCTGGCCACCGGGGGGGCGACGGCCGACATCGACGGGAACTCGGTGTCCGACATCGCCGACGAGATCAGCGAGTGCCCCGAGACCGGTGAGTCCACCGACGACGGCGTGGGGATCGCCCTCCTGCCCGACGCCGTCGACGGCTGCTCGGCGGGGAACTCGGTCGTCGGCGTGAACGACATCCCCAACCCGACCACCGGCCACGGCAACAAGCTGGGATCGACCAGCGCCAACGGCACGGGCATCGTGGTGTCGGGCAACACCGGTGCGTGGTGCTCGACGGCCGACCCCACCTACCAGGTGAACGCCAACACGGTGACCGCTGCGTCGAACGCCGGCATCGTCCTCACCAACCTGGGGTATGGAAACGGCACCCTGGGGGCGCCCATGCAGTCGAACTCGGTCACCGGCGTGCTCACCGGCCCGGGCATCGCCCTTCAGGGCGTGGCCGGTCAGAGCATCGGGGGCATCCTGGCCAGCCAGGGCAACGCCGCCACCGGGGACGGGGTGGGCCTGGTGCTCGCCCCCTGTCTCCCCTCGCCGGTCAACCCGCCGGGGTGTGCCACCTACGCCGGGGCCCCGGTCTCGGGTGGGGGCGAGCCGAGCGACGCCAACCTGGTCCAGAACAACACCTTCACCGGGAACGTGGAGTACGGGGTCCTGGCCGTGGGCAACGCCCAGCCCGAGGAGATCGCCGCCCCGGTGGGGGGGTGTCTGTCCCCGGGGATGGCCTCGTGCGGGAACACCTTCGACGCCAACACCTGGGGGAGTGCCACCAGCGCCACCAACGGCACCAACCCCACGGCAATCGACGGGGCCGAGGTCATGGACGGCACCGGCTGGGGCGGGGGCTGCGGATCCGAGACCGGCGACTGTCCCACCGGGGGCGGAGCGGGCCCGCTGGTCTTCGAGGGGCCCGACACCACCTTCTCCGCCACGTCGCCGGGGGCGGCCACGTTCTCCTTGAGCGTGTGCAACTCGGGGACGAGCCCCGAGTCGCTGCCCGCCGGCAGCCAGATCACCTTCTACGGCGACCAGCCCGGTGACGGCGGCACCTTCTACGTGACCACCGACGCCATCGTCACCGAGGACGTCGCTGGCACCGGGGGCTGTGGCAACCCGGCCGGCTTCTTCACCCTGAGCCTCCAGGCCATCGCCCCCGCCGACGTGGGCACCACGTTGTCGCCGACGGGCCAGCCCTACACCCTGGCGGCGGGCGACCTGGTGGAGGTGAACATCAACGGGGGGGCCGAGGCCCCGGCCAACTTCTACGGCGGCGGTCCGGCGGTCAACAGCTGCACCCCGGCCGGGGTCACCCAGGCGGCCGGCACCGGGCCGGCCCCGCTCAACGTGGCCCACCCGGCGTTGACCACGCCGAACGTCTTCGGGATGACCGATCCGCCGACGACGCCCTTCGCCTATTCGACGACGCTGCAGGCGAGCACCGGGGGCGTGAACGCCACCTACAGCGCCTGCTGAGCGAGGCGCCCGACCAGGCGGGATGTCACAGTGTGAGGAAACGGGAGTCGGGACGAGAGGGTCCCCAACGAGAGGGTGTGTCGCTATGGAGAAGCGCTTCGTGAAGCGGTCGATGCGGGCAGCGGCCCTCGTCGGCGGGGTGGCGGCCATGGCCCTGGTGGCCCTGCCGACGGCGAGCCAGGCGGCCCAGCGCCACAAGACGAAGGCGGCCACCGAGTACTACGTGTCGGTGGGCGACTCCTACTCGGTGGGCTACCAGCCCTCGCCCACGGCCGGGGCCACGCCGGGCTA
>Ga0181536_10002022_pt1 | contig 23411 bp, 17 predicted proteins | sample PEATcosm2014_Bin_41_FD_121105 | JGI IMG/M metagenome (GOLD analysis project Ga0181536, IMG submission 121105) | Peatland microbial communities from MTU Mesocosm Facility, Houghton, MI, USA - PEATcosm2014_Bin17_60_metaG | ecosystem: Environmental > Terrestrial > Soil > Wetlands > Peat | place...
CAAACAGCGTCAGGCCAGACCGGTTTCATTGACGAAAAGCAATTGCTGGCGAAGTTGCCAATCAGCCGCCGCACGTTGTTCAACTGGCGCACGACCGGCAAAATTCCCTGTGTGCGACTGGGCGGGCGTCGCATCCTGTTTCACTGGCCGAGCGTCGAGGCCGCGCTGCTGCGTCACCAGCGCGGAGGCCAGTCGTGAGCAGGATGCTCACCTTGGCCTGCCGGTTGGCGGCATTGGCCCTTCCCGGCGTCCAAGCGGGCAGGGTGGCATGTCGGCATGGTCCCCGGCGCCCTGGGGCGATGCTGTTCGGAATTCCGTTTCCCGCGTGCATCGCCAGCGTCCCGACAAAGGTGCGGCGAGGCCCCGGCTCTGACACAGCCCTGACACAGAATCCGCCCGGTTCTTCTCCTGACACAGTTTGGACACAATAGAGGTTTTTGACACGCCCTGACACAGTATTTTCTTCACCTATTTGCACATAGATGCAAAATAATGCTTGCGTCTATTGCGTTAAACGTGTATAGGTAGGTGCAATGACTGACACACACATGCAACTATGTGAACCTATGGAAACCCAAAATACCCCCCTCTGTGGAGGTTCAAACCCTCTATCGCGCACCATTTCTGCCGGGCATTGCGAAGCCGCCGGCAAAGTGGCCGGGCGCACCCCGAAGGCCGGCCAGAGGGTCCACCGAAAGCTCAGATGCTCCCTCCTGATTGCCTGGTTGGCCGGCGGGCCGTGCCGGAGCGCCGCCCGGCAGCCGAGGGCCTGCCCAGCGGGGAATATCCTGCAATTATTTTCTTGCCTTTTTTGCGGGGTTTGGTGTTTAATGCCGGCAATTCAGCAGCAGAGACTAGTGATGCGGTAATTGTCATTTGTGCTTTCTGAGCAGACGATTTGAAACCTCGAAACAGGAACGTGCACCAGCCCCGGCAGCGGAGAAACCGATAACAGTTATGGCAGCCAGATTATTCGTGGGGAATTTGCCCTTTACAACGACTGAGAACGACCTGCAGGATTATTTCGGGCAGGCGGGCGCGGTGGTCGGGGTCAACATTATGCAGGACCGGGCGACCGGACGGTCGCGAGGATTTGCCTTTGTTGAGATGGGGTCCCAGGAAGATGCTACGAAGGCCATTTCCATGTTCCACCGCAAGGATTTCCAGGGCCGTTCATTGACGGTCAACGAGGCCCGTCCGCGCGAGGAACGGCCTCAGGCGGGCGGGGGCGGCGGCGGCGGCGGCGGGGGGGGCGGCGGCTACCGTGGCGGGCGTGGCGGGGCCAACCCGTATCCCGAACGGCAGTAGCCCGGGGACTACACACGCCGATCGAAGCGGCACGAGCCTGTTCCGCAGGGGCGCACCGGGCGCGGCCTAGACGAACTTTCCGGGATTGAGGATGTGGCGCGGGTCCAGCGCCCGTTTCAGCGCGCGGTGGAGTTTGCGCGTTTCGGGCGAGACTGCCATGGGCCACCATTTCTTCTTGGCCAGGCCGATGCCGTGCTCACCGGTAATGGCGCCGCCCCAGTCGAGCACCTGCCGGAACAGCTCATCCAGGGCGGCGTCAGCCCGGGCGGCGGCCTGCGGTTGGTTGTAGTCCACCATCACGTTGACGTGGATATTGCCGTCGCCTGCGTGGCCGAAGCAGGCAACGGGCAATCGGTGTTTTTTCTGGAGGCCTGCGGCGAAGCGGAATAGGTCTTCCAACCGGCCGCGCGGGACCACAACATCCTCGTTCAACTTCGTCAGGCCCGTGTCGCGCAGGGCGTAAGAGAACTCGCGCCGAATCTGCCAGAGGGCTTCGCACTGGCCGGGACCCAAGCCCCGCTGGATGAAGCGCGGGTTTTGGCCGCGGATGAGGCGTTGGACCTCGCGCAGTTCGGAACGCACGGAACGCTCCTGTCCGTCCAGTTCCACCATGAGATGGGCCTGGCATCCTTGCAGGCGGTTGCTGCGGGTGCGCTGATAAGCGGCCTGGAGCGTGAAAGCGTCGGCGATTTCCAGCGCGGATGGCAGGAAGCCGGCGGCGAAGATGGCATGGAGCGTGCGGATGGCGTCATGGGTGGCCGCAAAACCGACGGCCAGGCAGGCGCGAAAGGGGGGCAGGGGGAGGAGTTTCAGCGTCGCTTCTGTCACGACTGCCAGCGTCCCTTCAGACCCCACCAGGAGCCGCGCGAGATCGAATCCGGTTTTGTTTTTGTGCGCGCGGCCGCCCAGGCGCACCACGGCGCCGTCAGCCAGCACTGCTTCCAATCCCAGCACGTAGTCACGGGTGACGCCGTATTTGAGGCAGTGCGGTCCGCCCGCGTTGGTGGCGATGTTGCCTCCAATGGAGGACTCGGCGCGGCTGGCGGGATCGGGGGGGTAATAGAGGCCCTTTTTCTCGACGGCGGTCTGCAGTTGGGCGGTGATAACGCCCGGCTGGGCGACGGCGACAAAATCGGCGGAGTTAATCTCGCGGATGCGATTCATGCGGGCCAGGGACAGGGCGATGCCTCCCCGGACGGGCACGCAACCCCCGACATAGCCCTGGCCGGCGCCGCGCGGCGTCACCGGAACCCCGTGCCGGTGAGCGAAGCCAAGGAGCGCGGCCACCGAGGCGGTGCAGCGCGGCAGGGCGACCGCCTCAGGCTCGTGGGTGGCAAACCACTTGTCCCCGGCATGGGCCTCGAGCACCGACTTGGCGAAGCTGATTTGGCCGGGGGGCAGGATTTGTTTTAAGCGGCATAAGATTTGACCGGGAGATTTCAATCGGTTTGCGGGGGGGGTTCGGGCTTGGGATAGGGCTGACGGGGCTCGGCTGGGGAAGCGGATTGCTGCAATTCAGCGAAAACAATGACGCCGGCGCCGGTTTGGAGCAGGCTCTGGACTTGCACTTCGACCTGGCGGCCGATGAGGTTCTGGGCATTGTTGACCACCACCATTGTCCCGTCGGGGGTGTAGCCAACGGCCTGCCCCTTGTCCTTGCCCTCGCGCACCAGGCGCAAGGCCAGGGGTTCTCCCGGCAGCAGGACCGCGCGGAGCGACTTGGCCACTTCATGCAGGTTCACGCAGTTGACCGATTGCAGCTCGGCAATCTTGCCAAGGTTGTAATCATTGGTCAGGAGTTTAGCGCCCAGGTTGCGCGCCAACCGCACGAGCTTGGCGTCCACGTCCTTCTCGTCCGGGAAATCGCCGTCATGAATCTTGACTTCGTTGCGGGCGTTGCGCCGGATGCGATTGAGCACCTCGAGGCCGCGGCGGCCGCGAGCCCGTTTGACCGGGTCGGCGGAGTCGGCCACTTGCTGCAATTCCCTCAACACGAACCGCGGGACGACAATCAGCCCCTCCAGGAAATTGGCCTCGATGAGGTCGGCGATTCGCCCGTCAATGATCACGCTGGTGTCCAGCAAGAGCAGGTTCTCGGGCTTGTTCTGCGGGGCGAAACGCACATAGGGAATAATGAGGGAAAAGTCCTCCTTGTTGCTGCGCATGGCCAGGATGATGCCGATGTAGCCGAAGCTCAGGAAAAGGCTCAGGCGAATCAGCCAGCGGGTGGGCCTCTCCTCGACGTTCTCGAAGAGGCCGGATTGGTCGACGAGCAACGCGACGACTGTGCCCAGGAGCAGCCCGAAGGTGGTGGCGGAAAAGGCCCGCAACGAAAAGCCCTTGAGCATTTCGTCCACGGCGATCATGAGCCAGCCAAACCCAAAACCAACCATGACGCCCAGCAGCCCGCTGTGAGGAACGCTGACAAACTCGGGCCGAACCTGGCTGACCGCGTAACCGCCGGCGGTGCACAGGAGCAGAAACAGGATGCGGATGACCCAGAGCGCCATAAATCACTCGGGAAAGGATTCCTTGGGCGAAGACAACCGCTCATGGGGCGGAGCGGCCGACGCTTTGGGCGGCTTATGGCGCCACAACACGCCCCAAAGCCCCAGGCGGTTGAGGTTGCTGGTGGTAACGCTGAGATTGGAGGCCACGAGCGAGACGTTGGCGGCCAGCTCTTCGTTCTTGAGCAAGGTTCCGGCCAAGCCCTTGCCCGCCTCGACATCGCCCAGCAAGCCCTTGAGGATGGCCGTCGAGTCATCCAGGTTTTTGACGGCGGCCGTGATCAAGGTTCGATTGCTTGCGACCACGCCGTTGAGGCTGCCGGCGAACTCGTTCATGCGATCGGAGAAGGCGACCAGGTTGCTGCCCGACTGGGAGATGGCCGGGCCGTTGGAAGAGACCAGGGCATTCAGGCTATCGATGGTGGTCAAGGCCCGTTCGGAAGCAGCCCGCAGGTTCCTGGCCACGGTCGAGAAGTTGGTGAGAGTTTGTTCGTTGAGCAAGTGCTTGCGGACGTCGCCAATCATGGCGCCAAGCCCTTTGGCCGTTTGGTCCAACCGCTCGATGAGCCCGCCGGCAGAGCGGGCGAACTCCTCGATGTTGAACGGAGCCTCCGCCGTGGCGCTGGCTCCATCCTGCAGCACGGGCCCCTTGTTCTCGGTCGGCGTGACGGCGACATACTCATCGCCCAGGAGCCCGGAGGGTTGGATGGCGAAGCGGGCGTCTTTGCGAATCTTGTAGCGCTTGTAAATCTTCAGCGACACGGTGGCGCTTTTGCCGTTGGGAGCAAGGCTGATTGCGGAGACGCTGCCCACTTTGACGCCGGACATGAGGACGTCGGCGTGGTTTTTGAGGCCGGCCACATCGGGGGCCTGTAGATAGATGGTGCTAGTGTGTTCGAGGAACACTATGCCCTTGCTGAACTCGATCGCCAGCCCCGCCATCATCGCCAGGCTGATGAAGACAAATAATCCCACTTTCCATGCCAATGAGGGTTTGGTCATAAGCTCTCCGGTTTCATTGTCATCGCCTTCTCGTCTGAGACCCCATCGATGAACTGGCGCACGACCGGGTCTTTGGACTGAAAGACCTCCTCGGCGGCGCCCGTGGCGTAGATTTTGTGGGCGTGCAACATCAGGATGCGCTGGCCGAGCCGCCGCGCGGTCCGCAAATCGTGCGTGACGACTACGGTGGTGACGTCCAGCCTATCCCGCACCCGCTGGATCAGGTTGTCGATACTGTCGGATACGATTGGGTCCAGGCCGGTAGTCGGCTCGTCATAAAGGACAATCTCCGGGTTGTAGATGATCGCCCGCGCCAGCCCGACCCGTTTGCGCATGCCCCCGGACAGCTCCCCAGGGTTCATGGATTCCGTGCCGGGCAAGTCGACCATATCGAGCATCTGGGCCACCCGGCGGGCGATTTCCGGCTCCCCCAGCGACGGGTCCCGGCGGAAGGCGAAGCCGACATTCTCGGCGACGGTCATGGAATCGAACAGGGCGGCGCCCTGAAAAAGCATGCCGAACTTGCGGCGCACGGGGAGCAGTTCCCGTTCGTTCATCGGGACAATGTCCTGGTCCTCGATTAAGACCTCGCCGGCATCGGGCTTGAGCAAGCCGATGAGGTGCTTGAGCAGGACACTCTTGCCCCCGCCGCTCCGGCCGATAATGACGACCGACTCGCCCTTTTGGATGCGAAAACTGACGCCGTCCAGGACCAGCTTCGAGCCGAACCGCTTTGTGAGGCCGCGGACTTCAATCATAGCAAATGCAATAGACGGCCGAGGGTCAGCGTGAGAAAGAAATTGGAAATCAGGATCGTAATGGACGAATAGACCACCGCCTCCGTGGTGGCGCGCCCGACTCCCTGGGCCCCCTCTCCGCAAGACATCCCTTTGTAACAGCCAATCAGCCCCACGATGCCGCCGAAAATGACCGCCTTAATAAGCCCGATGGCCACATCGTCCACGCTCGTGTATCTTTGCGAGTTGGCCCACAAATAAACGGGATCGATGCCCAGCAGGCAAGCCCCTACCAGGAACCCGGCGCCAATGCCGACGACGATTGACTCGGCCGTCAGGAGGGGCAGGACCAGGTGAAGGGCGAGCAGGCGCGGGACGACCAGGTAGTCAACGGGGTGCGTAGCCAGGGTGCGGAGGGCGTCGATCTGTTCGGTCACGCGCATAGTGCCCAGTTCGGCGGCGATGGCCGCCCCGACCCGCCCCGCAACCATTAATCCGGTCAAAACCGGTCCCAACTCGCTGCACATGGAGACGCTCACGACGGCAAGGGTGGCGGTGTCCATCTTGACTTTGTGGAACTGGAAGAAGGTCTGGGCGCACAGGACCATGCCGGTGAACGCGCCGGTGACCAGCACGACGGACTGGGACTTGACCCCGATGAAATAGACCTGGTAGAGCAGGTCGCGCCAGGCCACCCTGAAGGTGAACAGGGACACCATGGCTTCCTTGGCCAAGAGGGCCAGTTGGCCCAGGCCCTCCAGCCATTCTTCAATCCACTTGCTGCCCAGACAATTCATCGGCTCAGGCAACGTAGCAGACCTCCCCCGGCTTGGCCAGACTTTGATCATGCCGGCCTTCAAGCGGGTGGAACAAAACCGGCATCCGTAGAAATAATCGATGCGAGCTTGACCAAACCGGCTGGCGCGGCATAGTTTTCCAGCCCATTTGAGGCCGGCCTTCCCATGGCCTCACCCGGGGGCGAGACAAGTAACTATGACGACGGATTCTTTAGGGAAACGCAACACGAGCAACAAGGCCCTGTTGAGATGGCTGGCCGAGATGCAGAATCTCTGCCAGCCCGACCGGGTGTATTGGTGCAACGGTTCGAGCGCGGAGGCCCAGGCCCTTACCGCGCAGGCCGTCACAGAGGGCCTGCTCATCAAGCTTAACCAGGAGAAGCTCCCTGGATGCTACTATCATCGCTCCCGCCCGAATGATGTCGCGCGCGTCGAACAGTCCACCTTCATCTGCACCAAAGACCAAGAGGAGGCCGGCCCGACCAACAACTGGATGGCGCCGCGCGAGATGTACCAGAAGCTGCGGACCCTGAGCGATGGAGCGATGCGTGGCCGGACCATGTACGTGGTGCCCTATCTGATGGGCCCGCCCGGGTCCCCCCTGGCCAAAGTGGGCGTCGAGCTGACGGACTCGATTTACGTGGTCTTGAGCATGGGGATCATGACCCGGATGGGCAGTATTGCCTTCGATCAGCTCGGCAACGACGACGATTTCAACCGCGGCCTGCACTGCATGCTGGATATCGAACCGGAGCGGCGCTACATCGCCCATTTCCCGCAGGACAATGCCATTATTTCGGTCGGTTCCAATTACGGGGGCAACGTGTTGCTGGGCAAGAAGTGCCTGGCGTTGCGCATCGGTTCCTATCTCGGGCGCGAGGAAGGCTGGTTCGCCGAGCACATGCTCATCCTGAAGGTCGAATCGCCCGGCGGCGAGAAGACCTACGTGGCGGCCGCTTTCCCCAGCGCCTGCGGCAAGACCAACTTCGCCATGATGATTCCGCCACCCTATTTCAAGGGGTGGAAGATCACGACCGTTGGCGACGACATCGCGTGGATGAGGCCCGGACGCGACGGGCGCCTTTATGCGATCAATCCGGAAGCGGGCTACTTCGGCGTGGTGCCCGGCACCAACTCGAGGTCCAATCCCAACGCCATGGAGATGATCAGCCGCGATACCATCTATACCAACGTGGCGCTCACGCCGGACCTGGATGTCTGGTGGGAGGGCAAAGACGGCCCCCCGCCCAAGGAATGCCAGGATTGGAAGGGCAACCCGTGGACGCCCAACTCGGAGCAAAAGGCGGCGCACCCCAACAGCCGCTTTTGCGTGCCCATGACCCGTAACCCCGTGCTGGCCCCGGAGGCCAACGACCCCCAAGGCGTCCCGATAAGCGCCATCATCTTCGGCGGGCGCCGCACCGACACTGTGCCCTTGGTATTCCAGGCCTTCAACTGGGTGCATGGTGTTTACCTCGGCGCGACCATGGGCTCGGAGATGACGGCGGCGGCCGTCGGCGGCGCCGGCCAGGTCCGCCGCGACCCGATGGCCATGCTGCCCTTTTGCGGCTACCACATGGGCGATTACTTCCGCCACTGGATCAACATGCACCGCTCGATCAAGCACCCGCCGCGCATCTTTCACACCAACTGGTTCCGCAAAAACGGACAAGGGGACTTCCTTTGGCCGGGTTTCGGCGAGAACATGCGCGTGCTCAAGTGGATTATCGACCGCTGCCACGGACGGATTGACGCCGACGAGACGCCGCTGGGGTGGGTCCCCAACCCCAAGAGCTTCGACCTGGCCGGCATGGCCGACTTCACGCCGGAGAAGTTCGCCAAGGCCCAGGCGGTGAACAACGAAGAGTGGCGCCGTGAAGCCATCATGCAGGAGGAGCTCTTTATGAAGCTCTACTCGCACCTGCCCAAGGAGTTGATCTTTCAGCGCGAACTCCTGGTGGCGCGCCTGTAGGGGCTGTCAACGACCCTGCCGCTTGGCCATAATAGGCATCCAGGAATTCCCCGGTGAGCTTCTGCACATCGGCCTCCGGGTTCCACAGCAGCCGGGCGTTGTCGCCAAGCAGGATTCCCTGCGAAACGGCGGGTTCGGCGTCAGTGACGATGGGCATTGGGAACCATTGGCCCATATTGGCCCAGTGGACAATGGCAGGAAGGAAAAAGGTCTCCCTTAGTGTGGAGCGGCCTTCTTGGATTCGAGGAGTTTCTCAAGCTCAGCGTCATGGGGCATGCCGGCAGCGAGGGCCTTTTGGTAGTGCCAGCGCCCCAGTTCCACCAGAGGCGGCTCCTGGCTCAGGTAAAACAAGGCCAGGTGTTTGTGGGCGTCGCCGTTTGTGGGATGCAGCAGTATCGCTTTCCGAAAGGCCGCCTCGGCCGGGCCGCGCTGGCCTTTCTGGACGAGGACGACGCCGAGGTCGTTCTGGATTTCGGACTGGACTTGGACATTTTGCGGGTCGCCCTGGGCGGCGCGGCTCAGGGCCTGGAGCGCGTCGTCATAGTTCTTCTGCAACATCCTTAACCGGCCCAGGATCAGCAGCGCGTAGGCGTCGTCGGGAGCGATTTCGAGCGCCTGCTTGAGGTGTTTCTCGGCCGCATCGAGCCGGTTGAGCATGACCTGGATGAAAGCCAGGTCGGCCAGCGCGCCGACATTCCTCTCGTCCTCGCGCAAAACCTGCAAATAGAGGGCTTCGGCCTTGTCGTATTGTTTGGTGAAAAAGTAACTTCGGGCCTGGGCGACCAGGGCGGCCATGCCGGCGGGAATCTCACGGACCGGCTTGCGGACGATATTGGTAGGGGCCAAGGTGGCCTCGGAGGGTTTGAAGAGGGCCAATTCTTCGGCGGTATAAGGCGCCTTCTGGGCCTCGAGGGTCTCGAGTTTGGCCCGAAGATTGTTGATTTCGTTCTGGGTCTCCGCGCGGGAGGAGCTTTTGCGGGCGGCCAGGGCCTTGTTGGCGGCCTCGAGTTTTTTGGCCAGCTCGTCTCGTTGCCACTCCGCTTGTTTGAGCCGTTCGGCATCCGCAGACGCTGCGCGCGCCGGCGCAGGGGAGGGCGGTGGAACGCCCGGTTTGCCGGCCCTGGCCTGTTCGAGGCTGACGCTGAGCAACTCGTTTTCCTTTTGCAGCGCCTTGATTCTCTGCTCCGCCTTGGCCAACTCCCGCGGGTCGGAGGCCGCGGGCTGGACCGTCAGCGCCTCTTTGAGCTTGGCCTCCAGCAAACCCTTGTCCGCCAGCAATTGATCCCTGTCCATCTGCAACTGGCCCTTCTCCGCCTGCAACTGGCGCACCTGCTCTTGGAGCGCGTTGAACTGGTTGGTCCCCTCGGCGGGGACTTGCTCCGCCCCGGGTTGGGAAGCGGCGCCGCTGGAGGCCCTCGACGCATTGGTCTGGCTGGCAGCCGATGTCCCGGGAGCGGGCAACTTGCCGGAAACCTCGGTTATTTTGGAGGCCACGTAATCGAGGCGATAATTGACCGCGATGACATTCCAGTCGGGGTAGGCCTTATGGAATGCCTGCAGGGCGCCGCGGGCCTCGCTGTACTTGGCCATGGCCTGGCTGAACTGCCCGCCCTCGTTGAGGCCGTCAGCCTGGCGAATCACCTTGTAAATCTCGATATATTGGTCGTCGGCCTCCCCCGCCCGCGCCCCTGCCAGGCAAGCCAGCAACAAGCCCATAACCAGAGCAAGACATCGTCTCATGAGCCGCATGATAATCCAGGGCGCCCTTCGTTGGCAACGATTCGTGTTCCAGAAAGGCAAGAGGGTCAGTTCAGAGCGCTTGTCCCCAGTACTGGTGACTGGCGGGGGACGGGGTTTCTGGTATGTTAGCGGCGTAACGATTTAAGTTCTCAGTGTAGAATGTGGCAGAGCGGCCGGGTTAAAAACCCGGTCGTTTTGTTTTTGCAATCAGCAATAGACCAGCAAGGATTGGGTGATGGGGGTGATTTGGCTGTGATTGCGCAGAAGTTGGATGTGGGATTCGCTCAGGGCCTGGCCTTCGGGGACCAGGAGGAGGCCGTACGGGGTGTAGATGCCCTGGGCGACGACCATGCCGGGCTGGAGTTCGGCCAGCAGGACTTGTCGCTGGCGGCCGGGGATGACGGTCTGGGGGAGGCTGCGCATGAGGGCGCGGACGGCGTCGGGGTCGAAGGCGGCGCCGCTATTGACCCTGATGTATTCGAGGGCGGAGTCTTCGTCGGAAGGCTCGGCGACAAAGGCCACTGCCACTGCCAGGAGCCGCGCCAGCCAGGGGATGCCCTCGCCGCTCAACTGGTCGGGGTAGCCCTGGCCGTCGAAGCGTTCGTGGTGTGCGCGGATGATGGCGCCGACGGCCTCGAGGTCGGCCCCAAAGGAGGCGAGGTTCTGGCCGAGGGCGGGATGGAGTTGAATGATGGCCCTTTCTTCGTCGGCGAGCAATTCGGGGGTTTGTTGCCATTTGCGGATCAACTCGCGAGGAGCGCCGACCAGGCCGATGTCATAGAGGCGGGAGCTGATTTCCAGGGTGCGGCGTTGATCGCGGGGCAGGCCCAGGTCGTGGCCCATGGCCTGGCAGAGACCGAAGACGCGGCGGGCCTGCTGGCCCAGGAGCGGGAAGAAGGTCTCCATGGTTTTGAGGCACAGGAGGATGGAGCGGTCCAGGTTGCCATGGAGGGCCTGGTTGAGGGCCTCGAGCTGCCCGAGCTGGGCGGCCAGGCGTTTGTTCAGGGCGACGGCGTCGGTGTGGAGGGCGGCGTTGCGGCAGATGAGTTCGTAACGTGAGACGGCGTTTTTGATAGTGACCAGGAGCTCCTCGCGCAGCCAGGGTTTGACGATAAACCGATAGACCTCGCCTTTATTGATGGAGTCGATGACGGTTCCCAGGCTCAGGACGGCGGTGATGAGAATGCGGGTGGCATTGGGCTGGAGTGCCTTGGCCTGGGCGAGGAACTCCAGGCCGGTCAAGGCCGGCATCTGCTGGTCGGTAAGGATGACGGAGAAGGAGTTGGCGCGCAGGAGGCGGAGGGCCTCGATGGGGTCTTCGACGCCAAAGACCTCGTAGCCTTCCAGGCGCAGGGTTTCACGGAGGGCGGCCAGGACGACCTGCTCGTCGTCGACGACCAGGATGCGCTTCAATTCGGGGAATGCAACCGGGCTGGAAAGGCTCATGGGCGGGGTTCAGCCGTAAAAAGGAGGTTCAGTTCGCGCAGGATGGTGTCGGCCTCGGCGGCGCTGGCCAGGACCAGGTCGGCTTTTCCCAGGAGGCGCTGGTCGAATTGGTCGGCGTTGCCGCCGATGATTTGGAGGACCAGGCGCCGGGCCAGGCCGCGTTCGCGCAGGTCGGCTATCAACCCGAGCATGGCGTTGTCGCCCGGGCCGGCCAGGACCATAACGCCGTCCAGGTCGCGCTCTTCACTGGCCAGCAGTTCGAGGGCGCGGGCGGGGGTTTGGGTGGCCACAACGTAGAAATTATTTGTGCGCAAGAATTCGGTCACGCTGTCGGCGGCCAGGCCCGGGTGGCCGACCAGGAGGACGCTGCGGCGGCGCTCGGCATTTTGATTGGCCATGCGCTCGGCTTCGGTGAAATCGGCCTGAGGGAGCCAGAGATGAAACGTGGAGCCAACGCCTTCGGTGGAGTTGACGGAGATGGCGCCGCTGTGTTCCTCGACGAACACACGGGCGTTGTAAAGCCCCAGGCCGGAGCCTTTGGTGAGCGGTTTGGTGGTAAAGAACGGGTCGAAAAGGTGGGGCAGGTGGCGGGCGGCGATGCCGGTGCCGTTATCCTGCACCGAGAGGCAGACGCAGGGCAGGCGGGGAAACTTGCCCTGGCAATGCCCGAGGCTCTGCTCGGCGGCGTGCGGGGTGACGCGGAACAGGAGCGAGCCGTTTTTGGGCATGGCGTCGGCGGCGTTGAGGGACAGGTTCAGCACCACCTGGCGGAATTCGACGGCGTCCATATAGACGGGCAACTCCTCCCGGGACAGTTGGGTTTCGACCCGAATGCGGCGGGGCAGGACCTTGCGGGCCAGTTCGGCCAATTCAGAAACCACGCGGCTGAAGTCAAGGTACTGGCGGCTGCCGGCCTTGCTGCGATGGAGGTTGACGATGCGTTGCACCAGTTGGCTGGCCTGGAGGGCGCTGTGCTTGATCATCTCGAGGGTGGGCGCGCTCGGGTGTTCCCGCCCGGTCTGGGAAGCAATCAATTCGCTCAACGAGATGATTCCCGACAACTGGTTGCTAAAATCATGGGCCAGCCCCATGGTGACCAGTGCCAGGGTCTCTTTCCAGGCGGCGGTCGAGAGCCGTTGTTCGGCCAGGGTCTGGCGCGTGATGTCCAGCCAAAAGCCCTCGTAGCCCAGGACCAGCCCGGATTTGCTCACGGCGGCCTGGCGGTGCTCCAGGACGTATGACACCCGCCCGCTCAGGGCATGGCGGAGCCGGTAGGTGATGGTAACGCCGGCGGGCGTCCGGACTGCCTGGCGGCACTGGCGCTTGAATTCGTCCACGTCGGCCTCGTGAATGACGTCCCAGAACAGGCGCGGCTGCTGGCGCCAGACTTCGGGGGGCACCCCGGTCAAATCCTCGACCTTGCCGCTCAGGTGCTGGAAGGAGAAATCGGCGCGCTGGCTGAAGAGCACGCCGGGCCAGCATTGGAGGAGCTTGTCGAGCTGGGATTCGGCGCGGAGCACTCTGAGCCGCAACTGGACTTTCTCGGCGTCTTGGCCGGGGCGTCCCTCGGCGCCCGCCTCGATGAGCTCGCGCAGCGGCGGCAGGATGGAGTTGAGGCGCACAAACCAACCGGCCGGGTTGGAGGCGATCTCCAGGCGCAACCAGCATTTCTCGGAGCCGTGGAGGGCGGGCAACTGACAATCCGCCCAGGGGGCGGCGGCGGCAAATATGGGGGCCAGGAGGGGCCTGGCCTCAGGGCAGCGGCGCCGGAGGACCTCCTCGAACGGCACGCCCAGGAGTTGCTCCTCGGCGGCCCCCAACCATCGCGCCATGGCCTCCGAAACACGGGTCAGGCGGCGGGACGAATCCAACAGGGCCAGCCCGCCCTCAAGCCATTCCGCGCCGGGGCGGCGCCCCGGATTCGACAGGGACGCCTCGGCCCCGGCCGGGGCAGGCGCTGCGGCCGCCGCCACAACGACCGGCTCCGCCGTGGGAACTTCCGGCTCCCGGTGAGCCACAAAGACATCTTTTTGGGCCATGCTCTTCTAGGACTGGGGGCATCCTATCACGACCCCGCGGCCTTTTGCCAGAGTCTTCTTGCGGCCACAGTAAGGCCGGGTGCAGGACAGGCCTCGCTCGCGCCTCGGCTGAGTGGAAAATCCATGGCCGCAAATGTATGGCTATTTCGGGGACACCCCGCTAAACTTGTCGGCACGATGCTCCTGACCCAAAATGAACTGAAGAGTTTGGTCGAGGTAAGAAACGGCTCGCCGCACCAGTTGCTCGGGCTGCACGCGTTGGGCGACGAGACCGGCCTGGTGGGGCGGGCGTTGCTGCCCGATGCCGCACAGGCGCAGATTGAGCCTGTGCTGGAGAAGGACATGCCGGTGATCCAACTGAAGCGGATTGGCAAGACCGACGTGTTCGAGGGCGTCACCCATGAGGCCCGGCGGGTTTATGCCTATGACCTGGTGATCACCGACAAGGCCGGGGCGGTCCGCCGCACGCGCGACCCTTATTCCTTCCTGCCAACGCTGGGGGAAGGGGACCTGTATCTCTTTGGCAAAGGAGACGAGCGGCGGATTTACGACAAGCTGGGCTCCCATTTGCGGGAGGTGGACGGCGTGGCCGGGGCCAGTTTTGCCGTTTGGGCCCCCAATGCCCAACGCGTCAGCGTGGCGGGCGATTTCAACGGCTGGGACGGGCGCTGTCACCAGATGCGCACGCTGGGCAGTTCCGGCGTGTGGGAGATCTTCATCCCGGGGGTGGGCCAGGGGGCGCATTACAAGTACGAAGTCCGGGACGCGCGCGGGCGCATCGGCCTCAAGACCGATCCGTACGGTTTCTTATTCGAGAAGCCGCCCAAGAACGCGGCGATCGTGTGGAACAATCAACGGTTTAAGTGGAGCGACGAGGGTTGGCTCAACCAACGGCGGCAGCGCCTGGTGCTGCGCTCGCCCCTGAGCATCTACGAGATGCACCTGGGGTCCTGGCGCAAGCAATCGGCGGACCAATCGCCGGGTTACCGCGACTTGGCCGCGCCGCTCATCGCCTACATCAAAGAGATGGGGTTCACTCATGTCCAGTTCATGCCCGTGGCCGAGCACGCCTACTATCCTTCCTGGGGCTACCAGGTCACTGGCTTCTACGCCCCCACCAGCCGCTACGGAACCCCGGAGGATTTTCAATACCTGATCAATGCCCTGCACGAGGCGGGCATCGGGGTGATTATTGACTGGGTGCCGGCGCACTTCCCGCGCGACGACTGGGCGCTGGCGCGGTTCGATGGCACGGCCCTTTATGAGCACGAAGACCCGCGCCGCGGCGTCCATCAGGATTGGGGCACGCTCATCTTCAACTACGGCCGCAACGAGGTGAGCAATTTCCTCACGGCCAATGCCCTGTTCTGGTGCGAGCGCTTTCACATTGACGGCCTGCGCGTGGACGCCGTGGCCTCGATGCTCTACCTGGATTACTCGCGCAAGCCGGGCGAGTGGCTCCCCAACCAATACGGGGGCCGCGAGAACCTCGAGGCAATCGAGTTTCTGCGCCGCTTCAATCACCTGACCCATACCGAGTGTCCGGGCGTGATGACGATTGCCGAGGAGTCCACCGCCTGGCCGCTGGTGACCCGCCCGCCCTACCTGGGCGGGCTCGGTTTCTCCTTCAAATGGAACATGGGTTGGATGCATGACACGCTGGGCTATTTCAGCCGCGACCCGATTTACCGGCAATACCACCAGAACGATCTGACCTTCGCCATGCTCTACCATCACCACGAGAACTTCATCCTGCCTCTCTCGCATGATGAAGTGGTGCATGGGAAACGCTCGCTCCTGGGCCGGATGCCGGGCGATGACTGGCAACGCTTCGCCAACCTGCGCCTCCTGTTGGGCTACCAGTGGTTGTTTCCGGGCAAAATCCTCCTCTTCATGGGAGGAGAGTTTGGCCAGAGCGACGAGTGGAATGCCAATGGCCAGTTGCAGTGGTGGCTGCTGGGGGCCGGACCCTATCACCGCGGCGCGCAACGTTTTGTGCAGGACCTCAACCGCCTATACCTGGCCCAACCGTGCCTGTGGGAAACGGATTACGACTTGGACGGCTTCTCCTGGCTGGACTGTGCGGACCATGCGAACAGCATCCTGTCTTTTGCCCGGTTCGACGCGCAACGCGGCAGCCAACTGGCAGTCGTCCTGAATTTGACGCCTGTGCCTCGCTACCGCTACCGTCTCGGCCTGCCGCGGCCCGGCAAATGGCGCGAGGTCCTCAACAGCGACGCCGCCGCCTACGGCGGCGGCAACGTGGGCAATCTCGGCGGCGTCATCGCCTCCGAACACAAATGCCACCACCAGCCCTGCTCGGCCGAATTCACTTTGCCTCCGCTGAGCATCACGGCCTTCCAACCGGAGCCCAGGAGGCCTTCCTGAGACCTTTCCTCAAGACTTACCCACATACCGGCGCAAGCGGCTGCGCCGCTTGCGATGGCGGTGGCTTGGTCCGATTCGTCTCCAGATAAGGTAACCGATGAAAACCAGGCAGACCGCAGCCAGGGCGCAGGCCAGGAAGGTAACAAACCGCTCCAGATTAATGGGTTCATCCATACTGCCCCTTCGGGGCAACCGCTCTTAGCGCGTCTTTCTTCCGGCACGCTACCTCTTCGCCCGGCGAAAGCAAGACCAAAATTTGGCTTGAACCGCCCGGACCTTGCCCTTATCCATGAAGCTCTTATGGCAACCGCACAATCGATCTCGCACTGAATATGAGTGATTCCCAAATGATGCGGCGGCGCGCCTTCCTGGCCAACGCGGGCGCAGCCACCACGATTACGGCGCTCAAGCCTTCGATTGTCTTCGGCACGGCGGCCAATTCCTCGCTCGAACTGGGCCTCATCGGCTGCGGGGGCCGGGGCAGTTGGATCGCCGGACTCTTTACTGACTCCGGCAAATACCGCTGGGTCGCCTGCGCCGATTATTTCCAGGACAAAGCCGATGGTGTGGGGCAGAAGTTTCAAATCGAGCCCTCGCGCCGGCACACGGGCCTGTCCGGCTATAAGCGGCTCCTGGAAGGCAAGCTCGACGCCGTGGTCATCGAAACCCCGCCTTACTTCCACCCCCATCACGCCGCCGCCGCCGTTGAGGCGGGCAAACACGTCTATCTCGCCAAGCCCATCGCCGTCGATGCGCCGGGCTGCCAGGTCATTGCTGACGCCGGCAAGCGAGCCACGGCCCGGAAGCAGGTGTTCCTGGTGGATTTCCAAACCCGGGCCGACCCGCATTTCCGCAACGCCGTTGGCCAGGTCCACCAAGGCGCCATCGGAGGGCTTGTCCTCGCCGAGGCCTTTTATCCCTGGTCCAGCGGCGGACGCGGCCAACCGCCGGCCAGGCCCGAAGAGCAGTTGCGCAATTGGTACTATGTCCTGCCCCTCTCCGGTGACTTCATCGTGGAACAGAGCATTCATGCCCTGGACATCGCCACCTGGATCATTGGCGCCGACCCGATTCGCGCCCGCGGAAGCGGCGGCCACAAGCTGCGCCCGCCCAACAGCATCTACGACCACTTCGCCCTCAGCTACTGGTTCCCCGATGACCTGGCGCTCTCGTTCACCTGCATCCAGACGGTCCCGATGATCAAGGATGAAATCCGCGCGCGGGTCTATGGGGCCGACGGTTTCATCGACGCGGACTATTTCGGGAGCGTGGTGCTGCGCGGCCGCGAGGCCACAGTGCGGGCCGAGGTGGGCGACCTCTACACAAGCGGTGTGCGCGTCAACATCAACGAGTTCTATGCGGCCGTGGCCGAGGGTGATTACGCCAACTCGACCGTCGCCCCGTCGGTGCGTTCGACCCTCACCGCCATCCTCGGACGCGAAGCTGCCTATCGCAAAGACGAACTCAGCCTCGCCGCGTTGGTCAAAGAGGGAAGAAAACTCGAACCGAATCTAAGCGGATTACGGGATTAATCCCGCCCCGCTCGCCTATGAACGCCGCCTCCCCCGCAAGCCCGCCGCCAGGAATCCAGCCAAACCAGCGCCTCTCCCGCCGCGCCGTCCTGCGCGGGGCCGTCTCCGTCGCGGCCGTGGCGGCGATGGGGTCCCTCCGGACCCTGGCCGCCTCTGCCCGCCAGCCGGGGCATTTGGCGCAGGATACGCTGGCTTTCATCCGCCGTTGTGCCCGTCCCGATGGCGGCTACGCCCCGTCGCCGGACCCCGCCTACCCGGGAAACTCGGACACGGGCCTCAGTGACCTGGCCGCGGTGACCTACGCCGCCACGTTGGCCAGGACCATGGGTTGGACGCTGCCGCACCCGGAAATGTCCATCCAGTTCATCGAGCGTCACCAGCAGCCCGACGGTTCCTTTGCCCACCTGACAGGAAAGATGGACCCGAAATCCAACCTGGCCGTCCTTTACAACACCGTCCAGGGCCTTGTCGCCTTGCGCGCCTTGGGCCGCCATCCGAAAATCGACCCGAGCAAAGTCCCGGACCGGTTCTTTGTCGGCGAGGCCTTCAAGAAACTGCCCTGGTACACCACCAGCTTCTTTCCGCTCTTCTATGCCGCCCTGGACAAGCCGATGCCGGCCCCTTATGACAAGGCCCTGCGCGACTGGCAGATTGCCAGCCAGGCCGAAGACGGCTACCTGGGCGACCACGTCGCCGCTACGTTTCACATGGCCCATTATTTCCGCCTCATCGGCCAACCCACCCCCAAGGCGCGCCAGATGATCGCCCGCGTCCTCCGGGACCAGAAGACCGACGGCGGCTGGAACATCAAACAACCTGACTGGGACGTGCATGCCTGTTTCGACGCGGTCTTTATCCTGCGCCAGTTGGGCGGAGGCTCGAGACCCGTGCGCAAGGCCATCCAAAAGGCCGCCGATTGGGCCTTGACCTGCCGCACCGACGACGGCGGCTTCAGCCATTTCCCCCACTGGCACTCGGACATGGACGCCGTCTATTTCCAGTTCGGCACATTGATCCAGGCCGGCCGCGTGGCCGCCAGAAAGGACTTGCCCGATGCCCGCACGCTGAGCTGGGGGCACGCCATGCTCCCGGGGAAGAATTATGAATTATGAAAAACCAAACTGGCAGGACTGATGCAATGGGCTCCGCAGACCTGGCGGCGCTGAACCGCCGCCGATTCCTGGGCGGGACGCTGGCCGCCGCAGCCGCCTCCCTCGGCCCCTGGGGCAGCCTGGCCGCCGACGCGTCCCAGCCGCCCCCGGAGTTCAAGCGCAAGATCAAGTTGGGCGTCGTCGGCAACGGCGGACGCGGGGCCTGGATTGCCGGGCTTTTCAAAAGGCACGGCGGCTACGAGATGCATGCGGTGGCGGATTACTTTCCGGAGGTGGCCGAGCAGTGCGGCGATGCCCTGGGCGTGGACAAGGCGCGGCGCTTCTCCACCCTGTCCGGCTACAAGCGCCTGCTTGAGAGCGGTGTGGAAGCCGTGGCGCTGGAAGTGCCGCCCTACTTCTTCCCGGAGCAGGCCAGCGCGGCGGTCCAGGCCGGCCTGCATGTTTATATGGCAAAACCGGTGGCCCCGGACGTCCCCGGCAGCCTCCGCATCCTCGAGGCCGGCAAAAAGGCCGCCCAACGGCAGAGGTGCTTCTGGGTGGACTACCAGATGCCCACCGACCCGGTGAACATCGAGGTGCTCAAGCGCCTTGGCGCCGGGGGCTTTGGCAAGATTTCCCAAGTGGCCACAGTCGGTGTCAGCAGCGGGTTCTCCGACCCGCCGCGGACCGCGACCATGGAGAGCCGCTTGCGCAACCTCATCTGGGTCAATGACGTGGCCATGGGCGGCGACAATATCGGCAACTACGACATCCACGCCATCGATGCCGCGTGCTGGGTCCTCGGCCGGCGGCCGGTGGCGGCAATGGGCGGTTCCCGAATCTGCCGGCCCGACCCGCACGGGGACGCCAGCGATGTCTGCTCGGTGGTCTTCGAGTACGCCGATGGTTTGGTCCACAACCATTTCGGCCAGGCCCTGCCCAACTTCACCACCGGCGAGTTGAGTTGCCGCATCTTCAGCGACAAGGGCAACGCGATGGTCAATTACTGGGGCAAGGCCCACGTCCGCGCCGGGGAAGACGCCTGGTCCGGCTCAGTGGACAACCTCTACGAGGCGGGCGCAGTCCGCAACATCGCCGCCTTTTACGACAAGGTCGTCAACGGCCATTTCGAGAACGAAAACGTCGCACGCGCCGTCGATGGCATATTGGCCTGCATCCTCGGCCGCGAAGCCGCCGCCAGACGCGCCCGTTTGACCATGGACCAAATCCTCCAAGAGAACAAACGCCTCGAGGTGGACTTGAGCGGCCTGAAAACGTAGCCGCCTGCTGAGCTCAGCATTGTGACCGGCTGGACGAGGTTGCTCTAGCCCGGCAACTCAGGTATCGTAACAACAGAAAGGTCAAGACATGGCAGACCAGGAAAACGATATTTTGAAACTGGAGACTGAATTCCCCGCCGTCTCCGGATCTGCGTTTGCGGCCGCGCGCGACAGGGCGCTCGCCTCCGGGCACAGCGTCCTGGAATCGCGGGATGGTTTCCTTTACGAGGTGTTTCCCGATGGCCGGCGGCGCTTGGTGAAGCCCATAGACCCCTCCACGCCCGTTGTACCCGGCAGCAAGATCACCATCCGGTGAGCGCGCCGACGCCACGGATGCGGGTATTTGCCGGGCCGAACGGCTCCGGCAAGACTGAGCTCAAGAAATATCTTCCTCCCGCGCTACTGGGCGTTTACCTCAACCCGGACGAGGTTGAGCAGGAGATTCGGAAGCAGGGGTTCTTGGACCTGTCGGCGTATGGCGTGGTAACCACGGCGGGCGCGGTGTTGCCATTCCTCCTCGAATCCTCGTTTCTGATTTCAAACGGGCTTGGCGGAGCAGCACAGCGCCTTGCCTTTGCCGCAGGCCGGCTGGATTTCAGGAAGGCGGAGGTCAATTCTTATTTCGCGTCCGTGTCGCTGGATTTCCTCCGGCAGGAGCTCCTCCAGCGGAAGGTCTCCTTTACCTTCGAGACCGTGATGTCGCATCCGAGCAAGGTGACACTGCTTGAGCAGGCGCAGCGCGCTGGCTTCCGGACCTATTTGTATTACATTGCGACGGACGATCCGGCCATCAACATTTCGCGCGTCCGCTACCGGGTGAAACAGGGCGGGCATGCCGCGCCGGAGGACAAGATTGTCGAGCGTTACCACCGTTCGCTGCGATTGTTGATGGATGCCATCCGGCATACGAACCGCGCTTACATCTTCGATAACTCGGGCGAGAACCAGGGGCACACTTGGCTGGCGGAGATTACCGAGGGCGGGGAGCTGGAGATGAAAACCGATCGCATGCCTGCTTGGTTCAAACGTTCTGTCCTGGACAAGATCAAACCGCCGCCGCAGGACGATGTCCTTCGCCCGCCGGAACGGGGATCCATTGGGAATTGAGCATCGAGCATTGGTCAATGACCAATGGCCATTTTTCAATTCTCAATTATCAATTCACCTCAACGAGCCGCCGCCCGCTCCACTGCCGCAACGGCACAGGGTTTTGTCTCGCACCCGGCCCTCCCGGCCCTCCCGCCCCCGCCTACGGCCCGAAGAAGACCCTGCCGCTCTGATTGGTGGTCACGAAATAGCCGGTCCCGTTTGTCAGGCTGGGAAGAAGCGCGCCGTAAAAGGGAACCGTCAGGTGGTTGGAGGCATTGTAGAAACTGCCATGGAACAGGCCGGTGGCCGGGGTCAGGCTCAGGCTCAGGCGGTTGGTGCGCGTCAGGTCGGTGACCTCGTTGTTCGCGCTGAGCAGCACTTGGTTAGTCAGATTCCGCGTCAGGCCGCCATTCTCGATGATGACCTGGCCCTGGCTGAAATTAAGCGCCCGAGTGCCGTTTGTGAAAGCATAAGCCGAGCCGATGGTCTCGCTCTGAAAGACGTATCCGCCGGGATAGAGCCGCCTCCATCCGGGATTGAACCGCTTGAACCAGGTAACCGTGCCGCCCAGACCGTCCAGCGCAGGACCGGTGAAAGAGACCCAACCCAGAATCGAACCACGCCCCGAATAGGCGGCAGCATAGAGCGGCCACTGGCCCGAGCTCGAGACAAAGCTGGTTTGGGCAACCCTGGTGCCGTCGCCCAGGGTCCCGCTGAAGGACAGGTTGCCCACGGCATCGACGATCAGAGTTCCGAAACCGTCCCCGCCCGGCGCGGCCAGCGAATTGCCGCTTCCGGGGATGCGCAGGATGTAATTGCGGTTCGCCTCCGGCACAGGGTTGGCGGGCGAAAAAACGGGACGATAGGCCACGACATCCGCCGTCCATATCTCGTCGCTGACCTGGCCCGTCATGCGATTAGTCCCGCTCAAGTCCAGTTGCAGCCGCACCTGGAGCGCGCTCAGCGGGCTGCTTCGCGGGATGACGCCATAGAAGACCCCGTTGGTGGAGAATTGGCGGGAGACGCCGTAGGACGCTCCGCCCAGCCGCAGAGATACGCTGCAGGCGCCGCTCCCGGTCAGCGTGGCGGCGAAGAAACCCGAACTCTCGAACTCGAGGTCATTGGTGTCGAAAAACAGCCCGGCGTAGGCGCCGGCGGCCGCAGGAAAGGGACTGGCGGCGAAGTCGGCTTCCAGGACCAGGCCGTTGGTCATGACGAAGCTCAGCAAGGCCGAGTTGGTGTCCACGTCCCCGGTCCAGCCGACGAACAAGGCCCCAGGGTTGGGTACGGCGGTCATCTGATAACGCTGGCCGGCCACCAGGCTCTGGCCGTTCCTATCCGGCGATACCGTGCCGGGGCCGTTCACCACGACCTGCAGACGGCTGGTGTCGCTTCCCGTGAAACCGGCGACCTCAGTGATCGGCCCGCTCATGGCCGCCATGGCGGGGTTATTCGTGCCCGAGAAGGCGCCGGCGCCCGTGCCCGTCCAGCCGATAAAGCTCGACCCCGGGGCAGGCGTGGCCGTGATCGGGACGACCGTGCCGGCGTCATACCAACTGGTGCCCGGGTCCACCCCGCCGCCGGGGGTCGAATCCATCGTGAGAAGGTACTGCGTTGTGAAGTCGGCAATATAGTTGGTGATGAAAGTCGCGGGGCTTACCTGGTTGGATATGAGCATCCCGTTGTTCCAGGAAGTCCAGATAAACTGCGTGCCCGGACTGCCACTCTCCAACGGCGGGGCCGAGAGCGTATGCCCCGACCCAAAAACCCAGTTGGTCATCAGGGGCGCCCTGTTCGTGAACCCATCGACCACCAACAGCAGGTTCGGCGGCACGGTGTCTATCGTCACCGCCGCCAGGGCGTCCGCAAACTGTATCTTGGCCAGAAAGCCGTCGCTATGGCCGGCCAGCACCGGTTGAAGGGCGTCCAGGACCGTAAAATCCCCGGAGACGGTCTGGCCGCAAACAAACGCATTGCCGAACCTGTCCACATCGATGCCCAGCCCGAAATCGTCCTCCAGACCCCCGAAAACCACCGCGTAGAGATTCGTCAGCACCTGGTTGGTGGCCACCACCGGCGAAAAAACCGGCTTGGTCCGGCCGTTGACAATCGCATTGGTCAGGACGTAGTTCGTGCTCACGTAGGTTGTGGGCCTGAACGAAGCGACGAATACGTCGTTGCTCCGCGTGTAATTGGTGGACGCCAGGAACGGGGCGTTGGTGGCCGAGAACGGAGCAGTCGGGAAATTGGTGGAGGCTGTGGTGCCCACGATGAAAATGTTGGTGGTGACCGGGTCCAGGGCAAGGTCCCAAGCTGTCTCGTCCTGCGGCCCGCCGAAGAGCAATGAATACTGGATGACTGGCACGTTGCCGGTCGAAACGATCTTGGTGAGAAACGCATCGCTGTTGACGTAATTCACGTTGGTCATGCCGTGAGAGACGATGTTGGTGGTCGCATCCGGGACGATCGGGAAGTCCGCCGAG
>Ga0181536_10002023_pt1 | contig 23409 bp, 22 predicted proteins | sample PEATcosm2014_Bin_41_FD_121105 | JGI IMG/M metagenome (GOLD analysis project Ga0181536, IMG submission 121105) | Peatland microbial communities from MTU Mesocosm Facility, Houghton, MI, USA - PEATcosm2014_Bin17_60_metaG | ecosystem: Environmental > Terrestrial > Soil > Wetlands > Peat | place...
ATCGCGACAGCCTCCTGTCATCGCGACAGCCTCCTGTCATCGCGACAGCCTCCTGTCATCGCGACAGCCCCCTGTCATCGCGACAGCCTCCTGTCATCGCGACAGCCTCCTGTCATTGCGAGCAAAGCGAAGCAATCTCCATCCGTGGGGACACGGAGCCTGCTTCGTCACCATGCGCTTCGCGATCACAGCGGGACGAACCCGTGCGTCTCTGGCCGATCGGACAACTCCCTAACTCAACTTCGCCAGACTCGTAACGATCAGCACCGCGCCCGACGCGGTCAGCAATCCCAGCACCACCCGGCGAAACCCGATATCGCTGACCCGGTGATACAGCCGGTAACCGGCGATCGTTGGGATCAGCATCGCCGGAACCATCACCGCGAACAACGGCAGTGCCCGCCGCGGTACGGTCCCGGACACGAAGTAAATCGTCAAGGTCAGACTGTGCATGCTGATATTGAACACCTGAAACACCGAGCGCTGCGCGTGCCGGTCCCAGCCACGCAACGTCGTCCACAGAATCGGCGCGGGTCCGGTCAGCCCGCCCAATCCACCCATGATGCCGCCGATCCATCCGACGCCGGCATCGACCCATTTGCCGCCCCATTCGATCCGCGGCAGTTCCCGCGCGAACAGCATGATCGGACACCACACCACCAGCAGCAGTCCGACGCTGGCTTTGAACGCCAGCGGGTTAATGAACCGCAGCAACGCGACACCGAGTGGAACCCCCAGGACTCCACCCAGCACGAACGGCACTGCCCGCCACGGGTTCAACGTCCGCCACATGGAGCCGGTGGCGAGCAACTGGCCGATCAACGAACCGAACACGACCAATGGCCCCGCCAGCACCGGGTCGAGCGCCCAGGCCCAGATCCCCATCGCCACCAGCCCGAACGCGAACCCGGACAGACCCTGCACGAACCCGGCCACGACGGCGCCAACCACGCCGATCAGGACCGTCGAGTCCATGATGTTTCCAGACGTGAAGAGCGGGAACGTCGCCTACATCCGTGACGGCAAATACAACGCGATCACCGGAAACGCGATCAGGATCGCCAGCCGCAGGATATCGGTCACCACGAACGGCAGCACCCCATAAAAGATCGTCGAGAAACTGACGTCCTTCACCACCGTCTTGATCACGAACACATTCATTCCGACCGGAGGATGAATCAGCCCAAGTTCCACCGTCATCACGATGATGACGCCGAACCACACCGGATCGAAGCCCAATGCCTGAATGACCGGAAAGATGATCGGCACCGTCAGGATGATCATCGCCATCGCATCCATCAGACAACCGAGCACCAGATACATCAGCATGATCAAAATCAACGCGCCATGCGGGCTCAGCCCGAGGCCGGTGACGAACTCGGTGACCTTTTGCGGGGTTTGTGTGACGGTCAGAAAATACCCGAACAGGATCGCGCCGATCAGCACGGTGAATACCGCCGCCGCGGTGCGCGTCGCCTGCAGCAGCGACGCCAGAAAATCCGCGGGCGACAAACGGCGGCGCGCGACGCTGATGATCAGCGCGCCGCCGGCGCCCATGCCGCCCGCCTCGGTCGGGGTGAACAACCCGCCGTACAATCCACCGATGACGAACAGGAACAACAGGATCGGCGCCCAGACCTCACGCAGAGCCTGGAACCTTTCCCCCCAACCGCTCGCCGGTGCCGTCGGCAGCCATCCTGGGCGGGCCCGGCCGATCACCGCGATGGTGACCATGTACATCGAGACCGCCAGCAGCCCAGGCAAAATCCCGGCGACGAACAGCTTGCCGATGTCCTGCTGCGTGATCAGCCCATACACCGCCAGCACGATCGAGGGCGGGAACATCGCCCCCAGAGTCCCACCCGCCGCGATCACCCCGGTCGCGAAGGATTGCGGATAATTAAACCGCCGCATTTCCGGATACGCGACGGTCGAGAACGTCGCCGCCGTCGCCACCGAGGACCCGCTGATCGCCGCGAACCCCGCGCAGGCCGCGATCGTCGCGATCCCGAGGCCGCCCCGCCAATGCCCCACGAAACGGTTCGCCGCCTGAAACAGCTCCCGGCTCATGCCGGAGCGCGACACGATCGCCCCCATCAGCAGGAACATCGGAATCACGCCGAACGTATAATCGGTCACGATTCGCATCGAGGTCTGCCCGACCATTTTCAACGCCGGGGTCGAACCCGTCAGGTAACCGTAACCGGTGACGCCGACGAGGCCCATCGCCATGCCGACCGGCACGCGCAGCAGCATGAGCGCGAACAACGCCACGAAGCCGATGACCGCGACGAGGTCAGGGGGAAGTTCGGCCACTACTCGGTGACCTTGTCGGCGTCGTGGATGTCCTCGGGATGGAAGATCAGCCGGTAGGTGCGCACCGCGATCAGCAGCACCGCCGAGACGTCGCCGAGCCAGGCGACCGCCGCGAACGGCCAGGTCGGGATATTGAGGTCAAATGTCAGGATATGGTCCTGATAGGTCAGCCGCACCTTGTCGAACAGCATCGTGGTTTGCACCGTCACGACGAACAGCAGCACCAGGGTCGCGAATATGTCCATGATCCGTTGCGCCCGCGGCCCCACTGCGGACCACACCAGATCGACGGTGATATGCGTGCCGCGGTACGAGGTCGCCGCGATGCCCCAGAAGATCAAAATCCCCAACAGCAACTTGCCGAAGTCGTAGCTGTCGGGGATCGAGACCGCGAAGAAATACCGCAACAGGACCGAGACGAAGATATCGAGTGCGACGATGCCCACGAAGAACGCGGCCAGCCACTCGATCCCGTCGATGAAGCGGTCCATCGCCCGGCGCATCGAATTACTCCGCCAGCGCGTCGCGCTTCTTCAGTTCGGCGATCAGGTCGGCGAAGACCGCGTCGGGATCATATCCCTTGGCCTTCACCTGCGCCGCCCATTTGGCTTTCAATGGCTCGGCCGCCTTGCGCCAGAGTTCGGTTTGCTCGGGGGTGATTTTGTAGACCTCGTGACCTGGCATCGCCTCCAACTTCGCGTGGCCGGCGTGTTCGAAATCGGCCCAGGGTGAGGCGATTTTCTCGGCCCATTCGGTGGTGCAGTGGTTGTCGATGATGGTGCGTTGCGCGGGCGACATGGATTCGTACTTGTCCTTGTTCATCGCCCACACGAAGGTGCCGGTCCAGAACGGCATGTCCATATGGTATTTGGTCACCTTGTCGATGCCGAACAGCATGATCGAGCCCCAGGGGAAGGTGATCGCGTCGGCCACGCCGCGCTCCAGCATTTCGCGGGCCTCCGGGGCCGAGGCCTGGACGTTGGTGCCGCCCAGCAGCGTCATGAAGGCGCCAATGGTGGCATTGGCGGGCCGGATCTTCATGCCGCGGATGTCGTCGGGAACCAGGATCTTCTTTTTCGTGCTGTGGAATGTACCGGGATCGAGGACGAAAGCGAAGCAGACATGCACGTCGCTCATTTCCTTGCCCCAGTACTTGCGATACCAGGCATCGACCGCCGCGCTGCCGCCTTTGGCGTTGCCTACCAGGAACGGCAGCTCGGCGGCCGCGAAGACCGGGAAGCGGCCGGGTTGGTAACCCGGGTTGATGTAAGCGAAATCGGCGATGCCATCGCGAGTCATGTCGTAATGATCGAATGCCTTGCCGAGTTGTTCCGACGGGAACATGGTCGATTTGATGGTGCCGCCGCTGTCCTTCTCGATGTCCTTGCCCCATTCGATCAGCGACGGATTCAATGGGTGCGCGGGCGGCACCCAGGAGGAAAATTTCAAATTAAACGTTTTGTCCTGCGCCTGGGAAGGCGCGAGACCAAGCGTGACAAGCAGCCCCAGAGCCGCGAACAGCGAACGCATTGTTGTTTCCCCCGGTTTAAGTTGTCAGATGCTCTTCCGCATCACATCCAGCCCCTGACGCAAATCGGCGGTCAGATCGTCAACGTCTTCCAGTCCGATATGCAGCCGCACCACCGGTCCGGCGAATTTTCCCGTCCCGGCGGTGCGCGTGATGAACCCGGTCGTCGGCACCGCGAGGCTTTCGTAACCGCCCCACGACGCACCGATCCCGAACAGTTCCAGCGCCTCGACGAATTTATGCGTGCTGACGGGCGAGAATTCCGGCCTGAACTCGACTCCGAACAGGCTGCACGCGCCGGTGAAATCGCGCCGCCAGAGCTCGTGCCCAGGCGCCCCCGGCAGGGCGGGATTGAGCACCTGAGCGACCTCCGGCTGTTGGCGCAACCAGTGGCCGACATGGATCGCCGCCTCCATCTGGGTTTGCAGCCGGATCGCCATCGTGCGCATGCCACGCAAGGTCAGCCAGCAATCGTCCGGACTGGCATACTGGCCAAGCCCGCGAGCGGTCGCGTGCAGCGTCATCCAGTCCGCGTCATTATTCACCGTGACGGTGCCGATCAGAATATCGGAGTGACCCGCCGGATATTTCGTCGCCGCCTGAATCGAGACATCCACGCCATGTTCGAACGGCTGGAAGTGATGAATGCCCCAGGTGTTGTCCATCAACACCTTAGCCCCGCCCGCGTGCGCCGCCCGCGCGATGGCGGGAACGTCCTGCACCTCGAACGTGTGACTGCCGGGACTTTCCGTATACACAACGGTCGTGTTCGGCCGCATCAGCGCGCTCAGGCCCGCCTCGTCGATCTCCGGCGCGTAATAAGTGGTCTCGACGCCATAGCGCTTCAGAAAGCCGTCGCAGAAATTCCGCGCCGGCCCGTAAACGTGATCCGGCATCAGGCAATGATCGCCCGCCTTCAACCACGCCAGCAACGGCGTTGTCACCGCCGCGAGGCCCGAGCAGACGATGAAACAGCGCGTGCCCCCCTCGACCGCCGCCATCATATCCTCAAGCGCCCAATGCGTCTCTGAGCCGCCGAGGCCGTAGGTCAGCACGCGCTCGCCGCGGCGGGCCTGCAACGCCTGTCGCTCGGCCACGGTCGGCACCAGCACCGTGGAGCCACGCTGCAACGGCGGATTGACGAAGCCGTGTTCGTGTTTGCTCTTGCGGCCGGTGTGCGACAGCGTTGTGCGAAAGCCACGCTTTTTCGTATCGGCCATGATCAGTTCGTCTCCACCGGTGTGTCGGAGCGGCCGCCCCATTCGGTCCAGGACCCGTCGTAGACCGCGCCCTCGGGCAGCCCGGCCAGGCGCAGGCCAAGGGTCAGGATGCAGGCGGTCACGCCCGAGCCGCAGCTGGTGACCACCGGCCGCGAACCGTCCACCGCCGCCTGGCCGAGCCGCGCTTTCACTTCAGTGACCGAGCGGAATGTTCCATCCGCGTTCAACAGATCGGTATACGGCAGGTTCGCCGACCCCGGGATATGGCCCGACCGCATCCCGGCCCGCGGTTCGGGAGTCGCGCCGGTGAAACGGCCCGCCGCGCGGGCGTCGAGCACCAGTTCCGACCGCGCGGCCAGGTTGTGCATCACATCGCCGACGCCGCGCAGCCGCGTGGCGCGAAATTCCGGCAGGAATGTCGCCGGCGCCGGCGCGGCAGGCATGCCGGCCTCGGTCGCCCGCCCCTCGCGCAGCCATTTCGGCAACCCGCCATCCAGCACCGCCGCCTGTTCGTGGCCGAACAGCCCCATCAGCCACCAGCCCCGCGCCGCCGAGGCGAGTCCCTTCTGGTCGTAAAACACAACCCGGGAAGCGTTGCCGACACCCATCGCGCCCATCAGTTTCGCGAAACGGCCGGGGGTGGGAACCATGTGTGGCAGGTCCGTGTCGGGATCCGCGACCTCATCGATATCGAAATACCGCGCGCCCGGGATATGCGCTTTCAGGAACTCGGCTTTGCCGTCCTTGTCCTCGTTCGGCAGGTATTTCGTGGCGTCGAAAATCACGAGGCCGGGTTTGCCAAGCTCACCGGCCAGCCAATCCGTTGTCACAAGCGGCCCCATCGCGTTCTCTCCTGGTCCTGACGCGAGGAGGGAGTGACCCAGCCGGTCCCCCTGAGTCAATCAGGGGTCCGCCTGACCACGCGTCATGGCCCGGCTCGTCCGGGCCACCTGACACGGCACGGTGCTGGTTCAGGTGGCCCGGACAAGCCGGGCCATGACGGGAGAGAAGAGCGTCGGGCCTTGACGGGAGAGAAGAGCGTCGGGCCATGACGGTAGAGAAGGCCGTCGGGCCATGACGAAAGAGAAGCACGCCGGATCATGACGGAGACGTTCAATCCCTGGGCGCGATAATGATCCGCCGGTTCTGCTTGCCCTTGTTCTCGATCTTCACCACCTGGATCGGCCCGATTTCCCCGGTCCGCGACACGTGCGTGCCGCCGCATGGCTGCAGATCGACCAGTGCCGCATCGCCGATCCGCATCAGCCGCAACCGCCCGGTACCGCGAGGCGGCTTGACCGACATGGTGCGCACGAGGCCCGGATCGGTGTCCAACACGGCCTCGTCGACCCACTCGATGCGCACCGGATGATCCGCCGCGATCAACGCGTTCAGGCCGGCCTCGACGTCCTCCTTCGCCGGCGGATTGGGCAGATCGAAATCCAGCCGCGATTTGTCCGCGCCCACCGAGCCGCCGGTCACCGCGGCGCCCTTGATCAGGCTGCACAGCAGATGCATCGCCGTGTGCATCCGCATCAGCCGATGCCGCCGGTCCCAGTCGATTTCCGCGCTGACCACCGTTCCCGGCTGCGGCAGAGGCGACCCTTGCGCCGGCAGATGCAGGATCGACTCGCCCTCGCCTTTCACGGTGTCGGTAATGGCGATTTCGCCGCCCTCCCACCACAGCATGCCGGTATCGCCGGGCTGGCCGCCGCCGCGGGCGTAGAAAATCGTGCGGTCCAGCACGATCCCCTCAGGCGCGCTGGACACGACGGTCGCATCGACGCGCGCCAGCGCCGGCTGGTCCAGAAACAAGCGTTCGGTCATGCGGCGATCCTTTCGGCACGGTGAAGGAAATTCCGATTGACGGCACTGCGCGGACGGGTGCCGAGACGCTCATACGCCAGCGCCAGCGCGACGTCGCGTTGACCGCCGCGCACCGCCGCCTCGGTCAGCGTCCAGTCGATAATGTCGCGTTGCGCGTGGCTGCCGCCGATCCGCCAGAGGTCGAAACGAACCGGCTGCAGCAGCGCCACCGTCTGGTCGTATTCGCCGCGGTGGAAGGCCATCAGGGCCTCGACCAGGGGGATGCCGACGTCGCGATACAGCGGCGCCGCCTCGACGTCGCTCGCCGCCGTTTGGTGCATCCAGTCCAGCCGGCGTTCGGCGAGCGCTTCCTGACCAGAGCGCAACTCGGCCATCGCGGCGTGCACGTCGGTGAACACCAGGCAGCGTCCGTCGGCGTGCCCCTCCCAGCGCGTCACCAGATCGCGCCACCGCGCGGTGACATCGCAGCCAAGCGTGTCGAGCCGCCACAGCAAGGCCGAGGGATTGCACAGATTGAGGCCCAATGGCCGCAGCGTCTCCAGGATCGGCCCGTCGTACAGCGCCAGCGCCGCGTCGTATTGCCCCAACTCGACGTGGAACAACGATTTGTGCCACCAGATGTGGACCCTGGTGATGTTCTCGGGCGAGGCCCAGTACGCCTCGCGCGCGGCCATCCAGCCGAGACCGTCTTCCGGCCGGCCGGTCATTTCCATCACATGCGAGACAGTGTGATGCGGCCAGAAACTATGCGGTTCGAGTTCGGCCGCCGTGCGCGACTCGTCCTCGGCCCGCGCGTAGTCGCCGGCTTCCTCGCAGCCAAAGCCGTGGAACGCCAGCATCGTCCCGTAACTCGGCATGTCTTTGGACCAGCGCGGCAGCGCCCGCGCGGAACGATCCCGCACCCAGCGGAAGCGGCCCAGATACCCGTCGAGCAGCATGGCCGCCTGATGCGCGACGAGGTCGAACGGGTAGTGCATCAAATGCCGGTCCAGCAGCGTGACCGCCGCGATCCGCGCGCCCGCCACCGCCTGCTGGAGCGCGGCGAGATGGCCATGCTCGCGCTCGTTCATCGCCAGGCCCGCGGCGGTCCGCGCCAGCGCCTGGGCTTTTGGGGCCAGACCGGGATCATTGGCCATGGTGAACATCCAGGCTTTGGCCAGATGCGCCATGACGAGTTCGGGCGAGGCCTCGATCGCGGCATCGAACAAGCCGAGCGCGTCGCCGTAGCCGGAGTTGTAGGCGCGCACCGCCTGATCAAACTTCGCCACTGACTCCGCCGTCGCACCCGATACCGACTGTCCCTGGGCGTCCTTGATCATGGGTTGCTCCATTGCTCGCGCAGGCTATCTCGTTTCGCGGCCAACCATAGCAGGCCGATCGTGGTGACACTGTTCGGTGTCTTGCCGTCGAGAGCAAGCGCGATCGCTTTGTCCGCCGGCCAGACGCGGGTGCGGATGTCCTCGCCTTCGTGTTCGGCGCCGGCGTGGCCGACGATGCCGTCGGGCCCGGTCTCCGGCGCGCTGACGCGTCCGGCGTAGAGGTCGAGCAGTTCGTCGGAGCCGCCGGCGGTCAGCAGGTAGGCGCCGATGTGTCGCAGGCGGTCGGCTCGCAGGCGCATTTCCTCGTGCAGTTCGCGGTGCATGGCGGCTTCGGGGTCCTCGCCGTCCTCGATCAGGCCGGCGGGAAGTTCGACCAGCACGGGGTCGATGCCGGCGGCGAGGGCGGGGAGACGAAACTGCTCGATCAGCACGACGGTGTCGGTGATGGGGTCGTACGGCAACAGGGCGACGGCGCGGCCGCGCCGCCAGAGTTCCCAGGTGCGCGGGTCCGACATCGCGCCGTCGAACCGGCGATGGCGGAACCGGATCAGGTCGACCGCGAAACGGCCCGACCAGGCGCGGGTCTGCGAGTCGATGATGACGTCCGGGTGGGAGGGGATGGGGGGCGCGGTTCGAGGGGGCATTGGGGAGGTATACACCGGCGCGGGCGGTGGGCGAACGGTGGCGCGGGAGAACGGGGGCGTTTCAGTTCAATCCATGGGGCCGGCTGGAAAGCGGGTTACCAGAACAATCAGAAACGATCCGCCTCCGCCATGGCGGAATGAATCGCGATCATGGTGCCCCGATCATTTGGGTGTACCGTCCTCACCATACAAGAAGTCCTGGCTTCTCGATGCACCCGGCCCCACGGTCGCGCGAGCAGCCCCTGATAGCCTCACCGCCTCCAGGAGTTTTCTCCCGGCGAGCGCGTCAGTTGCCCGCCTGATCAGTACGAGGCGCGACAGCCCGACCGTGAGGGGTCAGGAGGACCTCATCCCCGGCTTCGACGCGCCTCACCAAATCCGTCAGTTGGCTCTTTGCGTCAGCCAAGGAAATCCGCATTCGATCACCTGTTCCAGACCACCATTTGGTCCGATTTCCATATCAGAATATCGATCATCTCACGGGTCAGGCCCAATATAAGGAAGACGTGCGCCGCCCAACGGTCATATGCTACGCTGCCCGCATGATAGCGAAACTCCTCACCGACGCGATGAAGCGGGTCGAGACCTGGCCGGAAGAGATACAGGAAGAACTCGCCGGCATCGCCCTGGAGATAGACGCCGCTTTGAACGGTGGCGCCTATCGCCCGACACCCGAGGAGCTGGCCGGGATTGACCGCGGCCTCCAGGCAGCCGACCAGGGACGGTTCGCGGCGCCCGACGATGTGGCGGCCGTATTCGCCAAACACCGCCCGGCATGAAGGTTGTCTATACCGACCAAGCCTTGCATGACCTCGACGACGTCCTGAGATACGTCGCAGCGAATTTCCCGGCCGCATACGAAGGGTTTGAATTGCCGCTGCGCGCGGTCGAGCGGCGGATCGGCCAGTGGCCGCAAAGCGCGCGGCAGATCGCGGAACGCCCAGGCGTTCGGGTTGTTCCCCTGATTCGCTATCCCTACAAAATCTTCTATCGGATAACATCGGATTCGGTCGAAATCCTCCACGTCCATCACAGCTCGCGTCGAGAGCCATAGCGAGACCGACGAGGGCAACCGTCAACCCAAGACGCTACCGCCCCAGCCGAAACACCGCGACCGCCTCCAACCTTGCCGACCACAGGAACTGGTCGATCGGCGTCACTTTCTCCAGCCGGTACCCCGCGCCGCGCAGCACCCCAGCGTCCCGTCCCAACGACGCCGGATCGCAACTGACATAAATCACCGTCGGCACCTTCGCCCGGGCGATAAACGGCATTTGCGCCGCCGCCCCGGCATGCGGCGGGTCGAGGATCACCACCGTGAATCCGGAAAGTTCATTCGCCAGCAACGGTTGCCGCGCCAGGTCGCGCTGCTTGATCTCCACCTTCCCCATCAGCCCGGCCTTGTTGATGCCGGTGTGGCACGGGGTCACCAGCGCCGCGTCACCCTCGATCGCCAGGACGCGCATACGTTCCGCCAGCGCGAAGCTGATCGTGCCACAGCCGGCGAACAATTCCAGCGCCCGCGCCCGTGCCGTCCGTTTCGCCGGCAGACCGTCGAGCACCGCGGCCACGATCGCCGCCTCACCATCCCGCGTTGCCTGCAGAAACGCTCCCGGCGGCGGAGAAATCGTCACACCGGACAACGCAATGACCGGTGGATCCAACACACACACCGCCTCCGTCGCCCCATCCTCAAAAGCCCACGACACCCTGGGCAAGCCACGCGTGCGTGCGAAGTCCGTGAGTTTGGCACGATCCTGGGTGATCAGCGCGCCGTCGGTGCGCAGCAGAAGATCCGGCCCGCTGTCCAGCAGATTGACCACCGCCGACGCCTCGCGCCGCACCGCCGCCAGGCTGGACAGCACCGCGCGCAGCGGAGCGATCAGCGCGAACAGCGTCGGATGCAGCACAGCGCATTCCGTCAGATCGACAATCTCGCCGCCGCGCGCCCGGTGCAGTCCGGCAACGACTCCGCCCGGCACGCGCCGCACCGCGAGGTCCATCCGCCGGCGTGTCCCCGGAGCCCCGCGCACGATCGGCGCGACCGCGGGCTCGGCAAACCCCGCGCGGCGCAACGCGGCGATCAGGCGGCCGGTCTTCCAGTCCAGATAAGCGGCCTCGTCCCAGTGCTGCGACGTGCAACCGCCGCAAATGCCGAAATGCCCACACACCGGCGCCCGCCGTCCTGGACCCGGCTCGACAATCGCATCGAGTTCGGCGGCCCAGCCATCGCCACGCCGCGCCAGAGGCCGCACGCGCACGGTATCGTCAGGCACCGTCAGTGGAACATAGAGGCGCGACCCGTCCGGATGCGCGCCAATCCCGTCTCCGTCGGCACCGATCTGCGTGATGCGCGTCACGATGGGATCCGACGGGACGGCGCGGCCTGGCTTAACACCGCGTTGGATGCGAGTGCGGGTCATAACCGCCGCGCGAAGCCCTTGCCCGCGTTAAAGGCCATGCGTGATCCGGCGCTTCCGTCCGGCGCGATCCCACGACCGCTGGCGCGTTTAAGCCGCATCGGCCGGAATGACGCATGCGGTTCCGTCCAAACACCGAATCATCTGTGTGTATCTGTGTGCATCTGCGGTTCCCCTTGCCTTTGCCGAATACGAACGGCCGCCGCCCGCGTGATATCGAAGCTCGCCAAGATTAAGCCAAAGATACACACGGATAAAAGCGTGCGGTCGACGCTGCCTGGGTCGGGCCAGGCGGCGAAGACAAAATGATATAAGGGCGATCAGGCGGCACGGATACGTAAAACGTCTCCACGACGAGCGGCGCGCGAAGCGTGCGTCAGCCGCCGAACGCGGAAATACCCGTCTGCGCCCGTCCGAGGATCAACGCATGCACGTCGTGCGTTCCCTCATAAGTATTGACGGTTTCCAAATTCATCACGTGGCGGATGACGTGGTACTCGTCGACAATGCCGTTGCCGCCGTGCATATCGCGCGCCATTCGGGCGATATCCAGCGACTTGCCGCAATTGTTGCGTTTCAGCAGGCTGATCATTTCCGGCGCCGCGTCATGCGCGTCCATCAGCCGGCCCAACCGCAACACCGCGTGCAGGCCAAGCGTGATTTCCGTCTGCATGTCGGCGAGCTTCTTCTGGATCAACTGAGTCGCCGCCAGCGGCCGCCCGAACATCATCCGCTGCAACGTATATTCGCGCGCCGCGTGCCAGCAGAACTCGGCGGCGCCCAGAGCGCCCCACGCGATCCCGTAGCGCGCGTTGTTCAAACAAGAAAACGGACCACGCAGCCCGCGAACCCCTGGCAGCATGTTCTCGACCGGAACGAACACGTCCTGCATCATGATCATGCCGGTGACCGACGCCCGCAGCGAGAATTTGCCTTCAATCTTCGGCTGCGTCAGCCCGGCCATCCCGCGTTCCAGGATAAAGCCGCGGATATCGTTGTTGTCGTCCTTGGCCCACACCACCAGCACATCGGCGATCGGCGCGTTGGTGATCCAGGTCTTCGAGCCGTTCAACACGAACCCGCCATCGACCGCCTTGGCCCGGGTCCGCATCGAGGCCGGATCCGACCCGGCATCCGGCTCGGTCAGCCCAAAGCAACCGACAAACTCGCCGGTGCGTAGCCGCGGCAAATACTTCCGCCTTTGCTCTTCCGACCCAAACGCGTGAATCGGATACATCACCAGCGACGACTGCACCGAAAACGCCGAGCGATAGCCGGAATCGACCCGCTCGACTTCGCGGGAAATCAAACCGTAGCTGACATAATTCACCCCGGCGCAACCGTAACCTTCCAGGGTGGCGCCCAGAAAGCCCATCTCGCCCATTTCGTTCATGATCTCGCGGTCGAATTTTTCCAACCGGTTCGCCATCAGAACGCGCGGGAACAGTTTGTCCTGGCAGAATTCATGCGCCGTGTCGCGGATCGCGCGCTCATCCTCGGACAGTTCCGAGTCGAGCCGCAGCGCGTCGTCCCATTGAAACGGTGTGAACTGGCTCGTTGACTTCCCTTGGGTGGCGTTCGAAGTCTTATCGTTCACGCATCAGTCTCCGGCACCGGCGCCGGGGCTGGCCGGCGGCGCACCATCATGAACGCGGGAATGTCGTCGCCAAACCCGACGACCGCGGGACCAAGATCTTCCTGCCGCCACCGCTCCCGGCGATGTTCGGCGGGCCGCTCCTCCCGCATGGGCGGCCGATCCCGGGACCCGGACGCCTCCGCACGGGGCGCCTCTCCTCGGGGCGCCTCCCGCCTGGGCTCTTCCCGCCTGGGCTCTTCCCTGGGCGGGCGCATGCGTGGCGCGGCGTCCCGGGCGCGCGGATGGGCCGCCCGCTCCCGGGCGCGAACCGGCCGCTCAACCTCACTCTCGGCGGGGCTGGTCTCCAGCCCAGGGGAGAGCAGGAAAGCGGCCTCCTCGCGGGAACGGGGCGAAATGACCTCGGCATGCTCTTTGGCCGGTACCGGCGCCTCGCCTGTCTCGCGCGTCCGGGCGGGTGCGGCCTGGTCACGCCCCCGCGGGGCATGCTCCTCGCCGCGCTTGCCCCGCGCCGTCTTGGCGGCGGGCGCCTTCTTGCCGGCGGGCGCCTTCCGCCCACCGCGCCGCTTGCGGCCGTCGAACTCAGCCCAATCGACCGGGTCGAGACCCTCGACGATCATGGGCGGGATGGGGTGGCCGGTCAGTTTCTCGATCGCCTCCACCGCGAGGCGGTCTTCCGGCATCGCGATGGTGAACGCATGGCCTTCCAGACCGGCGCGCCCGGTGCGGCCGATGCGATGCACGTAATCCTCGGCGTGATGCGGCACGTCGAAATTGAACACATGCGACAGGCCGCCAATATCCAGACCGCGCGCGGCGACGTCGCTGCATACCAACAGGCGCAACTCGCCGGCCTTGAATTTCTCCAGCGTGGTGAAGCGCACGGTCTGCGCCATGTCGCCATGCAACGCGCCGGCGTCAAACTTATGCCGCACCAGCGACTTGTGCAGAATGTCCACCTCGCTCTTGCGATTGCAGAAAATCAGCGCGTTCTGCACGTTCTGCGTCCGGATCAGCCGCCGCAGCGCCTCGCGCTTGTCGTGCTCGGCGACCAGCGCCAGGCCTTCGGTGATCCCCACCGCCACGGTCGCCGACCGCGAGACGGTGATCTCCTTCGGATTTTGCAGGAACGCATCGGCGAGGCGTTTGATCTCCGGCCCCATGGTCGCCGAGAAGAACAGCGTCTGCCTTGTCTTCGGCAGCAGCGCGACGATCCGCTCGACGTCCGGAATGAAACCCATGTCCAGCATCCGGTCGGCTTCGTCGATCACCAGGATACGCGTGTCCGTCAGCAGGATGGTGCCGCGCTCGAACATGTCGATCAGCCGGCCCGGCGTGGCGATCAGCACATCGACGCCGCGGTTCAGCACCTCCCGTTGATCGGACATGCTCTCGCCGCCGATGATCAGCGCGTGGGTCAGCTTCAGATACTTGCCGTATTGCACGAAATTTTCGGCGACCTGCAGCGCGAGTTCCCGGGTCGGTTCGAGAATCAGGCTGCGCGGCATTCGTGCCCGAGCTCGCGAGCCGGCGAGAATATCCAGCATCGGCAGGGTGAACCCCGCGGTCTTGCCGGTGCCGGTCTGCGCCACGCCGAGCACATCGCGCGTCATCAGAATGACCGGTATCGCCTGTTCCTGGATCGGCGTCGGATGCCGGTACCCCATGTCATCGATCGCGCGCAGCACCTCGTCGGACAATCCGAGATCGGCGAACAACGCGCGCGCCGGTTCCTCCGGTGCGGCCAGATGCGCCGCGTACGCCGCACCGTGCTCCTCGTCGTCGTACTCGTATTCATCCGGCCCATCGGGTTCGTCCGCCGCCGGAGCGGACACATCGGCGCCGGTCACGACGCCGGGCGTCACCGCCGACTCGATCTCGGCCACGTCCGCATCCGCCGCGTGGCCGGTCGCGGCCACGACCGAGGCAGACCCGGGCGCCACGCCGGGGTCATCTCCCGCCGCCGACTGTTTCGGTCCGGACAAGATTTCGTCCTGCTCCGCCTGGGCGGGATCAGTGTCAGTCAAATTGGATCCAGTCGCTGTGAGGGCCGCGGTTCGGGCCGCGACAACCGGGTACATGACAAGACGTCACGCGCATGCCAGCCCGGAACGCGCCCGGTATCACGAGATGGGACGAAAAAGTCAAGAGCGCGCCGGTATCGCGGTTTGGTCGCACTGCTCAACGCACCGCGCATGCCACGTTTACTCCGTAACGTCATATTCCACCGCCGTGACCGAATTTAAGGCCGCGGATCAAAGCGCGTCATGACCGGAGAGCGCCGCTCAATTCCATTCCGTGTCGCGACGATCTGGACTCGTTCGGGCACCTCGGCGCGCTTCAGAAAGTCCTGAAGACCGTTGCAATAATACGCGTTGCACAATTCGGCCCGTAATGCCCGCCCCAGAGTGCAGCCGTCCGGGCCATGAAACAGACAGGAGCCTTTGTAGGCCCGAGGCGCCAGGCGCGCCAAGTACAGCCCAATGACCGCATGCGCGTCCAGATCGGGATTGTTCCGGCGGACGCCGGCCATCGTCCGCTCGTCGATATACGCGTGATCGCCGCCGCCTTTGCAGCAATGACCCTGGCAGGTGGCACAGCCGGCCCCCAGCACCGCGGCGGCGAATCCAACGGGCTCGGGCGTGGCTTTCTGAACCAGCCGCTCCGGCCGTTTGGCGGCGCGGAGGTCGCGCAGCGATTGGACGAGGTGCTTCTTCAGCGCCCGCACCCGGCCGGGTGGCGGCGGCTCCAGCGTCTCATTCAGCAACGGAACTGTCACGAGAACTGGGTCACTCACGGTCACGGCTCCATCGGGGGCGGCCCCGCCGGAGACGGTTCCGTCGAGAGATACCAGCCGTCACCGGCGAACCAGACCGTCAGGCCGGGCGGCGGTTGGCGGGTTAACGACCGGACCGCGTCCATGCCACCCACGCGAAACACCTCGGACAGGCGGGCGGCCGTGACCGGGTCGCGCGGGCCGGCGCAATGAATGAACCCGCAGCGCGAAACAAAGCGGGCGGCGAAACCGTGCCCCTGGCGCTCGACCAGCAACATACCGCCCCACATGTCGTCGCCGGTCAGCGGGAACAGCAGCCGCCCGCCATCGCGGAGCGCATCCAGCCAGAATGGGTCGGGGTGCGTCGCGCCAGCGCAGACATAAATCGCGTCCGCCGGAGGCAACCCGCGGCCCGTCGCGCTTTCCGCGTGCATCGTCACATTCGGCCAGGCTGCGAGGTTCCCGGCCGCCCGCGCCGCCAGCGCGGCCTCGATCTCATACGCGGCCACCGAGCCCGCCACTTCGGCGAGGATCGCCGTGTAATACCCAGTGCCCGCGCCGATGTGCAGCACGTGGTCCCGCCGGGTCAGGCGCAGGGCCGCGATGCACAGCGCGTGCAGCGAGGGCTGGCCGTTGTTGATGCCCTTCGCGCGATCCAGGGCGATCAGTTCGTCCTGATACAGCGACTCCGGATTGCTGGTCGTGGCCCAGGAGGCGGCGCCTCCCTTGCCGAACGCCCAGGGGGGCGGGCCGAGAAACGCTTCGCGCGGGACCTTGGCGAAGGCGGCCTCAACGCCGGGATCATTGGTGCCGAAGCGCGCGAGCACCTCGCGCGCGTAGGCCTTCCGGCGGGTCGCCAGGCGATCGGAAGCGGCGGTCATACGCGGCATCATACCGCGGCGGGCGATCTTCGAGGAGACGGCCCGGCTGACGCGCGGCCCAGCCGGGCCGACTCCGCGCGTGGTCAGGCGGACATGGCCAGAAGGCGCGGCAACCGCGGGACGGCAAGCGGGGGCGCGGACCCCGGCGCGTTGCCGCACGGCTGGCATCGAGCCCGTCCGAGTGCCATCGTGCCGCGCCTCAGCCAAGGAGACAGCGCGATGGCGACACCCATCATCCTCGACGTCGACACCGGCACCGATGACGCGGTCGCGATCCTGCTGGCCCTCGCCTCGCCCGAACTGGATGTGCGCGCCATCACCGTCGCCGGAGGCAATGTCGGGCTGGACCACACCCTGGCGAACACGCTGGCGCTGACGAAGCTCGCACGCTCCAATGTGCCGGTTTACCAGGGCGCCGACCGTCCCCTGCTCGGGTCGTTCTTTAACGAGCCCCGAGTCCATGGCGTCGACGGGCTCGGGGGGATCGTGCTGCCGGAGGGCGGCCCACCGGCGCCGGAACTGGCGGCCGACGCGATCCGGCGCATCCTGCGGACCTCGCCCGAGCCGGTGACTCTGGTCGGGATCGCCCCCGTCACCAACCTGGCGCTGGCCCTGATGACCGAGCCCGCCCTTACCGCCAACGTGGCCCAGATCGTTCTCATGAGCGGCGCCTGGGCCGAGGGCAACGCCACCCCGGCGGCCGAGTTCAACGCGCTGAACGACCCGGAGGCGCTGGCCGTGCTGCTCGCCTGCGGCCGCCCCGTGGTGTTCGCCACGTTGGAGCTGACGGCTCAGGCACTGGTGACCCTTGACCATTTGGCGGTCTTGCGCGCCCTCGGCCCAGGACGCTGCCTGGCGGCGGCGTGCGACATTCAGGCGAGCGTCCCGCCCTCCCGGCGTTTGCCCGGCGCACCCTTGCACGATCCCTGCGCGATCGCGTGGTTGCTGCGGCCGGCCTTGTTCACGACGCGGACCTGTTCGGCGCGGGTCGATCTCGGACCCGGGATCGGCCGCGGCCGGACGGTGATCGACCGGTGGGACCGGACGGGTGACCCGCACAACGCGGTGGTGATGGAGACGCTGGACGCGGACGGGTTCTTCGCTTTGCTGGGGGAGCGGCTGGCGCGACTGCCTTGAACACCCATCGTGCATGCTCCGCCCGTGATAGGATCAGACGCATGGATGGAACACCGAAAACCGGGTCGCGGCTGCCGCCTGGCACCGATCACTTCGACGGCACCCGGTTTTTCAACCCGCATGCCCCGCTCGGCCGGACCATGGAAGAGGTCCGCCGCTGGCGGCGCGAGCGCCGCAAGGAACCGTGGCCCGAGCGTGTCGAGGATCCGCCCCTCCCGCCGCCGGGCCGGGCCGCGCACGACCAGATCTCGGCGACGTTCATCGGCCATTCGACGTTCGTGGTGCAGATCGGCGGCGTCCGCGTGCTAACCGATCCGATCTGGTCCGAGCGCTGCAGCCCGGTTCGATTCGCCGGTCCGCGCCGCGTGCGAGCGCCTGGGCAAAGCCTGGACGCGCTGCCGGGCGTCGACCTCATCCTGGTCTCCCACAACCATTACGACCACATGGATTTGCCGACGTTGCGTCAGGTGCGAACGCGATGGGCGCCGCGCGTGGCGACCGGCCTCGGCAATGCGCGCCACCTCGCGAAGGCCAACCTCCGTTCCGCGGTCGAACTCGATTGGTGGCAGAGTATCGAACTCGCGGGGGCACGGGTGACCTACGTCCCCGCGCAGCATTTCTCGTCGCGCGGACTGCATGATCGCGACCGCTGCCTGTGGGGCGGGTTCGTCGTCGAGGCGGCGGGCGCTTGCGTGTATTTCGCGGGAGATTCCGGCTACAGCCCCCATTTCGCGGAGATCGGCCACAGGTTCCCGCGCATCGACCTCGCGCTGCTGCCCATCGGGGCGTACGAGCCGCGTTGGTTCATGCGGCAAAATCATGTGGACCCGTCCGAGGCGGTGCGGGCGCATCTCGACCTCCGCCCCCGCCGCAGCCTCGGGATGCATTTTGGCACCTTCCAGTTGACCGATGAAGCCATCGACGCGCCGGTGCTGGCGCTCCAGGAGGCGCGGGCCCGGGCCGGCGTGGCGGACAGCGATTTCGACGTGCTCGCATTCGGGGAGACCCGGGCGTTCAAGGCGGCGGGATGGGACTGACGATGGCCCTCGGCGGGAGCCAGCCATGCTACCGGTTCGCCAGCCGGGCCCAACTCAGCGCCGTGCCAAGAGCGGCGAGGCCGGCCGCGACCCCGATCGCCACATGCATGCCAAGCACCACCGGATCGGGCGAATTGTGCGTCAACCCCAGCACCACCGCGACCAATGCGCTGCCCGTGGTCTGACCCACCAGCCGCGCCGTCGAGACCATGCCGCTGCCCGCCCCCGCCCGGTCCGGCGGCGCGCTGCCGATCAACAGCCGGTTGTTGGGCGACTGGAAAAAGCCGAACCCCGTGCCGCAAACCGCCATCCGCCAGGCGATGTTCAACCGGCTGGCGTGCTCCGGCATGACCAGCACGAGCAACAGTCCGCAGGTCATCACCGCCAGGCCGAGGCCGCCCAACAGTCCGGCGGGGTAACGGTCCGCGAGCCGGCCGGCGATCGGGCCGACCACGACCAGCACGGCGGGCCAGGGCGTGATCAGCAGGCCGATCTCGATCGGCGACATACCCTCAACGTACTGGAAGTAGAACGGCAGCGTGATCAGCGTGATCATCGCCGCGCCGTGCACGCAGGTCGCGGTGGCGACCGACAGGGCGAACACCGGCCGGCGGAACAAATCGACCGGCAGCATCGGCGCCCGGAGCGTCAGTTGCCGCCTGACGAAGATCGTGCCGACGACAATGCCGATCGCCAGTTCCAGCAGGACCATGGTGCGCGACTGGCCGCGGCCGATGCCATCCAGCCCCGGAATGAACGTGCCCAGCGCGATCGCGTTCAACAACGCGCTGATCGGATCGAATTTGTGGCCCGAGGCCGGGGACGGCAGCAAATAGCGCAGCGACAACCACCACGACAGCACACCGAACGGCACCTGCACCGCGAACAGCCACGGCCATGAGCCGAGCGCCATGATCGCCGCCGCGACCGAAGGGCCCGCCGCCGACGATGCCGCCACCACGAGGACGTTGTAGCCGACCCCTCGTCCCAGTTGCGCCCTGGGGAAAATAAAGCGGATCAGCGCGCCGTTGACGCTCATGATTCCAGCGCCGCCCAGTCCCTGGAGCACGCGGGCAGCGATCAGCACGGACATCGACGGGGCCACCGCGCAGATCAGCGAGCCGAGCGTGTAAAACACCAGGCCCCAGATGTAGACCCGCCGGTGCCCATACACGTCGCCCAAAGACGCGCAGGGCATCAGGCAGACGGTGACGGCGAGCTGATAGGCGTTGACCACCCAGATCGACTCGGCGGGCGTGACGTGCATGTCGCGCGCGATCGTCGGCAGCGCGATATTGGCGATCGAACCGACGAGGACGGAAATACTGACCGCGATACCCACCGCGAGCATCGCGATGGACCGCTGGCTCGGCGGTAGACCGTCCTGGGTCGTGGTGGAAATTTCGCCCTGGTCCATGCTGACGATCGAATTCGCGGTGAAATATCTGGTTTGACGTGCGACGCCTGGGGCGAGGCCCATACGGGATCGGCCGGGCCCTGTCACCTGAGCCCGCGGGTCAGGCGCACGTTTCCAACACGCGCCCTGGCGACCATCCCGTGAGCGATCCGGCCCAGGGCGTTGGCCCGGCGGGGCGGGCGTGGCACGATGGACCCACGGGCGGCGCGCGATGATCCCGGTGCGCGGCGCGATGACACGGACGGCAACGGAGAACTCAGCATGCAAATCGGCGTGGTCGGCCTCGGCCGCATGGGCGCGAACATTTCCCGGCGGCTGATGCGCGCCGGTCACTCCACCGTGGTGTGGGACGCCAACCCCGCCGCCGTGCAGGGCCTGGGGTCGGATGGCGCGACGCCAGCCTCGGGGCTGGCCGATCTGGTCGGCAAACTGTCCGGTGCACCGCGCGCGGTGTGGGTGATGCTGCCGCACGGCAAGGTCACCGAGGACACGATCGCCCAACTGGCCGGCATGATGGGCAAAGGCGACATCATCATCGACGGCGGCAACACGTATTACAAAGACGACGTGCGCCGCGGCAAAGAGCTGGCGGCGAAGAGCCTGCGTTATCTGGATGTCGGCACCTCGGGCGGCGTCTGGGGCCTGGAGCGCGGCTATTGCCTGATGATCGGCGGCGACAAGGACGCGGTCGACCACCTCGATCCGATCTTCCGGGCGCTCGCCCCCGGCATCGGCTCGATCGAGCGCACCGGCAACCGCGAGACCCACGACCCCCGCGCCGAGCAAGGCTACATTCACGCCGGGCCGGTCGGCGCCGGGCATTTCGTGAAGATGATCCACAATGGCATCGAATACGGCATGATGCAGGCGATGGCGGAGGGCTTCGACATCCTCAAAGGCCGCGCCTCGCCCAAACTGCCGGCGGCGGAGCGGTTCGATCTGAACGTCGCCGACATCGCCGAGGTCTGGCGCCGCGGCAGCGTCGTCACCTCCTGGCTGCTCGATCTCACCTCAGCGGCGTTGGCCAAAGACGAGACCCTGTCGTCGTTCTCCGGCGTCGTGGAGGACTCCGGCGAAGGCCGCTGGACCGTCGAGGCGGCGATCGAGGAAGCGGTGCCCGCCGAAGTCCTCGCGGCCTCGTTGTTCGTGCGCTTCCGCTCCCGTCAGGACCACACTTTCGCCGAGAAAGTGCTGTCGGCGATGCGGTTCGGCTTTGGCGGCCATGTCGAGGCGCCCGCCAAACAATGAATGCGCGCCCGTGACAATCCTGGTCCTGATGGGCGTCTCGGGCTGCGGCAAGACCACGATCGCCGAGCGGCTGGCCGCCGCCGAGGGTTGGGCGATCCTGGAGGGCGACTCGTTTCATCCGCCGGCGAATGTCGCGAAGATGGCGTCCGGCACCCCGCTGACGGATGCAGACCGCTGGCCCTGGCTGCGCGCCATCGCGGCGGCGATCGATGGCTACCGGTCGCGGGGCGAGAACGCGGTGGTCGCATGCTCGGCGTTGCGGCGGATCTATCGTGACATTCTGATCGGCGATCGGCCGGATGTCCGGCTGGTTTACCTGAAGGGGTCGCCTTCGCTGATCGCCGAACGGCTCCGCGCGCGGCACGGCCATTTCATGCCGCCGGCATTGCTCGATAGCCAGTTCGCCACCCTGGAAGAACCAGGCCAGGACGAGCACCCGATCACCGTCGAGATCGGCGGCACGCCCGACGACATCGTCCGAACCATCAGGGAGCGTTTGCGATGAGCGACAGTTTCGCGATCTATCCGAGCCTGCGTGGCCGGACCGTGTTCGTCACCGGCGGCGCGAGTGGGATCGGCGCCTCGGAAGTGACGCATTTCGCCGCGCAGGGCGCGAAGGTCGCTTTCGTCGACATCAACGACGACGCGGCGGCGGGGTTGACGAAGACTGTTCGAGATGCCGGCCATCCGGAACCGTTTTATCAGCATTGCGATCTGAAAGACATCGGATCGTTGCGGAATGCCATCCATATCGCGGGGGAAAAACTGGGGCCGATCACCGTGCTGGTGAACAACGCCGCCAACGATCAGCGGCACAACTGGGAGGATGTCACGGTCGAATTCTGGGACGAACGGATGGCGACCAATCTGCGCCACCAGTTCTTCGCGTTGCAGGCCGTGGTGCCGATGATGCGCACCGCCGGCGGCGGTTCGATCATCAATTTCGGCTCGATTTCCTGGCACACCAATCACGGTAGCATGCCGGCCTACACCACCGCGAAAGCCGCCGTCGAGGGCCTGACCAAAGGCATGGCCCGCGACCTCGGCCCCGATAAGATCCGGGTCAACACGGTCATTCCAGGCTGGGTCATGACGCGGCGGCAGCTCGATCTGTGGCTGACGCCGGCGGCCGAGGCCGATCTGATGAAGGCGCAATGCCTGAAGGAGAAAGTGTATCCTCAGGACCTCGCGCGCATGGTGTTGTGGCTGGCGTCGGACGACAGCCGGCTGTGCACCGCGCAGATGTGGGTGGTGGACGGCGGGCGGCTGTGACACAAAGTGGGGCCACGGCGTCATGGCCTGACCACGGACGCGGTCGCTTTGGCGGCTCGCGAGGCCCGCTGTCATTGCCCCATCGTCATGGCCCGCCCCCCATCGTTCGACACATCGTGTCGCCGCGGATGACCCGCCCAGGCCGGGCCAAGGCGAACGAAGGACCGCGCCCGGAATCTCGGCCCCAGACCTTCACGCCAGGCGGATCGCGGACAAGGCTATTGACGGAACTCGCGTCCCCGGCCTCCATTGCGATCGCCCGCTCAGGACAGAGAGGACATCCACGGTCATGATCCGCGTCGATGCGCATCACCACGTCTGGCGTCTGGACCGGGGCGATTATGGTTGGATCACCCCGGACATGGCGATTCACCGCGATTACGGGCTCGATGATCTGCGCCCGCTGCTGGGCGATATCGACGCCACCGTTCTCGTGCAGGCCGCCCCGACCGAGGCCGAAACGGATTATCTGCTGGAAGTCGCGCGCGGCTCGCGAGGCCTCGTGAAAGGCGTCGTCGGCTGGATCGACCTGACCGCGCCCGACGCGCCCGCCCGCATCAACCAACGCGCCAAGGATCCGCTGATCAAGGGCCTGCGGCCGATGCTGGGGGAAATTGCCGACACATACTGGATTTTTCGCGACGAGGCCAAACCCGCGCTGCACGCCATGGCGGAAACCGGGCTGTGCCTCGACGCGTTGATCCAACCGCGGCATCTGCCGTTGATGCAGGTATTCACCAATCTGCATCCGAACCTGAAAATCGTCATCGATC